>ERZ724525.758-NODE-758-length-18530-cov-9.499702_pt1 | contig 18530 bp, 16 predicted proteins | sample MGYA00376058_ERZ724525 | MGnify/ENA primary metagenome ERZ724525 (study PRJEB28724, sample SAMN07190888) | wastewater metagenome | isolation source: influent of sewage treatment plant in Hong Hong | place: USA: Christiansburg, Virginia | collected 2016-03-01 ... | reverse complement strand
ATCCACCCGGAACACCGACACCACCTGCGCCAGCTGCTGGGCCTGTTCGCGCAGGCTTTGGGCAGCGGCGGCACTTTGCTCGACCAAGGCAGCATTTTGCTGCGTCATCTGGTCGAGGTTGCCCACGGCCTGGTTGACCTGGGACACCCCCGCACTTTGCTCGGTAGCGGCGGCGGTGATCTCGCCAATCATGTCGGTCACGCGCTGCACCGACTGCACGATCTCCTGCATGGTGGCGCCCGCGTCTTCCACCAGACGCGAACCCGCCTGCACCTTGTCCACCGAGGTGCCGATGAGCTGCTTGATCTCGCGCGCGGCCGCAGCGCTGCGCCCAGCCAGGCTGCGCACCTCACTGGCCACCACGGCAAAGCCCCGACCCTGCTCACCCGCGCGGGCGGCTTCCACGGCAGCATTGAGCGCCAGGATGTTGGTTTGAAAGGCGATGCCATCAATCACGCCGATGATGTCGGCAATTTTCTGGCTGCTGTGGTGGATGTCGTGCATGGTGGACACCACCTGCGCCACCACCTCGCCGCCGCGCTGGGCCACCGCGCTGGCCCCCACGGCCAGGCTGCTGGCCTGCTGGGCGCTGCTGGCGCTTTGCCCAATGGTGCTGGCAAACTGGTCCATGGCCGAAGCGGTTTGCTGCAAGTTGCTGGAGGTCTGCTCGGTGCGCACCGACAGGTCGTGGTTGCCGCTGGCGATCTCGGCGCTGGCGGTGGCAATGCTGTCGGTGCTCTGGCGCACCTGCGACACCACACGGCCCAGCGCACTGGCCATGGTTTGCAGCGATCGCAGCAAATCACCGAACTCGTCGCCCCGGGTCACGCGCTCGGTGGCGCTCAGGTCGCCCTGGGCAATGCGCTCGGCCCACTGCGTGGCCTGTGCCAGCGAGCGCTGCATGCCCCGGATGAACCAGAAAGCGGCCAGTGCAATCAGCACCACCAACACCACAATGGCCGCTGCGGCCATCTGCGCCGTGTGCGCACGCGCTTGCACCTGCTCTTGCTGCCAGGCCTGGGCGGCGTCGCGCTGCATCTGCACAAAGTCGCGCAGGGTTTGCAAGTAGGCGCTGGTGGCGGGGTTGTACGACTGGGCAATCAACGCCATGGCCTGCTCATGCTGGCCCTCGGCCTTGAGTTTGCGCGCCTGGCCGCGCAGGTCGATCATGGCCTTGCGGGCGGCGGCCACCTTGGCCATTTGCGCTTTGTCGGCCTCGGTCAAGGCCATGGCCTCGATGGATTTTTGCACTTCGCTGATTTGCGCCGAGGTGGCGGCAATCACGTCTTTGAAGGCGGCCTCCACCGCCGGGTCACTGCTGGTGACCAGGGCCTGGGTGCGCGCGGCGTTGGTTTGCGTCAAGCCCATCCACAGGCTGGCCGCATCCAGGCGCGCGCCCAGTTCACGGCTGACGGTATCCCCCTGGGTTTGCAACATGGCCGTGCGATACCCTGAAAAACCCACGATCAGCACCAGCATGGTGATGACAAAAGCCACCGCCAGCCACAGCTGATGCGCAATGCGCCACTGATTCAACATCCGGATCTCCCTACGAACGGTATTGGTTTGCGGGCGATGTTGCGCGCTTTCTGTGGTTTGTTCAACCGCTACGGGCGTCTTTTGCCACCAGGGTGGCAGTTACACCACCCGCGCCACGGTGGCAGGCTTGAAACCGAAGTTGGCATCGCGCCCCTTGCGCGCGCGCACCGCCTGGGCGTTGTTCAGGCTGCGAATTTCCAGCGTTTCCTCGCGCGCCTTGCCGCCGCGCCCCACACCGGCAATGCGCACGCTGCGCGTGTAGGCGGCGGCGCCCGCCAGCTGGTCTTTGTCTTCCAGGGCCATCAGCATCAGGCCGCGCCCGCCTTTTTCCATGGGTTTCAACTCGCTGATGTCAAACGTCAGCAGGCGCCCGCCCACCGTGGCGCAGGCCACGTGTGTGGCCGCTGGCAGCGGTGCGCTGGCGCTGGTGTGGGCGGCGTGCGAGGGCACGCACACCGTTTCGCCCTCGGCCAGGGTGATGAAGGCTTTGCCGCTTTTGTTGCGCGCCACCAGGTTGTCCACGCACGCCAGAAAGCCGTAGCCGCCGCTGCTGGCCAGCAGCAACTGCGCCTGCGCCGGGCCGGCAAAGTAGTGGGCAATCTGGGTGCCCGCTTCCAGCTCGATCAGCGTGGTGACGGGCTGGCCATCGCCCCGGCCACCGGGCAACTGCGCCACCGGCACCGAATACACCCGGCCATTGCTGCCAAACACCACCAGCGTATCGACGCTGCGGCACTCAAAGGTGCCATACAGTCCATCGCCCGCCTTGAAGGCAAAGCTGCCTGCCTCGTGGCCGTGGCCGCTGCGCGCGCGCACCCAGCCTTTTTCAGACACCACCACGGTCACCGGCTCGTCCACCACCTTGACCTCGGCCACGGCTTTCTTCTCGGCCTGGATCAGGGTGCGGCGCCCGTCGGCAAACTGTTTGGCGTCTGCCTCTATCTCTTTGACCATCAGGCGGCGCAGCGCAGCGGGGCTGCCCAAAATCTCTTCGAGCTTGCCCTGGCTCTCGCGCAGCTCTTTCAGCTCTTGCTCGATCTTGATGGCTTCGAGGCGCGCCAGTTGGCGCAGGCGGATTTCCAAAATGTCTTCCGCCTGGCGCTCGCTCAGGGCAAAGCGGGCCATCAGCGCGGCCTTGGGCTCCTCGGCCTCGCGGATGATGGCGATCACCTCGTCGATGTTGAGCAGCACCGTCTGGCGCCCCTCCAGGATGTGGATGCGCGCCAGCACCTTGTCCAGCCGGTGCTGGCTGCGCCGCGTGACCGTGGTCTGGCGAAACTCCACCCACTCCAGCAGGATTTGCCGCAGCGACTTTTGCACCGGCTTGCCATCAATGCCCACCATGGTCAGGTTGATGGGCGCCGAGGTTTCCAGGCTGGTGTGCGCCAGCAGCGCCGTAATCAGCTCTTGCTGCGGGGTTTTGCCGGTTTTGGGCTCGCACACCAGGCGCACCGGGGCGTCTTTGCTCGACTCATCGCGCACACCATCGAGCACCGCCAGCACGCTGGCCTTGAGCTGGGTCTGGTCTTGGCTCAGGGCTTTTTTGCCCGCCTTGATCTTGGGGTTGGTCAGCTCTTCGATTTCTTCCAGCACCTTTTGCGTGCTCACGCCGGGCGGCAGTTCGGTGACGACCAATTGCCACTGGCCGCGCGCCAGTTCTTCGATCTTCCAGCGCGCGCGCACCTTCAGGCTGCCCCGGCCGGTGCGGTAGGCGTCGGCAATGTCAGAGGCGCTGCTGATGATCTGGCCGCCACCGGGGTAGTCGGGGCCGGGAATCAGCGCCAGCAGTTCTTCAGCAGGCAGTTGCGGGTTTTTGATCAGCGCCACGCAGGCATCGGCCACCTCGCGCAGGTTGTGGCTGGGGATTTCGGTGGCCAGGCCCACGGCAATGCCGCTGGCGCCGTTGAGCAGCGTGAACGGCAGGCGCGCGGGCAGCTGGCGCGGCTCGGTGGTGGAGCCGTCGTAGTTGGGGATGAAATCCACCGTGCCTTCGTCGATTTCGCCCGTGAGCAGGCTGGTGATTTTGGCCAGCCGCGCCTCGGTGTAGCGCATGGCGGCGGCGCCGTCGCCATCGCGCGAGCCAAAGTTGCCCTGGCCGTCGATGAGCGGGTAGCGCTGGGCAAAGTCCTGCGCCATGCGCACCAGCGCGTCGTAGGCCGACTGGTCGCCGTGCGGGTGAAAGCGGCCCAGCACATCGCCCACCACGCGCGCGCTTTTCACTGGCTTGGGCGCGGTGTTGCCCGAGTAGCCCAGGCCCATGCGCTCCATGGCGTACAGAATGCGCCGCTGCACGGGCTTCATGCCATCGCACACGTCGGGCAGCGCCCGGCCCTTGACCACGCTGAGGGCGTATTCCAGGTAAGCGCGCTGGGCGTAGGCGCCCAGGCTGTCGGGGTCGGCGCTGGCGGCGGGAGTGGAATCGAGAACGGTGGTATCAGTCATAAGAAAAAAACGCTTCCAAGGCTTATGCAGCAAGCGCGAGCAGCTATGGTTTTTGTGTGAACCTGGGTGGGGGCCATGGTGCAGGCAGCGCTGGCATCCATCGCATTAATTGCTCTGTTTTTGATAGCTGCTTGCGCTTATCTGGCAAGGCCTGGAGGCCAAAAACACTTAAATATCCAGCTCCACGCTGTCGCCGTGCAGTTCCATCAGCGCGCGGCGGGCGGCGGCTTCGCCTTTGCCCATGAGCTGGGTGATGAGGCCCTCGGTGGCGGCAAAGTCCAGGTCGCCCAGCTGCACCGGCATGAGGCGGCGGGTGTCGGGGTTGAGGGTGGTTTCCCACAGCTGCTCGGCGTTCATCTCGCCCAGGCCCTTGAAGCGGCTGATCTGGCATTTGTCGCGCGCCACGCCTTCTTTGGCGCATTTGTCGAGGATGGCGGCCAGTTCGCCCTCGTCCAGCGCGTACAGCTTGCTGGCGGGCTTTTTGCCGCGCGCGGGCACATCCACCCGAAACAGCGGTGGCCGTGCCACATACACATGGCCTGCCTCGATGAGCTTGGGAAAGTGCCGGAAAAACAGCGTCAGCAGCAGCACCTGGATGTGCGAGCCGTCCACGTCCGCATCACTCAGGATGCAGACCTTGCCGTAGCGCAGGCCGCTCAAATCGGGCGCGTCATGGGGGCCGTGCGGATCGACGCCAATGGCCACCGAGATGTCGTGGATTTCGTTGTTGGCAAACAGCCGGTCGCGCTCGACTTCCCAGGTGTTGAGCACCTTGCCGCGCAGGGGCAGCACGGCCTGGTTTTCCTTGTCGCGGCCCATTTTGGCGCTGCCGCCGGCGCTGTCGCCCTCTACCAGAAAGACTTCGTTATAGGCCGTGTCACGGCTCTCGCAATCGGTGAGCTTGCCCGGCAGCACGGCCACGCCCGAGCCTTTGCGTTTTTCGACTTTTTGCCCGGCTTTTTGCCGCGTTTGCGCCGCCTTGATGGCCAGCTCGGCCAGTTTTTTGCCGTATTCGACGTGCTGGTTCAGCCACAGTTCGAGTGCCGGGCGCACAAAGCCCGACACCAGCCGCACCGCGTCGCGCGAATTCAGCCGTTCTTTGATCTGGCCCTGGAATTGGGGGTCAAGCACCTTGGCCGAGAGCACGTAGCTGGCACGGGCAAACACGTCTTCGGGCATGAGTTTCACGCCCTTGGGCAGCAGGCTGTGCAGCTCGATAAAGCTTTTCACGGCCTGGAACAGGCCATCGCGCAGGCCCGATTCGTGCGTGCCACCGGCGCTGGTGGGAATGAGGTTGACGTAGCTCTCGCGCACCGGCGCGCCTTCTTCGGTGAAGGCCACGCACCAGGCGGCGCCTTCGCCTTCGGCAAAGCTGTCGTTCTGGCTGTCGGCAAAGCCCTCGCCCTCGAACAGCGGGATCACCGGGTCGGTGACCAGCGTCTGCATCAGGTAGTCGCGCAGGCCACCTTTGTATTGCCAGGTTTGCGTATCGCGGTTTTTTTCGTTGATGAGCGTGACCGACACGCCCGGCATCAGCACGGCTTTGCTGCGCAGCAGGTGGGTCAGCTCGCCCATCGGGAGCGCGCTGGATTCAAAGTAGCTGGCATCGGGCCAGGCGCGCACGCTGGTGCCCTGGCGGCGGTCGCCCTCGGCCTGGGGGCGCAGGCTCAGGGGCTCGACCACATCGCCACCGGCAAACACCAGGCGGGCGACCTGGCCTTCGCGGTGGCTGGTCACTTCCATGCGCTGCGACAGCGCGTTGGTCACGCTCACGCCCACGCCGTGCAGGCCGCCCGAGAAGCTGTAGGCACCGCCTTTGCCCTTGTCAAACTTGCCCCCCGCGTGCAGGCGGGTGAACACCAGCTCGATCACGGGGGCGTTTTCTTCGGGGTGCAGGCCAAACGGAATGCCACGGCCATCGTCGTCGATGCTGACGGAGCCATCGGCGTGCAGCGTGACCTTGATCTTTTTGCCGTGTCCGGCCAGGGCTTCGTCGGCGGCGTTGTCCAGCACTTCTTGCAGGATGTGCAAGGGGTTGTCGGTGCGGGTGTACATGCCCGGGCGCTGTTTGACGGGCTCCAGGCCCTTGAGCACGCGGATGGAGTTTTCTGAATATTCAGGGACGGTTGCGGGGGTGGGTTTGGCTGCCATGGGCGCGGATTGTAGTGCTGCACTGCCGCAAGACTGGATATAAAACCAGCCCTGGCACAGCCACCCGGCCATGTCCGGCAGGCGTCAAGCACAATGCGCTGCCCATCGCTACATTCGACCCATGCAAAACGAACCGCGCAAACTTTCCATGTTCCAGGTGCTGGCTTGCGGCGCCGCCATCGTCACGTTGTCCATGGGCATTCGCCACGGTTTTGGCCTGTGGCTGCAACCGATCACCCAGGAGATGGGCTGGACGCGCCAGTCGTTCGCGCTGGCCATGGCGATTCAAAACCTGTCATGGGGCGTGATCGGTGTTTTTGCCGGCATGGCCGCCGACCGTTTTGGCGCGTTCCGGGTGCTGGTGGTGTGCGCGGTGCTGTACGGGCTGGGGCTGGCGGGCATGGCCTGGTCGCCCACGCCCACGCTGTTTGCCCTGACGGCGGGCGTGCTGATTGGCGCAGCCCAGGCGGGCACCACCTATGCCGTGATCTACGGCGTGCTGGGCCGCCAGATTGCCCCGGAAAAACGCTCTTGGGCCATGGGCGTGGCGGCAGCAGCGGGCTCGTTCGGCCAGTTTCTGATGGTGCCGGTGGAGGGCTTTTTGATTGCCACGCTGGGCTGGCAAGAGGCACTGCTGGCACTGGCGCTGATGGTGCTGCTGATCGTGCCGCTGGCGCTGGGCCTGCGTGAGCCCGGCTTCAAGGGCGCAGCGCCGGTGCGGCGCGAGCAGACCATCGCCCAGGCGATTGCCGAGGCGTTCCGCTACCCCAGCTTTTTGCTGCTGACGGCGGGCTACTTCGTCTGCGGTTTTCAGGTGGTGTTCATCGGCGTACACATGCCCAGCTACCTGCGTGACCACGGCCTGTCGCCCCAGGTGGCCAGCTACGCGCTGGCGCTGATCGGGTTGTTCAATGTGTTTGGCACCTACATTGCGGGCACGCTGGGCCAGCGCCTGCCCAAGCGCCATATCCTGTCGTTTATCTATTTCGCGCGGGCGGTGGCCATCAGCCTGTTTTTGTGGGCACCGCTGACGCCGTTGTCGGTGTACGTGTTCTCGGCAGTGATCGGGGCGCTGTGGCTGTCCACGGTGCCGCCCACCAACGCCACCGTGGCGCAGATTTTTGGCGTGCAACACCTCTCGATGCTGGGCGGGTTTGTGTTCTTCAGCCACCAGTTGGGCAGCTTCATGGGGGTGTGGCTGGGCGGCTACCTGTACGACCGCACCGGCAGCTACGACATCGTCTGGTACCTTTCGATAGCGCTGGGCGTGCTGGCCGCCCTGGTCAACCTGCCCATCAAAGAACACCCGATCCAGCGCCACGCTGCACAACCTGCCTCCTGATTGATCTGATTTCTTATGTCTATCGCTATTCCACCCATGTCGCCCACCCGCCGCCAACGCATACGCAAACGCTGGCTGGCGCGCTTGGCTGGCGCTGCGGCTGTGCTGGCGCTGCTGGCGGTGTTTGCGCTCTACACACAGCCAGAATTCATGGTGATGCTGGCCGATCAGGTGTGGGCCTGTTTTTAAGTATCAAACAGGGCTTTAACGCACGCCCACAGGGCGCAACCAGCTACCAAAATCATAGTGAAAAACAATCCACCCATCGCCTGTACAGCGCCACCCTCGGACTGGGTGCAGCGCTGGTCGCACCTGGTGCCTGCGGGCGCGGTCGTGCTGGACGTGGCCTGTGGCCAGGGGCGGCACCTGCGCTGGTTCCGGGCGCTGGGCCACCCGGTCACGGGCATTGACCGCGACGTGCAGGCCGTGCAATCGGCCAGCGAGGTGGGCGAGGCCATCCTGGCCGACATCGAGGGCGCGCCCTGGCCACTGGCGGGGCGCCAGTTTGGCGCCGTAGTGGTCACCAACTACCTCTGGCGACCACTGCTGCCCACGCTGATCGCCAGCGTGGCCGAAGGCGGCGTACTCCTCTACGAAACCTTTGCCCACGGCAACGCCAGCGTGGGGCGGCCCGCACGGCCTGATTTCTTGCTCCAGCCTGGCGAACTGATCGCTGCCTGCACGGGGCTGCGCGTGGTGGCCTACGAGAACGGCTACCTCCACGCCCCGGAGCGCTTTGTGCAGCGCATTGCCGCCGTGCGCGTGCCAGCGCACGCCGATACGGGCGCACCACCGCGCCACCCATTGGCGCCCCCGCTCTAGTTAGAATGCCCTTTTACCGTTTACCACTACGGACATGACCTCTTCAAGCGCCCTTCTCACCGGCAGCATCGTCGCCCTCGTCACCCCCATGCACGAGGACGGTAGCGTGGACTACCCCCAACTTCGCAAACTGATCGACTGGCACATCGCCGAGGGCACCGACTGCATCGGCGTGGTGGGCACCACGGGCGAGTCGCCCACGGTGAACGTCGAAGAACACTGCGAAATCATCCGCGTCGCCGTCGAACAGGCCGCCAAGCGCGTGCCCATCATGGCCGGCTGCGGTGCCAACTCCACGCGCGAAGCCATCGAGCTGGCCCAGTTCGCCAAAAAGGTCGGCGCCGACAGCCAGTTGCAGGTCGTGCCCTACTACAACAAGCCCACGCAAGAAGGCCAGTACCAGCACTTCAAGGCCATTGCCGAGGCCACGGGCGACCTGCCCATCGTGCTCTACAACGTGCCTGGCCGCTCGGTGGCAGACATGCTGCACGACACGGTGCTGCGCCTGGCCCAGGTGCCCGGCATCATCGGCATCAAGGAGGCCACGGGCAACATCGAGCGCGCGCAGTGGCTGATCCGTGACCTGCCGAAAAACTTTGCCGTGTACTCGGGCGATGACCCCACCGCCGTGGCCCTGATGCTGTGCGGTGGCCACGGCAACATCAGCGTCACCGCCAACGTGGCGCCGCGCCTGATGAGCGAGCTGTGCGCTGCTGCCCTGGCCGGTGATGCCCGCCGCGCCATGGAAATCCAGTTCCAGCTCATGCCCGTACACAAGCACCTGTTTGTCGAAGCCAACCCCATTCCCGTGAAGTGGGCCATGGCCCGCATGGGCCTGTGCGGCGGCACCCTGCGCCTGCCCATGACACCCCTTGCCGCCAGCAACGAAGCGGTGGTCGAAGGCGCGCTGCGCGCCAGCGGCCTGCTGTAAACCCCGCCCACGTCACCACCACCGCCAGTATTTCCAAGGATTTCTGCGTGAACCTGCCCCCTACTGCACGACTGGGCCTGCTTGGCCTGACCCTTGCCCTGTCCGCCTGCTCTGCGCTGGAGGGCGACAAGATCGACTACAAGAGCGCCAGCAAAGGCTCGACGCTGGAAGTGCCGCCCGACCTGCAACAGCTCTCGCGCGAGACGCGCTACGCCACGCCCGGCGCAGTGGTCTCGGCCAATGCGCTGCAAGCGGGCCAGGCGGTGCAGCCCTCAGGCCCCAGCGCAGCCATCGACAGCCTGGGCGATGTGCGCATCGAACGCGCGGGCAACCAGCGCTGGCTGGTGGTCAACCGCCCCGCTGACAAACTCTGGGAGCCGGTACGTGAGTTCTGGCTGGAAAACGGCTTTACCCTGATGCTGGACCAATCCAACCTGGGCATCATGGAAACCGACTGGGCCGAAAACCGCGCCAAGATCCCGCAAGACATCATCCGCGCCACGCTGGGCAAAGTGCTCGATTCGCTCTACTCCACGGGCGAGCGTGACAAGTTCCGCACCCGCCTGGAGCGCAACGCCAGCGGTGGCACGGAAATCTATGTCAGCCACCGGGGTATGGCCGAGGTCTACAGCAGCAGCGCCAAAGACGCCACCGTCTGGCAAGCCCGGCCCGTAGACCCGGAGCTGGAAACCGAATTTCTGCGCCGCATGATGGTCAAACTGGGTGCCAGCCAGGAGCAAGCCAAAGCCGTGGTGGCTGCATCGGTACAGCGCCCGGCAGCAGCGCGCGTGGCCACGGTCAACAATGTGCCGGTGGTGCAGTTGGCTGAAGGCTTTGACCGTGCCTGGCGCCGCGTGGGTCTGGCGCTGGATCGCACCGGCTTCACGGTCGAAGACCGCGACCGCAGCCAGGGTGTTTACTTTGTCCGCTACGTGGCCCCAGGCACAGACAAAAAAGAACCGGGATTTTTCAGCAAGCTGTTCAGCGGTGCACCAGCGGCAACGCCACCGCTCAAATACCGCATCGTTGTGCGCAGCGAGGGCGAAGCCTCTACTGTCTCGGTGCTCAACGCTTCGGGAACACCGGAAACCTCTGCCAACGCCGAGAACATCGTGCGCGTGCTGGCCGATGACCTGAAGTAAAGCGCAGTACGCACGTAAAAAAGCCCCGCATCCAAAAGGTGCGGGGCTTTTGCTTTGCAGGCCCGGGGCACAAGCCCCGAGACTGAAGCATCAATTACTTGGCAGCAGAAGCGGCACCTGCGGCGGCGGCAGCAGCGGCGTCAGCAGCAGCCTTGGCAGCATCGCCAGCGGCGGCAGCAGCATCGCCAGCAGCGTTGGCAGCACCAGCTGCAGCATTGCCAGCAGCTTGAGCGGCATCACCAGCGGCGCTTGCAGCGCCAGCAGCGGCGTCAGCAGCAGCAGCGGCAGGTGCGGCTTCAGCAGCAGGTGCTGGTGCGGGAGCTGGCGCTTCCACGGGAGCGGGTGCGGGAGCAGGAGCGGGTTCTTCTTTTTTGCCGCAAGCAGCCAGGGCAGCGGCAGCGATCAGGGAGGCGATGACAAGGGTCTTGTTCATTTCAGGTTTCCTAGTTGGACAGTCAAAATGGGGGATGCCGCAACGTCAAGCCTCTTTCAGCCCGGCTACGCTTTGGCAGATTGTGCAATTGCTTGCGGCTTACTTAAATCAGCCGATGATTATATTGTGTATTCGTCAATAGTGAATAACACCAACAAGGGCCGGAGAACGTGAACCGTTGCAATTGACTGACACCTTTGAAGGCACTGCTTATGCCTCTCAATGTGCCGCCGCGCAGCCACCTTGGTTACAACCCCAAAGTGGTGGCGGCAAAGCCGGGCACGCTTTTATTGCGCAGCCATTCATTCAAGGTTTCACGCAGCAGCACGCGCCGCTCGGGTTCGCTGCCCGCTACGCCCACACAACGCTCAGAATCAAGGCGTTGCAGCACCCAGCCGGGCGACCAGATGGCGCTGGGAATATCCAGCAGATCGCCTCCCGGACAACGGCGGCAGGTGAGGATATGGTCCCAGACGCCGCGCCAACGCACAAAGCGCGCGTGCCGCCGCACCACGTCGTCGTAGCTGCACGCCAGCAGCGTCATGCGCCGCCCGGTGCGGGCCCAGGCCTGTAGCGACTCGATCACGGCACGCTCGCCCAACGGCCAGTCATGAAAATTGGCATCACTGAGGATGATGTCGCTCCAACCCTCGCGGGCAGCGGTGGCAAAAGCGTCGCGCACGGCCTGCTGGAACACCTCACGGCCACTGAAACGCCCCTGCAATAGCGCGGGGGCAGGCGCATCCTGTGGCGCATCCATAGTCACTGCCCTGCGCCAGGGGGCTGTGCGTGCAGCCAGCCCGCGTCGCACCACGACGACAGCAATTCCAGTGCGCCATCGCTGGCCCGGGCCAGATCTCGCGGGCCCAGTGTGCGCTGGTCGGCCAGCTGGCGCATCAGGGTGGCGTCGCGTCCGGCAGCGCGGTAGCTTTCACCGTTGATGAAGACATGGTCAGCGTCGTACATCATGCGCGTGCGCCGATCCAGCACCACCTGCTCCAGCAGCACGCCCTCGGGGCCAGGCTCAAACCAGACGTTGGACTTGGGTTCGGTCAGGTATTCGCCCAAAGCCCGCTCCAGGGCGCGGGGCTGCGCCAGAGCACGTTGCAACGCATCGCGGGCAAATTCCTGCAAAGTGGCGGGGATTTCTGCGGGCTGCGCCACGGCGGGCTGCTTGGCATCGCGGTACAGCAGTGCAGCCGTGGCGCCGTCGTCTTCGTCGGCCAGGCGCACCAGCAGTTCTTGCGCCAGATCAGTGCGCTCGGGCACGCGAAAGCCTACCGAGTAGGTCATGCACTCGCCCTGGGCAATGCCATCGTGCGCCCAGCGTGGGGGCAGGTAAAGCATGTCGCCGGGCTCCAGCACGTATTCTTCTTCGGGCTCGAAGTGCGACAAAATTTTCATCGGCACATCGTCGCGCAATGACAGGTCTTTTTGTCTGCCGATGCGCCAGCGCCGCTGACCGTGGGCTTGCAGCAAAAACACGTCGTAGCTGTCAAAGTGCGGGCCCACGCCGCCACCATCGCTGGCGTAGCTGATCATCACATCGTCCAGGCGCGCATCGGGCACAAAGCGGAACTGCTGCATCAGCGCATGCACGCTGTCGTTGTGCAGATCCACGCCCTGCACCAACAGCGTCCAGTCGGGCCGTTGCAGCGGCGGCAAGGCCCGGCGCGCGAAGGGGCCGTGCTGCAACTTCCAGACATCGTCCGTCTGCTGCACCAAGCGCGACTCCACGCCCTCCTGGCCAGCCAGCGCAAACAAATCGGCGCGTGGCAACGGCGCCGTAAAACCGGGGATGGCCTGACGCACCAGCAGGGGTTTTTTCTGCCAATGGTGGCGCATGAACTGGGCCGGGGTAAGTCCGCCCAACAGGGCGAGGGGTTGCTTTGTATCCATGAAACGGCTCCGCCCGGCAAAGGGCCATTGGTCAAACTGCGACAATTCTCCTATGGAAATCACAGAACAATGCGTGGTCGCACTGACCTGGACGCTCACCGACACTTTGGGCGAGGAACTGGACATACTCGATGAGCCAGTGGAATTTTTGGTAGGCGGCACTGACCTGCTGGGCCGCATCGAGGAGGCCTTGCAGGGCCACACCGAGGGCGCAACGCTGTCATTGCACATAGAACCCGAAGAAGCCTTTGGTGACTACAACGACCAATTGATTTTTCTGGAGCCCCGGACACTGTTCCCGTTGGAACTGGAAGAGGGCATGGTGCTGGAGGGCAACGCACTGCCCACAGGCTCCAACCCCGATGCGCCGCGCGACGTGCTCTACACGGTGTCAGAAATTTACCCCGAGCATGTAGTGCTGGATGGCAACCACCCGCTGGCAGGCATCGCCATCCGGCTGCACCTGAAGGTCTGTGGCGTGCGCGAAGCCACTGAAGCGGAAATTGGTCAGGGCAGTGCAGGCACGGGCTTCTTCCGCATCCAGCCCCAAGCCCCCGGCAACGACTTGCTGCACTGAAAACCACCGTACCGCGCGCCACCACCAAGTAGCGGCGGCGCGTATGGCAGTGTGCTCAGTAGCGCGAGATTTGGCCGTTGTACACGCGCACGCGGTCGCCAGTGCGCAAATCGCCCACCGAGCCCACGTCGTAGGCGCGGTAACCGCCCCGGTCAAACTGTATGGTCAGGCGATAACTCTGGTCGGCACCAGTGCCACCGCTGCTGCCCTCAATAGCGTTGCCAGCCACTGCACCGCCAATCACACCCACGGCGGTGGCTGCGGCCCTGCCGCTGCCCCGTCCCACCTGATTACCCAGCACACCACCCACCACCGCACCGATCACCGCACCGGCGCCGCTGGTCTGTGCGCGCTGGCGGCCCGGCAGCACCTCAATCTGGTGAACGCGGCCATATTCGGTGCCCACAGCCGCAGACGCAGGGTATGGCGTAGCGGTGGCCGGATAGCCCGTAGGCACATGGCGCTGGGGCGCACATGCTGTCAGTGCCCCCAGCAAAACCACCGACCCCACCAATACAGCACTGCGAACCATTTTGCGCATGAGAACTCCTTGAATCGTTGCAGAAAAGCCAGCCGTGGCTGGCCACAGGCAGGCATTGGAACACGCACGCACCGGGCGGTGCAGCCGGGCAAAAACAGCGTACGGGGTCAGCCGCAGGCGCACCGCCCTGTAGGCGGATGCCGGTGTGGCAACGCCCCTACCCTTGCGATGTCAGGCCTTGCCCGTGGAGCCATAGCCCCCCTCGCCGCGCACCGTGGGCGGAAATTCATCCACCACCTGGAACTGTGCCTGCACCACCGGCACGATGACCAGTTGCGCCAGCCGCTCCATGGGCTCTATCGTAAAAGCCTGGGGGCTGCGGTTCCAGGCGCTGACCATGAGCTGGCCCTGGTAATCGCTGTCGATCAGGCCCACCAGGTTGCCCAGCACAATCCCGTGTTTGTGGCCCAGACCCGAGCGCGGCAAGATGAGCGCGGCATAACCGGGATCGCGCAGGTAGATGGCAATGCCCGTAGGCACCAGTTGCCAGGCATTGGGCTCCAGGGTCAGGGGGGCATCCAGGCAGGCGCGCAAATCCAGCCCGGCACTGCCGGGCGTGGCGTAGGCGGGCAACTGCTGCGCCATGCGGGGGTCGAGAATTTTGACGTCGATTTTCATAAAACTACAGGTGCTTGTCGTTGCCGCGCTGGCGCGCCAGTTCACGCAGACGCTGCTGCAAGGCCGCAAGGCGCTCAGCCCCAGCGCGGGAGGGGCCAGACTGTAACCGCGCCACACCGCTCTGCGCCCGGCGCAGCAGGCCCCACAGCATCGCTGTGCCCAACAGCGCGGCCCACGAACCCCAGCCCGCCCACCACAGCGCCAGCGCCTGCAAAGCCATCAGCCAGACCAGCACGACTGCGATGCGGCGCAGCACGCGCACGGCCTGGGTCGCCTCCACCGGCCCCTCTGGCCCTTGCGGCACTGCTGCGCCTGCATCGCGGCCCCCTTCAGCGTCCCTGGCACTGCGCCGGGCCGCAGTGGCCGATGCACCAGCCCCCTCACCACCAGGCCGATCCGCCTGCGCAGCAGCGGTGCGGCGGGCCGAGGTCGCTGCCAGATCAACCATGGTGTGCGCGTGTTTGGCCGCCTGGTTGGCTGCCGAGGCAGTCACCTGCTGTGCGGTCAACTGCTCCACGTAACGCGCAAAGTCGCCATCTGCGGGGGTATCCCAATCCGACGAAGGGTGTGCGCGCATAGCAGTCTCCCGAAAATTGATGCTCAATCGCTGCGCTGCGCCAGCCGTGCAGCAATATCAGCCACCAGCTGCTGGGCCAGTTCGCGCTTGGAAGCGCGCGGCAGTTCGCGGTGGCCGTGGGCATCCACCAGCAGCAGGGCGTTGTCGTCCTGGCCGAAGGTAGCCGGGCCGATGTTGCCCACCAGCAGCGGCACGCCCTTGCGCGCACGCTTGGCCGTGGCGTGCTGCAACAAGTCGTGGCTTTCGGCGGCAAAACCGACGCAGAACAGGTCACCCACCAGCGCATGCTGCGACTGCGCCACGGTAGCCAGGATGTCGGGGTTTTCCACAAAATGCAGCACTGGCATCTGGCCTGAGCCATCTTTTTTGATTTTTTGCTCGGCAGCGGCGGCAGGGCGCCAGTCGGCTACGGCGGCAGTCGCTATAAATAGCGTAGCTGCTTGCGCCCGCTGCATAACGGCTTCAAGCATATTTTGTGCTGATTGCACATTGACGCGGTGGACGCCACGCGGCGTAGGCAAATGCACCGGCCCCGCCACCAGCGTGACCTCAGCGCCCGCCTCGCGGGCGGCACGGGCAATCGCAAAGCCCATCTTGCCGCTGGAGTGGTTGGTGATGCCACGCACCGGGTCGATGGCCTCGAACGTGGGGCCTGCGGTAATCAGCAGCTTGTGCCCCGCCAGGCATTGGGGCGTGAAGAAGGCAATCACTTCTTCGAGCAATTCCTCGGGCTCCAGCATGCGGCCGTCACCCGTTTCGCCGCAGGCCTGGTCGCCATGGCCCACACCCAGCACCACGGCGCCGTCTTGGGCCACCTGTGCCAGGTTGCGCTGTGTGGCCGGGTGCGCCCACATCTCGCGGTTCATGGCCGGGGCCAGCAGCAGCGGCACGCTCTCTTGCGGGCGGGCCAGGCACAGCAGGCTAAGCAATTCATCGGCACGGCCCTGGGCCAGGCGGGCGATGAAATCGGCGCTGCACGGGGCGATGAGGATGGCGTCGGCCTCGCGCGAGAGGTTGATGTGCGGCATGTTATTGGCCTCGCGCGCATCCCACTGCGAACCGTAGACGGGCCTGCCCGACAACGCCTGCATGGTCACCGGGGTGATGAACTGCGCCGCCGCCTCGGTCATGACCACCTGCACGGTGGCGCCCGCCTTGATCAGCAAGCGGCATAAATCCGCCGATTTGTAACAGGCTACGCCTCCGCTGAGGCCCAGGACGATGTGTTTGCCAGCAAGCTCTTTCATGGGGCGCAATTTAGCAGACACCTATAATCCCGATTTCCCACCACCAACACATGACATGACCAAATTTGTCTTCGTCACCGGCGGTGTGGTGTCTTCCCTGGGCAAGGGAATCGCCTCAGCCTCCCTTGCCGCGATCCTCGAATCGCGGGGCCTCAAAGTCACCCTCATCAAGCTCGACCCGTACATCAACGTGGACCCGGGCACCATGTCGCCATTCCAGCACGGCGAGGTTTTTGTCACCGACGACGGTGCCGAAACCGACCTTGACCTGGGCCACTACGAGCGTTTCATTGAAACGCGCATGAAGAAGTCCAACAACTTCACCACCGGCAAGATTTACCAGTCGGTGCTCGAAAAAGAGCGCCGGGGCGACTACCTCGGCAAAACGGTGCAGGTGATTCCGCACGTTACCAACGAAATCCAGGAATACATCCAGCGTGGCGCTGGCATCGGCACCCCCGATGCGGTGGACGTGGCCATCTGCGAAATCGGCGGCACCGTGGGCGACATCGAATCGCTGCCGTTTCTGGAGGCCGTGCGCCAGTTGAGCCTGAAGCTGGGCCCCAACAACGCCGCCTTCGTCCACCTGACCTACCTGCCCTGGATTGCCACGGCGGGCGAGCTCAAGACCAAACCCACCCAGCACACGGTGCAGGAGCTGCGCAAGATCGGCATCCAGCCCGATGCGCTGCTGTGCCGCGCCGAACGCAAGGTGCCCGCCGAAGAGCGCGAAAAAATCTCGCTGTTCACCAACGTGCCCGAGTGGGGCGTGATCAGCATGTGGGACGTGGACACCATCTACAAAGTGCCGCGCATGCTGCACGAGCAGGGCCTGGACGGCCTGATCTGCGACAAGCTGCGCCTGAACACCCCGCCCACCAGCCTCAAGCGCTGGGATGCGCTGGTGCATGAAACCGAGCACCCGCAGGGCCAGGTGCGGGTGGCCATGGTGGGCAAATACGTGGATTTGTCCGACAGCTACAAGTCGGTCAACGAGGCGCTGCGCCACGCGGGCATGCAAAGCCATGTGCGCGTCAAGATCGACCACATCGACTCCGAAACCATCACCCCCGAGGGCGTGGCCAGCCTGGGCCAGTACGACGCCATCCTGGTGCCTGGCGGCTTTGGCCAGCGCGGTGTGGAAGGCAAAATCTGCACCGCCCAATATGCCCGTGAGCACCAGGTGCCTTACCTGGGCATCTGCCTGGGCATGCAGGTGGCCACCATCGAATACGCCCGCCACGTGGCGGGCCTGACCGGCGCCAACAGCACCGAGTTCGACCCAGCCACCCCGCACCCGGTCATTGCCCTGATCAACGAGTGGAAAGACGCCGACGGCAGCATCCAGACGCGCGATGCCAACTCCGACCTGGGCGGCACCATGCGCCTGGGCGCGCAAAGCTCGGACGTGGCCAAAGGCACGCTGGCGCACAGCATCTACGGCGACGTAGTCACCGAACGCCACCGCCACCGCTACGAAGCCAACGTCAACTACCTCGATCAATTGCGCCAGGCTGGGCTGGTGATTTCGGCGCTGACGCAGCGCGAGCACCTGACCGAAATCGTCGAGCTGCCCCAAAACGTACACCCGTGGTACGTGGGCGTGCAGTTCCACCCCGAGTTCAAATCGACGCCATGGGCGGGCCACCCGCTGTTCAACGCCTTCATCAAGGCAGCGATTGCGCACCAGCAGGCGCAAAAGGCCGCCAGCGCAACCCCTGCTGCCGCAGAAGCGGCCCACGCCGAGGCCAGCGTATGAAGCTGTGCGGCTTTGATGTCGGGCTGGATCAGCGCTTCTTCCTGATCGCAGGCCCCTGCGTGATCGAGTCCGAGCAGCTGCAAATGGACGTGGCCGGGCAACTGAAGGAAATCACCGCCAGCCTGGGCATTCCGTTCATCTTCAAAAGCAGCTTTGACAAAGCCAACCGCAGCTCGGGCGCCAGCTTTCGCGGCCCCGGGCGCGAGCGCGGGCTGGAAATTCTGGCCAAGGTCAAACGCGAATTGCAGGTGCCGGTGCTCACCGACGTGCACACCGAAGACGACATCCGCGAAGCCGCCCAGGTGGTGGATGTGCTGCAAACGCCCGCCTTCCTGTGCCGCCAGACCGACTTCATCCGTGCTGTCGCGCAGTCGGGCAAGCCGGTGAACATCAAGAAGGGCCAGTTCCTGGCGCCCCACGACATGAAGAACGTCATCGACAAGGCCCGCGCCGCCGCGCGCGAGGCGGGCCTGCCCGAAGACAATTTCATGGCCTGCGAGCGCGGCGCCA
>ERZ724525.756-NODE-756-length-18549-cov-5.497242_pt1 | contig 18549 bp, 16 predicted proteins | sample MGYA00376058_ERZ724525 | MGnify/ENA primary metagenome ERZ724525 (study PRJEB28724, sample SAMN07190888) | wastewater metagenome | isolation source: influent of sewage treatment plant in Hong Hong | place: USA: Christiansburg, Virginia | collected 2016-03-01 ... | reverse complement strand
GGATGAATACCAAAATGTCTTCGGGGGCGGCCTGTTCAATTTCTGGATTAAATACACTGGCCAAACCACTCTTGGCATTCAGTCTAATTTTAATTTCCATTGCTGAAAACTGAGCCAATCTTTGAAAAGATCGACCAAGCAATGTGGTGTCCATGAATTCTTCAGCGGTATGGATGCGTGTTGAAGTGATGAATCGAATCATAAGGCCTCGCGTGGAGGTTTGATGCGTGCAATGTGCTGCACCACATCCCAAAGGTGGGGGATGGCGTGTATCCATCCCCTTTTTTATGGGGGTCAACTTCGTGAGTCAACCCATGCACAGGTCCAATCAGTTGGGTGCTTGATTGTGATGGTAGGCTGTGATGCGCTCAACTTCTTCTTTTGAGCCCAAGAACACCGCCACCCGTTCGTGCAGGCTGGTGGGTTGGATGTCCATGATGGCGATTTCACCATTGGTGGCTGCGCCGCCCGCTTGTTCGATGATCATTGCCATTGGATTGGCTTCATACATCAAGCGCAAACGGCCGGGACGACCTGGGGTGCGTGAATCGGACGGGTACATGAAAATACCACCACGATTGAGAATACGATGTACTTCAGCGACCATGGCAGCCACCCAACGCATGTTGTAATTTTTGCCCAAAGGACCTGTTTCACCCGCAAGCAATTCGCCCATGTAGCGCGTCATGGGTGGAAACCAGTGACGTGTATTTGAGGTGTTGACCGCGTATTCATTGGTGGTTGTCGGGACTTGCATGTGCTCTTGAGTCAACACCCATGAGCCGAGTTCCGAGTCCAATGTGAAGCAATGGGTGCCGCGACCTGTGGTCAGAACGAGTTGTGTTTGTGGACCATAAATGGCATAGCCAGCAGCCACTTGGTTACGACCTTGTTGTAGAAAATCTTTTTCGCATACGGCATCAGGTGAATCGGATTTTTTCAATACAGAGAAAATCGTGCCGACCGTGACATTGATGTCGATGTTGGATGAACCATCCAATGGATCGTAGACCAGTAAATATTCGCCTTTTGGATAGCGGTTTGGAATTTCATAGATGTGTTCCATTTCTTCAGAGGCCATGCCTGCAAGATTGCCGCCCCATTCGTTGGCCTCTAAGAAGATTTCATTGGTCAATACGTCCAATTTTTTTTGTGCTTCGCCTTGCACATTGTCTGTGCCGGCATTGCCCAACACATCACCCAGCTCGCCTTTTGAGACGGCATGGCTGATGTGTTTACAAGCGCGAGCAACGATTTCGATCAGCAGGCGCAGATCCGATGGTAAATTGTTGTGCTCACGTTGCTGCTCAATAAGGTAGCGGGATAAAGATTTACGTTTCATGCTTGGTCTTTCGTGGAAATTAAAAAAGGGTTAAATGCTTTGTGTGTTGTAATTAAATTCGACTAAAACCTATCCTTAAACCGCCATCTTCTTTTATTTTTGTGGGATTTAAATCAAAGCCGCGCAAGCAGCACCGATAAAGTTTGCATCGACATCTGACATGTTTTGCAAAATACGCACCGTCACATGGCTTGGGGTCAACGCATTGAGCGTGGATTCGACGCGTTCACGATAACCTTCGGTTTGCCAAAATAAGGTGCCTTCAGCCAAGATGCCGACGGTGTGTTGTTGACCTGTTTTTAAATCTTGGCTTTTGAGCACACCTGCCAATGCTGCGGCTGTTAAATCGGCGGAGCGGTCAATCAGCACAGTGGCGACATCGGCCATGATGCCATGATAGCGGCGCAATTGGGTGACATGACCCGCGTGCGTGCGTGAGCCTGCTTCTGGGTCAAACGCCCACGCATCAGGCAAAGCCAAGCACGCTTCACGACCGACAATGCGACCGTATAATTCGGCGGTGTATTTGCCGCCCAACGCTTTTTCTAAGCGTTGTTTGCCTGGGTTGTCATCCACGCCCGCAGCGTCGAGTTCATCATCAAAGTGTGACAAAAAGGGCGGATGGAAATTGCCGATTTCAAGGTTGACTGCCATGAGTTCATCGGCTTGCCAACCTTTGGCATCACCTGCGGACAGCTTTGTGATCTGTTCGGTGCGGTAAAAACCAGCTGCATTCATGCCCGTGCCTGCGATCAGGCCAATGTAGGTGTCACAGTCTGGTTCCATCCATGCGGCGGCTGCGAGTGTGGTCACCGTGTCGTTTAAAATGGGCGTGTGGTGTGCGATTTGACCTTGGGCTTTGAGCGCGTCGGTCAATTGGGCACGCAAAGGCACGCCAATCATGCCCGCCACATTGATGCCTTTGGTCCAGTTGACCAAAGCGGCATCACCATCTGGGGTGTTGGTTGATGGGTAAGAAAAGCAATAGCCAAGGTTGAATTCAGGTGCGGGGCAGATTTTTTGAATCAATGCCGCTTGACGTTCAAAAAAAGCATGGGGCGATACCTGCCCAGGTGTTTGTGCGTCATGCATCAAGGTGCGATCTGCTTGTGGTTCTGTGATGAAAGCCACTTTTTTACCCTGCATTGATATGTGGGCTGCACGCACATTGGTGCCGCCTGCATCCAAAACCACGGCATCACCGCTGGCTTGACCGTTGGGGCGGCGTAAAAAAGCAGGCAATGCTTTGATTTGTTGACCTTCTTTGGCCAAACCTTCAGCAATTTTGTCCGCCAGTGCATCGCGGATCTGTTGAAGTTGTTCTGCTGACAAGGTCAGCGCAATGATTGCGTCGTTCAGTTCCATTTTGTCTCTACCCTCATATAATATTCAAAAAAAGTAAGCTTTGCTCTTTTTGGTTCAGTACGAGATTTTGTGTGCATGACTTGATTCTGACTTGATTCCACATGTGTTTATGCAAGTCATTAAACACCCAAAATCCAATAGAAGCGAAGGTCGAGGTGATCGGCCTTCACTGTTTCGCGCCATAATTATCATTTATGTTTGCGATGTTTCACGCAGTGAGCCGTTTCATTGGCAGCCCACCGCGCATGATTTTAACCCTTAATTCGTGGGCAGTGACGACAATTGTTGCTCTAATTTTGATGCGGTGGCGATAAACTCAGCCAAGCGCGCTTGCTCCTGTTCCACCACCGCCGCAGGTGCTTTGGCCACAAAAGCTTGATTGCTGAGTTTGCCATTGGCTTTGGCAATTTCACCTTTTAAGCGAACAATTTCCTTGCCCAGGCGCTCACGTTCAGCGGCAACATCAATTTCAACTTTAAGCATCAATGACACTTCGCCCACCACTTGCACAGGTGCACCTGCGGCTTGTGGCAATGTTTCAGCAACGGTCACTTCAGACAGCTTTGCCAACGTTTTCAAATACGGGGCAAACGCATTCAACTTATCGAGCGATGCAGCAGGCGCTGCGATGAACAGCGGTGCTTTGGTCGCGGGTGACAGGTTCATTTCCCCACGCAAATTGCGGCATGAATCCACCAAGCCTTGTAATTCGTGCATCCACACATCGGCTTCTGGGGTCATTTTGCTGTCGTCGGCGACCGGGTAAGCGGCCAACATGATGCTGTCGGTGTGTTTCATGCCCGCCAGCGGGGCCACAGTTTGCCACAGCTCTTCGGTGATGTAGGGCATGATCGGGTGGATCAAGCGCAACATGGTTTCAAGCACTCGAATCAGCGTGCGGCGTGTCGCGCGCGCCTGTGCCGGTGTGCCGTTTTGCAAGGTGACTTTGGCCAGTTCGACATACCAATCGCAATAATGATTCCAAACGAAATGGTATAAATCTTGCGAAATCATGTCGAGGCGAAACTCTGGGAACTGTTTGTTCACATCGGCTTCTACGCGCTGCAACTCATTGATGATCCAACGGTCAACAGGTGAGTAATCCAGCTCAGCACCCGCATCAATGCCGCAATCTTGACCTTCACAATTCATCAGCACGAAGCGGGTGGCGTTCCACAGTTTGTTGCAGAAGTTGCGGTAGCCTTCGCAGCGTTTCGAGTCGAAGTTGATGCTGCGGCCTTGGGTGGCGAGCGAGGCGAAAGTAAAACGCAACGCATCTGTACCGTACGCAGGAATGCCATTGGGGAATTCTTTTTCTGTGGTTTTGCGCACAGCGGGTGCTGTTTCGGGGCGACGCAAACCCGTGACGCGCTTGTCCAACAGCGGTGCCAGCTCGATGCCATCGATCAAATCAACGGGATCAAGGACATTGCCCTCGGATTTGCTCATTTTTTTGCCTTCGGCGTCGCGGATCAAGCCGTGAACATAGACCGCTTTAAATGGCACTTTGCCCGTAAAGTACTTGGTCATCATGACCATGCGTGCCACCCAGAAGAAAATAATGTCGTAGCCTGTGACCAGCACCGATGATGGGAGGAAATGATTCAAATCAGGTGTTTTTTCAGGCCAGCCAAGAGAAGAGAAGGGCACGAGTGCAGAAGAGAACCATGTGTCGAGCACATCGGATTCACGACGCAATGCACCGGTGTAACCTGCGGCTTCGGCTTTGGCGGCAGCGGCGGCTTCGTCACGTGCAACGAACACTTGACCATCGTCGGCATACCACGCTGGAATTTGATGACCCCACCACAGCTGACGTGAAATGCACCAGTCTTGGATGTTGTTCAACCATTGATTGTATGTGCTGTTCCAATTCTCCGGCACGAGGCGAATTTCACCGTCCGCAGTGCCATCACCATTGACCGCTTGCAATGCAGGCTGAACGATCTCCGCTTGACCTTTTTCAGATGTCAAGTCCATGAACCATTGATCGGTCAACATCGGCTCAATCACTGTGCCTGTGCGTTCTGATTTGGGCTGTTGGAGTTTGTGCGGTGCCACTTTAACCAACAAACCGAGCGCATCCAAATCTGCCACGATTTGTTTACGCGCCACAAAGCGATCCATCCCTTGGTAGGCGGCGGGCGCATTGGTGTTGATGGTGGCATCTAAGTTGAGGATGTTGAGCTTAGGCAAATCGTGGCGTTGGCCGACGGCATAGTCGTTGAAATCATGTGCAGGCGTGATTTTGACCACACCTGTGCCAAAGGCCGCATCGACATACTCATCCGCGATGATCGGGATTTGGCGGTCACACAAAGGCAATGTGACGAATTGACCCACGAGGTGTTTGTAACGCTCATCCTCAGGGTGCACGCACAACGCGGCATCGCCGAGCAATGTTTCGGGACGGGTGGTGGCGACGGTCAAACCTGTGACGGTTTCGCTGTTGCCCTCTTTGTCCGTAATGGTTTGTGCGCCCGCAACGAATGGATAAAGGATGTGCCACATTGACCCGTCGGTTTCGACGGTTTCAACTTCAAGATCAGACACCGCTGTACCCAAAATCGGATCCCAGTTGACCAAACGGGTGCCACGATAAATCAACCCCTCGTCGTGCAAGCGCACAAAAGCCTCGGTCACGGCGTTTGACATGGTGTCATCCATCGTGAAATATTCACGCTGCCAATCAATGCTTGAACCCATGCGACGGATTTGCTGACTGATGATGTTGCCCGATTTTTCTTTCCATTCCCACACTTTGGCGGTGAACTGCTCACGACCCAAATCAAAGCGTGACACATTGTCGGCGGCCAATTGACGTTCCACCACGATTTGCGTGGCAATGCCCGCATGGTCTGTACCAGGAATCCACGTGGTGTTTTTGCCCGACATCCGTGCATGACGTGCGCATGCATCCATAATCGTTTGATTGAAGGCATGCCCCATGTGCAGAGTGCCTGTCACATTGGGAGGGGGGAGAAAAATGGTGTAAGCCTCTTGGTTAGGGTTGACCTCAGCATGGGCGTATCCTTTTTGTTCCCATTGTGTGCGCCAATGGTTTTCCAGTAAGGTGGGTTCAAATGATTTGGCAAGGGCATCAAGTTGTGGTGTTTGGCTCATGGTTTCGCTTCAATTCAATATAAAAACGCGCGTCAAATGAGCGCGTTGGGACATGCGTTATTATAAAGGTTTAGAGGTTTTTTTTTTGGTAAATTGCGAATCCGCTGTGAGCAAGGGCATTGGCCTCAAAAGCTGAGATCGCAACAGGATGCATGATGTCCCCTGAACAGACTGAAATGATGGTTTTTAATTGGTTTTGTTGCACAACAGGCCTGTTTTACAGTATGCTAACCACTCGATTAACTCGAATGAAACCCCATGTCCGACGACTATCCCAAGCGAGGCGCTAAGCCCAAAACTTTGTTTGAACGTTTTTCTGCGCTGTTTGACAGCGAACCCGAAACGCAAGAACAGCTCTTAGACATCCTTCACGGCGCGCGTGAGCGCGACCTGATTGATGACGATGCATTCTCTATGATTGAAGGTGCACTGCAAGTGGCCTCTCTCAAGGCGCGAGACCTGATGGTGCCGCGCTCACAAATGGATGTGGTCGACATCGCCCAAACCCCCGACGAATTCATCCCCTTTGTCATGTCCACCAACCACTCACGTTTTCCCGTTGTCGAAGGCGGGCGAGACCATGTGATTGGCATGTTGCTCGCCAAAGACCTGCTGCATTTCTATACGGAAAAAGATTTTGATGTGCGCGACAACCTGCGTCCAGCGGTCTTCATTCCCGAATCCAAACCTTTGAACATCCTCCTGCGCGAATTTCGCGAAAGCCGAAACCACATGGCCGTCGTGGTCGATGAGTATGGCGGCGTATCGGGTTTAATCACCATCGAAGATGTGCTCGAACAAATCGTTGGAGACATCGAAGATGAACACGATTATGACGAAGATGAAGACAACATCATTGCCGATCGTGGCGGGCGCTTCCGTGTGCGCGCATTGACTGAAATTGAACAATTCAATGAATTTTTTAAAGTTGAATTGTCGGACGAAGATGCCGATACGATCGGTGGTTTGGTCACCTCATCGCTTTCACGCATGCCGCGCCGAGGCGATAAAATCATATTGGAGCCGTTCGAATTTGAAGTTTTACGCGCCGATGCACGCCAAGTGCATGTGCTCATGGTGCGTCAATTGGCGCAAGAAGAGCTTGAATTGTTGCAAGAAAAAACAGCGCACGAAGAGACGGATTGATCTGTGAGGTAGTATAAAAAACGGCTTAAAGAAAGCCGTTTTTTGCGTTTAAATAAGTCACTTATAAAGTTGTGGTTGGCACACAAGTAAACTAAATTATTGATGCCGTCATTCTCGCGAAAGCGGGAGTGACACTGCAAAAGTCTGGTTTCAGAACGAGTGTCATCAGCTAATACGGATACCCATAAATTCAAATCAGATCGGCGTTCATAATCTGTCCAATACACGCAATAGGACGACTCGCCCATGCAGCAAAGCAACTTTAATCTCGCCATTATTCATATCATTATTCAGACTCAAACACACGCTCAGGCAAAGTCCTGATCGCATCCGCATTGTTCCAAGAAAAACACAACGCCGCCGCCTGTTCGAAGGGCAGCCATTGAAAATCAGTATGCTCAAGCGGTGCAAGCGTGATGGCAATGTCAGTGCTCGGGACTTTTAACCCAAACCAGTGTTCTGTATTTTCAACCACACCATCGGCGTAACGGTGACGCCACTGCGGGTAAATTTCATAGGTCGACTCGTGTTGCCAATCTTGCAGCTCAAAATCGACCGCACTCAACCCCGTTTCTTCAAACAGTTCACGCACCGCTGCATCGTGCGGCGATTCTTCGATAAAATCCAAACTGCCCGTAATGCACTGCCAGAAATCTTTTTCAAAATCACCTGTCAGGGCTTTTTGTGTGCGCTTCATCATGAGCACTTGTAAATCAGGTGTGTAAACCACCACCAAAACAGAAACTGGTATTTTTTTACTCATTACATCCTATCCAAAGGGCTTTCAACCCCACGACCGCCGCGTTTCAGCACGTGGGTATAAATCATTGTTGTGCTCACATCCGAATGACCGAGCAACTCCTGCACCGTGCGAATATCATAACCGCTTTGTAAAACATGCGTCGCAAAACTATGGCGCAATGTGTGGGTTGTCGCGGGTTTGTTGATGCCTGATTGCACCACCGCATTTTTAATCGCCCGCTGCACTGCCTGCTCATGCGTGTGGTGGCGACGGGTGACGCCCGACTGAGGATCAAGCGATTCCGCCCGTGCAGGAAATAACCAAAACCACGCAAACGTTTTATCCGCATTTTGGTATTTTTGAGCCAAAGCAAAAGGCAAATAAACACCAGCGCGATCCTCTGCGCGGTCTTTGTCAAACACCGACTTTGCCGATGCGATTTGCGCCACAACTTCATCCAACACCATACGCGGTAGCATCGTCACGCGATCCTTGTTGCCCTTGCCTTGACGAACCGTGATTTCACAGGTCTCTAAATCAATGTCCTTGATGCGCAAACTCAATAACTCCATCAAACGCATCCCCGTGCCATACAACATCTTCGCCATCAATAAATGAATGCCTGACAAATGTGTAAATAACAACTCAATTTCCGACACCGTTAATACCACAGGCAATCGCGCAGATTTTTTAGGGCGGTGCAATCCATCCAGCCAAGGCAAATCAACACCTAACACCTCTTTATATAAAAAAAGCAAAGCCGACAAAGCCTGTCCATGTGTTGCAGCAGAAACGCCGCATTTGTCGGATAAATGGGATAAATATGCTGTCACCTCAACCGCCCCCATATCGATGGGGTGGCGTTTGTTGTGGAACAAAATAAATCGCTTGATCCAACCACAATATGACTGCTCCGTACGCAAGCTGTAATGCTTGTAGCGGACTTTTTCTTTAACCAAATCAAGGAGTTTTTTTGGTTTTTCTTGGGTCGACATGAATGGCTTGTTTTCGCTTTGAGTGGCTGCTATAATGATTTAAGTCATATGGACTTTAAGCCCATATTTTAATTTATTTTAACAGGATATGCGGCGAAATGAAAACAGAATATCAGTGTTTTTTGACGCATAACCTACGTTAGCCCACTCAAAAGGAGCATCACCATGAGCAAGTGCCGGTACTGCAATTCATCCAGTTTTGGAAGTGGCTGTCCGAACAGCCCAACGAAGAAACACGAGCACGCTGGAGACGAAAAGAAATGCGAATACTGCAATTCGTCCAGCTATGGCTCAGGTTGTCCGAACAGTCCAACCAAAAAACATCGGCATGGTAGCGGAGCTAATAAGTGTCGCTGGTGCGGTTCCACGTCGGTTGGTAGTGGCTGTCCCAACAGCCCATCAAAGCATCACGAAAAATAGGAGAAAGAAATGGCCCATGAAGTAAGCGCGAAGCTACATACCAAGGTTGTCGCTCACAAGGATTTGGAGATCGAGGTAAAAACCATCGACGATGGAAAACCATCCAAGCTCGGCACGTTGCTTATCAGCAAGGGCAATATCGAGTGGCTTCCCAAGGGGAATTCCGTAAACAAAAAACGCCTTACATGGGTTCAGTTCGCTGCACTCGTTGAGGAGCAAGGCAAAACCGTTAAGGTGAGAAAGTAGCGTGGGCTAACAAATCATTCCACCGGACGCTGCGCGATAAAGCCGCGCAGCGCCGGTGAATTCAAACGTTAGGCCTCGAGATTTATGACTACTCAAACCCTATTCATACCAGTCGCACTAGCGGTGTATGCGTTCGTCGCCGTCCTGATCTTCTTGGTGACGAGGACGTCCGATTTCAAGAGGCAATCTGAAGACGACAAGGCACGCGCAAGAAAACAATTCAAGATCGGACTCATTGGGATGCCAGTCGCAATGATTGGCGGGTGGCTACTACTCGGTGCTTCGAGTCAAGTCATTAATCGCATTCCGGTATTTCTATATTTTGGTCTCTGGCTCTTCGTCGCTTGTCTTACTTGGCGAGGCTATCGACTCGGTATCAAGCGCGATCATCGCTTGGTTAAAGCTAGGAGTGGGAAGCCTCTTCGAAGTCCGGAGGCTCTTGTCGGCATCTTCGCAAAGATCAATTTCGGCATGGCGGCCGCACTTGCAGTCTTTTTAGTACTGATTCCATTGGCCAAAATTTCCTTCTCGATGTGGGTGCCATGGATCGCCGCAATCGCAGGAGTTTTCAGCTTTATTAGTTCACGTGTCGAACGCAACAACGAGGCCTAAACGGCCATTGCCGAGTTTTGTGGACACTTGAACCAAACGCAATTTCTGGCATAGTCACCGCAACAAAAACACTGGAAGGGATTCGCTTTGCAAACATTGTTGTTCAAGCTGACGCAAAAAGGCTTTGCCTTTTTGTTCCCTACGCTTCGCTTCGGCGCAGCTTACCGTGAGCGTTAACTGTCTTGTGTAGTATTTGACAAATGTTTATTGTGCGCTATTTATGCGTGATTGTAAAAAAAGCAACCTTTCGGTTGCTTTTTTGTTTACGCTTCGTCGCGTTTGACTTCGGCCAATTTGGCTTCGGTGTTGCGCAGGCGAATGTGCAGTTCACGTAACTGTTTCTCATCCACTGGCGATGGTGCTTGCGTGAGCAGGCATTGTGCACGTTGGGTTTTTGGGAATGCGATCACGTCGCGGATCGATTCTGCGCCCGTCATCATGGTGACGATGCGGTCGAGGCCAAATGCGATGCCGCCGTGTGGAGGCGCGCCGTATTGGAGGGCGTCGAGGAGGAAGCCAAATTTTTCTTGGGCTTCTTCGGCGTTGATGTTGAGGGCGCGGAAGACTTTTGATTGCACTTCTTCACGGTGGATGCGGACTGAGCCGCCGCCGATTTCTGAGCCGTTGAGTACCATGTCGTAGGCTTTGGCGATGCATTGACCCGGGTTGGTGCTGAGCAGGTCTTCGTGGCCGTCTTTTGGCGCAGTGAATGGGTGGTGGCAGGCGGTCCAGCGGCCTGCTTCATCATCACGTTCAAACATTGGGAAGTCGATGACCCAAAGCGGTTGCCAGTCTTGTGAGGCGTGGCCTTTTTCGTGGCCGATTTTGATGCGCAGTGCGCCGATGGCGTCGTTGACGATTTTGGCTTTGTCTGCACCGAAGAAAATGATGTCGCCATTTTGCGCGCCAGTGCGTTCTAAAATCTGTGCCAATGCAGCGTCGTCGATGTTTTTGACGATAGGCGATTGCAGGCCGTCACGGCCTTTTTCAAGTTCGTTGACTTTGATGTAAGCCAAACCGCGTGCGCCGTAGATGGCGACGAATTGGGTGTAGGCGTCGATTTCTGAGCGCGAGAGTTCAGCGCCATTGGGAACGCGTAAGGCGACGACACGACCATCTTCCATGTTGGCAGCGGAGTTGAATACTTTGAAGTCCACCGTTTTCATGACGTCGGTCAATTCGGTGAATTGCAATTTGACGCGCAAATCTGGTTTGTCAGAGCCGTACAATGCCATGGCGTCGGCGTAGGTCATGCTTGGGAATGGGTTGGCGAGTTCGATGTTCAATACGTCTTTGAACATGCCGCGAATCATGCCTTCAAACATGGCGCGGATGTCTGTTTCTGACATGAATGAGGTTTCGATATCCACTTGTGTGAATTCAGGTTGACGATCGGCGCGCAAGTCTTCGTCGCGGAAGCATTTGACGATTTGGTAATAGCGGTCAAAACCTGCAACCATCAACATCTGTTTGAACAGCTGTGGTGATTGTGGCAGGGCGAAAAATTCGCCGTCGTGCACGCGTGAGGGCACAAGGTAGTCGCGTGCGCCTTCAGGGGTTGATTTGGTCAGCATCGGTGTTTCGATGTCGATGAAGTCGTTGGCATCGAGGAATTTACGAATCGCCATAGCGGTTTTGTAGCGCAATTTCATGTTGTATTGCATTTGTGGGCGACGCAAGTCGAGCACGCGATGGGTCAAGCGCGTGGTTTCTGACAGGTTTTCTTCATCGAGTTGGAACGGCGGCGTGACAGAGGCGTTTAAAATGTCGAGCTCTTTGCAAACGATTTCAATTTCGCCCGTTGCCAGTTTTGGATTGACCAAACCTGCATCGCGCAAGCTGACGCGACCGACGACTTTAACGCAAAATTCGTTGCGCAATGATGAGGCGAGCTCAAACATGGCGGCTTCGTCTGGGTTAAACACCACTTGTACCAAGCCTTCTTTGTCGCGCAAGTCGACGAAAATCACACCGCCATGGTCGCGGCGACGGTTGACCCAGCCGCAAAGGGTGACGGTTTGTTCAGCGTTGGCTTTGGTCAAATGACCGCAAAAATGACTGCGCATGCTCATGTTGATTTCTTTCTTTGTTAATCAGGTTTCAAATTCAAACGAATAATTCAAACAATAATTCAAACGAATGTTGGTTGATGTTAAATGTCAGTGACAGTGTGTGCTGCTGTTACCGCTGGTGTTGCGTTGCTGTGTTCTTCGGGTGCCACAACACCCATGGATATGATGTATTTTAAAGCTTCGTCCACACTCATGTCGAGGTCGATCACTTCGGTTTTGGGCATGATAAGGAAAAAGCCTGAGGTTGGATTTGGCGTGGTGGGGACGTATACGCTGATGCAATCTTCGGGTAGTTTGTTGGCCACATCGCCATTGGGTGTGCCTGTTTGGAAGGCCACTGTCCAGCAGCCAGCGCGTGGGTATTGCACCAAAAGGGCTTTACGAAAGGCTTGCCCATTGCTTGAAAACAGGGTGTCTGACACTTGTTTGACGCTGCCGTAGACGCTTTTGACGATTGGAATACGAGAAAAAAGCGAATCAAGCACACGTAAAAACCATTGACCCAATAAATTGGCCGCCATCAGTCCAGTTAAAAATAAAATGAGGATGACCAAAATCACACCCAAAAATGGGATGTCCTTAATGGCCAAAATGGGGGCTTGCCAAATGATTGGCATGACCCGAGCGACCATGTCAACCACTGTTTCAAAAATGCCGGTCAAAAAATTCATGCCCCAGCCAATGACACCAAAGGTGATGAGGATGGGCACCCAAATGAACACACCTGTAACGAGGTAGTTCCGGATTTTGGCACTGGTGAAATGTTGGCGCATGGTTTTTTGCTTTAAAGAAGCTGGGGAGCTGTGGATTTAGTGGCTGCCACCAGCTGCACTGGCGGTGGCTGGCGCTGCGTGGGTGGTTTCGGTACTGACTGTCGCTTGGGTGCTGCTGGTTTTGTTGCTTGAGTCTGCTGCTGCGGTGTTGACCGCTGTTTCACCACCGACACTGCTGGAGCCTTTGTCTGTGCTCGAGCCGCCACGAAAATCGGTCACATACCAGCCAGAGCCTTTCAGTTGAAAGCCTGCAGCGGTGATTTGTTTGCTGAATGTCTCTTGATGACAGGCGGGGCAGGTGGTCAGTTGAGCATCGCTCATTTTTTGTAACACATCTTTGGCGTGTCCACACTGTGAGCAACGATAAGCGTAAATTGGCATGGTGTTCTCTGATTGGCAAATTAAAACAACAAACCGTTATTATACGTCAGAAGCCACGGAGTGACAATGCGCTCAGAGGTGTGCGGTGTTTGTGAGCGACCACATGAGGGCTGATGCCCTTTTGATGTCATCGCCACAATCTGATTTGTTTGTGGCGATGGACGGGTTGGCTGTTTGCGGTTGAAATGATTGGTGCCGCTGGTGACATCATTATGTTATGGCGATGTTTTTGCCGTGTACTTGTGTTTATGCGGCCGCCAAAGTGCCGTGTGCGGTTGATGTGCTTGCACTGGAGTGGCTTTTTTGCATGGTGACGCCACCTTGATACACAGCGCCTGAATCGATTTGCAAGCGTTGGGTTTCAATGTTGCCCAGAATTGAACAGCTGCTCTTTAAGTGAAGGCTGTCTGCATGAACATCGCCTTCGATTTTGCCGTAAGCAATCACTTCGTTGCTGCGGACATTGCCAGTGATGTGGCCTTTTTCGCCCAAAATCACACCGCCTTCAACAGTCAAGTCACCGAGAATTTTGCCGTCGATTTTGATGTAGGCTTTACTGGCGATGTTGCCTTGGATGGTGCATCCTTCTCCGATGAGGGTGGTGATGGTGTGGTCGATGTTGCTGTCAGTTGTTTTTTTGCCGAACATGGAAAACCTTGCTGTAGGTGGGTGTTGTAAAGTGTTGTAAAAATTATTTTTTTAATGGTGTGTTGGTGCTTCTTATTGGTGCTTCTTGGTGTTGTTTATGGGTGCTGATGATGGCGTTGCGGGCTCAGTTTAATGTCAAAAAAACCTCTGGGTCAAGTGGTTCATTGTTTAAACGGACTTCATAGTGCAAATGAGGGCCTGTTGAGCGTCCCGTGTTGCCCACTTTGCCTATGATGTCCCCCGCTTTCACCTTTTGTCCCAGTGTTGTGTTGATGGCTGACATGTGTGCGAACAGTGTTTCATAGCCGGATTTGTGGGCGATTTTAACCACATTGCCATAGCCGTTCATGACACCTGCAAACACCACTTCACCATCGGCGGTGGCATGAATCGGATCGCCTGTTTGGGCTTTGAAATCAAGTCCTGGGTGGTTTTCTGCGCCTTGTCCTGAGAATGGATTGGCTCGGTTGCCAAAGCGGGAGGTCAAGTAGCCGTCGTGCGGTACACCGATCGGGGTGTTTTGAATGGCTTCAAGTAAATCTTGAGCATGCTGATTGTATCGGCTGGTGAAGGGGATTTCGCCTGCAATCGGGCGGTAAGCACCACCCATGGGCTGGGGTTCTAGGCTGTCTGCTTTGGATTTTGGTGGTGGTTTGTTGGCACCACGTTGATCAAGGTATTCTTCGAGTTGTAAGACGGTCTTTTCTGTTTTTTTCAATTCATTGATTTTAGCGGCCGCTTCGGCCGAATTGTATGATTCTAAATCTTTAATTTTGACTTGTAAGGCCGCATTTTCTTCGGCCGTTTTTTTGCTCTGAATGGCGAACACTGCAAAGCCTATGGCCAGTGCTGTTGCGAGGGTGGTGAGCGCAATGAAGGTCGGTTTCATGTTGTGCAACAACCAGCTGTTGACACGCATGGTCTCTGTGCGCTGATCATTGCTGATGACCATGATGGTCGAGTGTTTTGCTTTTTTCATGCGTGAGTTTTTCTTAAAAAACGGTGAAGTCATGGGTTGTTCCCTTGTGAGCAATCAGACATTTTTAAAACAGTTCAGCAGATGATATTTGTCTTTGTCTCTTGCATTGATGCCCGCAGCGATGTTTATGGTTTTTATTGGTATCGCGCGTGGTGTTGCTGATTTTACGACTTTGTTAGGTGCGGTTTTTCGGCGTTGTTTATTCCGATTTACATTCGGCATGATTATACTCGAAACTTTTTTCTACGTATAAATTAAATTTCAAGGCTTTTTACAGTTGATTTTTTGGGTAGGCATTAAGAGAGTTTTGAGGTTTTTACTTTTTTTGGGGCACATCAAGTAAAATAGCGCTTTTGCTGTAAACCGACACATATTGAAATATCAGAAACGATTTAAATGAAGAATATCCGTAACTTTTCCATCATCGCTCACATTGACCATGGTAAATCCACGTTGGCTGACCGCATCATTCACCTGTGTGGTGGTCTGTCTGATCGGGAGATGGAGTCGCAAGTGCTTGATTCTATGGATATTGAGCGTGAGCGTGGCATCACGATTAAGGCGCAAACTGCGGCGCTGGAGTACAAAGCCGATAACGGTGAAACTTATTTCTTGAACTTGATTGACACCCCAGGTCACGTCGACTTTTCTTATGAAGTGTCGCGTTCGCTGTCTGCGTGCGAAGGCGCGTTGCTGGTGGTTGATGCATCGCAAGGGGTTGAGGCGCAAACGGTGGCGAACTGCTACACTGCGCTGGATTTGGGCGTTGAGGTGGTGCCCGTGTTGAATAAAATTGACTTGCCTGCGGCAGAACCCGCGAATGCGATTGCAGAAATTGAAGACGTGATTGGGATTGAGGCTTCGGATGCGGTGCTGTGTTCGGCGAAAACAGGTTTGGGTGTGCGAGAAGTGATTGAGCGCATGATTGAGCGCATTCCACCGCCTGAGGGTGACCCCGATGCGCCATTGCAGGCTTTGATCATTGATTCGTGGTTTGATAATTACGTGGGCGTGGTGATGTTGGTGCGGGTCATGAATGGCACATTGAAAACACGTGAAAAGATCCAAATGATGGCGACGGGTGCCCAACACGGCGTGGAGCATTTGGGCGTGTTCACACCCAAATCGAAAAACCTTCCACAGCTTTCGGCAGGACAGGTGGGCTTTATCATCACGGGTTTGAAAGAATTGCAAGCGGCGAAAGTCGGCGACACCATCACCCACGTTCAATCGGCGAACCGTCAAACGGCGGCCGAGGCCTTGCCGGGCTTTAAAGAAATTAAGCCGCAGGTGTTTGCGGGGCTTTATCCAGTGGAGTCATCCGAATACGATGCGTTGCGCGAGTCATTGGAAAAGCTCAAGTTGAATGATGCGTCCTTGCACTATGAACCTGAGGTTTCACAGGCTTTGGGTTTTGGTTTTCGCTGTGGCTTCTTGGGTTTGTTGCACATGGAAATTGTGCAAGAGCGACTTGAACGCGAATTTGACATGGACCTCATCACCACGGCACCATCGGTTGTGTATGAAGTCCTGATGAAAGACGGCACGATTTTTCCGATGGAAAACCCTTCAAAAATGCCTGATTTGAGTCGCATCGAAGAAATTCGTGAGCCGATTGTCACTGTGAATTTATTCATGCCGCAAGAATATGTGGGCTCGGTGATGACGCTGTGCACCAATAAACGCGGGGTGCAAACCAGTATGACCTACCACAGCCGTCAAGTGAAATTGTCTTACGAAATTCCAATGGCCGAAGTGGTGATGGACTTTTTTGATAAGCTCAAATCAACTTCGCGTGGTTATGCCTCGATGGACTATGAGTTTAAAGAATACCGAGCCGCTGATGTGGTCAAGGTTGATATTTTGATTAACGGTGAAAAAATTGATGCGCTCGCACTCATTGTTCACCGCAGCAATGCCACGCATCGTGGCCGCAATGTGGCGGCCAAAATGCGTGAATTGATTCCACGCCAAATGTATGATGTGGCGATTCAAGCGGCGATTGGGGCGAATGTGATTGCCCGTGAAAATGTCAAAGCGATGCGCAAGAATGTGCTGGCCAAATGTTATGGCGGTGACATCACGCGTAAGAAAAAATTGCTTGAGAAACAAAAAGCAGGTAAAAAACGCATGAAGCAAGTGGGCTCGGTGGAAGTGCCACAAGAAGCGTTCTTGGCGATTTTGCGAGTGGATGACTAAACAGCAGAAATGGCAGCACGAGTGTCAATGGCGTCGGGTCGCTAAAAGCAACATACACGAAGTATTGGTGATGGGCGTTATGGTAAAAGCCACCAATGATCTGTTTGCTTAATGGATGGATTTATTTGTGTTTGATTGGGTTTTGTGCGGATTTTCCGCTCAAAACCTCTGTTTTTTCAAGATTTTCAAAAAACACAAAGTAGAGTTTGACTTTGTGTTTAACAACAATTAAAAGCATGTCATCGCATCAGACGGCATGACATGAAATGTATAAAAATAGGGAACATTTATGTGGTTTAGTTTATTACTGGTGGTGCTGTTTATTGTGACAGGCATATTTTGGGTGCTTGACATGTTGATTTTCAAAAAAGCACGTACACAAAAAGCCGAAGCGATCAAAGCCCAAATGAAGGGCGGTTACGACGATGCCGTGCAAGAGGCATTGGCTCGCCCATTGTGGTTGGAATACACTGCGGGTTTATTTGGTGTGGTTGCATTGGTGTTTGTGTTGCGCTCTTTCATCACAGAACCTTTTCGCATCCCTTCAAGCTCAATGGTGCCGACTTTATTAGAAGGTGATTTTTTGTTGGTCAACAAGTATGCGTACGGCCTGCGCATGCCCATCAGCAACAGTGTGATTGTTCCCGTCGGGCATCCTGAGCGTGGTGATGTGGTGGTGTTTCATTACCCATTGGATCCATCGACGGATTTCATCAAACGTGTGGTGGGGCTGCCTGGCGATAAAGTGGCGTATGACAACAAGCAATTGACCATCAATGGCAAGGCCATTGCACAAACGCCCACGTTGATTTCTAATTTAAAATCAGGCACGTACGCCAAAGAAATTCCATTAAACACGGTTCATCAAAGCAATGAAGCGTTGGCCGATAATGGCACCGCTCATGCCATTTGGACAGAAGAAAAACACCCGACATACATCCCTCAAGGCGTGCGCTCAATTGCCCGCCAAGGCTGTGAGTACCATGAAAATGGCTTCAGTTGCACCGTGCCGCAAGGTCATTATTTTATGATGGGCGACAACCGTGATTTCAGTGATGATTCCCGCTACTGGGGATTTGTGCCTGAGCAAAACTTGGTTGGGCGTGCTTATTTCGTTTGGATGAATTTCAACGATTTCTCACGCATTGGCACATCGGTTAAATAAACATGAGCAGAACGACCCGATTGACCGTTTTGGAGCAACAGCTTGGTCATACTTTTTCAGACGCTCAGCTGTTGCGTCAAGCCTTAACCCACCGCAGTTATGCGGCCAACCACTATGAGCGCCTTGAATTTTTAGGTGATGGCGTGTTGAACTGTGGCATTGCACGCTGCTTATACGATCAGTTCACTCACATCAAAGAAGGCGAGTTGTCACGCATCCGTGCTCATCTGGTCAAACAGGACACCTTGGTGCTGATTGCGCAAGATTTGAATGTGTCCAATTATGTTTTGCTGGGTGAGGGCGAGTTGAAAAGCGGTGGCCTGAATCGCCCCTCTATTTTG
>ERZ724525.751-NODE-751-length-18589-cov-5.703248_pt1 | contig 18589 bp, 16 predicted proteins | sample MGYA00376058_ERZ724525 | MGnify/ENA primary metagenome ERZ724525 (study PRJEB28724, sample SAMN07190888) | wastewater metagenome | isolation source: influent of sewage treatment plant in Hong Hong | place: USA: Christiansburg, Virginia | collected 2016-03-01 ... | reverse complement strand
ACCCATTGGTTGGGACGTTGGATCAATACATCGACCACCCACGCGGCCCATCACATCAAAGGTCGAAGCAATTATGGCTTGTATCTTCTATTTTGGGACAGGGTCATGGGGACATTTGAACCACCTCGCAAATGATCAAAAAAAAACTCAGGCTTGGCCTGAGTTTTTTGCAAGAGTAAATCACCAGTTAACTGATTAATACTGCCAGAAAATACGTTGTAATTCTTTTGTATCCGATGTTTTGGTCAACGCCACCATGGCCAAAATACGGGCTTTTTGAGCATTCAAATCATGTGCAACCACCCAATCGTATTTGTCATCGGGTTGTTCTGCATTGCGCAACACAAAACCAGCGGGAACACGAGCTGAACGGATGATGATCACACCTTGTGCACGCAATTCTTGCAATGTCGGTACAACTTGCTTCGCCACTGAACCATTGCCTGTGCCTGCATGGATGATGGCTTTTGCACCACTCGTACCATAGGCTTTGGCGGCCACTGTATCGCCATCTTGGTGACCATAAACGATGTCCACCCGTGGCAATTCTGAGATGCTGTCGATGTTAAACTCAGATGATTTTGTGTGGCGTTTATCCAAAGTACGGAACCAGTAGTTTTTACCTTCTACAATCATGCCCAATGCGCCCCATTGGCTGTTGAATGCATTGGTGTGAATATTGATTGATTTAGAAACATCACGCGCTGTATTGATGTCATCATTCATGGTCACCAACACACCACGGCCACGTGCATCTTTAGAACCCGCCACTTGAACAGCATTGTACAAGTTCAACATGCCATCAGCCGACATCGCCGTACTTGGACGCATTGAACCCACAACGATAATCGGTTTGTCTGTTTTGATGACCAAATTCAAGAAATAAGCGGTTTCTTCCAATGTGTCAGAACCATGTGTGATGACGATGCCATCCACGTCACTTTGTTTAACCAAGGCTGAGACTCGTTTACCCAAGGTCATTAAATCGGCATTGGTTAAGCTTTCTGAAGCAATTTGAAACACCTGCTCGCCGCGCACATTGGCAACCTCTGATAATTCTGGAATGCCTGAAATCAATTTATCAACCGGCACTTTTGCAGCAGAATAAGTGGCGCTGTTGGTAGAACTTGCGCCAGCACCTGCAATGGTGCCGCCCGTTGCCAGAATGACAACATTTGGCTTGGTCTGTGCCATTGCACTGACCGATACAAATGCGAGGGCGGTTATCGCCCCCGAGGTGAAACGACGAATGTGTGAAAATAGGGACATTTCAATCTCCTGTTTATTGTTGTAAGGAGGGTCTATTTTATTTCTTTTCAATTAAAAAGTCGAGCACGATCGTACTTAATCTATACACATTTTCCGCAATGTGAATTTAAAATAAAAAAGGGGTCAGCGAAAGCCGTCCCCATTCAATTTCACACCTTGCTCAAGGTCAAGCCAAAGCTTGCCCCCAGTCAGCGATCAAATCATCAATGTGTTCAATCCCTACAGACACACGAATTAAACCATCGGCAATGCCCCACTCCGCGCGACGTTCAGCAGACATTTCAGCATAAATGGTTTGAGCCACAGGCAATGCCATCGAACGATTGTCCCCCAATCCTGTCGACATCATCACCACTTTTAAGGCATCTAGCACTGCAAATGGATGTTTGGCAGTATCTTTAATGGTGAACGACAATAAAGTACCATAACCTTTGCCAGCAAACAGGGTATTCGCACGATCATGCTGAGGATGTTGCGGCAACCCAGGATAGTCCACATGTTCAACGGCCGGATGGGCAAGCAACCAGCGTGCCAACATCAAAGCATTGTCGCATGCGCGTTCACTGCGCAAGAAAAATGTTTCCAAGCCCAATGCAATTTGTTGAGCTGAATCAGCCGACAGCGCCCCACCAATATCACGTAAGCCTTTTTTGCGCAACTGCAACAACCCCCAATTTTTTGAATCCCCAACACGGTAACCTTCAAAAATATTGGGGTAATTAGACCAATCAAATAAACCAGTGTCGGTCAAAGAGCCACCCAACACCGCACCATGTCCTGCCAGCCCTTTGGACAATGAGTTCATGACAATCGAAGCCCCGCACTCTTTGGCACGCAATAACGCAGGGGTCGACATGGTGGCATCCACCACATAAACCAAACCTTTTTCCTGACAGACCCTTCCAATGCCCATTAAATCAGCAATTTGTGTCCGAGGGTTGGCCAATGTTTCAACAAAAACCATGCGCGTATTGGGCTGAATCGCGGCTTTCACCTGCTCCACATCGGTCACATCAGCATAAGAGATGGAAATGCCGTGCGCCGCCAGTGTGGTGAACAAACTGGTTGTATTGCCAAACAAGTATTGACTGGCCACCAAATGATCACCCTCTTTGAGCAAAGCCAAAATCAAAGTCGAAATCGCCGCCATGCCTGTTGCAAAACTGATCGTGCCAATGCCTTGTTCAAGCAAATTGATTTGAGCTTCTAAAGCAGCCGTCGTCGGATTGCCACCTCGAGCGTAAGTGAAACCTGAGCGTTTATTTTGAAAAGTGTCCGCAATGTCTTGGGCATGTTGGTAACCCCATTGCACACTTTTATGAATGGGTTGATGTCCTGCGGCGTGTTCAGCACCGCGTAGACGGTCGCTGTGTAAAAGCTGGGTTTGTGGGTGAAGTGTGTTCATAATGCCTCCAAAAAACAAACCCCTACAAGATAAACGAAGGGGTTCAATACAAAGTACAAAAAATGAGGTTGAGTTCAGTCATGTCTACAATGTCTAAACGTGACCATCATCACCAATGGCCACAGGTGATGATGGGGACTCCCCATCATTCCTTAAGCGGATTTGGCTTCAACCGTTTTGACCCTGTTTTGCTCAAGCGCATCCAGATAAGCCATGTCAATGTCCCCTGTGATGTATTCACCATTAAAACAAGAAGCGTCAAACGCCGTTAACACACCGCTGCTCACCGAACACACCGCCGCCTCAAGCGCGCTTAAATCTTGATAAATGACTTTATCAGCCGTGATGGCAAGGCTCACAGCATCCGCATCTTTATTGTGGGCAATCAATTCAGTGCGTGTGGGCATATCAATGCCATACACATTCGGGTATTTAACAGCAGGCGCAGCAGAAGCGAAATACACCTTTTTTGCACCCGATTCACGCGCCAGTGCGACGATTTCTCGACTGGTGGTGCCACGAACAATCGAGTCATCCACCAACAATACATTTTTGCCATTGAACTCGCTTGGCATTGGGGTCAGTTTTTGACGAACTGATTTTTTACGGGTTTCTTGGCCTGGCATGATGAACGTGCGGCCAATGTAACGGTTCTTGATGAAACCTTCGCGATACGGCAAGCCCAAAACCATCGCCAACTGCATGGCACAGGGACGCGATGTATCTGGAATCGGCATGACCACGTCAATGTCATTGATGTCCAACTCCGCACGAATCTTCTCAGCCAATGTTTCGCCCATCGCCAAGCGTGCACTATAAACCGATGTCCCATCAATCACTGAATCAGGGCGGGCAAAATAAACATATTCAAACAAACACGGGTTCAATCGGGCTTGCATGCCTTCAGGCACACACACACGGCTGTGAATTTCACCATCAAAACCAATCCAAATGGCCTCACCTGGAGCAATGTCGCGCACTGTTTTGTAACCAACGCCTTCCAACGCAACACTTTCAGACGACAACATGTATTCTTTATTACCCAGCTCATCAACGCGCTCACCTAAAACCAGCGGGCGAATACCGTTCAAATCACGGAAACCGAATAAAGCACGACGTGCCACCATGCCCACACAAGCGTAAGCACCCAACACACGTTTGTTGACTTGTGTCATGGCATCAAAAAACACTTCAGGCGTGAGGTCATCTGTTTGTTTGATTGCATTGTCCAACTCATGTGCCAGCACATTGAGCAAAGCCTCTGAATCAGAACCTGTATTGATGTGACGCTTATCCAGACGAAACAACTCATCGCGGATTTCTTCAGTATTGGTCACATTGCCATTGTGAGCGATCACCAAACCATACGGTGCATTCACATACAAAGGTTGCGCCTCTTCAAGGCTGTCCACATTCCCAGCCGTTGGATAACGGACGTGACCAATGCCTGAGTTGCCCAATAAATCGCGCATATTGCGTGTACGAAAGACATCCCGCACCATGCCTTTGTTTTTATGCATGAAAAAACGCTTGCCATTTGCCGTCACCATGCCTGCGGCATCTTGACCACGGTGCTGCAACAACAACAAGGCATCATAAATCAATTGATTGACAGGAGAGGAGGCGACGACGCCGATAACACCACACATAATCTAACTTTCAAAATTTAAAAAAAGGTCATACCCATTCAAGCCATCCATCAAGCACAGCTAAATGTAAAAAATCCAATCACGGCTTTGGCGCCGGAGTCAATGGAATCACCACTGGATTTTTTGCTGCACCTTTGGCCTTATTTGCGGCCAATTGTGCATCTGTTTGATTGTTAAAAGGCCCCAAGCGCACACGGGTTTTGCTGACGCCATCCACAGTGACGGTCTCACGAGAGGCTTTCACGCCTGCTGCAGATAAACGTTTGAGTAAAGCATTCAACTCACCTGCATCGCTCACAATGCCAATATGAACCACATACTTGGATTTGCCCTCAGTCGCATTCACAGGCACAGGCGTTTCCGTTTTAAGTTCTGGTTTTACTTCTGCTTTGGCTTCAGGCTTGACTTCTGGCTTGGCCACAAGCGCAACATTTTTTTCAATTGCTTTGTCTGGACTTGCATCCACTGATTTTACGGCATCAGCAGCCGTTGCTGGGGTTACTGCTTCAGTGGCTCGAGGATTTTTAACCTCAAACTGTAGATTTTTATCTGGCACACTGACATTGACATTCGGTGCAGCCAGCTTACGGCTGTCATCAAACACCCACGGCAAAATCACAAACGCAGCAGCCAGCAGCACCAGCGCACCGATCAAACGGCGGCGTGCTCGCACTTTTAGATCATTCAATTGAACTTCTTCGTTATACACAGCACTGGTATCCGCCTGTGTCGCGCGTCGAGGCGCTGGGCGAATTGAGCGCAATGCTTCATTAGAAGCTGCATCCCCACCAATGCCAAGCTCACTGCGAATGTCTGTGCTGCGACGACGCGATGAGGCGCGCGGTGTGACCTCTGGCGTCTCTGCTTCCTTCTTGTCTTTGAACCACATGGCCGGCCTTTTTTCCTAAAAAATCATGTGTAAATTGCAAAAATATCCTTGTTTTTTGCAATATTTTAAGCCAAAGATTTTAAATGGATACTCCACAAAACCCAATGAAAACAGTACACCCCAAACAAGAAGAAACTCGAATGATTGGAAGTATTTGCTGTATCAATGACTTGAAACGCATCAGTTCATACGTGGCATACCCAAAAGTGCTTGCTCAATCGTAACGAATGATCCGAAAATGATAATTCTATCATTAGCAGCCACCGTCGTGGCTAAATGCGTTAACGCATCTTTGACACTGACATGCTTTTGTACCGTGTGATCATCATCCGCCACGAAGCCCGACTCAATCAAAGCATCGTGCAGCTGTTCGGTGCTGGCGGCACGCGATCCTGGTAAATGGCATAAATGCCAGTGATCAATCTGACCCCGCATGATCCGCAGCACTTGCCCAATATCTTTGTCAGCCATCGCCCCAAAGACCGCATGAGTGTATGGCGCATAACCCATTTGAGCAATATTTTTCGCCAAAACACGCGCCGCATGGGGGTTGTGTGCCACATCCAATACGGTGACAGGTTGCCCTGGCAATACTTGAAAACGAGCCCGCACCACCGCGTTCGCCAGTCCCAAACGCACCGCTTGCTGAGGCACGGGTAAAACCTCATTCAAAGCATCCAATGCCGCCAATGCTGCACTGGCATTCATCAGCTGATAATCACCACGCATGGCTGGCATCGCCAAGCTGTTGCGTCGCGTGTGCTCACCCACAAAACGCCATTGTTTGCGTTGATCGTCCTGCACCACAGTGAAATCAAAATCTTTATGAATGAGCTTTAAATCAGCACCAATCGCAGCAGCATGGTCGATTAAACGTTGTGGCGGATGCGCATCTGCACAAATGGCCGGTCTATTGGCACGAAAAATACCCGCTTTTTCAAAACCAATCGCTTCTCGTGTGTCGCCTAAAAAACCCACATGGTCAATGTCCACATTGGTGACCACGCTGCACATGGGCTCAAAAATATTGCTGGCATCCAAACGCCCCCCTAAACCAACCTCCAACACCACCACATCGGGCTTCTGGGCATCAAACCAGCACATAATGGCCAACAATGTGAACTCAAAATATGACAGAGAAACAGCCGGCGCCACTTCACACGCATCGTGCACCAATTGAAAATATGGCAACAGTTCAGATTCCAGCGCATCATTCCCAGCCCAACGTGCACGTTCTGTGAACTCAATGATGTGCGGCGATGTGTGACAACCCACCTTATAGCCCGCAGCCAACAGCATCTGCTCCAAAAAAGTACACGTTGAACCTTTGCCATTGGTGCCACCGACGGTGATGATCGGATAATTTAAAGTCAGTGCTGAGCTGGCCTCTAAACGTTCTTTCACTGTGCGCACACGATCCAGACCCAAGTCAATGGGCTTGGTATGGGCGGTTTCGAGATGGATCAGCCATTCGGGCAAGGAGGAAAAAGCAAAAGGCATATTTAAATTCATAGACAGTGGACTGATGAATGCTCAGCAGAGACTGCTGTCAATACCCATCAATAAAAATCCGCCATTCGCCTATGGGCAAAATGACGGAGGATACTTCGGCCAGAGTCAGTTGGCCATTAATTAAAAGCGGCATCCGACTGTCGACGCAACAACGCGATGACGCGTGCAATTTCTTCACGCATCTGTAAGCGGTTGACAATCATGTCTAAGGCACCCTTTTCAAGCAAAAACTCAGAACGCTGGAAGCCTTCTGGCAATTTTTCACGAACCGTTTGTTCAATCACACGAGGTCCTGCGAAACCAATCAAAGCTTTGGGCTCAGCCATCACAACATCCCCCAAAAATGCGAAACTGGCTGACACGCCCCCCATCGTTGGGTCGGTCAGTACGCTGATGAAGGGCAAGCGTTTTTCGGCAAGCAGTGTCAATGCCGCTGTGGTTTTCGCCATTTGCATGAGCGACATTAAGGCTTCTTGCATGCGCGCCCCGCCCGAAGCAGTAAAACAAATAAAAGCACATTTGTGTTCGATGGCATAACGCACACCACGCACAAAACGCTCACCCACCACAGAGCCCATGGAGCCGCCCATGAACTCAAACTCAAATGCGGCAACCACCACATCTTGCCCCATGATGGTGCCTGCTTGCACAACCAAAGCGTCCGATTCTTTGGTTTGTTTGGTGGCTTCAGTCAGGCGATCGGTGTATTTGCGACTGTCTTTGAATTTCAATGTATCAATCGGTTTAACCTCTTGACCAATCTCAACACGCCCTGCTTCATCCAACAGTTTATTGATCCGTGCACGCGCATTAATGCGCAAGTGATGGTCACATTTTGGGCAAACATGTTGGTTGCTTTCTAAATCAGCACCATACAATACCTCATCGCATGATGGGCATTTGACCCATAAACCTTCAGGTACGACTTTTTTTGCTTCTGAGGTTTGAATGCGCGGAGGCAAAATCTTTTCTAACCAACTCATGTTGAACTCCTGTGTGTTTCGCTATTATAGTCAATCAAAACTGTTTCAGTTTCTTTTTTTAACATGCATTGTCGTGTGCTGCATACCGCCGCCATTAATCAAGCACTTTAACATTTTGCATGATGACTTGACTTAAAACGGCATTTTGAAACCAGCGGGCATGTTCATGCCTGCGGTGAGGCCACTCATGCGCTCTGATGTCATTGCTTCTGCACGGCGTACGGCATCGTTCATGGCTGCGGCCACAAGGTCTTCCAGCATGTCTTTGTCATCGGCCAATAACGATGGGTCAATGACCACGCGTTTCACATCGTGTTTGCAAGTCATGGTGATTTTAACCAGGCCTGCACCTGATTGGCCTTCAACCTCAACCATGGCCAATTCGTCTTGGGCTTTTTTCATGTCATCTTGCATTTTTTGGGCTTGTTTCATCAAACCTGCGAGTTGGTTTTTCATCATGATATTGAATTCCTCTGGTTAATCTTTATTCATCGTTTTTAATGGGTCACGCATTGTGCCAACAAAGGCGAATGGTGTCATATTATTTTAAAGCATGTCAAGTTGCTTGTACTGAACTTGAAATCAACATGCCATCCAGTTCACGAATAAGCGCATGAATGGTGGGGTCTTCAGCCACCAACTTTTGTGCCCCTTCAAGTTCAAGAGCGCGTGCTTGCGCCTTCTCACTGGCGGGTGTCGCAGCCACGCTGCCCAAATGCACTTTTAAGTGACGCTTCTGGTCAGTGAAATACGCATTTAAGCGTTTCTCCAAGCCAGACACCGCAATCGGACTGGTGGCCAACATGCGATTTTCACAACGTAATTCTATATTTTTGTCATTAAAAACCATTAATTCACTTTGTTGCGCCAATTGCTTTTCCAAACCACGGACATGCAGTTTATCCACCAGATTTGCCCATTCATGTGGCTGTACATGTTCAGGTGCACTGTGCGGCACATTCACAGGCTCACTGAATGTGGTCACGGCATCATGGCGATCATCCACCCACTCCATCGGTGGTTCCGGCGCCACCACAGACTCATGGTGGATGGGACGTTTCTTCGATGGTATTGTTTTGGGCTCAACGCTTGGCGCAACAGGAGAAGCAACAGGCACAGCTGCTGCAAGTGAAACTGCTGCGCTTATGGCTTTTTTACCGTTGGCGCCTTATCTTTTGTGGGTGCGAAGGCCAACAAGCGCAACAACATCATGGTAAAACCCGCTTGCGCATCAGGTGCAAGATGCAGTTGCTCACGACTGGTGGTGACAATGCTGTAATACAACTGCACTTCATCCGCCCCCAATTGTGGGGCCAAATCAGCAATCAAAGCCGCAAGCTGCACATCATCGGTCTGCGCATTCGGCACCACTTGCGCCAAACTGATCCGATACAGCACTTGCGCCAATTCAAGCGTTGCGTCATGGAATGATGTGGAAGATGCTGCCATTTGCTCGGCAACCGCCACCAAAGCCGCCCCATTTTTAGCAATCAATGCACGCAAAATGGCTTCAATCTGAGCACTATCGGTGCTGCCGAGCATGTCGCGCACAGCATCAAGCGTGATGTTTGAACGGCTGAATGCAATGGCCTGATCGGTCAATGACAATGCATCGCGCATACTGCCTTGAGCGCCTTTGGCCAAAGCATTTAAAGCGGGGGCTTCAAAAGCCACGTGCTCTTCTGTCAAGATGTGGGTGAGGTGTGTAACGATGTCAGCCGGCGGCATTTGCTTGAGGTTGAATTGCAAGCAGCGCGACAACACCGTCGGTAATATTTTTTGTGGATCGGTCGTGGCGAGAATGAACAGCACATGTGCAGGCGGTTCTTCCAATGTTTTTAGGAGTGCATTAAATGCTGACTTTGAGAGCATGTGCACCTCGTCAATCAAATACACTTTGTAACGCCCAGCAGTGGGCATATAAACTGCATTTTCAATGAGTTGGCGCATGTCGTCAACGCCCGTGTTGCTCGCAGCGTCAATTTCAAGCAAGTCAACAAAACGACCCGCATCGATTTCCAAACAGGCTTCGCATTCACCACACGGTGTTGCGGAAATGCCTTTTTCACAATTCAATGATTTGGCTAAAATCCGTGCAATGGTGGTTTTACCCACCCCACGCGTGCCTGTGAACAAATACGCATGATGCAAGCGTTGTTCCGTTAAGGCGTGGGTCAATGCTTTGACCACATGTGCTTGTCCAACGAGGGATGCAAAATCCCGTGGCCGCCATTTACGCGCTAAAACTTGAGAGCTCATAGAATCCATATCGCAAAAGTGAAACCTTACTTTTGCGATGTGTTGATTGATGGTCTTGCGTGAAACACGCGGTGACTCAGCACGATCACCTCTTTAGCAGGGAATCATTCAACACAGCGCAAGCCGCAGGCATGCTCGTTATGAAAAGATCAATGGGGCGACGACTTGCGTCGTCGCCCCATTGAGGAATTTTTAAGGCGAGCCTGAACTTCGGCACTTATGGATAACAGCTGTGGCTGCTTTCTTCCGAACCTGACCCGATTCACTGCCCCACAATGCGAAGGGACCCGCCAGTGCGAATTATAGCACGAAAAATTATTTCCGCGCCCAGCAAAATCCATGGTTTTTAGTCGTGCGCCAACATGATGTGCCTTGGGCACGTGTAATCTTCCAGCGCATAATTAGACAAATCTTTGCCATACCCTGAACGCTTCAAGCCACCATGTGGCATTTCTGAGGTCAACATGAAGTGCGTGTTGATCCATGTGCAACCATATTGAAGTTGGCTCGACACGCGCATGGCTCGACCGACATTTTGCGTCCAGACCGATGAGGCAAGGCCGTATTCGGTGTCATTGGCCATTTGGATGATTTGTGCTTCATCGTCAAATGGGGTCACAGACACCACGGGGCCAAACACTTCGCGTTGAACGATTTCATCATTTTGATGAGCATGAGCAATCACCGTCGGTCGGTAAAAAAAGCCATCGCTCTCAAGTGCGCTGCCGCCCGCAGTGATTTGAATATGCGGGACATTGGCGGCACGCTCAACAAAACTGGCAACACGTTCGCGTTGACGTTGCGAAATCAAAGCACCCATTTCTGTGCTTGGGTCATTCGGTGCGCCGACTTTAATGCTGGATACGGCGGCACTCAAATCCGCGACGAAGTTATCGTATGCTTTTTTCTGCACATAGATACGACATGCGGCGGTGCAGTCTTGCCCTGCATTGTAAAAACCAAACACTTTAATGCCATCAATTGCGGCTTGGATATTGGCATCATCAAAGACAATCACGGGTGCCTTACCGCCAAGTTCCAAATGGGTGCGCTTAATTGTACCCCGTGCCGCATCAAGCATTTTTTGTCCCGTGCCAATATCACCCGTGAGTGAAATCATGCGCACTTGCGGGTGATTGACAAGGCCACTGCCAACCGACTCCCCCCGCCCTGTAATGACATTGACCACACCTGCGGGTAAAACCTCTGCTAAAAATTGACCCAATGCCAAAGCCGTTAAAGGGGTGAGTTCAGATGGTTTGAGCACCACGGTATTGCCTGTGGCAATGGCTGGCGCGACTTTCCATGCCATCATCATGAGTGGATAATTCCACGGGGCAATGGATGCAACCACACCCACAGGGTCACGGCGGATGAAACTGGTGAAACCATTCAAATACTCACCACCCACAGGTGCGTTTTGATTGCGAATCGCACCTGCAAAATAACGAAACACATCGGCAACGGCGGGTAATTCGTCATTCAGCACCGCATGATGTGGTTTGCCACAATTGTCTGATTCCAGTTGCGCCAACATGGCCGCGTTGCTGTTAACCCAATCCGCGATTTTAAGCAAGGCGTGGCTGCGGGTTTGTGGCGTGGTGGCCCGCCAGCTGTTGAACGCCTCATGCGCACCTTGCACCGCAGCGTTCATTTGTTCAATGGAGGCTTCGGGCACTTCACATAGTTTTTTTCCTGTGGCAGGGTTGATGATGTCTTCAACCTGACCTTGACCTTTGACCAGTTGGCCACTAATGAGCAATTGATTGGGATACATGCGTGTCTCCTATTTAAATTTTTTTCTAAAACTTGTTTACGATGTGAGCTTACAACGTGTTTAAATATCTGAATGAATCATAGCCAGTGTGGCTTTCACACCCGCCGCAAAACGATCGACATCGACCTCTGTCGTATCCCATGCGGTCATCCAGCGCACTTGAGAGCGGCTCAGGTCCCAGTCCCAAAACATGCACCAGTCACTCAATGGCGCAATGAGTTGAGCTGGAATGATCGGAAAACTGCTATTGACTTGTGGTACAGCATCAAATGAAATGCCTTTGAGCGAGAACGTCGCGTCATACAAGCGGCGACTCATTGCATTGGCCTGTTGTGCCAATTGAATCCACAGGTTGTCAGTCAGCAAAGCATTGAATTGAGCGGCCACAAAGCGCATCTTGGATGGCAGTTGATTGACTTGTTTGCGCACATACTTGGCACGTCGAGCATAAATGGGGTTCAGGTAAATCACCGCTTCACCAAACATCAACCCTGCTTTTGTCCCACCAAAACTGAGCACATCCACACCCGCATCACTCGTGAAAGCACGCAAGGCATCAATCGTACCATCGAGCGCGGCCACCGCATTGGCAATCCGCGCCCCATCGAGGTGCACGCGCATGTCCATCGCATGTGCCACGTCACATAAGGCTGTAATTTCTTCAACAGAATACAGCGCGCCCAACTCAGTTGGCTGGGTGATGGACAAGACACCCGGCTGCGCACTGTGCTGCACGCCCACCATTGATTTCAAGGCTTCGAGCTGTTCAGGCTTGATTTTCCCATCATGGGTCGGCAACATGAGCAATTTAGCACCCAAGGCACGTTCAGGTGCACCCGTTTCATCCAATGCAATGTGCGCTTTGTCGCTGCACACCACACACTCACCCGCTTGCAATAAGGTGGCCAAAGCCATCACATTGGCACCCGAGCCACCAAACACCAGCAAGGACTCTGTGTGTTCGCCAAATAAACCTTTAAAATGGGCTTGCGTCTGCGCCGTCCACAGGTCGCTGCCATAAGCCAATGCATGGGTTTGATTGGCTTGTGTCAAAGCCGCCATGACCACTGGATGAACACCTGCTGAGTTGTCGCTGGCAAACGTCCGTTCAGGTGCAGGCATGGCCTGAAGTGCTTCTACAAGTGCTTTTATAGAATGGCTCATTCAAATTAAATTCCAAAAGTTGTTGAAATCACACGCCCTTGGCGCTCATCCGCACTGTCCGTCAAATTATCAACGACAAACGTGCGCTGCAACCAACGGTCAGTGCCATCAAATCTTGGTGAATATTGGCTGCGACCATGAACGGCCACAGCATTATCAACCACCAGCAAATCGCCCTTTTCCAAGCATACGCCTGTATGGCACGATTCAACTGCACGAGACAAAGCATCAAGTGCTGCTTGAGCCTCTGTATCTTCGCCCACCATCAAATCCGCATCAAACACCATCGTTGGGTATTCTGAATCGCCACTCAACACTGGCACCAGCTCGCCCAGAACGTTGGCACGGCCATGCAAATAGCTTTCGTCAATGGCCGTGCGGTAGCGCGATTGAAATAAAACACGCACCACATCATCACTCAACAAAGGCAAAACTTCGCGAATTGAGGCCAAAGTGGTTGAAGCGGCTGGATCGCCTTTTAAGCATAATAGCAGCAAATAACTGGGGCGATGCGGGTGAAATGCGGCTTCGGTGTGGAACATCAAAGGCACTTTAGATGAAGTCGACACTTGGCGATCACTGGCTGCTTTAGTGGGCACAAGGTTTTGAATCAAACGGCCACCCAACTCTGGTTCATAGCCAACAGGCTCGCCTAAGCACTTGGCAACTGTCAACAAAGTCAGCTCACTGGTGCAATCTTTCGTTGTGGGTTCGGTGGGTGTCGCAGGCGTTGCAGGTAAATCCCCCACCATCAGACCTTTAATCAACAACCCACCACTTTTATGTGGGCGGGCATGAAACTCACGCAATGCATCACGCACAGCGGTTGGTAAATGATCGGCGTGTTTATCCGCCTGATTGATGAATGATTCATCTTGAAAATCGCAAGCAGGCGCAAAAAAAGCCAATGGAACGGCGTTGTCCACCACTTTAGGTTGAATGTGTTGTGTGTTCATGATGACCCCAAGAAAATGTTGTGATGTTCCAAATCATACACGAAATGGAATTAATATTCCATAAATTTGACGTTAAGTTTAAAAAATTCCACAACCTGTAAAAATTGATGTCACATCCGATTTAATGGATAATGGATTCACACCTTAAAAAAGTCCTTCATATGATGCCCACACCCCCACTTCCTCTCGCTGAACTTATTGGCCAACATGCACATACATTGACCAAATCTGAACGACGCGTTGCCGAAATTGTGTTGCAACAACCCAAATTCGTTGCATTTGGCACGGTCTCTGATTTGGCGCACGCCGCGGAATCCGGTGTTGCGACAGTGGCACGGTTGTCCTCCAAGCTTGGTTTCAGTGGTTTCAGCGACATGCAAAATGCTGTGCGCCATGGCCTTGCAAGTTTGCTTGAGCCCGCAGCTGTACGCATCAAAGACAATGCAAACAGCACGCTGGAACACCACTTACAAATGGAAATCAGCAACCTACAACACACTTTGAACAACATTGATCAAGTCAAATTGGAAGCCAGCATTGCCCAGCTCAGCGAATTAAAATCATCGATTTACGTGATTTCAGGCAACGCCTCTCGTGGCGTGGCCCAACAATTCATCGAAGATTTATCCGCACTCAGACCGCATGTGTACATGATTGAAGGCAACCCGGTGCAAGTGGCTCGTACAATGACTCAATTAAATTCAAACGATGCGATCGTTGCCATTGATTTACGCCGTTACGACCGTTGGGTGGTGGAAGCCGTTGAGACAGCGCATGAACGAGGACTCAAGGTTATCGCCATCATTGACAGCGTGTTGTCACCATTGAGCACACTCACCAGTCAAGTGATGGTGGTCGCAGCAGCAGGTGCAGGACCTTTTGACAGCCATGTGGGCACACTGGCTTTATTGAATGTATTGGTTGCAGGTACAGCAGAGAAATTACGACGCAGCGCAAGCAGTCGCCTCAGCCAAGCAGAGGATGCATGGCACACGGCTGATGTGTTGGTGGATCGATAAGCACATGCTCAACACCTGTTGAACAAGGCTCACTGAAGTCAGATGGCCTTGTAATATTTATTTTTCAATCCAACAATCAATTGAGCATAGGCCTGTGCAGCCATCACATCGCGTCCCCACGGCTTGCGTTTTTTTGGCAAAAACCTCAACCAACCGGTTGTTTTTGCCAAATGCACCACGCTGGCTTGCACTTCTGGTCGTTCTTGCTTGATATAACGCCACAACAAATCAGCCTTTGCGCCGTCCGCCAACTCGACCAACCATGTCGATGAAAACAAAAAGAACAGCCAATCCCTTGCTTGAGCATTCACCAAGCCCATGGATTGCTCTGGATCATCTTCAAAATCAATGAAAAATACCTGCCCCTTGTCATACATGAGGTTGCGGAAAAAAGACTGACTGAGGTTTTGCCCTTTTTTATGGGTGTCCAAGATGGCACTTAATGCCTGCTCCCAGTAATAACTGGCAGGATGCTCGCCATGAAGCATTTTATCGCGCAGATTATTTGTTCCCAAATATTCAATGGCAAACCATTCAGAGGAAACATGCAGCAATTGAGGGACAGAAACACCCGCAATCGACAGCCGCTTAATTCGAGACACCTCGATCGTTTGCGCAGCAGCCCCGCCTGGAACATGCGCAGGCATGAGCAAAGGCTCTCCCAGCAAACGTGAACACGCGCGTAAAATTCGATAACGCCAAGCGGGGCGTGCAATTTCTTGACGTTTGATGACCATTTTATGATCATCCACACGCGTGACAAATACACGTGCATGTTCTGTTAGAAATTGCTGCTCAATTAAATTGACTTGTGATGGTGATAACATGACAAAACATCCAAAACGAATCCTTTGCTTTCTTGTGTGACAAAGGTATATTTATACAATGGCTATATTTTTAATATTTTTGTCATTATACAATAACATAAAGTTATTTAGTCATTTAGCCAACGTTTTTTTATGACTCCAAACTCAACCAATATCATCAACACCACAAGCACCCACCACAATGCCCAAAGATGGTGCGATAAGAAATGCCCACCTTGCAAAATACGGACAGCGCCCAGTGCTGTGCTCAAAAATAAGGCATACCACACAAAAGCTTTTGCCCCCAGCCATGCGGGCATGCGATCATCGCCAGCAGCCAATTTTTTCTGCCACATGGCAGGTGGCCAGCCCATCACAAAAGCCACTGCAATGATCGAAAAACCAGCCGCTCCATGCCCTGCGGGCCAACATTTGATCACTTTAGGAGCCCAAGGTCGCGCAGTAAACAAGTCAACATATGTCCATTCGCCACCGAAAGGTTTTAAATCCCAAGGGCACGCGACATTGGTTTGGCTTTTAATCAGATTGACCAGCACCACAGTCGCCACAGCCCCCGCCAACAGTCCAATCCAGCGACGCCAAACCTCATGCTGCACAGCACTTAAACCTGTTTTCCATTTTAAATACCCCCCATAAGCCACTTGAATGAGCATGTAAACGGGCACAATTCGCAGTACATTTTGAGGCAAATTATGGAAATATTTTTCAGCCCAACCTTTGTGCAACAAAACAAAGCGCCCTGTCGCATCGTCATACAACAGCTGTGTGAACCACATGTCAACCGCATGTCCCCAAGGGAAAACCTCCGTTAAGAGCAACAACAATACACCTGTCACCAACAACCAAAGCCAAATCCGCTGCGTCATGCTTTTTACCACCATTATAATTGCGCTCCACCCACAGTTAAGCCGTCAATGCGCAACGTGGGTTGACCCACACCAACAGGTACGCTTTGTCCTTCTTTACCGCAAATGCCAACACCCGAATCAAGCGACATGTCGTTCCCGATCATTTTCACTTTGGTCAAGGCATCAGGACCATTGCCAATCAAAGTTGCGCCTTTAATGGGTTGAGTAATTTTGCCATTTTCAATCAAATAGGCTTCAGTGGTTGAAAACACAAATTTGCCATTGGTGATGTCCACTTGCCCCCCACCAAAATTGGGCGCATAAATACCATGTTTAACTGATGCAATGATTTCTTGCGGATCCATTGAACCACCCAACATGTATGTGTTGGTCATGCGCGGCATTGGCAAATGCGCATATGATTCACGACGGGCATTGCCAGTGGCGGCGGTGTTCATCAAACGGGCATTCATCGCATCTTGCATATACCCTTTCAAAATACCATCTTCAATTAAGACATTGCGTTGCGTCGCATGCCCTTCATCATCGATATTCAATGAACCACGGCGCCCCACCAATGTACCATCATCGACCACGGTGACACCTTTGGCAGCCACACGTTGGCCGATTTTACCTGCGAAAGCCGATGAGCCTTTGCGATTAAAATCCCCTTCCAAGCCATGACCAATGGCCTCGTGCAACAGCACGCCGGGCCAACCAGGGCCCAGTACAACAGGTAAAATACCAGCAGGTGCAGGCACTGCATCCAGGTTGACCAAGGCTTGGCGCACCGACTCTTTGGCATAGCCATGCAGCATTTCATCGCTGAAATAACCATAATCACTGCGTCCGCCGCCTCCAGCAAAACCTTGTTCTCTCCGACCGTTCGATTCGACCACCACAGAGCAATTGACACGAACCAAAGGCCGCACATCTGCCGCCAATCGCCCATCGGCACGGGCAATCAAGACCACATCGTATTCCGCCGACACGCTCGCCATCACTTGCGTCACCCGAGGATCGACCGCCCGAGCCATTTTTTCCAACCGTTCCAACAGCGCAACCTTTTCAGCCGAAGTCAGGCTGGCAATCGGATCATGTGCCGCGTACAATGCCGCAGCATAAGGTGAAATGGGTTTCATGGTCATCGGCAAAGCTGATTTGGACACCACTTTCACCCCGCGCGGATCAACTGCCGGGGCGATGTCGCGCGTCACGCGTGCCGCATCAAGCAATGCGTCGAGGTGAATGTTGTCAGAATATGCAAATGCTGTTTTTTCACCCACCACGGTGCGCACACCCACGCCTTGATCAATGCTAAAACTACCCGCTTTAACAATCCCCTCTTCTAAACTCCAACCTTCGCTGCGTGTGTACTGAAAATACAAATCTGCATCGTCTGCATGGTGTGCAAACACTTCAGCGAACACGCGGTCAAGGTTCTGAGTCGTCAAACCATAAGGTGTGAGCAACAAAGATTCGGCGATTTTAAAATTATCGTGATGTAAGGTCATGTGTGAATTCAAGGTAAGGTCAACAGGTCAAAGGGGATGAAAATATTTTAAATGAAGTAAAAACAAGGGCTTAGGAAAAGCATCTGGGCGAAGTCAGCGGTCTTATCTCAGAACAACTTGATGCAAGGTGCAAAAGACAGCATTAAGACAGCATTGAGTGAGCAATATAAAAAACTGGTTTTTATTTCCCATTTTTTATGGGGGATTCCAATGCGCTGCCGCAATTCATGACCCGATGCTTCAATGCAGGCAAACTTGCCCGTACCCGCGTAATGCGAGAGTTTAACAGATTGCCAGCGACCACGCCGACACCTTCGGGCAGAACCGCTTGCACCACACCCCACGGGTCAATCCACATCGTGTGACCAAACGTACGGCGGCCATTGTCATGCACGCCACCTTGACCACATGCAGCAAGATAACATTGGTTTTCAATTGCCCGTGCACGCAATAAAATCTCCCAATGCGCCTGCCCTGTGGTGTATGTAAAAGCCGCCACCACCACCCAAGCAACCACA
>ERZ724525.750-NODE-750-length-18599-cov-4.606719_pt1 | contig 18599 bp, 13 predicted proteins | sample MGYA00376058_ERZ724525 | MGnify/ENA primary metagenome ERZ724525 (study PRJEB28724, sample SAMN07190888) | wastewater metagenome | isolation source: influent of sewage treatment plant in Hong Hong | place: USA: Christiansburg, Virginia | collected 2016-03-01 ... | reverse complement strand
TAGAGCTTATTCTGATTGACCATTTCAGTCAATTCGTCCCGATAATTCTTGCCAATAGGAATGAGTTTAGACTGGTTTTTTTCTATAACCTCGACCATATTTCCTATCACAGCATTAATCTTATCTATAGAAACTATGAAAGATCTATGAATTCTGATGAACTTGTCCAGAGGCAATTTCTCTTCTAAACTCTTCATGGTCTGAAGTGTGATGACCCTGGTTACATCCGTCCTGATAATGACATAGTCTTTGAGCCCTTCGATGTAAAGGATATCATCGTAGTTGATCTTGATGAGTTTCTTATCAGCTTTAACGAAGATATACTCAGGGGCAGCCATCTTTGTTTCATACTTAATTACCGGGGTGGTATTGAATTCTTCCCGTGCTTTAGCAATGGTCTTACTGAAACGCTCCATTGATACTGGCTTGAGTAAGTAATCAAGCGCATTTAGTTCAAAACCTTCTACTGCGAAATTAGGGTATGCTGTACAGAATACTACCGCAGGTGGGTTTGCCAAAGATTTTAGAAATTCGATACCGGTCACTTCCTGCATCTGAATGTCTAAAAACATCAGGTCTACTTTCTCATTATTTAGCACCTCCTGAGCTTCACGAGCGCTTTCGCATCTGTCTATGAGTCTTAAGTCAGGCATCTGCTCAATATAAGTCTCCAGAATATCCAGCGCTAATGGCTCGTCGTCTACGATTAATACATTTATCATAATTAAATTAAGTTTTTATTATCCAATTGTAATGCAAGGTCAATGCTGTAAATATCGTCATCTTCCTTGATTTTTATTTTATAATTATTATTGTACACAAGATCTAATCTGTCTTTAACATTTTTCAACCCAATACCGCCTGGTGCTTTCAATAGTTTATTCTCAGACATTCGAAGCGGCTTACTGTTCTCCAACACGAAATGAATTTCGTCTTCTTTGATATCTATATCCAGATAAACATGTCCCTTTGGGTTGGAGCCATTGATGCCGCCATGTTTAAAGCTATTTTCTACAAAGTTAATAAAGATTAGAGGTGCTATAAATTTATTCTCCTGATCTCCTGTGACATTTAGATGTACGTCCATTTTGTTCCCAATCCTTAATTTTTCAAGATCTAAGTAGTTGCGCAGATAATTGATTTCTTTTTCAAGGGGTACTCTTTTTTCGTTACATTCATAGAGCATGTAGCGCATCATTTCACTGAGCTTTATCACCATCGTCGGCGCCATATCTGACTTCTTTAGAGTGAGAGCATAAAGGCTATTAAGAATATTGAATAGGAAATGCGGATTGATCTGAGATTTGAGAAATTTTAATTCCGTCTGGATCTGTTCAGTTTTTAATTCCTGTTTTTCGCGGGCATTCCTGATCCATTGCGAGCTGATCACAAATACTGTTGAAGCGAGTGCAATAAAGAAGTGTAATATAAAAAATACGATTTGCCCAAAAGACAACACGTCATTTTGTTTATCATAATTTCCGGTATACAGCCAAAATTCTAAAACCACTCTTGCACAGGTCACTAAGATCACTAGAGCAAGTAGGTTTATTAAGTAAATAAAAATTTTGTTGGTGCTCAGAAACTTTGGAACTAAATAGTATATATTGAAATAGACAAGTACCATAAAAAAGGAGATCTGTCCAATCTGGAGTATAATACTTAAGTGAGCTGGATTTGAAGAGTTTTTAGAAAGAAATAGTAATATGAACAAGCTTAACCAAAAAGCAGTATGATAGACAATTTTTGAAGTTAATAGTCTATATAAAATAAAAAATCTTTTTTTAATCTGGTCTTCCACAAAATTTTTTTCTATAAAATGACAAAGTTAGGCCATCTGTTGCCGAATATAATGTTTAATAGATTAATATACATATTAAGGCGACGTGAGCAGCTATTATGGAAGTAATTTTCATTCTATATATGGACACGATCTATTACTTCTGTTAAATTATTACATTTGTAATTGATTTTCAAGAATGGTCATTGTAGCTTTTTACACTTTGAATCATATAGTCTGCGTTAGAATTTGTCTATTTCTATATTTAATAAAACGATAAAAAAATATTAATGAAAAATTTGTCTTTGATTCTTAACGGTATTTTAATAATTGCTGTAGGAATTCTTTATTATTTGCATTTTAATCAACCTAAACAGATGACTTCTGTTAAAACTCCTGAGGGTAAAGATACAATAGTAACTGTAAGTCCAATTGAAGCACCGGTTTCTGAAGAAGGCCTGGGCTCTAATGTTCTTTATGTAGACATTGATACTATTAATCAAAAATACAATTATATAAAGACCCAGAAATCTATCATGGAAAAACAAGGTGCTCAGGCAGAAGCTAGTTTGAAAGCTAAGGCAAAGGTGCTGCAGGATGAGATTATGGCTTATCAGAAAAAAGCTCAGGCCGGAGAGCTTACACAACAGCAGGCACAAACAATTGAAAAGGGGCTTGGTGAAAAGCAACAGGCACTTGCTGAGCAAGAGCAAAAACTTTCGGATGAGTTAATAAAGAAAACTAATAAGATCCAGGAAGAGTTAAATAAAAGGATGAAAAAAGAGCTTCAGGTTTATCTAGATCAATATAAGGCTGATTACATCCTCGGTTATACTGAAGGGGCAAATATCCTCCTTACTAATCCAAAACTAAACATTACCTCACAAGTTTTGAAAAGGTTGAACGCCACAAAATAATTTCTGATGAGTTTTATACTTGAATCTAAATTTTCTCCAACAGGAGACCAACCTATGGCAATAAAAAAGCTTGTGGAAGGTATCTCTCGTGGGGATAGAGCTCAGGTATTGCTTGGTGTTACAGGTTCCGGCAAGACCTTTACTATGGCTAATGTCATAAAGGAATTGAATAAGCCGACACTCATTCTGACTCATAACAAAACGCTGACGGCTCAGCTATATGGTGAATTCAAAGAGTTTTTTCCTGACAATGCGGTAGAATATTTTGTTTCATACTATGATTATTATCAACCTGAAGCTTATCTATCTGTCTCAGATACTTTTATAGAAAAAGATCTGATGATCAATGAAGAAGTTGACAAGCTTCGTCTTCGTGCCACCTCCTCCTTGTTGTCCGGAAGAAAAGATATTATAATTGTAGCTTCTGTCTCTTGTATTTATGGTATGGGAAATCCTGACGATTATAAAAACAGCATCATACGGATTGAAAAAGGTCAGATGGTGTCACGAAACACTTTTCTTTACAAGTTAGTAGATGGTCTATATGCCCGCACAGAGTCAGCACTTACCAGAGGACATTTCAGGGTCAAAGGTGACATCGTAGACATTGCGTTATCCTATGTGAATCATGGCTTACGTATTCATTTCTATGGTGATGAAATAGAGGAAATTGAGATGCTAGAGATCGAGACTGGTAAGCCAATCAAGAAGATGGACGTAGCGGCAGTATTTCCAGCCAATTTGTATGTCGCACCCAAGGACAAGCTGCAAGAGATAATCCGCACGATTGAGCATGAACTTCAAGAGCATGAATCTTACCTGGAAACAGAAAATAAATTCCTTGAAGCCAAAAGAATCCATGAGCGCACTCAGTTCGACCTCGAAATGATCAAAGAGCTCGGATACTGCACCGGCATAGAAAACTATTCAAGGTTCTTTGATGGCAGAGAACCTGGCGCCAGACCTTTCTGCCTGTTGGATTATTTCCCTGATGATTATTTGATGATGATTGATGAAAGCCATGCGACTATTCCTCAGATTCGAGGTATGTGGGGGGGTGACAGATCTAGAAAAGTTAATTTGGTAAACTATGGTTTTAGGCTTCCTTCTGCTATGGACAACAGGCCTCTGAATTTCAATGAATTCGAAACACTTATAAATCAGGTTATATTTGTTTCAGCTACTCCAGGTGATTATGAGCTTGAGCAAACGGAAGGAGATATAGTAGAGCAGCTTATAAGGCCTACGGGTTTGATCGATCCTCCTATAGAAGTGAGGCCAAGTATCAATCAGATAGACGATCTTCTCGAAGAAGTGGCTGTCAGGGTCGAAAGAAATGAACGGATCCTTGTGACCACTTTGACTAAAAGAATGGCAGAAGAATTGGCCAGATATTTCCAAAACTTACAGATCAAAACAAAATACATCCACTCTGAAGTGGATACCATGGAAAGGGTCGAGATATTAAGAGATCTTAGAATCGGTGAGTTTGATGTGCTTGTTGGTGTTAATTTGTTGCGCGAGGGTCTGGATTTGCCGGAAGTGTCACTTGTCGCTATAATTGATGCTGATAAAGAAGGTTTTTTAAGAAATGCTCGTTCATTAACCCAGACTGCAGGTCGGGCAGCTAGGAATGTAAATGGAAAAGTTATTTTTTATGCTGATAAAGTAACAGATTCTATGCAACGTACTATTGATGAGACGGATAGGCGGAGGTCTATCCAGATGGAATATAATACTAAGCATAATATAATTCCTCAGACACTTGCCAAAACCCGTGAAGAGATTATGTCTAGACAATCCATTCTCGACATAAGAGGTAAGGGACAACAAAATTATTACCAGGAGGCTGAAAAACCAGATATTGCAGCAGATCCGGTGATCGCAATGATGAATACGGAGCAGTTGAATGCGCTTTTGAAGGAGACAGAAGATAAAATGAAGAAAGCTGCGAAGGACTTAGATTTTATATCTGCAGCTCAGTATAGGGATGAATTGTTCGCCTTGAAGAAAAAATTAAAAGAAGCATTTTAACCAAATTAAATGAAATTATTAATTCACATTCTTAGAACGACCATTCTTCCGCGAACAAGCATTTTATTATTTCTTCTGATAATGGTTCAGGTTACTCGAGCGGAGTATGTTAAACCAGCAGAAAATAATATACTTATTCTTGAGGTAAGGGGTTTGACTTTTGAAATGCTGGAGCGGGCATATGCTCCCAACTTAAAATTTCTAATAAAAAATGGGTTTCTTGGAGGAATAGAATATCGAGATCCTTCCGATATTGCTTCAGCGACTCGCCCACGCAGCAATATTCGCAGAAAACTTGGAAAAATGGTTGCTTGTTATGATTCCTTAGCTCTTTTTCAATCTTCTTTAAATACAGTAGGTATTTATAATGACACTATCAAAGGAGCATTTAACGTATATCGTAAAAATTTCAGGTCCAATGAATCGATGGTTAAGGATTTTATTAATTCTAATAATGGATTTGGAGTAAGGTTTTCTTTTTTGTCATTCAGGACATTTAGCCCAAAAGCTAACTACTTAGACAGAGATCAGATCAATGAACTTTCTACGATTGATAGCCTCATAGGCATCGTTTTTAAGAGTTATCAGGAAAAAGTAAAATGGGATAAAACCACGGTGATCGTCCTGACTGATGGCAATGCAGCTCATAAATATTCTGAAACTGAAATTTATAAACAAACCCCTATTATCATTAAAGGTCCTTCCATTCCTGAATTTCAGGAACCAAATAACATTATTGCAATTGATGATGTTTTAAGTCTCATCGGCGATATTTTGAATGTCAATTGCAACGATTCTATCATTCCTATCAGTAAAAATATTTTTACTTCCGCCGATTCATCGATTAATAATTCTATAAAAAAGGAGTTTTTTGTAAGCAGACCTGATATCCTCATTTATCCTGTATTAAATAGAAATCAAATCGATATAGAATTGCTCGCAGATAATGAATCTGCAAATCTTTATTATACGATCAATGGTGATGATCCAAAGACAAATGGAATTTTGTATAAAGATTTAATACAGATAAAAGAAGCCGGGGTATTTTTGATAAAAGCTGTAACAAAGTATAACTCTGAGTGGTCAAGTGTCACTGTGCAAAAAGCTGTATTGAGAAACAATCTTCAAAGTATAGAAGCGGATCCAATGCCTGATCCTAAATATACATTTGATGGCCTGGATGAACTTGTAGATTTGGATACAGGCAACTTAAGTTATGCTGAAGATAAATGGTTGGGCTTTCAAGGCAAGGATGTTGTCTTTACATTTAACTTTGGAGCCAAAAGAATCATTAATTCCATCGATATTTCGGCCTTGCAGGATTATGATTCATGGATCTTTCTGCCTAATAAAATTACAATATTCGTTGGGGATGACAAAAGCAAAATGTTTGAAGTGGGCAGTGTCACTCATGTTTCTCTCAAAACTGATCAAAGAAATATCAAAAAGCATTTTGTGATACCTATCACATCTGATTTTCTTGCCAAGTTGAGTAGCACATATATAAAGAAAAAGAGACGACAAAAATCACTTTACGTAAAATATCTCACTGTTAAAATAGAAGCCAATAAAACAGCCCCGGAATGGTTTACGCTACCCGGTGCTCAAACATGGTTTTTTACAGATGAAATTAAAATAGAATAATTCAGAAGAATCGCCCGGTTGCTTTATAGACAAAATACTAAGATTGAAGGTTATTAAATTCATTGTCGATAATTTTGGTTCTTTCAGAAAGATTGCGGCCTGGGGATTTAATACCGGTATTTATATTACGATAGCAGGATTGTTTACAAGTAGGTTCGCGATAGCACTCGGAATGATAGTAATGGGCTCAGCTTCTTTATTGAATGCATTTCATTTTAGTAGGAAAGATTTGCTTTCTTCTTTTTCTAGAAATAAATTAACATTTGCATCTTCCATATTTTTATTATTAAGTGTTGTCACTTCGTTTATTGGAAGCGAAGAAACAGGGTTTGCGATGATCCGTTTTAGACTATATATAGGATTTCTCCTTATTCCACTCATACTCATGTTCTCGCCTCAATTGAAGATTTCACATTATAAGAATTACTTATTGTACGCATTAAGTAGTGCATTGATTGTCTCGATTCTGATCGTATTAGTTTACTTTAACGATTATACTGCAATCTCAAAAGCCCTGGATGGCGGCCAGCCAATTCCTACACCAATCCCTCATATTCGCTTTGGCATGTTCATGAGTTTAACTTTCATAGGTTGCCTATATGCATTACTTAATGGATTTTATTCTGGTGCTTCGAGAAAATTTCTTTTAATGGGAATTCCAATTCTTTTTTTTAGTATCGTATTTTTGTCGATCAGGACAGCTTGGTTAGTGACAGCTATTGGCACAATGTCCATTTTACTATATGATACAATTAAGACTAAGAATTATAAAATACTTGTCGCAGCAAGTTTAGTCTTATTGATTACTGCATTTGGTAGTTACAGATTAATTCCTTCCGTCAACACAAAAGTGAATTACATGGTTTGGGATTGGAATCAATATAAATCCGGAAATGGTCAAACATACTCTGACAGTGAAAGAGGTTATTCTCTAATCAATGGACTAGACCTTTGGAAGCAAAACTTTTTATTAGGAGTTGGATCCGGAGATATGGACAGTTCACTGGCTAAAAATGCGATAAAATTGAATCTTCCAGTCTCTAAAATACCGCATAATCAATTTTTATTGACTGCCGTTTGCGGTGGAATGCTCAGTCTAATATTTTTATTATTAGGCTTGGTCACCCCCTTACTAAATCCATCAAATAGAAAAAGCTTTCCACTTTTATTGATGATGCTTTTATATTTTATCACTATGATTTTCGAACCTACTTTTGAAACTTCGATTGGAGTTCTTTCTTATGTATTTCTAATTTCATTGATACTTAAGAATATTAGGCACTTCGCTTTGATTCGAGATAAGTGATGAATTTTTTCAAATTATTGTATTTGGTGTGCAATCATATACATGAATGGTCTTAGGCCAAATGCTCAATTGTTGCATTAAACATTTAATACAAAATATTTTTCTTTCTTTCAATAATATGATCAGGCTCCTTCATTAATTTAAGCAGTATAATTTAATTGTATTTGTTTGTTTTCAAGATAATGTCTTAAAAAGTAAGCTACGTGAATGATCGTTTGGTTAATAATATCCTCTTTGGTTCCATCAAACTTAAATTCACGGGAAAATAAGATTTCTGAATTTAGTAATGCGCAGATATAAACTGTTCCGGTCTGGTTGCCAATGCCTTCGGAATCACCCGGAAGATTCGATCCATTGACTCCTACATGAATTTGAGCAGAAGGTATAAGCCGAGCTAGTCCTCTTGCCATATCCTCCGTTGCTTCTAGTGAAGAGTACTTTGCCTTTTTGGTTATTTCGGCGGGGTTATAGAGGAGCTGATCTTTGGTCTCATTCGAGAAACAAATTATTCCACCTTTCAAGAAAGCAACAGAATTGTCAATTGTAGAAAAATCATATGTAAGTCTACCTGCTGTAATGCTTTCTGCAAAAGCAATGGTTAACTTATTGTTTATTAATAATTTAGCGCAAAGGTTGATGATGGTAAAATGCATAAAATTTTAAATTAACTCCTAGTAGTATAGTTAAGTGTTTGAAACTATCAGAAAGCAACCCTTACTCAGAGATATTTTGGAATTATTAATACAGTTATTGAAGTTTAGGGCTCATACCTAAATATTAAAAAAACTTAATATTTACAGTGCTGGAATATTATTCTATGAGTCGGTTATCTTATTGTTTATTTAGCCGATTGGCTTTGTTTTAATACTTTGGTATTTTAACTTTCTAATTCAAGTTTCGGTAGTTAAGAAACAAAGGCAGATGGCTGATGTTAGATGTTAGATGGAGTTTAGTCAATTGATTCATATTTTTTCTTTAATGGGCTTAATAGAAAAAATATCCAAGTGATTGATGGAGAGCCATCTAAAATCTACCTTCTAACATCTAACATTTTATTAAAATTTAAATTTATCTTTAGAAGAAACGAATTTGACTGCCGAAACTTGAGTTACTAATAATATCTTTTCATATAGTTTGGGATACTTTCTTGAATTGATGGTAATCTTTTTTAATAAATAAATATTTTGGATTATGAAATATTTGTTTATTTTTGTAGTGAACAATATTTTTTGTAAATAAACATTTTCTTGGTTTTTGCATAAGGATTACATGATATGTAATTTCAGATGTTATACCTGAGTATTACTTTATGATTGTAAAGTAATGGTTTGTTTATTACTTTTTTTAAAATTAGCATTATGTCTTTCGAACAAAACTTAGCGCGTGAAAGTGCTCAATTTGTCAAGTCAGGTCAAGTAGTGGAACTTTTATTAAATAAAGAAGGTGAACTGATAGATTATTCATTATGTTATCCATACTTTCAGATGAAGAAAAATGATGATGAAACCATTCAATATGGTATTTTTTCATTAAAGCTACATGATCAAATTTTCGAGATTGATGCTCATAGATTTCTCACTGCGAAAAAAGCTGAAGATTTTTTGCTTGAAGTGGATTTTTCTAATTTTCATCACCATTCAGTAATTCAATCAAAAGATTCCGGTTTGTTGGGCTTAATAAAGGATTAATAGAAATTATTATCCTATATTAAATTTTACTTCTGGATAATCTATTTTGTAAGCGCCCTTTTAGTCATAGCTATAAGGTGATTATTGTTTTGAATTGAAAATCTCCGCTCTAGTATAGAAACATTGTCTTTTATTTGATGATTTTTCTTGTAATTCGTGCATCTTTCTCGTTTTTAATACATATTGCGTAAACACCGGCTTTCCATCCTTTAGTGTCTATTTCCATCCTGGTATTTCCTTTGTGAACCATGTTTACAAATGAATAGATTCTATTTCCCAGGGTATTGTAAACTTCAATATATAGCTTTGATTCTTCGGAACTATATACTTCAAACTTAAATCCATCGCTAACTGGTTGTGGATATATTTCGGAAATATTGAACAAATACTTTGGTTGAGAGATATTTATAATTGCTGAATAATTAATACTTCCGTTAATATCGGTGGACATTAATCTATAATAATTTTGCGCCTCCAAGTTAAAGTCTTTGAACTCATACATTATTTTATCTGCTGTTTCTTCTTTGGCTTTTATTATTGAGATCGTTTTGTATTCACCTTTATTATCTAACTTTTGTAGATCAAATGACTTTATGTTTGGGTCTTGGCTAGTCGACCAATATATCAAATTGCATTTTTCTAATGCTATTCCATTTAAAGACAAAATCTCGATTGGGAGAGGTATAGAAGAAGTAATTCCACTTTTGATGCCATTCCCAAAACTTGTGACAAATAATTTAGTAGGATCGAATGGGTTATAAATTACTCTTAAAGGATGCATGAAGTCGTATTGAAGAAGTTGTGTAAATGTTGGATTGGGGTTTGTAGCGTTTGAGCTATACCATAGTCCTTCACTTTCAGTTGTCACATATATATTATTAGCATTGACAGGATCTACAGTTGAGGATTCAACCCTATAAGAATCAAAAAATTTCGTCCAGGATACTCCACGATTAGTAGTTTTGTATAGACCACCTTTGTCATTCGCGGCGCCTCCCCACCCGCTATGCACGCTTACATACCAGGTGTTTTGACTTATATCATTGGGATCTATAGTGATATCTTTGGTCCAGTAATACATATCATCATTTTTAGAAACATCAATCCAACTCAAACCTTGGTTAGCACTTATAAATACCCCGGAACTTGCGGTGAAATTCGTAGTTCTTCTTCCGGACCACGTTGATACAACAACCCCATCATTTAAAACTTTTACATTATATGGATGTCCCTGTGTTCTAGGTGGTGCCGTGGTTAGAGCCCAAGACGATGCTGCACCCGCATTGATATTGTCTGATTTGTAAATTCCACCGGCGGTGCTTTCTACTACACTTGCATACATGCGATTGGTATTAGTAGGATCAATGGCAAGCCAAATTACCGGTTTATTGAAGTTGTGAAACATTTGCCAGTTTGTCCCACCATCGGTAGAATAAAGAATAGCTCCTGTCCCATTATCAATCTTTGCGTCCGTCAAATAAGTACTTTGATACATATCGTGGACGGAAGAAACCGCAGCGTACAATATATTATTGACAGGATGTTCTATTACGTGATAAACAGTATTATAGGTAATGCCATTATAGTCGAATGCCCATGAGCTGCCTCCATCCAAGCTTCGAACTCCTGTTATATCTGTATAACTTGCGAAAATATTATTTGAGTTGTCTTTTTTCCAATGTAAGTTCCAACAAGAGGTATTTTCAAGGCCATTGTTCTTGTATGCTTTGTCTTTTGGAGTGGGAGAGTTCATGGGGTTTTGGTCAGCAGAATTTACATAAGCCTGTCTCCAGCTTGTACCACCATTCTGAGAAATATGTGCAAATCCAAAATCAGTAAAAATGACGGTATTGGCATCGTTTGGAGCAACAGCCAAGCCAAATACAATCTCTCCAAAATACCAATCCTCATCTCCTTGATACCCACTATAACCTGTGGCTATATTTTGATTATTGTTGGTAAGGAATACTGGAGTCCAGCTGATTCCTCCGTTTATAGTCTTATATATAACCGGATAGCTAGTATTAGGATCAGTGCCTCCTACATAAAAGACATTAGAATTGTTGATGGACGAAGCAATACAGTAAAGGTTATCATCTATGGCAATACCGGCGGTCGCAGATATCCAATTTGTGACACCAAAATCTCTTTTTAATGTAGTAGAATAATATTCAATGTCAAGTGCATTCATCCCCGGGTAAAGATCATTTTGAGATGCAGTAGTTCCCATCAGACGGGTGATTCCTCCACTTTTTGATCCGGTAAAACTTAAAAAGCCTTCATTGGCAGGAATTCCATTGGATGGATCTAGGTTGAATGTGGATCCGCTGTCAGTAGAAAGAACTAATCCTCGATTCGTTCCGACAAAAATGTTATTGCCATCCCAGAATACACCGGAAATCAAAAGAGCATCAGCATCGCTGAATTTTTCAATAAAACTTGAACCACCATTGGTGCTGATATACAATCTTTTATAGGAAGAAATAATGATTCTTGATGTGGAGGAAGGATCTGCAAATATGGACCAAACTTCGCCATCGGTTGGATCGTCAATGGTATTCCAGGTATTGCCACCATTAGTGCTTTTGACAGGATATTGGAGATCTTCGTTGAATGATAAATTAACTGTATAAAGGATGTTAGGGTCACTTGTAAACTCCATTCTGTGTTTACCACCTGTAGAAATTAATTGCTTAAAATGCACATTATCCCATGTTAGACCAGCATCAGTCGTGTGAAAGACCTCTGACATATCGCATTGCATATACATTATATTGGCGTTGGAGGGACTTATAGTCGGTGAAAACAGTGATCCGCCGCCACCTATTCCTGTGTCAGTCCAGCTGGATGGTTGAGCGTGCAAAGTATTGATTACCAATATTATTGTGAGAAATAGAAAATGTTTCATTGTTCTATAGTTATTAATAGATATGTGTTTTGAATCAGACTAAGGTCCGTCAAATGATAAAAATTCTTTGTAAAAAAGATGAAAGGAGAGAAGGGTTAGATTTATTAAATTCTATTCGGTGATTAGGCAAATATACATTATATTTTATTCGAATGTCAATTTAAATATATTTTGGGTTTTTACTATTTGGGATAGAAGGGCTCATGGTTATGGTGGTGGATAGAGATTAGCCCATTCAGACTTACACATCTTTTATAATTGTAATTTGGTCGAAAAATGATAATTGAATAAGTTTACATGACAATTAGTGATAATTATTAAATTACATTTACAAATCAAAATTTCAAAAAATGGATTATATACTAGAAATTAAAAATCTCACAAAGAAATTTGGAAGACTTACTGCAGTGAATGACATTTCCTTTAATGTTGAAAAAGGTAATGTTTATGGGCTTCTTGGGCCTAATGGAAGCGGTAAGTCGACAACTCTTGGAATGTTGCTGACTACTATTAACGCTACTTCTGGAAGCTGGAAATGGTTTGGAGAAAGTACAGATCATCAAACATTAAAGAGAATTGGAGCAATCATAGAAAGGCCTAATTTCTACCCATATTTAAATGCAGGCCAAAATCTTGAAATCACAGCTAAAATTAAAGGAGTTGATCAAAAGAAAATTGACGAGAAACTTTCATTGGTAGGACTACTTGAAAGAAAAAAAGATAAATTTTTGACATATTCACTTGGGATGAAACAGCGGCTTGCTATCGCCAGCGCAGTGCTTAATGATCCTGAAGTGCTAATATTAGATGAACCTACTAATGGGCTCGACCCAATGGGTATCATCCAAATCAGAGAAATCATTCAAAAGATAGCAAATGATGGAACCACCATCATCCTTGCAAGTCATTTACTTGATGAGGTTGAGAAAGTCTGCAGCCATGTGATAGTTTTAAAAAATGGTAGATCATTATACTCAGGCCTCGTAGATGGGATGACCAACAATAAAGGGTTTTTTGAACTCAGGGCTTCTAACATGAATTTCCTTGAAGCCGCTTTGAAAAAAGCCGGTAATTTCAACAAAATCATAAACAATAATGGGTTGATCAGAGCTACTATTGAACAGGATATTTCTGCCGAAGATCTGAATAAGCTTTTATTTGAAAGCAATATCTCTCTTTCTCACCTTGTCAAGAAACGAGATTCTTTGGAAGAACAATTCCTGGAATTAGTGAAATGAGGTTAGAATTAATTATTAAATTTTTTGAAAAAGCACCAAAACTATGATTCGATTAATACAGCTTGAATGGCTTAAAATATATAATTACAAATTAGCAAGAATATTCATTCTTCTTTATTGTCTTTTTCTTTTTGGCCTTATAATGCTCGGTACACAAAAGTTTTCATTGGCAGGGAAGGAGATCGACCTTGTGAAAGAAGGCATCTTTAATTTTCCACAGATTTGGAATTTTACAACTTATTTTACGGCATTGATTAAAGTTTTTTTAGCTTTTATCATTATCACAACCGTAGTGAATGAATTCCAGAATGGCACTTTCAAACAGAATGTCATAGATGGACTGAGTAGGAAGGAATTTTTACTTTCTAAGATTTATACTATTGTTATACTAAGTCTGGTTTCTACCATTTTGGTATTTGTATTTTCATTTATTTTTGGATTGAAATACAATACGATCACTAATCCGGATTATCGATTTGCTGAAATTGGTTTCTTAGTCGGTTATTTTGTCAAATTAGTTGCATTTATGATGCTTGCCTTATTCTTATCAATCATTATAAGGAAATCAGCATTTACATTCATACTTTTGTTTCTTTGGTGGTTTGCTGAAAAAATAGTCAACGGAATAGAGAAGTGGGCCACAATGAATATGTTTGAGCAAAGTCCTCAGGCCGTTATTAACAAAGTGGTAATTAGTGATTATTTGCCACTAACTAGCATGTCCAACATTATACCTATTCCTGTAGCAAGATTAAGTACCATTCAGGCACTTATGGGACAAGGAAAAGATATCGCAGCTGAAATTCCTTGGAATCACATAGGTATGTGCTGCATTTATGCTGTTCTTTTCGGATTTCTATCCTATCGTGTATTATTGAAAAAAGACTGGTAAACTATATTTTTTTAGCTTTTTTGAATGCGTTGATCAATCCATTGGTTGAAGAGTCAAACTTTGTCACTTCTGAGTTATTCTTTAGTTCAGGAAGTATATTATTAGCCAGCTGTTTTCCATATTCTACGCCCCATTGATCAAAACTGTATATATTCCAGATGACTCCTTGAGTGAATATCTTATGTTCATATATAGCTATCAGCTGCCCTAGTGTATAAGGTGTGATCTTTTTGATAAGTATAGAATTACTTGGACGATCTCCGCTGAAAACCCTGAAAGGCGCTATAGCCTCTATTTTTGCTTCATCTGCACCTGAACTTTCCATCTCTTTTTTAACCTGGGCCAGGTTTTTACCAAAGGCAAGTGCCTGAGTTTGTGCAAAGAAATTGCTCAAAAGTATGTCATGATGCTCCGGTAATGGATTATGAGATATAGCCGGTGCGATAAAATCACAAGGTATTAACTTTGTCCCCTGATGTATAAGTTGGTAAAATGCATGTTGACCATTGGTACCAGGCTCTCCCCAGATCACAGGTCCCGTTTCGTATGGAATTGGATTACCATTTCTATCTACAGATTTTCCATTGCTCTCCATATTTCCTTGTTGGAAATAGGCTGCAAATCGATGCATATATTGATCATAAGGCAAGATTGCCTCTGTATGTGCACCCAAAAAATTACAATTCCAGATGCCTATTAAGGCCATTAATACAGGAATATTATCTTCAAATTCGGCGGTTCTGAAATGTTCGTCAGCACTAAAGCCTCCTTTTAATATATTCTCAAAATTATCGAAACCTATGGTCAAAGCTATTGACAAACCAATAGCACTCCACAAGCTATATCGTCCTCCTACCCAATCCCAAAACTCAAACATGTTGTCCGGATCTATTCCGAATGCTTTTACACCCGCTGAATTGGTCGAAAGTGCTACAAAGTGCAAGGCGACGTACTTTTCATCACCAGCATATTTTAAAAACCATTCTCTGGCAGTATGAGCATTCGTCATCGTTTCTTGAGTGGTGAATGTCTTAGAAGCGATAAGAAAAAGCGTTGTCTCAGGATCGATTTTTTTAAATACTTCTGCAATGTGGGTTCCATCTATGTTTGAAACAAAGTGCGCTTCTATCCCCTCGACCCAATACGGCTTTAAGGCTTCCGTTACCATGACCGGTCCCAGATCACTTCCCCCAATTCCGATATTGACGATATGGCGAATAGGTTTGCCTGTAAACCCTTTATGTTGCTGAGTATGTATGCGCTTACAGAATTCTTTCATTTTGCTTAAAACAACCCTGATTTCAGGCATGACATTTTTGCCTTCACTATAAACGGGTAGATCACCCTGATTCCTCAAAGCTGTATGTAAAACACTTCTACCTTCAGTTCGATTAATTGCCTCTCCGTCAAACATAGCTTTTATAGCTTCTGATAGCCCGGCTTCGCGTGCAAGAGACTTTAATTCTCTAACTATTTGAGCATCAATTTTATTTTTGGAAAAATCAAATAAAATATCTTCTAATGAAAATGAATACTTTTGGAATCGTTCACTGTCCTCATTTAAAAGTTCGGAAATATGTTTTGAATTCAAGCGTTCTGCAGAATTGAGTAAGGATTTCCAACTGGAAGTTGACAATGGATTGACATTTGATAAAGCCATAAATTATTTTTTAAATAGATAATGAACAGATTGTAAAGGAAATAAATACTCAATTAGATTTATTAATACAATCAATAAATCTGTTTGGAAGATTAAAATTATTAACGAATATAGAATAATCACGGTTCAAAAATTTATATTCTCTACATTTATCTTTTAAAAATTGATTTAATGCTGATTTACAACCCTAAAGATTGGTTTACTTTTATACTTAAAGTGCACAAATCGGACACGCTCCGAAAACTAGGGCCAATGATTTTGGTAATAGCTATTTATTCTGTAGCTATAGCCTATTGGGAACAAGAATATCTGGATATTACTGATCATCCTTGGATAAAAAATATACCCATAATGCATAGTTTGCTGGGTTTTGCGATCTCAATTCTTCTCGTATTTCGCACGAATACAGCCTATGATCGATGGTGGGAAGGTAGAAAACTTTGGGGGCAACTTGTCAATGTAAGTAGGAATTTGGCTATTAAAATTGCATCAGATAGCAATTTGGATGAAGAAACCAAGGAATTTTACCGAAAGATGATCCCTTTATATGCTGCCACATTAAGAACTTATCTGATCAGTAAAGGTCTTCAATTTGTCCTTGATGAGAAAGAGCATCCTGAATTTGCAAATTTTGCAAACAGTGATCATGAGCCAAATCATGTGGCATTATTGATGCATGACAAACTTTTTAAAATGCGAAAGAATAACAAGATAGATGATTGGCACTTTCAGAGTTTGTTAAAGGATCTTGGACAATTTACTGATGTTTGTGGAGGATGTGAGCGCATAAAAAATACGCCTATTCCTTATTCATACAGTGCATTTATTAAGAAATTTATATTCATTTATATAATGACTTTGCCTTTTGGATATGTTTTTTTACTTGGGTATTATGTTGCTCCAATAGTTGCGATGGTATTTTATGTACTTGCGAGTATGGAATTAATAGCAGAAGAAATAGAAGACCCGTTTGGTGATGACAGCAATGACTTACCGATCACAAAGATTAGCCAGAATATCGAAAAGCATATCAATCAGATCTTTCAGACTAAAAACAACGAATGGACGATTTAATCAAAATTACTGTCATAGATCGTCATGGAGAGCAGCATGACTATGAAGTACCTGATGGGATAGGTATTTCTCTTATGGAACTATGTAAAGCGGATGGGTTGCCGATTATGGCGACTTGCGGTGGGATGGCTTTATGTGCCACATGTCAGGTACTTATAGAGGAAGGAGGAGATGCTCTGGATTCAATGGGGGAGGATGAAGAATTAATGTTGGATCAAGTTCCTAATTTCAAATTGAATTCCAGGTTGTCTTGTCAGATACCGGTTAATCGGGCTTGTGATGGCTTGGTCGTGAGGTTGGCGGAGGAATGAGTGGGTTTATTGATTAGTATATAGGGACGGCACGAGTTGAAAAATCGCGCCAGCGGGGGCTGAAGAATAAAAAAAAGGGTAGAAGCATCATTTACTTCTACCCATGTTCTTGATCTGTGAGTGTGAGTTACCTGATTAGTGTAACATCCCCTTTCAATATTTGTCTTGTTCCATCGAATAATTCTACCTCTGCCCAATAGACATATACAGCAGGATTACATTTCTGTCCTTTGAGATTTCCATCCCAACCTACAGCTGGATTATTGGGTTCAAAATTCAAAGCTTCAAACATTTTTTCTCCCCAACGATCGTAAATTTGGAAAGAATTGATCTTTTTAATCTCCTTTGAATTGGTTGAAATTATTACCCTGTCATTGTTTCCATCTCCATTTGGACTGAAGATGTTTGGAATAAAAATATTTACACCTTTTTTGACAATAATTTTTTTGGTATCAACATCGCTACATCCATTTTTATCCTTAACCTCCACTGTGTATTCAGTAGTTTGATTTGGAAATACAGTAATTTCAAAGCAACCTGCACAGTTAATAAAATCAAATGCAGAACTAAAAGTGATAGTGCCTATATCTTCATCGGGTATCGAGATTTCGGGATCGATCAGAACAGTATCGCCAATATTGATAATTGTATCATTTCCAAGTTCAATTGTCACCAGAGGGGGCTCTATGAGATTTATATCATCAAGAACAAGTGTACAACCATTGGCATCTTTAATTCTAATCACATTAGAACTTCCTGAAAGATTGATCCACGAATTAATTGAAGAATAAGGTCCGTCATTGAATGAATAAAGGATGGGAGGAGCTCCACCTTCGATCTTTGTGATCTTAATATATCCATCTTTATAACCAAAACAAGTAGGTCCATCTCTCTCAATTTCAATACCTTGAGGGCGGTCAGGATCAGAAGTGATCACTACAGTGTCTCTTGCAATGCATCCAGTTTTTGTTTCGGTGACCAGCAGATAATAAGTACCATCCAATGAAACTGATAGAGTTGGTGCAGTAGGATTAGGAATAATTTTATTATCTTTTTCTGTCCATAAGTAGGTGAAGTTTGGACCGGTACTTGTATTACTTCCACCAATTGTTGCTGTTGCTTTCTCGCAAGTTAATTCTTGTGAGAT
>ERZ724525.738-NODE-738-length-18720-cov-21.733887_pt1 | contig 18720 bp, 26 predicted proteins | sample MGYA00376058_ERZ724525 | MGnify/ENA primary metagenome ERZ724525 (study PRJEB28724, sample SAMN07190888) | wastewater metagenome | isolation source: influent of sewage treatment plant in Hong Hong | place: USA: Christiansburg, Virginia | collected 2016-03-01 ... | reverse complement strand
GCAACTTTGCCGTCAACGTTGAGGCAGGGCGCCACACGCTGGTGAGTGACGAACCAGTGGGAGTGGGCGGTGACGATCTCGGCTTGGGTCCATATGACCTTCTGCTCGGTGCGCTTGGAGCTTGCACTGCGATGACGTTGCGCCTTTACGCCCGCCATAAGAAATGGCCCCTAGAGGACGTCCGCGTCACTTTGACTCACGCCAAGATCCACGCTGCAGACTGTGCGGAATGTGAGACCAAGGAAGGCAAGATTGACCGAATCGGGCGGACGGTCGAACTCGCGGGGCCACTCGATGAGCCGCAACGGGCGCGTTTGCTGGAGATCGCCGACAAATGCCCCGTGCACCGCACGCTCACCTCTGAGGTTGAGATCCAGACGCGCCTATCCTAGGGATTTAGGTTACCCAGCCGTGGAAAAAATAGTGCTGAGGGGCCCGCGAAACGGGATTGACTTTGACTTTAGACGGACGTCAGTAGGGGCTGAACGCTAGTCCCTTTAGCTGGTTGTTCACCGCAACAAGACGCCGCTCGTTTATCCATGGTGGGTGGCTGACCATACATGCGGGCTATTCGCGGCGGAAGTGCGAGGCACTCTCGTATCCCACTTCGAAAGCCACTTCACTCAACCTCTTTCCCTTGGACAGGATCAAGCGGCGCTCCTCCATCAAGCGGAGGTGCATCTGGAACTGCAGCGGCGACTACGAAGTAATCGTACGAGAATGTGGGTGAAATGCCGAGCGGATCATTCCGGCCGCTGCCGCCAGGCAGTTCAAATTTTTGCTGATTGTGTGTGGTCGGCACGTAAGATTGCAACAGCGCGGGCGATGCGTCGCGCGTTGCTGTCGTGCAGGCCTAGATCCCGAATAGCCGGTCCTTCGCGATCCAGCAGCAGCTAATGGTGAATATCTCGAATCAAAAATTTTCTTTGAGCACCGCGAATGATTCCGGGCGGTCTAGCAGACGCACGAGTCGACGCAAGGCATCCCGCAGGTTATCGCCAGTGTAGAAGGCTGTTGGACTACCTTCAGGCGCGCTCAAAACAAGATCCGACACCACGGCTGTGTCCAGATCAAGCGCCAGAGCCAGGTAGGGGTTGACGATCTCAGGCAATTGGTTGGGGTTGCAACGCAGAGGGAGCGGGTACATCCGCCGTGAGCGTGAGCAGGATGTCGGCGTACCAGGCGCAGTTGAGACCCAGCGACTCGTCCAGCGCCAGGTCACGTGTGTTCATGTCCAAACGCGAGGAGTGCACGCCCAGCAGTTTCCAGGGCAGCGCCGGATTGGTGCCGGGGGCACGCATCACCACGGCTGCGCCGCTGGTCCCACGGTGGGTGCGCGCATCCGTCAAAAAGTAGCCCTTGCCTTGGAATCGAACGCCAAAGGAAGATGCGATTACCGCATGACGCACCACCGGCAGGTGATAAATCACGTCGTGAAAGCCCAGCGGATAGCCCACTACCAGCAGCGCACTGCCGACTTCGACCTCGTCCAGCATGCTCTGCAAGTGAGCCGGCGTGAAAGTGTGCATCGCCACCGAAGGCGGAAGGGCCGCACGGTCCAGCTCGATGGTCGCCACGTCGATCTCGCCGCCTGTGTCGCTTCCCTGACGCCACATGCTCTTGCCGTCTACGTAGAGCCAGACCGACAAGACGCTCGCTTGGGTCAGGTCGACGGCATCGGTGTGCAGCTCGATTTCGAGTCGGTTTGGAAAATGCTTGGTGGGCGCGTCAACGACGACGTGCCGGCTGGTGACGAAGAAAAGTCGTTCGTCGCGTAGGAAGAAAAATCCGCTGGCGCCGGTCAGCAGCTTGTCGCCATCGAAAGTAGAAACTCGGGCGGCGGTGAGGAGGATGGATTCGGCCATGGGACACTTATATATGAGCGGCCCGCTATGTCGACACTCCGTCCAACTACTATGCCCGGATGTCACCAGCCAAGTGGCGCAGGCGCCTTCGCGGAAAACCTAGGTCGCGAGGCTTGCATCTGGCCGACCAGATGTAGGCATTAAAACGACGCGTCGATGAGGCCTGTGGAGCGGACGGTTGGCGGGCTGCTTCGGGTTTTGTAGAAGACGTTGCATAGGGCGCCTCTGCCTCAGTCGCCGCGCTAGTACCGAGCGCGCTGAGACTCCTCCTGGATTCGTATCATCGTATCGAGAGATCCCGTGATCATCGGCGTGCTCGGACAGCGGGTGGCCTTGGTCTTGAGCGGGCGTTTTGGCTGCCCACGTGCGAGGGCCATCACCCCTAGGATAGCGAGCAACACAGATGCGCAAAGGAATAATCCACCAGGGCCGACGATATTCATCGCAGCTCCCCCGATAAGGGGTCCTGCGGCTGTCCCGACCCCATTGAGCAGAAGAAGCCCTCGTGCGGTGCCGAGTCGCCGACCGGCCGGAAGGTCGTCGTTTGCGGCGGCGAGACACAACGAGTAGATCGGGATGCCAAAGCCGCCGAAGAGCGCACCCGCCGTGAGGAGCAATGGAAGAGGTGCTCCCGCCGCCAGCGCTACGCCGATGGCAGCGGCTGCAGACGCAAGGGCAGCACACGCAATGGCAAGGTTTCGAGACACTCGATCCGAAAGCCAGCCGAGTGGCCATTGCAATGCAAGTGTCCCACCCAGAACCGCAGCCATGAAGGCCGATATACCGCCCACATCAAGTCCGATCCTCTGGGCGAAGTTCGGGCCCATGCCCCAGAAACCGCCGATAGCCAGGCCGGTTAAGAAAACGCCAACCGCAGCGAGAGGTGATACGAGGACGACGTCCTTGAGCGCGACCGGTTCCTGTTCCACCTCGGCAGGAGGATGGCTTGGCAGCAACGTGATCGGAACAACCGCAGCGGATATCAACAGCGACACGACGAGGAACAAAGTTACGCTTGCGGGCGCGGCAATGTTGAGAAGCGCTTGCCCCGTTGCCCAAGAACCCATTGAGACGACACCGAAAATTGACAGGAGCTGCCCGCGCGTGGATGGCACTGCGTGCGCATTGAGCCAGCTCTCCGTTGCGAGGATCATGCCCGCATAGGCGAGGCCGGTAACCATGCGAAGCGGCATCCAAGCAATCGGCTCTATGAATGTTACATGGAGAAGGGTGGTCATTGAAGCGATAGCCGCAAATCCAGCGAAGGTCCTGACGTGCCCTACAGAAACAATGATCCGCGGCAATACGAACGCGCCTACTGTGAACCCCGCGAAGTAGAAGGTCATCATCGCGCTGATCGCGCCGCTCGAGAAACCCTCCTGGCCGGCTCTTACGATCAAGAGCGTACCCAACAAACCATTGCCCAGCAGCAGCGCGGCGACGCTTAGCAGCAACGCCGCTACTGGTGCGAGAACGAGTCCCCGTTTACACACTAACCTTACGGTATCAATTGCCTGGCTCATTTCCTAGCCTGATGTGAGGGTTGGTACTCTGCCGCACTGACGAACTGTTCGAATACTTCGCACCAGATTACGGCCGCGTCGTAGTCGCGAACACCGAAGGCGACAGGCACCTTGACGATGAAGCCGTTGAAAGTCATCACATCCCCCGCACGGATCGGTTCGTTGACCAGGGGTAATGCTTCTTTCGTGTCGAAGAAACGTGGACCAAGTTCGGGCTTGTAGTCCAGGAACAAGCGAGAGACGCCCGATATGCACAATTCGATTGCGCGAGACTCCGACTTCGCCTTTCCACCAATGCGGTAGGTCGCTGTCTTTGATATTGCGCACGTGTCGCCCCGGGTAGAGCGCTTTAGTCGCGATGTTCTGAAGCGACGCATTATCCGACGATCGAGGCGCTGTGAGGATGGGCAGCGTATGGACGCCGCCTCCTCGTCCTATAGAGATTGACACGAGAGGGGCAGTAATCAGGATGGATGAACGCCGCATTAGCTACGCTTGCTCAAGTTCCTTCACAAGCAGGTCCGCGTCAAGATTGAAGTCCGAGAACACGATAAGGCCGTCTGCGTCGATAACCGTGAACCAAGGCGTTCCTCGCGTGCGGTAGTCTTCCATAAAGGTGGGAAGCGTTGCACCGGTCGGTGGCTCGTCATGACCGTAAGGGACGGGAAGCTCGTACTTAAGCTGGTTCACCCGCAACTTGTCAAAGGTGTTCTCATGCGCTCCTTCGAAAACGGTCTGAATCACAGCGAAACCTACGCCCTTGGAGCTCAGTGCACCATGCAATCTTTGGAGCGTTGGAAACCCATGCGCATGGCAGCCGCGGCACCAGTGCTGGAAGGCGAACAAAATCTTTGGACCAGTCCCCAAATCAGACAGCTTGAGCGGTGCGACGCTGATTCCTCCATCCTCGCCAATCCATCTCTGCACCCGCAACTCAGGCGCTTGTCGTTCAAATAAGCTCATCCTATCCTCCTACTCCGATGAAGAAGCCCGATAGTTGGTCGAGCGTCGTGAAGGCCGGAAAATCTCCGACCTTGATTTCACCCTTTGTTTTCAAGTCTTGACCCATTAAATCAGCGCCTCTCAAAAGTTGTAAGTGGGATTGGACGCAGCATCTCCACTGGCCTGTGCAATGGGTTCGTGCGGGGGGCACGCCCATCATCAAGAACTTTCTGCTTTTCCGCACTTGCCATGGCTCGGCGATGAGCGGCCCGTCGCAGAAGCCAATATCGCACAGCGACTGTCGAGGTCAGGCGTGTCGCTGGCGGCCGGGCCTGTAAATACATGGTGTGCTCGGCCACCCGCTTCAGGAGCAGCGAACCTTCGCCGAATCGGAGCGGAAAGTAGGGCGTTCGAGGTGGTGGCCGGCCGCAATCCAAGCTTCGATTCCACCGTGTAAGGGGCGGACACGGGTGAAGCCTGCTCGTTGCAGGTGGCGCGCTACCTTTGCAGCTGAGTATTCGGTTGGACAGTCGCAGTAGACGATGACCTGAGTGTCAGGCGAAGCCACTGCCTCTGGTCGCTGGGTGTCGTCTAGCGACCAAGGCAGCGCTCCGGGAATAGTGCCGTCGCGCTCACGGCTGGCAGCTGCCCGTACGTCGTAGACCACGTAAGGTGTGTCACTCTCGAGCAATCGCTTGAACTCCGGTACAGAGATTCGCGTCATACGCAATGCCCGAATCAGCAGGTGCCTACGTGCGAGGCGGAATGCCAAAAAGAAGAGTAGCGCGACGAAAACAGACGCTAGGCCGACCTTGCCATAACTTGAAAGCGTGTTGAGTAGGCTGTCAATCGCTGAATGAAAGGCGCGGCCCAGCCAAATGAAAGTACCGATGAAAAAAGCGACACCGAGCGCGTCGAGAAAAACGAACCTTTGCAGTGGCACACGGCTTTGCCCCGAAAGCGCAGTGGCGAAGAGTCCTAATCCGGGAATGAACTTCGCCACAACCAACGTCCACACGCCCCAGCGCGAGAAGAGCGACTGGGTTTGACTTACGCAAGAGTCTGGCGACAGGGACAGCCGACATGCGGTGTGCAACACACGGCTGCCATAGCGCCGACCAGCCGTGTAGCAAATAAGGTCCGCTATCAGGCAGGCCCCGAACGCAACGCCGAACAGGGGGCCGACGGCGACATCATCGGTCACACTGCGCGCCGCCATGACTATCAGCAACGGGACCATTGGCAGTGGAAGCCCCAGCTGCGATGCGAACACGTTCAAGAACACGACTATCAAGCCGTGCTCTGTGAGCAACTGGATGATGAACTCCAAAAATCGGCCTCCTCTTAGTTTGCAGCCAGTGTCGAAACGCATGATTTTTAGCGTGCCCTCAACACGCTCGTTCAGCTCCATTTCAGTAGTGCACTTGAGTATGGCCGGTAGCAGCCCCGACGTAGAGGCGATAGGCGTGGTTCAAGTCCCACAAACGAGCGCGCGGCATGTTTTCTGAAAGCTTTGCCGAGAGCGCAACCTCCTTAGACTCGGTCGCCAAAGCGCGGACGTTAGGTGTCTTCACCGCCAACCAGCGCAGCCGGGATGAGGTCGCTTGGCGCGGTGGTGGTGGGTCACCGTATCTGCTATCTCGCGTGCACCGCTCACGCGCCATATTCGGCCCTCGATGGCGGCTCGAAAAGCCAACCATAAGGCTCGAATGCTAAGGGAACTTCATCGAAAACAGAACGGAGGTACGAAGCTTTGTGCAGATTTTTGGACGCCTGGGCACACTTCCTGGACGTCCAAGCCGGCAGTCCAGAGTGCCTGAAGCCATCCTGCTCCACAGAAGCACATCCTCCGATACGCGGGAAGTACTCGGAGGCGAGATAGGTTAGCCCTCTTGTTCATGCAGCTGCTGCATAGCTTCTATGTGTTGATAGTGGATGTTCGAGGCATAGGGAATCTGGGAGCATCCGGTGAAGCGGCCGGAAAAGTGTCTGGCGCCAGCGACATCCCGTGCTGGAACTCGGGGCGCAGCCACCTGTCCCCGAGAGTTAGCGCCTTCTCCGAAAGCGCGTTTGGGATTTGCATAAGGAGGTCTGTATTTTGGATGGCGCTATTTACGTGACAGCAACCATGGAGGGTGGAGGGGTCGACTGGTCGTTCGACGGCTCTCGCACGACGCCTGCGGGAAGCAATGCCGCATGCCGTCTTTCTGGTCGGACGAAGCCGCTACGCACAGTTGCCCAAGCTTGGGTCGAAGCGGCGAAAGTCAGGGAGGAATACGTTCGGACCGAGTCGCACGGTAGGAGATACTGTGGCGCAAAGCAACGACTTCACCCAGTCTGAGCTGATGAGCACCGAGAGTGGGGAGCCAAGCTTCTCCGTGGCTAAGGTCGATAGCCCTATCTTGCGCATCTCACCGGCCGATTTGGATACCCTCGTCGGCACGCTCGAAGTACGCCATGTCATTCTTGAAGAATGCACATTGAAGGGGGACCGACGGTTCGAGCCAGGGAACGACGGTATGACTCGCCTGTACTACGGAATGTGGGGGACTGGGTCCCTCACAACTTCAAATGGCCTGTCGATCGCGATTTCCCAACATACCCTTGTAGTCGTCCCGCCTATCAGCAGCGAACATTCTCAATTTCGAATGGTGCGAGAAAACCGGGCCATGCTGGCGGGAAGCGCGCGTGTTCTGTGTGGCCATTTCCACGCCGCATTTGGGGACGTTGTTGACATGTTTGGCGGCCTATCCACGCCAATTGTGGAGCGATTTTCGGATGGTGACGAGCTCCCAGCCAAGTTGAGTCATGCGCTCGTCGAGCTACAGGGAAAGCAACCCGGCAGTGTCGCAATGACCTCATTGCTCATGAAGCAGACCTTGGTGCTGCTTCTGCGTCGCTCGTTGACTTCGCCTCACCCCTGGGTCGAGCGATTTGCGATTCTGAGGGACCATAGGATCTCCAAGGCATTCGCCGAAATGACGGCAAAGCCCGGGGCTAGGCACACTGTGGACAGCCTGGCAAGGACTGCGTGCCTAAGCCGATCAACCTTCATGGCGCGCTTCTTCGAATTGGTTGGCCGAGCGCCCATGAGTGTGCTCAGAGATTTGCGCATGCGACAAGCCGCCCAGCAGCTCCGGGTCACAGGCGTCTCCATTGGGCAGATTGGCCAAGCCGCTGGTTACGCAAACAACAGTGGTTTCATCCGCGCGTTCCGCAAGGCATATGGCATGGACCCGAGGGAATACCGGTGCCAAGCGCTACTCCGGTCGGGAATTGCTCCGTATCCCGCATTTCAGACTGAGGACCCGAGCGAGAGCCGAACATGTTGAGCAGATCCAGTTAGCCATCAGATACCTCTAGGGAGCGCAATTGCATAAATCCCGTTTAGCTTACGCGCAATGACTGGCTGGAGCGGCTCCTGAGAGAAGGCTATCGGAAACGCTGAGTTCCCCAACGCCCGCAGCGACCAATATGTCATCAATAGATACTCCTTCCCAAGTTGTGCCGAACTTCGACCACGAGGTGACGCAGTGGATATCGCCGTTCCAAACAGTACGTGGGACCTGATTGAATTCGAGCCATGACTAGGTGGCGATGCGCCGCGACCCCTCCTTCAGCGTGAACTCCCACTCGCTCAAAGCAACATCTGGAGTCGCAGTGGCCGACAGGACAGGAAAGCCCTGAGTAACGTGATGTCCTGGAGGCAGCCCCGCAGCGGTCATGGGGTCAACGCCGCGGCCGGTAAAGCCTCTGGTCACCATGTGTGAGCTCCTTCTTCAGGTCGGAAAGACGACGTTCGTGACTCCGTAGTACTGGCTCCACGCAGCAGTCCATCGTACGCACGCATCGCGAGTTGCACTAGACTCCCGTGACCAGAAATCTTCCTCGTACGCTGCGTTCTGCAGACTTTCTAGTCCCCCTTGCGACCGACCGCTTAGCCTTTGCGAAGTACTTTGCGGATGTGCGCGCTGCGAGCCTGGCTCTGGCGATCTCTCTCAGCACGGAAGGGCGTTTGCAGTCCGCGTCGGATGCAAGCCCGACAAAGTGGCATTTGGCACACACGACCCGGTTCTTCGAGGCTGTGGTGCTCATGCCATATACGCCGAGCGTCCCGTTCGATTCGTTCTACTTGCACCTTTTCAAATCCATTCCGAATCACTGGGGCGCCGACATCTACGGGCCCAGCAACGTGGATTGCTCATTCGTCCGGGCTTGCCGGAAGTGCACCGATACTGCGAGCATATTGATGCAGCAGTCTTGCAGGCCCTGGAGAGAGTCGACAGGGACACTTTGAAGTCAATTGGGCCGCTGATCATTCTTGGCTTGCAACTTTAGCAGCAGCACCAGGAGCGCATTGCCACTGACGCCCTCCTTGTGTTTTCGTGCAAGTGAGAATCGAGCCAACCCTGCGCGCACACCAATATCACGTATGCAACTTTCTCCCTCTCGCTTGCAGGTGGCAGTTCACCGAACTGCGACTTGCTCGCGACAGACATATTGACCTGAGCTGCGCGGGGAGGATGAGGGTGAGTGACACGGGCAGGGCGTACCCATAAGTTGAATCGTTGGGAGTGGCCCGTCCAAGACATCTACCGGCGCACGCTACGGATAGCGCTGGACGACTTGAGCCGCATCTCCGCATTCCCTGCACGCAACCCTTGCCAGTTCGGGCTCCATGTGGCCTCCGCCGGTCCATTCGGTTTCGAATTTAGAGAAGGGCGCGCCTGCCTCCCAGTCTGCGCCGCTCCAGCTGACTCCCTGATCCGACACAGCGAGCGACTCGGTCGAATCGCATCTGCTGCAGCGCAGCGTGTACCAGCATCTGTCTTTGAAACTCATGCGTCATTCGCTCTTCTTTGATCGAGTCCAGTAAGTGTCGACACGAATCGTCATAAGCAAGTCCTCTGCAGTCCGATTGATAACGCATAGCGTCCGCGAACTTGCTTAAGGTGCTGAGAATGGCACCTTCTCGAAACGACACTGCGAGCCAGGTGCTCCCTCTCCCTCAGCGCTTGGCTAATAGCGCGAATCGCTTAGCAAGCCGGTGACGATAAAACTCGTGGAGCGGGCTTGCTGCTTTTCTTGTGACGAGGCCCTGACCCGATCGGGCTTTGCGTAATGAGTTGCGTACTTCGGTCGCCGCTGGACACTTAGTCCGGTTTTTCTTGGACCGCGGGTACGGCGGGACCTGGGTACCCGGATCGGCTCTCTTGAACATGCGCAAGGTCCAGCCAGACGGCATCGACTCTACGTCGCTTAGTTGCAATGTAGGTTGACCGGGAAGGTGCGCGGCCAGCTGGACTTTCGCAACCGGCCAGGAGCAAGCGTTGGCGGAGGGCTGCTTTCAGAGGTGCCCCGCTAGATTAAGAGACGAGGCTACGACGCAACTCGTCGCGCAGCCATCGTCCCGCTACGCCGAGCGCACGATCACGTCGGTGCGCTGCGTAGATCTTCAGGCCTTCTGGAGGTGTCGGATCATCGTGAATCTCAATCGCAGTCAGTGCCTCGGCCACTATCGACGTCGCCACCAGGTGCTCTGGCATGCGGCACCAACCGAAACCCGCTAACAGGAAATCGAAGCGACGACCGAGATCAACGAATCGCCAATGTCGGGTGCCGGCTAAGCCGTAGCTTGCCCCGCCCGGGTCGACTGGATCGGACAAGACCAATTGGATGTGCGGCGCGAGGTCACCCTCGGTCGCTGGACGCCCCAATAAGGCGAGAGGGTGACCGGGCGAGACAACCGCGCGCATGGAAACGCGCAGTAAAGGATAGGCGGCGATGTCCTCAGGAACGCCAGGGAGCAGCAAGCACAGGGCAAATGCCGCTGATCCATCGCGAAGCCGCCGCAATGAGCCGCCCAGCCCTTCGGTGGAAAAGTGCACCGGGAGATTGGGAAATGTCTCGCTCAGCGCGCGCAGGCTGTTAATTAGCGGTCCAGTTGGCACCAAAGGATCAATCGCGATTGTCAACTCTGGCTCCACACCCGCCCGCGTGCTAGCCGCAACGCCTTCGAAGCGAGCAGCGCTTGCGAGCACCAACCGCGCCTGGTCTACCAGCACCCGACCCACTTGCGTCAGGCGGGGGCGGTGGCTTCGGCGATCGAACAGCTCGACACCCTGAATCACCTCAAGATTGGCGACAGCTTGACTGATAGCCGACTGCGCGCGCCTGAGTTCGCGACCGGCAGCTGAAAAACTGCCCGAGTCCGCGATGGTCACGAGGACGCGCAATTGGTCGAGGGTGAGACTACCGATCATTTTTCATCTCCAAAACAGATGGAAAGTATCTTCTTTTTATCTCTTCCATAGAGGCATCTTTGACCCTAAATTCCTGTCATTGACTCCGCTGGTTGTCTCGAAGCTTGCTAGATGCTGAAGCTTTTGCAGCCCATTCATTGGCAGCTGGCGTATCGCTCAACTACTCCGAAAGAAAGAAACCTCTGATGACCCAGCTTCTCGTTGTTGAGACCAGCCCGCGTGGCGGGCAGTCTGTCTCGCGTCAAATGACCCAACGCTTCCTCACGGCATGGCGCGCAGCCAATCCGGGAGGACACATCGTGCATCGAGATCTCGTCGACTCCGGACTCTCGTTCGTCACGGCGCCCTGGCTGCAGGCGTACTTCACGTCACCCGCAGATCAAACGCAAGCAATGAGGGAACAGCTCCGGCTGTCCGATGAATTGGTCGCCGAACTGCTCGTGGCCGATTACCTTGTCATCTCAACGCCGGTCTACAACTACAACGTCCCGGCCTCGCTCAAGGCGTGGGTGGACCATATCGTGCGCAAGGGCGTGACGCTCGGATTCGACGGCAAGGGTCTTCTCGAAGGCAAGAAGGCGACCCTGCTGATGGCCTCAGGCGGCATCTACGCCGAGGGATCGCCAATCCGGGATCGCGACATCGCGACGCAGTACCTTCGGCTCATCCTTGGCGTTATCGGCATCGGAGACGTCACTGTGGTGGCGGGTGGCGGGGCTAAAGCTGTCGACCTGCACGAGCAGACGATGGATGGATTCCTCGCTGCGCTCGAGCCGCAGATCGCCCGCGCTGCTAGCAGTTGAAATCACCCGCAAATCCTGAGGCTTGTGTAGCGTAAAGCTTTGCAGGTATTGGTGGCGTCGCCGCTCAGCTGACCGCTGATCGGTGGGAGACCCGGCGTTGCTGAAGTCTGCTTCAAAGCCCTGAGCAGACCTTCCAGAACACCAAGATAGCGACGACTAAAAGCTCGAAAGCGGCTGCCGCTCCGAGCACCTCAGCTCCACCATCACTCAGTCCACTTTGGTTAGGCGCGCCTTCTTCAGCGTCCACCAAAGACCATGGCCGAGTGGCCGCGTCCATCGTGAAAGACGCCCAAGTCATACAGCCAAATAGCTTCGGTGCCCTCAGGGGAGCTTCGGCGACCAGACCGCTACATGGATGCGCATCTGGACCAGACGCTCGCACTTGTGGACTTGGCTCAATGCTTCGGAATGAGCATTTGGCACTTTTCGTTCCGATTCCAAGTTGCTCCAATGATGAATTCCGACGCGCAAGTCACGACAAAAGACCCACTGGCGTTTGCCCATCGTCCCTTTAAAAACGTTGAAATCGAAGCTGGAAAAGCTCGAAGTCACTTCGAAGTGACCCACCTGCGCGCATTTAATTCGGCGCCCAGGAGGGTGGTGCTTTAGTCAAGGACTCATTGACACGTTTTCTGGACGCTCGAGCGATTCGCTTGACGAGAATCCCATTGGTGACCAGTAGCCGACGCAAGACTTGCGCAGTGGTCTGGACATGGATCAATACAACAGATTCGGTTTCAGCATACCTATCTCCGGAAGGAATGCAGAAGACGAATAGCCGCGGGGGGCACTAGGGGTGCCACACGCGAGTGCCATGAGCGCTCAGCGTGTTCAACGATCCGGAGAGGCGCAGAACGTCTTTCTGGTGAATTCCCAGCAAGTAGCTTAAAGGCCATTGAAGTAGATGACGGATCGTTTTGACGCAATGAACCTGTTCATACGGGTTGCTAGAACGCGTAGCTTCTCCGTAGCTGCCCGTGAGCGGGGTGTTTCTCAGCCGACCGTGTCTCGCGCGATAGCCGGACTGGAGAAGGAGCTTGGCGTGGCGCTGTTTGCTCGTACCCCGCGGGCCGTGACGCTCACAGAAGCTGGCACTGACTATTTCGCTCGAGTTGAAATCGTGTTGAAAGCATTGGATGAGGCGACTGACGCAGTAAGAGGATCTGGTGTTCTTAGTGGAATGCTGAGGATAGGGGCCTCATCGAGCTTTTCTCAGCGCGTACTAATTCCCCGGCTGCCGAATTTCATGTCGGCTCATCCACGCCTTCGAGTCAACCTGCTCTCGGACGACCAACGGCTGGATCTCGTCGCGGAGGGTATTGATGTGGCCTTGCGCTTCGGCGTTCTTGAAGACTCCTCCGCGGTCGCCCGGAGGGTTCACTCTTGGCCACGGGTTGCCGCCGCATCTTCGGGCTTCCTCTCGGCGGTCGGGCGCCCGGAGTGTCCGGCCGACCTCGCTAACTTCCAAGTGTTCGCTGGTCCTTCCGGCAGTGGCTCCGGCGTGACATTGCGCAAAGGAAGCCAGATTTCCTCCGTCAAGGTCGATAGCCGCTTGATCGTCTCCACTAGCGAAGGGTGTATCGCCGCAGCAGTTGCGGGCATGGGCATCGTCATAACCAGCTCCCTTAGTTGTGCACAAGAGCTTTGGGAGGGTTCGCTAGTTCGCGTCCTGGAAGAGTGGGACTTAGGTGATGTTGAATTGAATGCGGTCTATGCTGTTGGACGTCAAGCGAAGCCTTCTGCACGGGCCTTGACTGAGTTCATCATTTCAGAGATCGAGCGAGACCCTCCGGATGTCCAGCTAAGTTCTAAGTAGCCGTACGTCATACCCATGCCCATGCCCACGCAGAGTCAGCCGCCAGTGCGTTGTGCAAAATTCACGGGTAGCTGGTTGGTGCTCATACGCCCTGACGTGCCAGAATGAGTGTAAAACTCAGTTCGCTCTCTTCTTGCGGTTTTCGCATAGATCGCGGCTGGCCCAGCCCTAGATGTCTTTGCCGCAGAATCTCGACGCATTGCGAGCCCACTTGGAGGTGGGGACACGCTCGGATGCGTTATTTTTGATGCTCAGAGTGATGGAAGAATCCGCCTCCAGCGATCGTGCGACCAGGGCATTGCAGGCCCCCAGCCGTGCACCAGCTTTTTCCCTCCCGGACGAGTCCAGTCAGGTTGTCTCCCTCTCTGAAAGGCTTCTCGATGGACCAGCGGTCGTGGTTTTCTATCGCGGCGACTGGTGTCCTTGGTGCAAGAAGGAGTTGAACGCCTTACAGCGGGTTGTCGCGCGCTTTAAGCTGCTTGGAGCATCGGTGTATGCCGTTTCTCCTCAGTTGCCTGTTTTCAGCCGCGAGCGCATCCGAAGGCAAAGGCTTGATTTCTCGATACTGCAGGATGCTGGTGGTCATGTTGCGGCTCACTTCGGCGTGGACTGGCAAGTCCCGACCGAACTGAGGAAGCTGTATCTGGCCATGAACGTAGACCTTGAGAAGTTCAATGGGGAAGGTGGATGGGTGCTGCCGCTACCCGCGCGCTTCCTCATCGATCGGCAGCAGACGATCGTATACGCCGAAATAAATGCTGACGAAACTCATCGGATGGATATGGGCGGTCTTCTCACCGCATTAGATGGTTTACAGCGAAAGGCATCTGGGCTCTAGGCCTCCTTTAGTGGCCCCGGAGATGTCCGACATAGGTGTTTGCTAGTGAGAGGACTTGGGGGTGGAGAGGTTTTCCTCTCGACTTCTTTGATTTCGCGCTCAAGATTTTGGACTTCACCCGGTTCAATAGACACCTATCAAGGTCGAAATTGAACTGGAGAGTGAGAAATGAAGAGAGTGAGATACCCGGCTGAATTCAAGGCGGAAGCCGTCAAGCAGGTGACCGAGCGCGGTCATGGGGTAGTGGATGTAGCCAAGCGATTGGGCATGTCGGACAAAAGCCTGTACCTGTGGGTGCGGCTTGCCAAAGAGCAATCGAGCGCAGGAGGTGTAGAAACAAGCCAACTCAAGGCTGAGGTATCCCGGCTAAAAGCGGAGCTCAAAAGGGCCAATGAGGAGCGTGACATCCTAAAAAAGGCCGCAACGTACTTTGCCAAGCTGTCCGGGTGAAGTACGCATTCATGGCCGAACACAAAGGCCAGTTCCGACTCAGCAGCATGTGCCGCGTTCTGCGCGTACAGCGCAGTGGCTATTACGCCTGGAAGGCCAATCCAAAGTCCAAACGCGCTTTGGCCGACGATGTCTTGCTGGCCAGCATCCGGCAGTTCTTTGACGACAGCCATGGAATTTATGGAAGCCCACGCATCCTGCGGGACTTGCGAGAGGAAGGTGTGACATGCGGTCAAAAACGTGTAGCACGCCTGATGCGCCAGGCCCAACTGCGCTCAGTGCGTGGTTACAAGCGGCCACGCTACCGGGTTGGCCTTCCTGCGACTGCCGCACCGAACCGGTTGCAACGTGAGTTCACGGTCACGCTACCGAACCAAGTCTGGGTCACCGACATTACCTATATCCGAACCCATGAGGGCTGGTTGTACCTGACGGCCGTTATTGACCTGTACTCGCGCATGGTGGTCGGCTGGTCGATGAACTCCAGCATGGCGACAGAGTTGGTGTTGGATGCGCTCACGATGGCTGTGTGGCGCAGGCGCCCAACGGGCCCAGTGATGATCCATTCCGACCAAGGAAGTCAGTTTGGCAGTGACGACTTCGCCCGCTGGTGCAAGGACAACCAATTGGTGCCTAGTATGAGCCGGCGTGGAAACTGTTGGGACAATGCAGTAGCAGAGTCCTTCTTCAGCAGCTTGAAGAACGAGAGAATCAAACGCCAGATCTATGCCACCAGGCAAGACGCCAAGTCAGATGTGTTTGACTACATCGAAGGTTTTTACAATCGAATCCGTCGGCACAGTCACCTAGACCAACTGAGTCCGCTGGCATTCGAACAACTCCGAAACGGAAGTTGAAATATGTCTACGGAACCGGGTGAAGTCCATTTTCTGTAAGGGTATGTATGTCATGTGGTTCGCAAAGGACGTACCTCGACAGAATAGCCAGTCGGAGCCAGTGACAACTATTTCCATCGACTAAGCACGCGCTATCGTTGGCGTTCAAGAGGCGAAGTTCGTCGGAAGTAAACTGCCGAGCATCAACTCAGAACGCCCCTCGTGGGAAGCGAAGAATGTGATCATTGAAGTGGAGGCACCCTCAAATTTCTCTGATCTGCTGCCGAGCGTGGGCTGCTACTTTGTTCTTGGGCTCAAGCCCTAGGAGGCCGAAAGAATTCTTCGTTCTCTTCGAGGTGAGGTTTAGCCCTTCGGCTTCTTCATCCGCCTAGCGAGTGCAGCAACCCTCCTTACAAAAGTCGACTCGCTGCACCATGCACTTTGGTGAAAACCGTGGAGAGTTTGTGTTCGCCGAAGTTTTCAACTCAAGCTTCTGGCGTGTTGACTATCCTATGCTTCGACCTTCACACCTTTCCAGAAGGCGACTCTATCTTTCACCATTTCTGCCCCCGGCTTTGGGTTGGCGTAGTACCAGGCTGCATCCCGATTCGTCTCGCCGTTCACGATGAGCGAGTAATAGCTCGCTTGGCCTTTCCAAGGGCAACTGCTCTTGTGATCGCTCGAGGTGACATATTCGCGGTTGAGCGAACTGTCGGGAAAGTAGTGATTCCCCTCTACGACCACCGTGTCGTCGCTCTGCGCAATCACTGCGCCGTTCCATGTGGCTTTCATGTCAATATCTCCAGTGCGAATTCAGGTAGATGTTCAGATCGGCCCGAGCGCCAAACTGTGACGGCGCATGCTTGCAGGCCTGTTCTTTGACGGCAATGAGGCTGGAGCGGACTTGTGCGTTCGCTGGCCTTTTCTTTTCGATGCCGATCCTTGCGCGTCCCACTGCTCGGGCTGCTCGTGTGACCCTGTTTACGTCGGCCCTTTCCAATGTATCTCCCGGAATGACTTTTCGCTGGAACTGAGCGAGCCTTTGGCCCCGCGGCGACGATAGGAGATGTATTCCGGACTATCGGACACGCCGCGCGCTATACAGCGCCCCAGCGGTCGCTTCTGGGACCAAGTTTCGGCGTAGTGCAGCAAACGCTTCTGCCGGAGCGCCGAGTGTTCTCTTTTTGCCGGCCAGAGGCTTAAAGTGAGCACCTCGAAGACCATCCTGTCGGCAGCGCAAGTTGAAAGGAGACTCACTATGCGAAATCGGTGGGCGGGTGGCTTTGGCGTCTATTTGGGCGACCGCCTGGCGCAGTCAGGTTGCAGCGTTTCCTTTGTTTGAAACTGAGCGTGGATCCGATTCCCGCTGAGTACTGACGCTAACAAGGACTACTACAGGATGCTCTGCGTGGAGAAGACGACCCCTACATAGGAGATATAGATGGCATTTCGCAAGCTGGCGCGCTAGTTTCACCCCGGATTCAGCAAGCACACGGATGCGTCTGAACAAATGGCGAAGGTGAACGTCGGCAACTTGAATATCTTGATCAGCCGCGCATCCATTGAACGACCCACTTCAGGTTTCCTGGCTCATTTTGTCGGACGACCGAACGCATTGGCAGGTTGACCCGGGTGGGGTCATCGGAAAACAATGGCATGGCGACACGGTGGCTGTAGCCTTCGCCTTTCCTCCGCTTATGGAGCCATTCGCGCACCTTCAGACGCATCGACTGGATGATGTTGGAGTGCGAAAGTATTTGCCTTTCCATTTGATGAGAAACCCCTCCTTCTCTGCGCTCACAGTAGCGCCCGCAGCCAAGTCCTGTCCCGGGTTTCTGCTTGATGTACTTAGTGGATTGGGAAGGCTTAACAAAGCCATTCCTCCGCGCTGGTTCTACGACCAGGAAGGCTCAAAGCTGTTTGAGGATATCACTCGGTTGCCGCAGTACTACCCAACTCGTTGCGAGCGTACGATTCTGTCGACGTACATCCGCGAGATCGCGCCACTCCTGGGGCACAACAGGGTGCTCGTTGAGTTCGGTGCGGGCTCCGCCACCAAGACTTCCGTGCTGCTTGGTCATGCCTTGGTCTCGGAGTACATTGCCATCGACATCTCCGGAGAGTTCCTGCGCGAATCCATTGCGTCTCTACAGGCCCAATTCCCGCATATTCCCATGCGGCCTGTCGAGGGGGACTTTCTGCGTCCGATGGAGCTGCCGCTTACGGTCCTGCAGCGAGGTGGCGTTGGCTTTTTCCCGGGCTCTACCCTCGGCAACCTGAGCGAAGCGGCCGCTGTCGATCTCCTTCGGACGTTTGGCGACTCCCTTGGTCCTGATTCCACTCTGCTCCTGGGAGTCGACCTGCTGAAGGACGAGGCAATCCTCCTGCCTGCATATGACGACCCGCAGGGGGTCACTGCCAGGTTCAACCTCAATCTGATTCACCGCATCAACCGGGAACTCGTCGGCGACATCCCGGTGTCTGCCTTCAAGCACGAGGTGCGGTGGAATGAGGGGCTATCCCGGATTGAGATGCATCTCCGCGCGCGATACGACGTGCAGTTTCGCGTAGCCGATTGCAGCTTCTCCATGCGGGAGGGCGAAACCATTCATACAGAGAACAGCTACAAGTACACCGTCCGGGACATTCGCCTGCTGCTGAGGGCGGGAGGATGGAACACGACCGGCTTTTGGACTGACCCGGACGGATACTTTGCAGTTCTCTCCGCGCAACGTGTCCAGATCGACAGCGCTCAAGAATACGGCGCCGACTGATACGTGCGCCGCCTAGTTTCGGTGCTTCAGCGACGGCTAACTCGCTCCCTCTGCCCCCCAGCGACGACGAAGTCAGCGGCTCACATGAGGGGCCTGCCCAGTACGACCGGGGCCAATGCGCGGTAAGAATAGTGAACGAGAGGCGGTTCGCCTGGCGCTCTGTCGATGTTTTCTCAACCACGTGGCTGCTCTGAACGACGGGCATGCTCATGAAAAAGGACCCCGGGCTCATGACCAGGAATCTACTTCGCGCGTCGTCTCCCGCGAGTCCTCTCATTCCTGACACGACAGATCGCGCAGCTCTTGCGAACCATTTTGCAGAGGTTCGCGCAGCCAGTCTGGCTGCAGCGAGTCCCCTGAGCGTGGAGGACCAGTGCGTACAGTCAATGGCAGATGCGAGTCCGACGAAGTGGCACCTGGCGCATACGACGTGGTTCTTCGAGGCCGTAGTCCTGTTGCCGCACACTTCATGCGAGCCCTTCAACGCGTCTTATCTGCACCTGTTCAATTCGTACTACGAGTCCCTGGGAAGTCGCCATCCGAGGGCCCAGCGAGGGCTGCTCACACGCCCAGCACTGTATGAAGTGCACCGGTATCGTGAGCACGTCGA
>ERZ724525.732-NODE-732-length-18796-cov-14.299397_pt1 | contig 18796 bp, 10 predicted proteins | sample MGYA00376058_ERZ724525 | MGnify/ENA primary metagenome ERZ724525 (study PRJEB28724, sample SAMN07190888) | wastewater metagenome | isolation source: influent of sewage treatment plant in Hong Hong | place: USA: Christiansburg, Virginia | collected 2016-03-01 ... | reverse complement strand
GTGGCCGTCGCAACGCTGCCGAGCACCGAACCGTCCACGCTGCCGGCCAGCCTCGTGCTGCCCCGCGCAGTGCGCATCGACCACTTTCAACTGGATCGCCTGTTGGTCGGCAAGCTGGTGGATGACCAGCCGGCACCGCCGGACATGGAGTTCACGGCCCTCGCCGGGGCGCTGGATTCCGATGGTCACCACCATCGCCTGCGCGGCCTCAAGCTCATTGCGCCCTTCGGCCAACTGGCCGCCGAGGGTGAAATCGACGGTCAGCGGCCTTTTCCCCTCAACGCCAGGGCCAGCCTTTCGACGCGTCAGGCCGGTGAAGCCTACGAGGTGCAGGCGAGTGCCGCCGGTGATCTGGAAAACCTGCGTCTCCTTGCCAAGGCCCGCGGTGCCGGCATGAACGGTGATGCCAGCATCGTTGCCACGCCCTTCGCGGTGTTGCCGCTGCGCTCGGCAAAGCTCACGGTACGTGACGTGGACCCGAGCCGCTTCCACGCTTCGGCGCCCAGCGCCCGGCTCGACATCGACGCCGATCTGGTGCCGTCTACCGGCAAGGCGGCAGGTGCCGGTGAGCCACTGGCCGTGGCCGACTGGGTCGTCAGCGGTCCGCTGAACATCGTCAATCACCAGCCCGGCAGCTACGACAGTGGCGCGCTGCCGCTCGAATCCCTGGCTGCCAGCCTGCGCTGGGCAGGGGGCGAACTGGTGGCGACGGACGTAGACCTGCGCGTGCCGGGCAAGGGGCGCGCTACCGGCAAGATCCACTGGCGGGCCGAGGCGGGCACGGAAACCGCGGGTTTCGGCAAGGTCGATGCCGAGCTGCGTATCGTCGGGCTGGACGCCAAACGGCTGGACCGGCGTGCCGTCGCCACCCGCATCGACGGCCAGATCAGCGCGCAGGCCGACGCCGATGCCCAGACCCTTTCCGCCGATCTGCGCGACCCGCAACTGGCCCTGCGCCTGAAGGCCCGTCACGCAGCCGGCATCGTCACCGTCGATGAAGTGCTGGCCACCGCCCGGGCCGCCCGCCTGGAGGCTTCGGGCAAGCTCGCGCTGAATGGCGATGGCCGCTTCGAGGCGCGCGGCATCTTGAACCATTTCGATCCTCGCGCCTTCGTCGCCACGGCGCCGCTAGCGGATCTCAACGCCCGTTTCAGCGCGACCGGCCAGCGCACGCCGCAGCTCGCCGGCAAGCTGCAATTCGCGCTGGCACCAAGCACGCTGGAGGGCAAGGCTCTGGCCGGCAAGGGTGATCTGGCTCTCGAGGGCACGCGTCTCGTCGATGTCGATCTGGCCCTCGATCTGGGCGGCAACCGGTTGTCCGCCAAAGGGCGCTACGGAAAGCCCGGCGATGCCCTCGACCTGCATCTGGACGCACCGGCTCTGGCAGCCTTGGGCCACGGCCTGGGCGGGCGCATCAAGGCCGACGGGGTGCTGCGCGGCAGTCCCGGACAGCCGGCGGGTGAATTCGAATTGCTGGGCGAAAAGCTCAGTGTGGCCGGCATCCGCATCGACGGGGTGAACGGCCGCGGCCGTCTGGCCGAGGGGCGCAACGGGGCGATTTCGGTGGCGCTCGGCCTGGCCGGGCTGCGCAAGGGGAGGGATGTGGAGGCCATGCTGCAGCGGGCCAGTTTCGTTTTCGAAGGCACCCGGGCGGCCAACACGATGCGTCTGGAAGTCTTCGGCCCGGCCCAGGCATCGGCTGTGCTGAGTCTCGCGGGGGCCCTTTCCGACGGGCCGCGCTGGGAGGGGCGGCTGGACAGCCTGACGGTGCGCGGCGACTACCCGTTCACGCTGCAGGCGCCGGCGCCGCTGCTGCTGTCCGCCGATATCGTTCGGCTCGGCCTGGCCGAGCTGCGCGGGGGCTTTGGTGGCCGTTACCGTTTCGAAGAAACCCGCTGGCAGGCCCGCCATCTGGTGGCCCGCGGCAGTGTCACCGGGGTGCTGGTGGGGGTGGACCTTGACCCGACCACCCGGGCGGTGAGATCCCGCGGCGACTCCTTGCAGATGGGCGGTGAGTGGGACGTGGATGTGGCTGAGCAGGTGAACGGCACGGTGCGTCTCCAGCGGGAGAAGGGTGACCTGGTGCTGCAGGGGGATTCGCCGGTGAAGCTGGGGCTGGACGAGTTGCAGCTCACCCTGTCGGCGGTGGCGAATCGGCTGGCCTTCGGCTTCAGTGCCCACGGCAGCACGCTGGGCCGTGCCGCCGGGGCGGGTACTGCGCTGGCCGAGCGCACCGCCGATGGGGTTGTGCGGCTGGTGCCGGATGCGCCGCTGCTCGGTTCGGCGCAGATCGACATTCCGTCGATTGCCTGGGCCGGCCCGCTGGCCGACCAGAACCTGAAGACCGATGGCAGCCTGAAGGGCGAGTTCACGCTGGCGGGTACGCCGGCCCATCCGGAGGCCGCCGGGCGCATCCGGGGCGACAGGCTCAGCTTTGTGATGGCCGACCAGGGCCTGCATCTGTCCGGCGGCACGCTGGTGGCGGATTTCAACCGGGATCGCCTGAACCTGGAGGAATTCAGTTTCGTCTCGCCGAACCGGGTCCGGCCGCGGGAGAGCCGCATCGACGTGGCCCGCCTGACCAAGGCGCCGGGCACCCTCAAGGCGCGTGGCGAGGTGCAACTGGCCAGCGGCGAAGGGCGCTTCACCTTTACCGCCGAGCGTCTGCCGCTGTTGCAGCGGGCCGACCAGTGGCTGGTGCTGAGTGGCGAGGGCGAGGTGCTGAGTGGCTGGAATTCGGCCAATCTCAAGGGGCGCCTGGTGGCCGATGCGGGGTTCGTGGAACTCTCCCGTACGCCGGCACCCAGCCTCGGTGACGATGTGGAGGTGCTCGATCCACGCCATAACGGCAAGGCCCCGGTCAGCCCCTTCCTGACTTCCGTCGATCTGTCCATCAGCCTTGGCGATGCCCTCTACGTGAAGGCCCTCGGCCTGGATACCCGCCTGGCCGGTGACCTGCGCCTGCAGTCCGGGCCCGGCAAGCCCCTCAACGCAGCCGGCGTGATCACCGCCCAGGGGGGCATCTTCGAGGGCTACGGTCAGAAGCTCTCCATCGAGCGGGGCATCGTCACCTTCAACGGGCCGGTTGCCAATCCGGGCCTCAACGTGGTGGCCCTGCGCAAGGGCCTGTCGGTGGAGGCGGGCGTCGGCATCACGGGTACTGCGCGCCGGCCGCTGGTGCGCTTGGTCTCCGAACCCAATGTGCCCGATCCGGAGAAGCTCGGCTGGATCGTTCTGGGCCGTCCGCCCGACCAGGGTTCCGGTGGCGAAATGGCATTGCTGCTGCCTGCTGCCCAGGCCTTGCTGGGCGGCTCCGGTGGCGGCATTTCAGCAAGTCTGGCCGGTGCCCTGGGGTTCGACGAGGTTTCCTTTGGTTCCAGCGTGGATTCCCGCAGCCGGGTGCAGACCAGCAGCGTGGCCAGCGGCAGCGTCACCGGCACGGCGTCGAGCGCTTCGTCGAGCAACGTGGATTCCGTGCCCGGCCAGGTGATCACCATCGGCAAGCGCCTGTCGAGTCGGGCGTTGCTGTCCTTCGAGCAGAGTATCTCCGGGACGTCGAGCATCGTGAAACTCACCTACCAGCTCACCCGGCGCATTTCGGTGATCGGCCGGGCCGGCAGCGAGAACGCGGTCGACATGCTGTTCTCACTGTCCTTCAAGTAGCTCCCTTGATGCCGGTCATGGACGCCGGCAGCAGGGTTGGGCCAGATACGGGCTTCCCGTCAGGAGTCTGCCCGTGCCCGAAAACCTCCATCCCCGCGCCATTCCCGTCGCCGCCGTCTTTACTGCCGTGGCGGAAGGCTGGCGCAACCTGCGTAGCTGCCTGTTGCCGGCGATGGCCTACGCCGCGGTGTTTGCGCTGATCGGCCTGCTGATCTTTGCCTTGCTTCTGCACTTTTCCGTGGCAGCGATGATTCTGCCCTTTGCCGGTGGTTTTCTGCTGGTGGGGCCGGCGGTGCTGGCCGGTTTCTTCGGCCTGCGGCGGGCGCTGGTGGCCGGCCGCAGGCCGGGCGCGCAGGATGTGTTCCAGGCTTTCCGCCAGGCGCCGCGCGGGCTGGTGGTGGTGTCCCTGGTGTGTGTGCTGCTGTTGCTGATCTGGCTGACCGATGCGGCAACGGTCTATAGCTTCATGATCGGCGGGGCCGGGCAGGACGCTTTGCTGCCGCCGGGGACGTTCCGTTTCCACTTCTTCACCAGCCTGATGGGGGCGGTGCTGGCCCTGATTGTGTTCTGTGTTTCGGCCTTTTCGGTGCCGCTGCTGTACGACCGGCGGGCCACGCTGGTTGGTGCGGTGGCGGCCAGCGTGCGTGCCGTGTTCACCAATATCCCGGCCTTGCTGGTGTGGGCGCTGATCCTGGCGCTGGGGGTGATGGCGACGATCCTGTGCCCGCCGCTGCTGGTGGTGTCCCTGCCGTGTCTCGCCTTCGCCAGCGATCTGCTCTATCTTGAAATCTTTCCGCCGGAAGGTGGTCTGCTCCAGACCGACCCCCAACAAGAGAGATGACATGACACAGAACAATACGGGACGCGAAGTGGCCATTCTGGCCGGTGGCTGCTTCTGGTGCCTGGAGGCGGTGTATCTGGGTGCCGAGGGCGTGCTGTCGGTGACTTCCGGCTACCTCGGTGGTCACGAGGACGCGCCGACCTATCAGCGCGTGTGCGACGGTGACACCGGCCACGCCGAAGCCGTGCGCATCGAGTTCGATCCGGCGCTGATCGGCTTTGGCGATCTGCTCGATGTCTTTTTCGCGATCCACGACCCGACGACCCTCAACCGCCAGGGTAACGACATCGGCACCCAGTACCGCTCGGCCATCTTCACGCTGAGCCCGGAGCAGGACGCCATTGCCCGTGCGAAGATTGCCGAGCTGGAACGGGACGCCGTCTTTCCCGGGCCGATCGTCACCGAAGTCGTGCCGGCGCCGCATTTCTGGCCGGCCGAGGTCTATCACCACAATTACTTTGCCCGGAATCAGGCGCAGCCCTATTGCGCGTATGTGGTGGCGCCCAAGGTGGCCAAGTTTCGCAGCAAGTTCGCCAAGCGGGTGAAGGCGACTTGAAATAGAATCCGGCAGTCTTTAACAAGGAGCATTCCATGACCCAAACCACCACGGCGAGCGGCCTCGTCATTGAAGAACTGGAAGTTGGCACTGGCGCTGAAGCCACCGCCGGGCAGCAGGTCAAGGTGCATTACACCGGCTGGCTCACCGACGGCAAAAAGTTTGATTCGAGCAAGGACCGCAACGACCCGTTCGTTTTCGGCCTCGGCGCCCGTCAGGTGATCGCCGGTTGGGACGAAGGCGTGCAGGGCATGAAGGTGGGTGGCAAGCGCAAGCTGACCATTCCGGCCAACCTCGGCTACGGCGCCCGCGGTGCCGGCGGCGTGATCCCCCCGAACGCCACGCTGGTGTTCGAAGTGGAGCTGCTGGGTGTGAAGTAATCCGGCAACGGATTGCTGCATGAAGAAGGGCGCTCTCGGGCGCCCTTTTGTTTTGCTGTTTCAGCCGGCTTCGCCCAGCAGTTCGAGGATGTCCTCCCCGTAGGCTTCCAGCTTGCGGTCGCCGACGCCGGATATCGTCCCCAGTCCTTCGATGCTGTCCGGGCGCTGGCGGGCGATGTCGCGCAGGGTGGCGTCGTGGAAGATCACGTAGGCCGGCACGTTGCGCTCCTTGGCGGTGGCCGAGCGCCAGGCGCGCAGGCGATCGAGGAGGACGGCTTCTTCGCCGGTGGCTTCGGGCCAGCTGTCGGTCTTGCGGCCGGTGCCGATGTTGCGGCCCTTCTTGGTCGGGGTGGTGTCCACGCGCATCGTGAAGCCGGCTTCGCCGCGCAGGATGGGGCGGGCCGATTCGGTGAGGGTCAGGGCGCCGTAGCGTTCGTGGTCCACCGCCAGGGCGCCGTGGGCGACGAGCTGGCGGATCAGCGTGCGCCAGCCCTTGTCGTCGAGTTCGGTGCCGATGCCGAAGGTGCTCACCTGGTCGTGCTGCCACTTCTTGACGTTGTCGGTGGCCTTGCCGATGAGCACGTCCACCACGTGGGCGGCGCCGAAGCGGCTGCCGGTGCGGAACACGCACGACAGTGCCTTCTTTGCCGAGTCGGTGGCGTCGCGAACCTCGGGCGGGTGCAGGCAGGTGTCGCAGTTGCCGCAGGGCTCGGAGTCTTCGTCGAAGTAGCCGAGCAGGCGCTGGCGCCGGCAGCCGGTGGTTTCGCACAGGCCGAGCAGCGCGTCGAGCTTGGCGGTGGCGACGCGCTTGACCTCGTCGCTGGCTTCGCCCTGGTCGATGAAGCGGCGCTGCTGCACCAGGTCGGCCACGCTGTAGGCCATCCAGGCCTCGGCGGGCAGGCCGTCCCGGCCGGCGCGGCCGGTTTCCTGGTAATAGCCTTCGATGGAGCGGGGCAAGTCGAGGTGGGCGACGAAGCGCACGTCGGGCTTGTCGATGCCCATGCCGAAGGCGATGGTGGCGACCATCACGATGCCGTCCTCGCGCAGGAAGCGGTCCTGGTTGATCGAGCGCTCTTCGGCGCCCATGCCGGCATGGTAGGCCAGTGCGGAGATGCCCTTTTCGGCCAGCGCGGCGGCGGTTTCATCCACTTTCTTGCGTGAGCTGCAGTAGATGATGCCGGCCTCGCCGGTGTGCTCGCGCAGGAAGGCGAGCAACTGGCTGCGGGGATTGTCCTTGGGGACGATGGTGTAGCGGATGTTGGGGCGGTCGAAGCTGGAAACGAACTCGCGGGCATCGACCAAGCACAGGCGTTCGGCGATCTCGCGGCGGGTCTGGGCATCGGCGGTAGCGGTCAGCGCGATGCGCGGAATGTGCGGGTAGCGTTCCTGGAGGATCGACAACTGCAGGTATTCGGGGCGGAAGTCATGTCCCCATTGCGACACGCAGTGGGCTTCGTCGATGGCGAAGAGGGCCAGCTGGCCGGCTTCGTGGAGGTGATCCAGCAGGTCGAGAAAGCGTGGCGTGACGAGGCGTTCGGGGGCCACGTAGAGCAGGTCGAGGGCGCCGGCGATCATCGAACGCTCGATCTCCATGGCCCGGTCGAAACTCAGGCTGGAGTTCAAAAAGTCTGCCGCGGCGCCGACTTCCTTGAGGGCGCTGACCTGGTCCTGCATCAGTGCAATCAATGGGGAGACGACAATTGCCACGCCAGGGCGCAGCAGGGCCGGGATCTGGTAGCACAAAGACTTGCCGCCACCGGTGGGCATCAGCACCAGGGCGTCGCCACCAGCGGCTACGTGTTCGACGATGTCTTCCTGCGGACCACGAAACTGCGTGTAGCCGAAGACGTGGAATAGGGTTTCGCGGGCGCGGCTCATAGGGGCAGGATTTTACCCTGCCCCGGGCCGCGGGTCAGAACAGCTTGGAAAGATGGGGCACCAGACCATCCTGATTGACGAAAGTCAGCTCGTACATGCTGGTGAGTCCGGCCGCCTGCTCGTCGGTGAGGCCGGTGACGCACAGGATGAACTGGCTGCGGTCGATGCCAAGGCGCTTGCGCAGGGTGAGGTATTTGTCGATGTCCTGGCGGAATTCGCCGGTCTTGCATTCGATGCACACGGGCGTGTCGCCATCGACAAGAAAGAACACGTCCAGCTCGTGGAGATCCTCGTTGGGGAAGACCACCGACAGGTTGCGGGTGCACGAAAACTCGCGCCCTTTCTCGCCGAACAGGGCGAGCAGTTTCATGAATGCGTACCACTCCAGCCATTCGCCGGCGAAGAAGCTGCGTACGGCGGGAACCGACTGGATGGTGGCGCGGCCGATTTTTTCCTGCTTCTGGTAGAAATACTTGGCGAGGAAGGAATAGTCGTAAAGCTGTTTGCAGAAGGCGTTGATGGCCTGGCCGTCCTTCTGGCTGTGCTTGGACAGGTTGAGGCTGAAGTTGGGCACATCCTTCGACTGGCCCCAGCGGATCTTGTCCACCACGTCGCGGAGAAGGGCGTAGTTGTCGCCCAGTTCCACCGCAACATCGTCAAAGAAACCGGTGGTGTCCACCGCCTTCGGATTGGTGCGCACCTGTACCTGGCGGCGCTGGAACCACTGCAGGATGTGCGTGTGCTGGGCGTCGCTGGCGAGGTGGGCCGTGTTGTGGATGTCAAAACCGGTCGCTGACGGCGTGACCGTAGCGGTGTCCGTGGCCGGGATTTGCGCGCGCAAGCGGACGGTTTCCTCCTGCAGCGCAAAGTACTGTTGCAGTACCTTGCGTACGAAAAGCACCGTGTCGTAGACCTGCACCTCGTTGCCGCAGTTGGGGCAAGCTATGGATTTACCGGCGTGCTCGCCCAAGGCTTCGGCCACATGGCCGCACTTGTTGCAACGAAGAATCGCCATGAGATATTTTTTTGGAATAGGGTGGCACGATTATGCCCATCCCTTCCCGTTCTGGCGATTCCCCCGCTCCGGCTAAGTGGTGACGTGATGTTCGGCGATGTAGTGCTTGAGCACCGCTTTGAGCAGCGAGATACGCTCGGTATCGCCCTTTTCGCGGGCGTGCTGAATGTCGTCGACGATCATGCGGCGGATGCGTTTTTCGCCTTCGGGGGTGTGGCACAGGTAGCAGCCCATTTCGACGGCAACCATTTCGGGAATATGTTCGTGTTCGGCAATGGCGAGGATTTCGTCTTCGGACAGGTCGGACAGTTCGATGCAGTCTTGTAGCGTCAGCATGGTGTTTCCCTCCTCGTTATCATCCTTCTGTTTGGACCTATTTGGCGCCTTTTGCAAAGCAGAAATATTGATGAGGCGCAAGGGTCGTTTGCTTGCCGTTGGCGGATAAAATCACGACCTTTTTCAAGGAGATGGCCATGCAGGGGTTGAAGGGATTTGGGCACGGCATCTACGCTGTGGATTCCGCTTATACGGGGCCGGATGTGGCGGCGATCCACCTGATCGAGCAGGACGGACGGGCGGCGCTGGTGGATACCGGCAACAACGATGCGCTGGTGCATGTGGAGCAGGCCCTGGCCGAAACCGGGCTGTCGCCGGAGGCCGTGGATTACGTGCTGCTGACCCACATTCACCTTGATCACGCGGGGGGCGCCGGGGCGTTCATGGCGGCTTTCCCCAACGCGAAGCTGGTGGTGCATTCCCGCGGCGCACGGCACATGGCCGAGCCGTCGAAGCTGTTCGCCGGGGTTTCTGCCGTGTATGGCGCCGAGCGGGCGAAGGAACTCTACGGCGAGCTGATTCCGGTCGCCCCGGAACGCATCATCGAGGCCACCGAGGGGCTGGAGCTGAATCTGGCCGGGCGGGTGATTCGCGTGCTCGACACGCCGGGTCACGCCCGCCATCACGTGTGTTACTTCGACACCGTCAGCCGCAGCTTCTTCACCGGTGACACGTTTGGCCTGTCATACCGGGCGCTGGATGTGAATGGCCGGCCGAGCATCTTTCCGACCACCACGCCGGTGCAGTTCGAGCCGGAGGCGATGCACGCGTCCATCGCCCGCATGGAGGCCGAGCAGCCGGCGGCCATGTACCTGACCCACTACGCGCAGGTGACCGATGTGCCGCGTCTGGCGGCCGACCTGCATCGTCTGATCGATGCTCACGTGGCGATTGCCGAGCGTCACGCCAATGCCGGCGCCGAGCGCAAGGCCTTGATCGAGGCGGATGTGTGGGCGCTGGTGGGCGAGGAGGCGCAACGCCAGGGCTGGACCCTGCCGGAAGCCGACTGGCGCAAGCTGCTGGCCCTGGACGTGGAACTCAACGCCCAGGGGCTGGATGTGTGGCTGGGAGCCCGCGCGAAAGACTGAACTGATCCTGTGGGTCGGACTTCAGTCCGACAACACGCGTTCAACCAGGCGCTGTCGGACTGAAGTCCGACCCACAGGGCGATCCACGGAGGCGTTCAGGCCAGGGTGTCGCTGAATACCAGGTTCCACAGCACTCGCACGCCGGCGGCGCGTGTGCTTACCTGTTCCCGGTCGATTCGCGATACCTGGTTGTTGAGACGCAGGCCGTGTTGCAGGCGGCGATATTCCCGGTAGGTGTCGGCCACTTCGGCGGCCTGGTCGACCGGAATCAGCCCCAGCTCACCGGCCATCCCGAGCAAGGCAATATTGCCCAGGTTGCCGGTGAGGCGGGCGTGCTGGTGGGCGTAACCAAGCACCAGGTACTGGACGATGAACTCCACGTCGATCAGTCCGCCCCGGTCATGCTTGAGATCGAAGAGCCCTTCGGTCTTGTTGGGATGGGCGTCCACCATGCGCTGACGCATGGCCAGCACTTCTTCGCGCAGCTTGGCCAGGTCGCGCTGCTGGCGCAGCACTTCGATGCGGATGGCCTCGAACTTGCGGCCGATGTCCCGGTCACCGGCGCAGAAGCGGGCGCGGGTCAGGGCCTGGTGCTCCCACACCCAGGCGTTTTCCAGCTGGTACTGGCGGAAAGCCTCCAGCGACACCACCATCAGGCCCGAATCGCCATTGGGGCGCAGGCGCAGGTCGGTGTCGAAGAGCTGGCCGGCGGCGGTCTGGGCGGATAACCAGGTGTTGGTGCGCTGGCCGAGGCGGGTGTAGATCTCGGCGGCCTCGGGGGCGTCGTCGTCATGCACGAAAACCATGTCGAGGTCGGACGCGTAGCCGAGTTCCTTGCCACCCAGCTTGCCGTAGGCCAGCACCGCGAACTTCGGTTCGTCGCGGTGACGGTTCTTGATCTTGCGCCAGCACATGGTGACGGTCAGGTCCACGATGATGTCGGCCAGGGCCGACAGAAAGTCGGCGTGGCGTTCGACGGTCAGATGGCCGGCGATGTCCTTGGTGAGCAGCCGGAAGACCTGCGCGTGGTGCTGTTCGCGCATCAGGTCCATCTGGCGTTCCATGTCGGGCTCGGCTTCTTCGAGCTGCTTGGAAAGCTCTGCGCGGAAGGCGTCGAGATCGAGCTCTTCTTCGAGGATGCGCGGGTCGAGGGCTTCGTCGAGGAGAATCGGGTGGAGGTTGAGGAACTGGGCGGCCCACGCCGAGGCGCTGACCAGTTCGGCCACCTTGTGCAGGGTTTGCGGGTATTGCTGGAGCAGGGCCAGATACGAGCCGCGCCGGCTGATGGCGTCGAGCATGTCGAGCAGGCGCTCGAAGGTGGCGTTGGGATCGGCGGTTTCGGCAGCGGCCTCGATGACCCGCGGGATCAGCGGATCGAAGCGCAGCTTGATGGACGGCGGGATCTGCTGGTAGCGGTTGCCGTTACGCACGGCGGCCAGGCGGCGGGCGGCGGCGGGCGGGTCGAGGTAACCGAGGCGCTCAAACTCGGCGCTGCACAGGTCCTCGTCGCTGGCGCTGGCCCACAGGTTGTCGAGGTCGTGGCCCTTTTCGGTGGGGTCGCCAAAGACGCTGTCGAAATGCCGGCCCACCGTTCCCCGGTGCGTGTCCAGCTCCACCAGCATGGCCTCGTAGCTGGCAAAGCCCATGGCTTGGGCGATGATCGCCTGGTCGGCCGGGGTGCCCGGCAGGTTGTGGGTCTGGGCGTCGTCGAGGTATTGCAGGCGATGCTCCAGGTTGCGCAGGAAGGTGTAGGCGACGACCAGTTTGCGTTCGGCCTCCGGCGTGATGATGGCGCGCTCGGCGAGCTTGCCGAGCACCTTGAGGGTCGGCTTGATCTGCAGGGCGGTGTCGCGCCCGCCGCGGATCAGCTGGAAAACCTGGGCCAGGAATTCAATCTCGCGGATGCCGCCGGGGCCCAGCTTGACGTTGTCGGCCATGTCCTTGCGGGCCACTTCGCGGCGGATCTGGGCGTGCAGGTCGCGCATGGCGTTGATGGCGCCGAAGTCGAGGTACTTGCGGAAGATGAAGGGGCGGGCGATGGCACTCAGTTCGGCGCCGCGGATGCCGGTCATCACGCGGGCCTTGATCCAGGCGTAGCGTTCCCACTCGCGGCCCTGGGTGATGAAGTAGTTTTCGAGCATGTCGAAGCTCGCCACCAGCGGGCCGGAGTCGCCATTGGGGCGCAGGCGCATGTCCACCCGGAAGACCTGCCCGTCGCCGGTGATGTCGTTGAGGGCCTGGATGACGCCCTTGCCGAGCTTGGTGAAGAATTCGAAGTTGTCGATGATTCGCGCCCCGGCGGTGCTGCCGTCTTCCGGGTACACAAAGATCAGGTCGATGTCCGACGACACGTTGAGCTCGCGCCCGCCGAGCTTGCCCATGCCGATGATGATGAATTCCTGCTCGCGCCCGTCGGCCGAAACCGGCTGGCCGTGGCGGGCCACCAGTTGCTCGCGCAGGATGTCGTGGGCCGTTTCGACCGCGATGTCGGCCAGCAGGCTCATCGTTTCGGTGACTTCGGTCAGATCGGCCAGACCGGCGATGTCGCGTACCAGCGCATGGCAGATCACCCACGCCCGCAGTTTGCGCAGCACCGTCTTGAGGTTGTTGTCGTCCACCTTCTCGTCGCGCAGGTAGTCGCGCAGGGCGGTGGCGTCGAGGGGCGTGTCGATGCTCTTGACCAACTGTGCGGCGAGCCACGGACGGCTGTCGAGCTGACGGCGCAAAAAGCGGGAGCAGGCGAGGGCGTCCTCGATGGGCTGGGGCAGGGCAGTGGGCTGTTCGGACATGGGGAAGGGCGATTGGTAGAATACGGAATTGTCTATGTTCGCCCTCCGTTATGTCTGCCGGACTGATTTTCGTCAAGCCTGATGCCCGATGCGTCGCATCCCGGCTGTATGTCCGGCCACCGCCTGCTGTCGTCCCGATGAGGCCCGCCGCGGCCGGCGGCCGTTTGCTGCGTGGCTGAGGGGCGCCTGTCCTTTCTCCATCTGCCCCGCCTGTGTCTGCGCAAGCTGGCGTGGCTGGGCCTGATCGCCTATTTCGTGGGCGGGCTGGTCTTCGTCGGCGTGCGCCATCTGGTGCTGCCGGGCGTACCGGCGTATCGCAGCGAAGTGGCCCAGTTGCTGTCGCGCTCGATCGGTCTGCCGGTCGACATCAAAAGCCTGTCTGCCGACTGGACCGGTCTGCATCCGCGCCTGCAACTGGGCGGACTGAGCATCAAGGATGCTGCCGGTGAAGAGGCCCTGACCCTCGACCGGGTGGATGCCGAGGTGGCCTGGTCGTCGCTGCTGTTGCTGCGCCTGCGCCTGCACCGGCTGGAAATCGATTCGCCGGAACTGTCCATCCGGCGCCAGGCCGACGGCCAGATCTTCGTTGCCGGCCTGAAGGTCAACACCGGCGGCGAGCGTGGCGGCTTTGCCGAATGGCTGCTCGACCAGCGCCAGATCGTCATTCGCAACGCCCGCCTCGAATGGAGCGACGCCCTGCGCCAGGCCGACACGCTGGTGCTCGACAAGCTCGATTTCCGCCTCGAAAACTCCGGTGTCCATCACCGCTTCGGCCTGCGTGCGCAGCCGCCGGTCAAGCTCGCGGCGACCCTCGATGTGCGTGGTGACCTGCGCGGCCGCGATCCGGCCCGCCTCGACGAATGGCGTGGCGAGTTCTACGCCGGGCTCGACTATGCCGACCTCGGCGCCTGGCGTCAGTGGGTCGACTATCCCCTCGCCGCCGACGGTGCCGGCGGCCTGCGGGCGTGGCTGGAGTTTGCCGGGGGACGGATCAGCGGCATCACCGCCGACTTCGCCCTGCGCGATGCGCGGGCGCGGCTGGCCACCGGGCTGGACGATATTCCGCTGGCCAGTGCGGCGGGGCGCCTGCGTTACCGCGAGGAAAACGGCGTCATCGAAGCCAGTGGCAAGCGGCTGAGCCTGCAGGCCCGCGACGGCATGACGGTGGCGCCCACCGATTTCTTCCTGCGTCTGCAGGAAAAGCGCGGCAGCACGCCGGCCCAGGGGGAATTCATCGCCAACCAGCTCGACCTGGGGGCCCTGTCGCGGCTGGCCGGGCGCCTGCCGCTGGACGAAACCTTCCGCAAGCGCCTTGCCGAGCTGGGCCCCGTCGGCAGCGTGGCGCCCCTCAACGTGAAATGGAGCGGCGAGGCCGGGCAGCTCGCCACCTACGAGGTGGATGCGCGCTTCATCCGTCTGGGCATCGAACCGCTGGGCGCATGGCCGGGCTTCTCGGGCTTGTCCGGGCGCATCGAGGGCACCGAGCGGGGCGGGCGCTTCACGCTGTCGGGGCAGGATGCCTCCATCGCGCTGCCGCAGATCTTCGCCGAACCGCGCCTGGCCCTGGCCGAACTGGCGGCGGAGGGTTCCTGGAGTCATCCCGAAGGTGTGCTCGAAGTGAGCCTCGCCAGCGTCAACTTTGCCAACCGCGACGCCCGCGGCACCGCGTCCGGACGCTATCGGGCCAGCCCCGACACGCCCGGCGACATCGATCTGCAGGCGCGCCTGTCGGAAGCCGACGGCACCGCCGTGTGGCGCTACATGCCCAGCGTGGTGAACAAGGCTGCCCGCGACTGGCTGCAGACCAGTCTGACCGGTGGCCGGGCCATGGACACGCGCCTGACCCTCAAGGGCAACCTGGCCCGCTTTCCGTTCCGCAATCCCCGCGACGGTACCTTCCGGGTGACCGCCAAAGTGGCCGACGGCCAGCTCGACTACGCGCCCGGCTGGCCGAAGATCGAAGGCGTTTCCGGCGAGCTGATCTTCGAGGGCGCCGGCATGACCGTGAAGGCCCGTCGGGGCCGCATCTTCGGCGTGGACCTGAAGGACGTCACCGCCGTGCTGCCGGATTTCGAGACCGACGACGTGCTCACCATTCGCGGCACCGCCCTCGGTCCGACGCAGGACTTCCTGCGCTTCATCACCGACAGCCCGGTGGCCGACATGATCAACCGCTTCACCGACCCCTTCCGCGCCGAGGGCAAGGGCAGCCTCGATCTGCAACTCGTGCTGCCGCTGCAAAAGCTGACCGAGTCGAAGGTGCGCGGCGACTTCCAGTTTGCACACAACCAGCTCCAGTTCGACCCGGCGATGCCGGTGCTCACCGAGGCCAGCGGGCGGGTCGGCTTTACCGAAAGCCTGCTCACCGTCAAAAACGGCACCGCCCGCATCTTTGGCGATCCGGTCAGCGTGACCGGCGGCAGTCGCCCGGACGGCAGCGTGCTCCTCAATGCCCAGGGCACGCTCAGCGTCCTCGCCCTGCGCCGGGAACTCGACTTGCCGCTGCTCGATCACCTGTCCGGCAGTGCGCCATGGAAGGGCACCATTGCCGTGCAGAAGCGCGGGGGCGTCGAGTTCGTGCTCGACAGCAACCTGCAGGGCGTCGTGTCGAGTCTGCCCGATCCCCTCAACAAGTCGGCGGCGGCCATCCTGCCTTTCCGCTTCGAGATGCTGGCCACCGCTGCCGCCAATGGAGCCCCCCCCGGCGACACCCTCAAGCTGGCGGCCGGATCATTCTTTCAGGCCCAGTTCCAGCGTCGCCATGAAGCCGGCCGGACGCTTGTCGTGCGCGGCGGCATGGCCCTCAACGAACCGGTTCGGCTGGCCGACAAGGGCGTGCTGGTGGTCGCCACTGCCGACAAGCTGGATGCCGACGCGTGGCGCAAGGCCCTGGCCGGTACCAGCCCCGGCGTCGAGGCCGACAAGGCCGCGGGCGACAGCGACAGTGCCTTCCCCTTGTCCGGGCTGAATCTGCGTGCCGGCGAGCTGCGCATGCTCGGTCAGCGGCTCAACGATGTGAGTTTGCGTGCGGTGATGGAAGAGGGCGGTTGGCAGGCCCGCCTCACCAGCAAGGAGGCGACCGGCGACTTTGTGTGGCGCGAGCAGGGCCGCGGCCGTCTGCAGGCGCGCTTCAAGCAACTGGCGCTGGGCACGGCCGGCAAGGATGACAAGGACGGCAGCGACAGCCCCCGGCCCGACGAAGAACGCCTGTCCGAGTTGCCCGGCCTCGACATCAGCGCCGACAGTTTCGTGCTCCGCGGCCATTCCCTCGGCAAGCTCGACCTGAAGGCGGTTAACCGGGGCGAGATGTGGCGGCTGGAGAATTTCAGCATCGCCAACCCGGACGGCACCTTGACCGGCAACGGCGTGTGGCGGCCGGGAGCCCGGGAGGAAACCCGGCTCAACTTCAAGCTCGATGTGGCCAGCGTGGAAAAGATGCTCACCCGCCTCGGCTACCCGGAAGCGGTGCGGCGTGGCAAGGCGGTGATGGAGGGGGACGTGGTCTGGCACGGCAGCCCCATCGCGCTGCACATGCCGACGCTGGGTGGCAAGATGCATGTGGAGGTGGAGAGCGGACAGTTCACCCAGCTTGATCCGGGGGTCGGCCGGCTGCTCGGGGTGCTCAACCTGCAGGCCCTGCCACGGCGCATCACGCTGGATTTTCGCGACGTGTTTTCCCAAGGATTCGCCTTCGACCGCATTTCCGGTAGCATCCAGATGAATAACGGTTTGCTGCGTACCGATGACCTTGAGCTTTTCGGGCCGGCCGCGCGGGTCTTCATGAATGGGGAGGCTGACGCGGTGCGTGAAACCCAGAACCTGCGGGTCAAGGTCCAGCCGACCCTGTCCGAGTCGATTGCGGTGGGTTCGGCCATTGCGACCACCGGCGCGATCAACCCGGCCCTTGGCCTGGCCGCCTACCTGGTGCAAAAAGCCTTGCGCGACCCCGTGGAAAAGCTGTTCAGTTTCGAATATGCCGTGACCGGCGCCTGGTCCGACCCCAAGGTCGAGAAGCTGGCATCCCGGCCACCGCTTGCACCCCAATAGCCACGTCAGCGAGGACCTATCCATGACAAGCAATCCGGTCTGCCGCATCGCCGCCGTACAAATGGTTTCCGGCCCCGACGTGGACGCCAACCTGAAAGACGCTGACCGCCTGATCGGCGAAGCCGCCGCCGCGGGCGCCCGTCTGGTGGTGCTGCCCGAATACTTTCCGCTCATCAGCGGCGACGAAACCGCCAAGATCCGCATTCGCGAAGAAGAGGGCCACGGCCCGATCCAGCGTTTCCTGAAGGATGCCGCGCGTCGCCACAAGGTATGGCTGATCGGCGGCTCGTGCCCGATGGAGGCCGACAGCCCGGGCAAGGTCAAGAACTCGACCCTGGTCTTCGACGACGAAGGCCGCCGCGTGGCCCGCTACGACAAGATTCATCTTTTTGGCTTCCAGAAGGGCGACGAGTACTACGACGAATCCGCCACCATCGAGGCCGGCAACGAAGTGGTCAGCTTCGAGGCGCCCTGCGGGCAGGTCGGTTTGTCGATCTGCTACGACCTGCGCTTTCCCGAACTCTTCCGGGCCATGGGCGAGACCGACCTGATCGTTCTGCCCGCTGCCTTCACCTACACCACCGGCCGCGCCCACTGGGAAATCCTGCTGCGCGCGCGAGCCATCGAGAGCCAGTGTTACGTGCTTGCCAGCGCCCAGGGCGGCGTGCATCCCAATGGCCGGCGCACCTGGGGCGACAGCCTCATCATCGACCCGTGGGGCGACGTCCTCGCCCGTCTGCCCGAAGGCCCCGGCGTGGTCGTTGCCGACCTGGACCCGGCGCGCATCGCCGAAGTCCGCGCCAGCCTGCCGGCCCTCAAGCACCGCAAACTCAGCTAACCGAGCGAATACCCATTCCCCCAGAGACCATGAGCAAGAATCCTGCACCCAATCCCCTGAAGCTCGCCAGCAAGCTGCTCCTGAAGCCCTACGACCTGGATTTCGAGGATCTGGACAAGGTCTTCGGCAAGCTCTTCCGCCACAAGCTCGACTACGCCGACCTGTACTTCCAGTACCACCGCTCCGAGGCCTGGAGCCTCGAAGAAGGCATCGTCAAGTCGGGCAGCTTCAACATCGAGCAGGGCGTCGGCGTGCGCGCCATCACCGGCGAGAAGACCGCCTTCGCCTACTCCGACGACATCAGCCTGAAGGCCCTCAAGGACGCCGCCGACGCGACCCGCGCCATTGCCGACAGCGGGCGCCGCAAGGCCCACAAGATCGAGGCCGTCAAGAAGCCGCCGCTGGCCCTGTACCGGGGTGACAACCCGCACGATTCGCTGGACGACGTCACCAAGGTCAAGCTCCTCGAGCGCCTCGAAGCCATGGCCCGCGCCGAAGACCCGCGCGTCAAGGAAGTCATGGCCAGCCTCGTCGGCACCTGGGAAGTCATCATGGTGGCGCGCAGCGACGGCCACCTGGCCGCCGACGTGCGTCCGCTGGTGCGCGTCTCGGTGTCGGTGATCATGGAAGAGAACGGCCACCGGGAGCAGGGCTCCAGCGGGGGGGGCGGGCGTTACGACTACGGCTACTTCACCGACGAAGTGCTCACCGGCTTTGCCAAGGCGGCGGTGCATCAGGCGCGCGTCAACCTGCATGCCAGCCCGGCGCCGGCCGGCAGCATGACGGTGGTGCTCGGCAACGGCTGGCCCGGCATCCTGCTGCACGAAGCCATCGGCCACGGCCTCGAAGGCGACTTCAACCGCAAGGAAAGCTCGGCCTTCTGCGGCCGCATCGGCCAGCAGGTGGCGGCCAAGGGCGTCACCGTGGTGGATGACGGCACGCTGCCCGACCGCCGCGGCTCGCTGACCATCGACGACGAAGGCAACCCCACCCAGCGCACCGTGCTCATCGAGGACGGCATCCTCGTCGGCTACATGCAGGACACGCTGAATGCCCGCCTGATGGGCGTCAAGCCCACCGGCAACGGCCGTCGCGAATCCTTCGCCCACCTGCCGCTGCCGCGCATGACCAACACCATCATGCTGGCCGGCCAGCACGAACCCGCCGAAATCATCGCCTCGGTGAAGAATGGCCTGTACGCCGCCAACTTCGGTGGCGGCCAGGTGGACATCACCTCCGGCAAGTTCGTGTTCTCGACCTCTGAGTGCTACCTGATCGAAGACGGCAAGGTGACCCGCCCGGTGAAGGGTGCCACCCTGATCGGCAACGGCCCCGACTGCCTGACCCGCGTGTCGATGATCGGCA
>ERZ724525.727-NODE-727-length-18867-cov-8.174410_pt1 | contig 18867 bp, 13 predicted proteins | sample MGYA00376058_ERZ724525 | MGnify/ENA primary metagenome ERZ724525 (study PRJEB28724, sample SAMN07190888) | wastewater metagenome | isolation source: influent of sewage treatment plant in Hong Hong | place: USA: Christiansburg, Virginia | collected 2016-03-01 ... | reverse complement strand
AGTATGGGGTGTAGAGCCTCATCGAGGGTTCGAATCCCTCCGTTTCCGCCAAGATAAAGCCTAAGTGATTGATTCACTTAGGCTTTTTTCTTTTGCGGCATGCTTTTCCGCTCAAACCCCGGAGGCCTATGCGTAGCCTGTTTGACGGTGAAGTCAACGTATGGAAAACGCTGCCGAACGGCTCGAAACCTTGCTGTACATTGCAGTTTAGATACAGCCAAACCGTCGTTGGAAGCGCTGCGCATCGCCGCCGACCGTGATCACCGATCCATTGCCAACATGGTGGCGGTGATGATCCCGGAGCACTGCGCGCACGTTGGCGTTCCCATTCAAGACAAACCGGAGCCGCCCGCGTCCGTTGCAGCCAAACCGAAATTACGCAAGTGACATGAGTCAGCCCAAAGTGAGTCCCATGGAACAGCCTCCGTCCAATCCCTTTTTTGACCACCCCATCCTCAACTCCCCCTACGAGTGCCCCGCGCAGCATTGGGAATTGGATGCGGACGGGCAGCCCACCCAGCAAGTGCTTCAAACGCGCAGGCGCGCCGAATTCATCACACCCATTCCGAAGCCGAAGAAGCGCAAGAAAGCCGCGAAGCAAGACGAGATGGTGTTCGACGAGGGCAAAGACCTCTCGACCGCTGCCCAGCAGTACGACATCACGTCCATCATCAACCAGGTGCGCCAGGCCGTGGATACCTGGCGCAGCCTGCCCAACCCAGCGCAGTGGCAGGTCACGCCCGAGACGGCCCGCCTGCTGCAGCACTGGCGGCACCACCACTTCAGCGGTGTGCGCCCCTTCTTCTGTCAGGTAGAGGCCGCCGAGACCGCCATCTGGTTGACCGAGGTCGCACCCCAAACCAAAAACGGCAAGCTGCTGCTCGACCACCTGGCCAGCGCCAACAAAGACGCCAACCCTGAGCTAATGCGCTTGGCGCTAAAGCTGGCGACAGGCGCCGGCAAGACCACCGTCATGGCCATGCTGATCGCCTGGCAAACCATCAATGCCGTGCGCCGCCCCACCAGCAAGCACTTCACGCGCGGCTTCTTGATTTGCGCACCCGGTCTCACCATCAAAGACCGCTTGCGCGTCCTGCAGCCCAACGACCCCAACAGCTACTACAAAGACCGTGAACTGCTGCCCAGCGACATGCTGGACGACATGAGCCGCGCCAAGATCGTCATCACCAACTACCACGCCTTCAAGATGCGCGAGCGCATCGAGCTGTCCAAGGGTGGTCGCCAGTTATTGCAGGGCCGCACGGGCGATGCACCGCTTACGCAAGAAACAGAAGGACAGATGCTCCAGCGCGTCATGCCCGACCTGATGGGCCTGAAAAACATCATGGTCATCAACGACGAGGCCCACCACTGCTACCGCGAAAAGCCCACGCCTGAAGATGACGAAGCCCTCACAGGCGACGAAAAGAAAGAAGCCGACAAGAACAATGAGGCAGCGCGCCTATGGATCTCAGGTATTGAAGCCGTCAACCGCAAGCTCGGCGTCACCCGCGTCATGGACTTGTCCGCCACACCGTTCTTTTTGAGCGGGTCGGGTTACGCTGAAGGCACTCTGTTCCCCTGGACCATGAGCGACTTCTCGCTGATGGATGCCATCGAGTGCGGCATCGTCAAATTGCCGCGAGTGCCCGTGGCCGAGAACATCCCGGGCGAAGAAATGCCGGTGTTTCGAAATCTGTGGGAGCACATACGCAAAGACATGCCAAAAAAGGGTAGGGGCACCGGCGGCGAGCTGGACCCGCTCAAGCTGCCCTTGCGCCTGCAAACCGCGCTGCTGGCGCTGTATGGCCACTATGAAAAAACATTCAAGTTGTGGGAAGAGAGCGGCATCAAGGTGCCGCCATGCTTCATCATCGTTTGCCAGAACACCGCTATTTCAAAGCTGGTGTATGACTTTGTCTCTGGCTTCCAGCGCCAGAACGATGACGGCACCAGCACCACCGAAAACGGTCGTCTGGCGTTGTTCCGCAACTATGACGACACGACGCTTAACCCGCTGCCACGGCCCAACACCCTGTTGATTGACAGTGAGCAATTGGAAGCAGGCGATGCGCTGGATGCCAACTTCCGCAGCATGGCCGCCGATGAAATCGAGCGCTTCCGCCGCGAGATGGTCGAGCGCAGTGGCGACGCCCGCTCGGGCGACAACATCACCGATCAAGAGTTGCTGCGCGAGGTCATGAACACCGTGGGCAAGGTCGATCAGTTGGGTGGCAGTATTCGCTGCGTGGTGTCGGTGTCCATGCTCACTGAGGGCTGGGACGCCAACACCGTCACCCACGTACTGGGCATTCGCGCCTTTGGCACCCAGTTGCTGTGCGAGCAGGTCATTGGCCGTGCGCTGCGCCGCCAGTCCTACGATTTGAACGAAGAAGGCATGTTCAACGTCGAATATGCCGACGTGTTTGGCATCCCCTTCAACTTCACCGCCAAGCCCGTCATTGGCCCGCCGCAGCCGCCGCGCGAAACGGTGCAGGTCAAGGCCATGCGCCCCGAGCGCGACGCGCTGGAGATCCAGTTCCCCCGCGTCGAAGGCTACCGCGTCGAGCTGCCCGAAGAGCGCCTCAGCGCCAGCTTCAACGACGAATCCATCCTGACCCTCAGCCCCGCGCTGGTCGGCCCGTCCATAGTGCATAGCGCAGGCATCATCGGCGCGGGCGCCGACATGAGCCTCAAGCACCTGGGTGACATGCGCCCCAGCACGCTGCTGTTCCAGCTCACCCAGCGCCTGCTCTACACCAAGTGGCGCGACCCTGGCGAAGCCCCCAAGCTGCACCTGTTCGGCCAGCTCAAGCGCATCGTCAAGGAATGGCTCGATGCGGTCGATGACAACGGCAACCCCAAATACCTGGTCTGCAAAGGCGACACCTACCCTGCGCTGCTGATGTACCAGGAGCTGGCCGATATGGCGTGCAACAAGATCACCGCCGCCATCACCCGCCAGTTTCTGGGCGAGCGCCCCATCAAGGCGCTGCTTGATGCCTACAACCCCACCGGCTCCAGCGCCCATGTGCGCTTCAACACCAGCAAAACCGACCGCTGGGAAACCAGCTCCAAGCACTGCCAGCTCAACTGGGTGATTCTGGACAGCGACTGGGAGGCCGAGTTTTGCCGCGTGGCCGAAGCCCACCCTAAAGTGCTGGCCTACGTCAAAAACCACAACCTAGGGCTGGAAGTGCCGTACCGCTTTGGTTCGGTCATGCGCAAGTACCTGCCCGACTTTGTGGTGCTGGTGGACGACGCTCATGGCATGGCAGACCCGTTGCACCTTGTGGTCGAAATCAAAGGCTACCGGGGCGAAGACGCTATCGAGAAGAAATCCACCATGGACACCTACTGGGTGCCTGGCGTCAACCATCTGGGCAGCTATGGCCGCTGGGCCTTCGCCGAATTCACCGAAGTGTTTCAGATTCAGGCTGATTTCAAGGCCAAGATTGACGCGGAATTCAACCAATTGATAGAGACCGCTGCCAACGAGGCAGTGGCGGGGAACAAGTAAGCATGGCCACCAAACTCACCACCAAAAACGTCGAAACCTTCACCCACGACGAGGCCAAGCGCAAAAACATTCCGTCGGTCGAGCAGCAATCCATTGCCACGCAAGAGCACATTGCCCCAAAGCAAATCCGCTACCCGCGCAATACCGACCTGGACCCGCAACTGGTCTGGCGCGGCAAGGACGAGCAGGACTGGAGCGACCTGGTGGTCAACGCGCCGCCGCTCTATATCCAAGAAAAAGTGCACCCCAAGGCGTTGATTGACGACCTGCTGCGCGAGAGCCGCGAGCGCGAGCACGACGCCGGGCAATCCACCGCCGATTTGTTTTCAGACTTCAACGGCATCCCCAAAGGCGCCGACAAAACCGAGTTCTACCAGCACGACCAGAATTGGACCAACCGCATGATTCTTGGCGATAGCCTGCAGGTCATGGCCAGCCTGGCCGAGCGCGAGGGTCTGCGTGGCAAGGTGCAGTGCATCTATTTCGACCCACCTTATGGCATCAAATTCAACAGCAATTTTCAGTGGAGCACCACCAGCCGGGATGTGAAGGACGGCAATGCGCAGCACATTACCCGCGAGCCGGAGCAGGTGAAGGCGTTTCGGGACACCTGGCGCGATGGGATCCACAGCTACCTCACCTACCTGCGGGATCGGCTCACCGTCGCGCGCGATCTTCTAACCGATTCCGGCTCTATCTTCGTGCAGATCGGCGATGAAAACTTACATCGAGTGAGATCGCTGCTGGATGAAGTCTTTGGCGAAACCAACTTCAAATCTGTGATCCATTTCATCTCGAACTCTGGCTTGGCCCAAGCCGAGGGTCTCGCGACCGTTGGCGACTACGTGCTTTGGTATTCAAAGGACGCGAGAAAGATTAAATACCGCAAGAGTTATGTCGAGCGACCCGCAACCGCTGCGACTATCGCCGCCTACTCGATGATCGAGTTCGAGAATGGAGAGCGGCGGGGGCTTTCGCGAGAAGAAAAAAACAATCCAGTGTTGCCCACAGGTTCGAAGCGGTACAGATATATGGATATCAGTAAGCCTGGCCCGGGAAGCCGCTACGACATCCAATTCAACAGACAAGTGTTTTCCCCTGGCAAGCGCTGGTGGGGCACCACCCCCGACGGCATTGCGCGTCTACAGCGTGCCAACCGACTGGGGTCTAGTGGAACTACTTTGTGGCAGATCAAGTATTACGATGACTTTCCCTATACCCCCATCAACAACCTTTGGGAAGACACGGCGTCCAGTTTTGCCGCTGACAAAATCTACGTCGTTCAGACCAACACGAAAATCGTTCAACGTTGTGTGTTGATGACCACCGACCCCGGCGACCTCGTACTCGACCCCACCTGCGGCAGCGGCACCACCGCCACCGTCGCCGAGCAATGGGGCCGCCGCTGGATCACCATCGACACCTCGCGCGTAGCACTGGCCCTGGCCCGCGCGCGCATCATGGGCGCCCGCTACCCGTTCTACCTGCTGGCCGATTCACGCGAAGGCCAAGCCAAGGAAGCCGAAATCACCCGCACGGCGCCCAGCACCCAGCCGGTGCAGGGCAATATCCGCCACGGCTTTGTCTATGAGCGGGTGCCACACATCACCCTGAAATCCATCGCCAACAACGCCGAGATTGACGTGATCTATGACCAATGGCAAGCCACGCTGGAGCCGCTGCGCGAGAAGCTGAATGCGACGCTGCAGACGAATTGGCAGGAGTGGGAGATTCCGCGCGAACTGCCCGGTTCCGCCGCTGACGCTGCACCAGAAAACATCAAAAATGATAGCTGCTCGCGCACACCAGATAAGCGCCAGGAGGCTAAAAAACTCTTAAATGACTGGTGGCAGGCGCGCATTGCCCGGCAGAAGGAGATTGATGCGTCGATTGCCGCCAAGGCCGAGTTTGAGTACCTGTACGACAAGCCTTATGCCAACAACAAGGCGGTGCGCGTGGCGGGCCCGTTCACGGTCGAATCCCTCAGCCCGCACCGCATGTTGGGTGTGGATGAAAACGACGAGCTGATCGACGTTGCCGAAGAGCAGGGAGCGGACTACACCGCCCGCCAGTCCTTCCCGCAGATGATTATGGACAACCTCAAAACCGCTGGCGTGCAGCAGGCGCACAAGGCCGACCGCATCACGTTCACCTCCCTGACCCCCTGGCCGGGCGAGGGAGCGGTGTGTGCCGAGGGCCGCTACATGGAAGGCGACGTTGAAAAGCGCGCCGGCATCTTCATCGGCCCCGAGTTCGGCACCGTGCAGCGCAGCGACCTGGTGGAAGCCGCCCGCGAGTGTGGCGACGCCGGTTTTGACGTGCTGATTGCCTGTGCCTTCAACTACGAAGCCCACGCCACCGAGTTTTCAAAGCTGGGCCGCATCTCCGTGCTCAAGGCCCGCATGAACGCCGACCTGCACATGGCCGAAGATCTGAAGAACACCGGTAAGGGCAACCTGTTTGTCATCTTTGGCGAGCCCGACATGGACATCCTCAGCCCCGAAGGCAAGAGCCTGAAAGTGATGATCAATGGCAAAGAAACCTACGCGGTGGCCGATGGTGAACAGCTGAAGGTCAAAGTCAAAGGCGTGGATGTGTTCAAACCCCAAACCGGCGAAGTCATCAGTGACAACGTTGACGGCATTGCCTGCTGGTTCATTGACACCGACTACAACGAAGAAAGCTTCTTCGTGCGGCATGCGTACTTTTTGGGCGCCAATGACCCGTACAGCGCGCTCAAGACGACGCTGAAGGCGGAGATTGACAAAGAGGCTTGGGAGTCGCTAAACAGCGATACTTCACGGCTGTTTGACAAACCCAAGTCAGGGCGCATTGCCGTGAAAGTCATCAATCATCTTGGGGATGAGGTGATGAAGGTGTTCAAAGTTTGAATTCGGAAATTGCCAAATGATCATTACGCCAACCTCGCTGACCATCAATCAGCTGTTCGGCTCGAATAACGAGCAATACATCATCCCGACCTATCAGCGTCGGTATTCCTGGCACGAGCGCCAAATTTGGGAGCTGATCGACGACATCGGATTGGTAGAGGGTAATGACACCCATCTTTTGGGCAGCATCGTGTGCCTTGCCGGTCACCATACGGCCGGATTGAACAGGCTCGAGCTAGTGGACGGCCAGCAGCGACTGACGACCATATCGATTCTGCTTGAGTGCATTCGTCAGCGTCTCGATGCGATTGGCGAGAAGGACGAGGCCGCCGAGGTAGCACGTCTGCTGCAGGCGAAACCGCTGGGCGGACAGCCGGTGCGCAAGGTGTCGCTAGACTCCATCGACTCGGCTGAATTCGATCGGCTGGTCGCCGATGACAAGCAGCACGAGTTTCAGAACAAGCATCTGGAGTTGGCCTTTAGAACCGCTCGGGAATGGATCGCCGAACAGTCGCTCGAATACCTGGCTTCATTCCTATATCGATTGAAAAACCAGGCTATCGTGATCCGCCTCGACGTCAGCGAGGCGAAGGACGCTTTCAAACTCTTTGAAACCATCAATAACCGTGGCTTGAAGTTGAGTCCCACTGACATTATCAAAAACTTCCTGCTGGGTAATGCCGCTCGATTTGGTGATGAGCCTTTACAGATGGCTCGAGCAAGTTGGACGCAATTGATTCAGCATCTTGATGGGACCAGCTCAGATGCTTTCTTTCGCTATTACCTGATGAGCCTATTGAAGGCGCGCATAACAGCTGCCGATGTCGTGCTTAGCTTTAAACGAGTGTTCATGGACCAAGTGCGGGAAGCAAAAGCGTTGCCAGAGAGACATCTTTACACGGATTCAGAGGATGCGGCCGACGAAGACTCTGAGGCGGGGGAAGAAAGTGCCGGTGCCGAAGTCGATTCTTCCGTTATCGGACAAGTAAATTTCAAAGAATTCTTGGAGCTTTTAGTCTTGAGCGCTAAAATTTACGGTCAGCTGGTACTTGTAAAGACCAAAGATCCTGAAACTGACAGGAGTTTGCGCAATCTGAAAATGATCAAGGCAGTCCAGACCTACGGGTTCTTGATGCATCTGCGAGTCGGTGGCTGCAGCAAACAACATTTTCGTGAGGTGCTCAACCTGACAGAGAGATTCGTTCTGCGCCGCCATGTCTGTCGTGAACGATCAAACGAAACCGAAGCACTTTTCGCAAAATTATGCTCGGTCAGTCCGAAAAACCCTGTGCTGGTAACGCGAGAGGCTTATCGGGAGTTGTGTCCGACAGACGATAAGTTCCGTGAAGATTTCGCGGTCACAAACTTTACGTCCAATGTGATTGATCGTGCACGGTACTGCCTGGAACAGATCGAACTGTCGAAGCATGGGGGCTACTCTGAATTACAGGTGCTTGGGGCAGAGGATGTCCATGTAGAGCACATCATGCCTCAAAAGATTAAAAGCAAGAGGGCGAAAGAGGAATTGGGCGATTGGGTCGAATACCTTGGCGATAAGGCCGAATCGGGCCATCCAAAGTATGTGTCGAGAATCGGTAACCTGACCTTGTTTGCAGGTCCGCTAAATATCGGCGCCTCAAACAATCCCTTCCACAAGAAGCGATACGCTTACAAAGAATCAAGCATCAAAATCACGCAGGAATTGGTCGGAAAATCGCAATTCAAGTTTAAAGACATCGAGCAACGCTCTAAGAACCTTGCAGAGATTGCCGTCGGACTCTGGCCGATGCCGTGACCCGTTAGATCTCATGGACTTCCGCATCTCCGACACCTTCACCGATAGCCTGGCGCGCCTGACTGGTGACGAACAAAAAGCAGTCAAAACCACCGCCTTCGACTTGCAATTGAATCCGGCGCATCCCGGCATGAGCCTGCACCGGATTGAGCAGTCCAAAGACAAGCATTTCTGGTCCGTCCGCGCGGGCAGCGACATTCGCATCATCTTGCACAAGACGCAAGCCAGCCTGCTGCTGTGTTACGTGGACCACCACGACAAAGCCTATGACTGGGCAGCCCGCCGCAAGCTGGAGACGCACCCCAATACCGGCGCGGCGCAGTTGGTGGAAGTGCGGGAGACGGTGCAGCAGGTGGTGATGCCTGTCTATGTGCAACCTGACTTGCCACTGGCGCAAGGCCCAGGCACGCAGTCCAAGCTACTCTTTGCCAACAGGCCAGACGATGAACTGCTGGGCTACGGTGTGCCCGTCGAATGGCTGGCGGACGTGAAGGCAGCAACCGAAGACAACCTGCTGGTGTTGGCCGACCACCTGCCGGCCGAGGCGGCGGAGGCCTTGCTGGAGCTGGCCACTGGCGGCAAGCCGCGTGTTCCAACCCCGGCGGCGGCCACGGCCGACCCGTTCGAGCACCCAGATGCACAGCGCCGATTCCGCGTGATGAGCAACGTGGCCGAACTGGAAGCTGCGCTGAACTTTCCGTGGGACAAATGGACCGTCTTTCTGCAGCCCGAGCAGCGCCAGTGGGTGGAGCGTGACTACACCGGCCCGGCCCGCGTGTCCGGCTCTGCTGGCACGGGCAAGACGATTGTGGCGCTGCACCGGGCTGCGTATCTGGCACGCCAAAATCCCGATTGCCGGGTGCTGCTGACCACGTTTTCAGACACCCTGGCTAGCGCACTGCACACGAAACTCAAACGCCTGGTCGGTAGCGAGCCGCGCCTGGCCGAGCGCATTGATGTGTTGTCGCTCAACGCCGTAGGGTTGCGGCTGACCAAAGCCCAACAAGGTCCGATCAAGCTGGCGAGCCGCGCTGCGGTGCGGGAAGCGATCGGCGACGCATCCAAAGCCGTGGACGGCCACAAATTCAGCCTGCACTTTCTGGTGACCGAGTGGGAACAGATCGTCGATGCATGGCAACTGGCAAGCTGGGAGGACTACCGCGATGTCTCCCGCCTGGGCCGCAAGACGCGGCTGCCAGAGCCGCAACGGGCGTTGCTGTGGGCCATTTTTGAACAAACGCGCGCGACCCTGGCAGCGCAGAAGCTGGTGACGCATGCCGGCATGTTCACACGCCTAGCCACCAAGCTGAAAGACAACAAACACCCACCGTTTGATTTCGTCGTGGTGGACGAGGCGCAAGACCTGAGCGTGGCGCACTTGCGCTTTCTGGCGGCACTGGGTGCGAATCGACCTGATGCATTATTTTTTGCAGGTGACTTGGGTCAGCGCATTTTTCAGCAGCCGTTTTCCTGGAAATCGTTGGGTGTGGATATTCGCGGCCGGTCGCGCACTCTGCGCATCAACTACCGCACGTCGCACCAAATCCGGCAGCAGTCGGACCGTTTGCTGGGCGACCAGGCGGTGGATGTGGACGGCAACACTGAAAACCGCAGCGACACGGTGTCGGTGTTCAACGGGCCGCCACCCGTGATCCGAGTTTTCAAAAGCGAGGCAGCAGAAATCGAGGCGGTGGGTGCATGGCTGGCCGCGCAAAGCAGCGCAGGAATTCTTCCGCACGAGTTCGGCGTTTTTGTGAGATCAGACGCACAACTGCATCGCGCTCAAGCGGCAGTCGCCGCGTCTGAGCTGCCCTTTAAGGTTTTGGATGAGCACGCGGAGACCACCAACGGCGAAGTCTCCATCATCACCATGCACCTCGCCAAGGGGCTCGAATTCCGCGCAGTTGTGGTGATGGCGTGTGACGATGAAGTCATCCCGCTGCAAGAGCGCATTGAGACGGTGGGCGATGACGCAGATTTGCAGGAGGTCTACGACACCGAGCGGCACCTGCTGTATGTGGCCTGTACCCGTGCACGGGATCAGTTGTTGGTGACAGGCGTTGCGCCAGCGTCCGAATTTTTGGATGACTTCGGATTCGTCAGAGAGAGCATGGAGTGAAGGATCGCCGGCGTTGCAGCCTGACGACACCTTAAAACATTGTTGTCACGCGTTGAACACTGAGACGGAAGTCGGTTACCAAAAAATCGGCCTCCAAGTTCATTGGGGGTATTTTTGGGGGTATCTTAAGTTATTGAATGGTTGATACCTAGCATTCATGCGGGTTTCGAGGCTTTATGTGAACGACTCCGTTTCCGCCAGATAAGAACCCTAAGTGATGGATTCACTTAGGGTTTTTTCATTTTTGGATTGCTCCGAACGCCGCAGCAACACCGCGCCAATTGCCACCACCACGCACACCATCGCCGCCATGTCCTGCCAATGGGGCCATTCGCCGACGATGAGCGGCGCGCTCAAGGTGCCGATGAGGGGAACGGCCATCACGCTCATGGCGCTGGTGGAGGCCGGCAGCTCCCGCGCCAGCGCAAACCAGATCACCTGCGCTGCGCCATAGTTGATCAGTACGCTCCACACCAGGCTTACCCACACCGCCGTGCTGAAATGCCAGCGCTGGGGTGGTTCCAGAGTCACCGCAAGCAGCAGGATCACCGCTGCCGACAAGACCATCATCCACACCACGAGCGTCTCGGCGGGCAGCGTCAGGTGCGCGCGGCGCATCCAGATCGTGCCCAGCGCCCAGCAGAGCGCCGCCCCCTGCATCCAGGCAATGCCCACCGGTCGGCCCGCCAGGTGTGCCCACTCGTTCCAGAGCAAAAGCGCAATGCCCGTGAGCACCGCCACGACGGCGAGTACCAGGCGCGGGGTCAGCTTGTCGCGGTACAGCAGCACGCCCAGCAGTACGGTCCACACGGGCATGGTGAAACCGAGGATGGCGGCGCGCCCGGCCGGCAGGTGCGCTACGCCGATGATGGACAACGCGTGCCAGCCCAGGATGTTGGGCAGCCCCAGCACCACTACGGTTCGCCATTCCGAACGCCCCCTGGGAAGCAGGCGAATGCCTTGCCTACCGAAATACCCCGCCAGCATCAGCGCGCCGACTCCCATGGTCAGTCCCCGAAAATAGAGCGGACTGATCTCGCGCAGCGCGAGCTTCATCACCGGCCAGTTCAGGCCCCACATCAGGGTGAGCAGAACAAGGCCGATGAGCTGGCGGCGGGAGAGAGGTGTCATGAAGGAGGGGCTGCGTGCACTGATGCACAAGTGTCTTTGATTTTGGACAGATGGCCTTGCAGGCTGCTGCGTTGGGCCGGCGCGGGCGCTTAAAGCTCCATGCCCCCCATGCGTTGCGCCTATACATGCCGCTTCGGCGACGCTCCTGCCGGCCCTGCGTCGGGTGCTGCATTGGGCTGCGCGTCGGCTTGCGCGTGCAGCGCATCCAGCACATGGCAGTGCGCGTCGTCGGTGCCGTCGCAGCGGCTGCGCAGTGCGCGCAGGTCTTGCTCCAGCGCCTGCAGTTCCTTGCGGCGGGCGCGCACGTGGGCCAGGTGCTCGTCCAGCGTGTGGCAGGCCGCATGCGTGTCGGTGGGCGGCTGGGCGTTGAGCGCCACCAGCGTGCGCACTTCGCCCAGCGACATGTCCATGGCGCGGCACAGGCGAATGAAGCGCAGGCGGTGCACGTCGGCGGCGCTGTAAAGGCGGTAGCGGTTGTCCGCGCGCGCGCCGGGCGGCAGCAGCTTTTCCTTCTCGTAAAAGCGGATGTTGGCGGCCGACACGCCGGAGCGGCGCGCGGCCTCGCCAATCCGCCACGCGGCGGTGTCCTGCAAGGGCATGGCTTGACCTTCAAGTGGCTTCAAGGATTCCAATGGTGCCATTGCGGCCTTCAACCGCGTTGATTGCAAGGATTTCATGCCAGTCGAGCCCACCACCGCACGCCCCGCCGGCCCGCGCATTTCGCTTTCCTGCTGCCCCACGGAGGATGGTGGATGCGCATCGACCGCAGACCCGGCGCGCCGCAGCGGCAAGCGTTCAGGCGAAGCCGATGCATCCGTTGGTGCGCACGCAGACCATGATCACGAGCACGATCACAAACACGGGGATGGCGACGGCCACGACCACAGTGCGCTGCCGGGCTGGGCGCGCATTGGCGCCGGGCTGCTTGCGGCGACCGGGGCAGAGCTGCTGCACTTGCTGGGGCCGGATACCTGGCCTTGGCACGCGGCTGGCATGGCCTTGGCGGCGGTGGCCATTTTGCTGGCGGGGCTTGGCGTGTACCAGAGCGGCGTGCAGTCGCTGCTGCGCGGCAAGCTGGGTATCAGCGCCTTGATGGCGGTGGCGGTGACCGGCGCCTTTGCCATCGGCCAGTGGCCTGAGGCGGCCATGGTGATGGCGCTGTACGCATTGGCCGAGCGCATCGAAGAGGGCGCGGTGGGGCGGGCACGCCATGCCATCGGTGCCTTGCTGGCGCTCAGCCCGGACCAGGCCGAAGTTCAAAGCGCAGACGGCCAGTGGCGCAGCGTGCCCGCTGCCGACGTGGCGCTGGGCGACACGGTGCGCATCCGCCCTGGTGGCCGGGTGCCGCTGGATGGCAGCGTGACGCGCGGCGCCAGCGCCGTGGACGAATCGAGCGTGACGGGTGAAAGCCTGGCCGTGGACAAAGCTTTGGGCGACGCGCTGTTTGCCGGCACCCTCAACGCCCACGCCGAGCTGGAAATGCGCGTGACGGCCGCGTCGGGCCACACCACGCTCGACCGCATCATCCGCGCAGTGGAGGATGCGCAGGCCACGCGCGCGCCCACGCAGCGCCTGGTGGACCGTTTTGCTGCCGTGTATACGCCGGCGGTGTTTGCCATTGCTGTGCTGGTGGCCGTCGGCGCGCCGCTGCTGCTCGGCTGGGCCTGGCTGGACGCCATCTACCGCGCGCTGGTCTTGCTGGTGATCGCCTGCCCTTGCGCGCTGGTGCTCTCGACCCCAGTCACCGTGGTCAGTGGCCTGGCCGCCGCCGCGCGGCGTGGCATTTTGATCAAGGGCGGGGCCTGGCTGGAGCAGGCGCGCGGCATTCGCGCCGTGGCCTTTGACAAGACTGGCACCATCACCACCGGCCGCCCGGTGCTGGTGGGGCAGAGCGCTTTTGGCAACGACGCCGCGCACGACGTGGCCCTGGCGCTGGCCAGCCGCTCGGACCACCCGGTGTCGCAGGCGATTGCGCTCGGGCTGGGGCCGCAACAAGGTGCCTTGCCGGAGGTGATCGATTTCACCGCGCAGGCCGGGCGCGGCGTGGAGGGCTGGGTGGGCGGCGAGCGCTGGAACCTGGGCAACCGGCGCTGGATGCGTGAGCTGGGCCTGTGGACCGAGACGGTTGAGGCCGCTGCCGCCGAGCACGAGGCGCAGGGCCGCAGCGTCACCTTCCTGGCTGAGCGCGGTGCGGTGCGCGCGCTGTTTGCTGTGGCCGACACCTTGCGTCCGCAGGCCATCGAAGCGGTGGCCGAGCTGCGCGTCCTGGGCATCACGCCCATCATGCTCACTGGCGACCATGGCGCTGCGGCGCAAGCCGCTGCCCGCGCTGCCGGCATCGACGAGGTGCAGGCCGACCTGCTGCCCGAGCACAAGCAGGGCGCCATCGCCGCGCTGCAAAAACTGCACGGCATGACGGCCATGGCGGGCGACGGCATCAACGACGCGCCCGCTCTGGCGCAGGCCGACATCGGTTTTGCCATGGGCGCCGCTGGCACCGACGTGGCCATGGAAACCGCCGACGTGGTCATCATGAACGACGACTTGCGCCGCGTGGCCGAAACGGTGCGCCTCTCGCGCCGCACGCACCAGGTGCTGGTGCAAAACATTGCCCTGGCGCTGGGCATCAAGCTGGTGTTCCTGGCGCTGGCGCTGGCCGGGCAGGCCACGATGTGGATGGCGGTGTTTGCCGACATGGGCGCCAGTCTGCTGGTGGTGGCCAATGGCCTGCGCATGCTGCGCGTGGAACCTGTACGGCGCCATGGCAAGGAAGTGCACTGAAAAATATTAGTAAAAAATGCCTCTAGCGCTTATGCATATTTCGTTGACAGCTATGAAAAAGATTGCAATGGCGGGCGCAGTGGGGAACCTCTTTGCGGCTGGCGTGCTCCATGCAGGCATGCGCCGTTTTCTTGCTTGTCTTGCCGTCTCTCTGCTGGTACTGCGCATGCTGCTGGGCGCTGATGTGGCGCTGGCGGCCGCTGCATGTTGCGAGCCAACGGCCGCCGTCCCTGTAGCCACGCACTGCGCTCATGGCGCTGCGGTCTCCCTTGCTTGCGATATGTGCGCGGACTGCGTGCTCTGCCACGCGGTAGCGCTGCCTTTGTCGGTGGCGGCGGTGCTCACCCGCGCGGGTGCTCCGCTGCCCGCTGTGCAGGCCGATGGGGTTTTTGCCAGTGCACCCGTGGCGACGGCCCTCAAACCGCCCATTGCGCGCCGCGTTGGCTGAGCCGATGGCTCCCTTTCCGGATCCGCGCGCAGCAGCACGGTTTCTCGCCCAAACTTAAGCATTCAAGGAATATTCATGTCCCAGATTTTTTCAGCCGTCTCTGTCCCCCTGCCTTCGGCTGCCAAACCTTTTCCCGCAGCGTCGAAGCCGATGCCGCGCCGGCACCTGCTGGCTGCCTTTGGCCTGATCGGTGCGGCCACCGTGGCCCCGCGCCTGGCGCGCGCCGCCACCGACCCTTTGGCTGTTGAGGTCTGGAAAGACACCAGCTGCGGCTGCTGCAAGGATTGGGTCGCCCACATGCAGGACAACGGCTTTGCCGTCACGGTGCACGAGAGCGGCAACAACGCGGTGCGAAGCCGGCTGGGCCTGCCGCAAAAGCTCGGCTCTTGCCATACGGCACTGGTGGGGGGCTACCTCATTGAAGGCCATGTCCCCGCGGGCGATGTGCGCAAGCTGCTGGCGCAAAAGCCCAAGGCGCTCGGGCTGGCCGTGCCCGGCATGCCGGTGGGTTCGCCGGGAATGGACGGCGCCGCCTATGGCGGCCGGCGTGATCCCTACGACGTGCTGCTGGTGGCGCGTGACGGCAACACCCGCGTGTTCAGCAGCTACCGCTGAACGATAAGGAGGGCCGGCTGCGGGAAGGCCGGCCCAGTGCGCGTCAGCTGGCCTCGGCCTTGGATTTGAGCAAGGCGTAAAGCTCGTCTTTGAGTTGCAGCTTCTGCTTCTTGAGCACTTCAATTTCGAGGTCCGCCGAAGGACCGGTTTCGGCGACTAGCTGCGTTATTTTTTCGTCCAGGTGGTTGTGCTTGTCGAACAGGCGCGTGAAGTGGTGGTCGGTGTTTTTGAGTCGGGTGATCAGGTCGCGGTATTCAGGGAACATCGTTTCTCTTTCCTTCGACGGGTTGCGCGGGGAGTGCCTTACCCAAGCCCACTATAAACCGCTAGGGATGGCCTGCATAACTCCCTGCGGTCTGTGATAGCGCGGCCTCGGGCGGTCTACTGCGTTGCTTTTTTTGCCAATAGCTGGGCTATTGGCTGCAAAAAGACGCCTTGTAGTCCATCCCGATCCGCACTATCACCGCCTCGCGAGGGTTATGCAGGACATCCCTAGGCTTTTTGCCGCGGTGGCCGCTTATTCGTCAAGCGATGCGCTCCAGCGGCTGCCCCAGTCGCGCGCCTTGTCAATGTCTCGGCGGTCGCGCTTGGTGGGGCGCCCTTCGTGCAGTGCCGCAGCGGGCTCCGGTGCCAGGCGCTGGCGCTCGGCCGCCGCTGCGCGCGAGGCCAGGCTCTCGGGGGTTTCTTCGTACAGCAACTGCGCCACCGGGGCGGGCCCGCGCGCGTGGCTTACGCCGCGGACCACGACGGTGCGCGGCACCTGGCCCTGGCGCAAGTCCACCGTGTCACCGGGCCGCAGTTCGCGCGAAGCCTTGGTCACGGCACCATTGACGCGCACGCGCCCTTTGGCAATTTCTTCGGCGGCGAGGCTGCGTGTCTTGAAAAAGCGCGCGCACCACAGCCATTTGTCGATGCGGGCGGTGTCGGCGGGGGTGGTCATGGGCGGCATTTTGCCGCGATCAGGCGCTGGCCGCCGGCAGGCGCACCACCGCGTCCAGCCCTGCCGTGTGGCCGTCCTCCAGGCGGTTGCACAGGACGATGCTGCCGCCCAGCGCCTGCACGATGTCCTGGCAAATCGCCAGGCCCAGGCCCGAGCCCGCATGCAGCTTGCCGCTGGAGAAAGGCTCGTAAAGGCGTGCCGCCAGTGCTTCGCTGATGCCCGGCCCTCGGTCGCTGATGCGCAGCACCGCCTGCGGTCCCTCGCGCGCCAGCACCACCGACAGGCTGCGCCCGGCGCCCGCGTGGGCAATGGCGTTGTGCAGCAGGTTGCGCGCCAGCTCGCGCAGCATCCAGGTGTCGGCGCGCACCGGGGCGGGTTCGGTGGCAATGCTGAAATCGATGTCGTGCAGGGCAATCAGCGGCGAGAGTTCCAGCGCCACGTCGCGCAGCAGTTCGTCTAGCGCTGCCGGCTCGGGTGCGCTTTGCTGGCGCAGCTGCTCGACCTTGGCCAGCGCCAGCATCTGGTTGGCAAGCTGCGTGGCGCGGTCCACCGTGGTCTCGATTTCGCCCAGCGCCTGCGCGGGCGGCAAGTCGCCGCGCCGCGCCGATTGCACCTGGGTCTTGAGCACCGCCAGCGGCGTGCGCAGCTGGTGCGCGGCGTCGCGGACAAAGCGCTTCTGGTGCAGCAGCAGGTGGCGCAGGCGGCGCAGCACCTGGTTGGTGTCGTCCACCAGCGACTGCAGCTCGCGCGGCGCGGCGGCGGTGGCAATGGGGGTGAGGTCGCCCTCGGCCCGTGTGCGCAAGGTCTGGCTCAGCTGGCGCACCGGGCGCGTGGCGCGCTGCACCACGGCCCAGACGGTCAGCGCAATCACCACAATCAGCACGCCCTGGCGCAACAGCGTGCTGCGCAAGATGAGCAGCGCCTGCGCCTGGCGCAGCTCCAGCGTTTCGGCCACCTGGATGACGGCCATGCCGCGCCCACGCTCGCTCGCCACCGGCTGCAGCAGCACAGCCACGCGCACCGGCTGGCCGCGAAACTGCAGGTCGTAGAAATCGACCAGCGCCGCATACGGCGGCTTGGCCGGAATGCTGCCGCGCCACACCGGCAGGTCGGCAAAGCCCGAGACCAGTGCGCCGTCCAGACTGGAGACGCGGTAGAACATGCGGCTCTGGTTGTCGGCCTCGAAGGCTTCGAGCGCCGAGTAGGGCACGGTGGCGCGCAGCCGCGCCGCCTCGTCGTAGCCCGTCACGTCGAGCTGCTCGCTGATGCTCTTGGCCGAGGCGAGCAGGGTGCGGTCGTAGGCGGTGTGCAGCGAGGAAAGCGTCTGGCGGTACAGGCTGAGCGTGTTGAAGGCCACGAACAGCACCACCGGCAGCAGGATGCCCGCCAGCAGTTGCCCGCGCAGCGACAGCGTGCGCCAGCGCCGCGTCATGCAGGCGTCTCCTCGCGCAGCAGGTAGCCCAGGCCGCGCAGCGTCATGAGGCCGGCGCCGGTGCCCGCGAGCTTCTTGCGCAGCCGGTAGGCCACCACCTCGATGGCCTCGGGCTGCACGTCCAGCTCGCCGGGGAAAACCAGCGCGCAGAGCCGCTCCTTGGCGACGGCGTGGCCGGGCCGGGCCAGCAGCGCGCGCAGCAGCGCCGCCTCGCGTGGGGTCAGCTCCATGGGCTGGCCGCGCAGGCCGATCCCTCCGCTATCAGGTTCATAGCTGATACTGCCCACTGATATTGCGATGGAGGCAGATTTGACCTGATTTTCTGGTGCCGCTCGGCGCACCATGGCGCGCACCCGCGCTTCGAGCTCGTCCAGGTCGAAGGGCTTGGGCAGGTAGTCGTCGGCGCCCGCGTTCAGGCCCAGCACCCGGTCGCCCACGGTGCCGCGTGCGGTCAGGATCAGCACGGGCGTGCGCAGGCCGCGTGCGCGGGCCTGCTCCAGCACTTGCAGGCCGTCCATGCTGGGCAGGGTCAGGTCCAGTACCACGGCGTCGGGGGCCAGGTCTGTCCAGCGGGCCAGGGCGCTGCGGCCATCGCCTACGGCGGTCACGTCCATGCCACGGCGCGCCAGGGCGCGTTGCAGCGTGGCCTGCATGGTGGGGTCGTCTTCAACAAGGAGCAATTGCATGGTGGGCGGCACCTTAGCACCGCTGCACCGGGGGCAGGGCATGGGTGTTTTCCCTGAGCGCGCAGACAGCCGATTGACAGGATGCGCGCCCATCATTGCCAGCTTCGCCAAACACCTTGCAAGGAGACTGTCATGCGTCGCGATACCTTTTTGAAATCCCTCGCCGCCTTTGCCGCTGTCGGCGCGGGCGCGCTGCCGGTGTCGGCACAAGCGGCCAGCGCCATCAAGATGATGCTGCCCGCCAACCCCGGCGGTGGCTGGGACACCACGGGCCGGGCGCTGGGCAAGGCGCTGCTGGATGCGGGCGCTGCCGCCTCGGTCACCTACGACAACAAGGGCGGCGCTGCTGGCGCCATTGGCCTGGCGCAGTTTGTCAACGGCAGCAAGGGCGACCCGAACGCGCTGATGGTGATGGGCGCCGTGATGCTGGGCGGCATCATCACCGGCAAGCCGCCGGTCAATCTGTCGCAGGTCACGCCCATTGCGCGCCTGACCAGTGAGTACAACGT
>ERZ724525.726-NODE-726-length-18886-cov-5.797143_pt1 | contig 18886 bp, 15 predicted proteins | sample MGYA00376058_ERZ724525 | MGnify/ENA primary metagenome ERZ724525 (study PRJEB28724, sample SAMN07190888) | wastewater metagenome | isolation source: influent of sewage treatment plant in Hong Hong | place: USA: Christiansburg, Virginia | collected 2016-03-01 ... | reverse complement strand
CAACAAAATTGCACAATGCTCGAAGCCATTATTACCGGTATAACTCTTGGATTTTTATTGGCAATATCTGTTGGTCCAATCATTTTTGCTATTATAAAACAAAGTTTAACCAATGGCCATAAAGGTGGTTATGCCTTTGTTGCAGGCGTTTCTGTAAGCGATATTGGATTGGTATTGGTTTGTAACTTACTCAGTAGTTTATTTCAAAAAGCAATAGACAATAAAGTAGCAATTGGTGTTACCGGAAGTATTTTTTTAATTATTATAGGTATTTATACATTATTTTTTAAAAAAGTAGTTTTCTCTGAAGATAAAACACTGCCTACTAAACAGTTTAAAAAAAGAGAATTGGCGGGCATTTTTTTATCTGGTTTTTTCATGAATATTTTGAACCCAGGAGTATTTATTTTTTGGTTGGCAGCAACTGCAAAAATTCAAGCACAAGCATTGGTACAAATTCATCCAAACCGATATTTGGTAACTGTTTTTTTTATTTGTTTGGCTTTTGTTTTAATTACAGATATTGCTAAAGTGCTGCTAGCAGGAAAAATACGAGCAAAGCTTACGCCTCATAATATTCATTACATTAATAAAATTTCTGGATTAATATTGGTAGGATTTGGATCTGTATTAATTTATACATTGCTTTCTGGAGGTTCTGTAGCCCATTGATGCAAAAACGTTTCTTTGGAGTTTTCTTTCAAGTACTTTATTTGTAAAACTATTAACTTGCTGCAATGGCTGTAGTATCTAAACCTTTCTTTCAAAAAGCTTGGAAACTGTTTAAGAAAACAGTTTTAATCGTCTTCCTTTCATCTAGCATTTACTTAATACTTTGTAAATGGATTATGCCTCCAATAACACTTACACAAATTAGCAATTCGTTTAGCTATGGTTTAAAAAGAGATTATGTTAGTTGGAATGAAATTAGCTACAATGTAAAACTAGCAGCTATTGCAAGTGAAGATCAATTGTTTCCAGATCACAATGGTTTTGATTGGGATGCTATTGAAAAAAGCTTTAAACCTCGTAAAACAAAGAAGAGTAAAAAATCTAAAATTCCGTTGGGTGGTGGTGCTAGTACCATTTCTCAACAAACAGCAAAGAATGTTTTTTTATGGCAAGGTGGTGGTTACTTACGTAAGTTGCCAGAGTTTTATTTTACTCAATTAATAGAATGGACTTGGGGCAAAAAACGCATTTTAGAAGTGTATTTAAACACCATAGAAATGGGACCAGGAATTTTTGGTATTGAAGCTGCTGCACAACAATATTTCAAAAAATCGGCAAAAAATTTAAGTAGAAAAGAAGCTGCAATGATTATTGCTTGTTTGCCCAATCCTAAAAAATTTACAGTAGTGCCAACAAGCAAAAGAGTTGCTTGGCGTTATCCTCAAATTGTGCAACAAATGGCATTTATAGAGGATGATGAAGATGTTTTAAACATTATCAAATAATGTATTCTGGGCGTTATTGTTGCGTTTATTTTGCTTCACTTTTGCATTTCTACCAACGGTGTACAATTCAATCAATTCGTCATTAATTGCTTTTGCATCTTGTAAACCCAATGTTGCAGCATTTTTTGTTTGATGATAAAACATTTTAGCAATTACCAAAGCTTGGTTGCCTGCTTGTAGTTTAGTATTTTCTACCTGTTGTTGTAATTTTTCTAGCTCGGTATTTATTTCATTTAACTGATTGTATAAATGCAGGAGTTTTATAGCTGCTGTAACATCTAAATAAGCAGGAATCAATGAAGGGTTTAGCTTCATTTTTTGAATGGCTTTTTCTACAAACTCCATTCGGTTTTCACTGAGTTTAAAAATAGATCTTCTTTCTTTTGGGTTCAGTTTTTTAGACGAAGGAACCATTTGCCTAATTTGGGCAAAACATTGTGAAAGTACAGCCATGTCTGATGCTGAAAGCAAACGTATTGAGTTGGTATCCATAGCAGCTTTTGGTGGTTTAAATAGTAAACTTCTATTTTGAAATAGTATGGAACAAATAATAAAACGAAATAAGCTGCTTTAAATTGTTTAATTCTATTATTTTGCTGATTTTGAAACAGGAACAATTATTTACTAATGAAAAAATAGTACCACTAAAATTTCTATAATTTTTGTATTAAGCCAGTTAATGATGCTTATTTAGTTATTGAAGTTGTTTAGACTTTTAAATTTAGCGATTTTTGAGTTAGTAAAACTGTCAGCCTGAGCCTGTCGAAGGCGATTACTGAAAAACTTACCTATTTTCAACGGTTTCGACAAGCTCAACCTGACAGCTCGATTATTTTTTATTGCTTTTATTATCAAAATAGTAAAAGTCTAAACAACTTCATTAAATGGAAATTATTTAGTACATCATAATCCAGTTAAAATCTAAGTTCTCTTTACGAGCATTGGGTTTTTGTTTGTCTTTGGTTAAGTATGCAACTTGTTTATTTACATAAGCAATCAATTCTTCAACAGATACTTTTTCATCTTTGTTGCCATCCCAATACTTATCGGCATATTTCGAAAAAAGCCCTTGTCTAATGCAATAAGTAAAAACGCCATTGTTCCATTCAGCCGATTCAAAAGCATATTCCATACCACCAGCAGCCGATACAATGATTGCTCCGTTACTCGACCCTAAATCGCTAAAAGTATTTTGCATTAACTCAAAACTGGTATTGGCATTTACTTTTTTGGCTTTATTCTTTATAGTAATGGTGCTTCTGCTTGCAATGCCTGTTACATTTGTTTCTTTAGTTGTATTCATTTCAATATTTTTTTTCTTATTTTTTTCAATTGATAACAATTCTTCTTTATCTAAAGCTCCGCTATGACAAGCATCTATAAACATTATTTTTTCTTGTGCTGGAACATCGGTTAATAAATCTTCCAACAATTCATATTTCAACCCACGTTTTTCTGGCTTTGTAAAATTTACATCGTAAGTAGCATAATAAAAATCTAACGAATCGCTCAACAATCCATGCCCTGTAACAGCAATCACAACTCTATCATTGGGGTTTGTTTTAAGTAATTTTTGTTTTATTTTTCGAATATTTTCTATTGTTACATTTTGGTTTAATAAGGTATCAATTACTGCATTGTCATAGTACTTACTAAAGTCTGCTGCAAGGTCTCTAATATCTTTTGCAGAGTAGGTTAAATTGTAAGTACTGTCTTTGTATTTTGCTACACCAATACCTATAAAATATGTTTTAGACTTTTGTGTTGAATCTTTAAATGAACTGTAGATTGTAAAGTTTTCTTTTAAAGAAGTTACGCCTTCACTGTTGGTACAAAATACTTTTATTTGGTTTTTGCCAAGTGCCAAAGGCACACTAATTTGTTGAGTATAAGAATTGGTTTTTAAACTTGCAATATTGTTGCCGTTTATGCCCAATATAGGACTGTTATTTACCAAAACTTGTACACTTTGCAAATTGTATTTAGCATCTTTGCACTCAACTTTTAATGTATATTTTGATAGATTGGTGGTTGTTTCAATGGTATATTTATCAACTAATCTTATAGTAGGCAAATGCAAATTGGTAGTAATATTTGTTTCGCTAATGCCTAATTTTTTAATGCGTTTTTTAAAAGCATTTCTGTAATTTTTTATAACAGCAGTATCTACAATACCTAAATTTTGTAAAACAATATCTGGTCGGTTTAATTGTAAATCAAACTGCTCGTAAGGATAAACCTGCTCGTTGTAGTTAATATTTAATACATCTAAACTACCTTTTTCGGCAAAGTAATGTTGTAAAGTATCTACAATAAAACTTGGCTTTTTATACGGTACATAAATAGTGGCTTTTAGTTTGCCAGTTAAAGTTTCTCTTATGTTTATTTTACCATCGTAACCACCAGTAATAAAGCTTTTGCCATCTTTACTAATACTTAAACTTTCGCTACCAAATTGATGGTCTTGAATAGTGTACACAAAAGAATTTGTTTCAACATTGTACAATGAGATATTGGTTGTTTTACTTTGTAATACTAAAAATTTATTATCGGTGGTTGGTTCTTTTTTTAAAACATCTTCGCCTGTTGAATTTGCAATCCAGCCAGAAATATATTTTAAGGTGTTAGCATCATAGTAATAAAGGTTTCCATCGCCAGTGCCCATAAATATTTTTTGAGGAGTACAAGCAATGTATCTTACTTTATTAATTAAAATAGTGTCTATAATTTTTCCAGTTAAAGCATCAACACTTATAACTGTATTGGCATTTATTTTAGAGAAAAGTTTGTTTCTGTAAGCATCAAAAAACAAATACATTGTTTTAATGGTAGTATCGGTTGGCACTTTAATTTTAAATTGTTGCTTATGCTTAACAGCATCCCAGGCCAATATTGTTCCTCCTTCGCCACTTACATAAAAGAAAGTGTTGTTGTTGTTGGGCTCAAAATATTCTATGTTTTCATTATTGCCAATATTTAAAGTATCGCTAATCTCATTTGTTCTATTATTGAATACAAATACAGCACTGCTTTTTTCATAAGCCATAAAAACGGCTAAGCTGTCGCCTGCTAATACAAACTTTTTTGTTTTAGGGAAGTTTACTTTAAGAGAAGTATTTACATAGCTTTTGCCTGTAGCTAAACTTAAATTGCCCAAGCTTTTTCCAAACTGATAAAAGAAAACAGAGTCTGATGTTTTGTTGTATTGAAGGTTGAGTATTTTATTTGAATAAAAATTAATTTTATTGGTTACGTTAATTTTGTAGTTTTTGTAAAAATCGTAATTCTTGGCTGTCATTATATTTATACTATACCCCGAACTTATTTCTAGTATTTCATTGTCTGAATTATAGAATAAAGCCCTATTTACATAGTTCGATTCTTTTGAACTGGTATAACTTCTACTTATAGAACTGAATAAGTTTAAAATTGAAAAATCATCTTGAGTGGAAGGATATATTAAGTAGTTTGAATTGGGTGAAAAAGAGTGAATGGCGTACATCGTAGGATAAGGGCTGCTTTGAAAGCTTGCAGATACATATACTTTTGCTTTTGCTACATATTTCGATAAAAATAAATCAGTAACTTTTAAAGTTGAATCATTAGATACGGAAGCAATATATCTATTGTCGTTACTAATTTGTATGTTTTTTGCATTGGTTATTGATGAATAAGTACCTAAATTTTTTTCTTTACCTAAATCCCATTTTGTTAATGCCTCGTTATCAGCACAAGAGAAAATAATATTATTGTCTGCTCTATAAAACACAAAATCGTTAATTATATTTTTATGCAATACAATTTTTTTTACCAATGCTAAACTATCTGTAAATGGGTTTATAATATTTAAAACAGAATCTTCTGCAGCATACAACAATTTGCTATCTGGCGAAAATTTGGCTACGTTACAAATACCATCCAATTTATATGATTGAATGGGTGTATAATTATACGTATTCCAAATTACTAATTTTTTGTCTTCGCCAACACTAACCAAATATCTGCCATTTGCACTGTACTGTAAGCTTACAATTCTGCCTGTATGATAGTACAATGTTTTAAGCTCTTTACCTAAATTTTTATTCCAAATTTTTATTACATAATCGTCTCCACCTGTTGCAAAATATTTTGTATTGGGGGATAAGGCTGTGATATAAAAATTGGTATGACCAGCTTGTACGCTAATGCTTATTTCTTTTTGTGTTAACCAATTTTCTGTTGTTGCATTTACCCATGCTTTGCCTTCGTAGTTATTGTACAATTCAAACAATTGTTTGGCTTTGTTTAAGTATTGTTTAGCTTTTGTAGTATCGCCATTTCTGTTTTCTACATTGGCTAAAATATATTCGGCCCAACCACTATACTCGTTAACATGATTCATTGTTACAACATCATTAATTAATGTTGCAGTAGTTTTGGCAGCATCATAATTTTCATCGTTAATTTGTTGCAAGCTTTCGCCAATCCAAGTATCAATTAATACATTTTTTTTAATTTGAACGTATAAGTTTTTTAGCTGAATGGCTTTTTCTGTGGTATTGTTTATAGACAATAAATAAGGCTTTATGCTTGATGGATATAGTATAGAACCAAAAGCAATCCATGCACAATACTCATCAATAAAACCTGGTTTATTGCCCATTGCATTTGCTGGTAAGTTTTGTAAATATTTAAAAAATAATTGTAGGTGTATAGCTTGGCTAAAAATTAAGGAGGAGCAAAAATTGTAACCAGTAAAAATTCCATTGTCGTATTTGTAAGCCAAACTGCTATTGGTAAGTGTATCTTTTGCAATTAATTTACCCGATTTGTTGGCATTTCTCAACATCTCATCAACCAACTCTTGTTCTATTTTAGGGCTACCATAATAATAAAAAAACCTATAGTTATAATAGGGGTCTTTTACTTCGGTAAAGGTTACATTATCTACCAAAAAAGATTTTAATTGTAGCTTATTCCAACCAACAGGAATTTCTACATTACAAACCAAAAAATCTTCTACTAATAAATCGGGAACACTTTTTTTAGCAATAAGTATAATGGTAGAATTGTTGTTTACCCGATAAATTGTTGCTTGAGTTATGGAGTGTACTGTTTTATGATTTAGTGTATCATCTTTGATAGCTCTTGTTGAAATTCTTACAGTTTGGCTATCGTTTACAAGGCCATCTAATTTACCAGCATAAATGGTTAAAGCCAAAGAATCGTTGCCCCATGGCTCTATTTTTTTAATAGAAAAATAGGCTTCGGCTGTTTCGGTTTCTGTAATTGTTGGGTAATTAAATGCCCAATTTTTTTCGGCAATGGTTTGATGTAAAGCTGCAAATCGTCTAAAAATTAATCCAATAGCATTGTTGTGTTTATAATTTTGAGCATTGGCTAAAGCAAGCTCTAAAAATATTTGTGATTGTTGTGGTTGCTCAACCAACCTGTAACAACGCCCCATACCGCTTAATAAATCTGTTACATAAAAACTGCTATCAAAATAAGTATGTTGTTTGCTCCAAGTAAAAGCTTTGTTATAGAAAAGTAAAGCACTATCTGCTTGGCTCTTGTATTGATAAACATTGCCTTGCCTTATGTGTTGCATAAAAAAGGCAGTATCTATTTTTTGTGCATTTGCAAATCCAATATAAAAAAGAAATAAAAAAGTAGCAATATATTTAAGCATAAAGTAATTTCTTATTCAAAAACTAAAAATACGAAATAGAGAAGTATTACCTCTACGCAGCAATGGGTATCTTTTTTGGGGTTTGTGACGTAAATGTGAAGGAGTGTCACACAGGTGTCACGTCTACGTACAAAATACGCTTAAAAACATGAACAATTTTAAACAACAATTAAAAAAAATAGAAATGAAGAAAATCAATCGTAGCAAGGGTTTCAAACAAAAAAGCCTATCAAAAATGATAGACTTTGAAGCTCCCGAATCTGGACTTGAACCAGAGACCCTCTGATTAACAGTCAGATGCTCTAACCAACTGAGCTATTCGGGAATCCTTTTTTCCATTAGTTTTCGTAATGGGCAGCAAAAATAGGGGTGCAAGTTTAGTGAACAAAATTTTTTTTCAAATTAGTTATAAAAATGAAAAGAAACTTTTTTCTTCAAACCCAATATACACTCCATCATTTCTTTCTTCTACTAAATAGGTTTTTAAATAATATCCTTCGCCACTTGTATTTCTACCATTTTGTACATTAAACTTATATCTATGTAAAGGGCAAACAACATTGCCTGTAACATCTAAAAAACCATTGGTTAAAATACCACCTGCATGAGGGCATTTATGGGCAAATGCAAACACTTTATCTTCATGCTTGCCCAACGAAACCTTTTTATTATTTACTTCAACCACACACATATTGTTGGCTTGCCAATCTAGTAAATTGGCAGAATCAGCTATTTTAAACCATTGTACAGCAACATTGCCCATTAATAATGCATAGTTTTATAGGGGTAACGTATTTGATACATATCTCTCACCTTATGTAAAATAAAAGTTCTTAATTCATCTAAATTTTTACGTTCCAATGCCGATATAAATACACAATTATTGTTGGTTACATTGCTCCATTTTTCTTTTAGTTCTATCAACAAATCTTGTTTTACTTCGCTGCTCAACCATTCGTCAAAGCTGTTGGCTTCATACAAATCCATTTTATTAAATATGGTTAAAATGGGTTTGTCAAACGCTTTTAACTCTTGCAATGTTTTATTCACTGTACCAATTTGCTCCTCATGTTTTGCATGAGAAATGTCTACAACATGTAACAAAATATCGGCTTCTCTCACTTCGTCTAAAGTGCTTTTAAAACTTTCAACTAAATGATGTGGAAGTTTGCGAATAAAACCAACCGTATCGCTTAAAAGAAATGGGGTGTTTTCAAAAACAACTTTTCTAGTAGTGGTGTCTAAAGTAGCAAATAGTTTATTTTCTACAAATACTTCAGTTTTGCTAAGCACTGTCATTAAGGTGCTTTTACCTACATTGGTATAACCCACCAATGCAACACGTATAAATTCGCCTCTATCTTTTCGTTGGGTAAAAGCTTGCTTATCAATTTCGGCTAAACGTTTACGTAGTAAAGCAATTTTATCTTTTACTATACGTCTATCGGTTTCAATTTCAGTTTCTCCTGGTCCTCGGCTACCAATTCCCCCACCTTGTCTTTCTAAGTGGCTCCACATACCTTTTAAACGTGGTAAAATATATTGATATTGAGCTAATTCAACTTGTACTTTTGCTTGTGCTGTTCTGGCACGGCTTGCAAAAATATCTAAAATTAAATCGCTTCTATCAATGGTTGTAATGCCCAATGCTTTTTGAATATTGGCAATTTGAGAACCAGTTAATTCATCGTCGAAAATTACCGATTCAATATTTCTTCCAGTAATATATTCTTTAATTTCTTCTAGCTTTCCTTTACCAACAAAGGTTTTACTATCGGGGCGTACTAGTTTTTGTGTAAAACGTTTTACAGTAATAGCACCGGCCGTTTCTGCTAAAAATGCCAACTCGTCTAAGTATTCGTTTACTTGTTCTACCGTTTGGTCTTTTTGAATTACACCCACCAACACCACACGTTCCTCTTGCTTAATTTTTTGTTGCTTATCTATCAAAATTATTTCTATTTATGCTGTAAAGGTAATTGTAGAAAGGGTTGTAAAAAAGGTAGTCTTTTTTAGGGGTTGTTCAAAGAGGGGATGCTGAAAAATTCTTAGGTTTGATGTTTTGTGACGAAGACATTGTTAGCAAGGAATCTTGCTCCCATACCAACCTATCTAGTTGGTCAAAAGACACAACTAGGGCGGATTTTTTTTAATTAGCTTTACGTTGGAATTCCAACAACGGCTAAAAAGATGACAACAAGGAATTAGAGAAATTGAACAAGCAAGTTAAGCACGTAAAAAAAGATGGTCAATACTGGCGAAAATCATAGTCAAAAAGAAAAAGGGAGCAATTAACTTATGTTGACATATACATTTATAATGCAATTTAGAGATGGTGTCTACTCTAGTCAAGTAAGTGGTAATGACTTAAGACAAAGTATAATCAGTTGGGTGCAAAACTTGAGTTTAAGTGAGATTAAACATTTTAGCAAAAAGTCTCAGTCTGAATTAATTGATATTTTGGCATATGAAGTGCCTATACCTATTGAGGGTCTTTTAAATGTTTGGTGTCTTTCTTTAAGCCTTAAAACTGGGTTTCTTATGTTGAATATTATTAAAACTGATATAACAGCAGCGTAGGGAATGTCATTCCCAGCTCTACGAAACTTGTAGTTTCTTTCCAAGCAATGTCTCCATAAAAGAAAGTTCTCAGCATCTTCTCTTTGCAAGGCTTTGTGTGTTGGGTAAAGGAAGATGCTGAGAAAATTCTTCAATTTGCAGTTTTGTATTATAACAAATAACATATAAAAAACATTCAGCGATTTCTCTGCTTTTGGCGAGAATTTTTTTACTTTGAATTAGAAGAATTAAAAAGCAACACCTAGTAATAAAAAAAGCTACCCAAAGGTAGCTTCATGTTTTTATGAGTATTGTTTTTATAAACCACTAATGGTTAACCCAATTGAGTAAGGACGAACTTCTGGACCAAAACCTTCTTTAAATACTTGTGTAATTTGGTAGCTAAACTGTAAACCAATTATACCATAACCAACTCTTGCAGATGCTGCTATACGAGTTCCATTGAAAAATTTTTTGTTGCTCTCTTTTTCAATAAACTTATCGCCATAAATACTTCCACCAGCTTTGTTTTGCAAATTTTTACCTTTTGTAAAAGATTTTAACAATGTACCTACTTTAACACCCAAAGCTGCTTTCCAAGATTTTGATGGGTTTTCTGGATTTGAATAATACCTCAATTCTATTGGTGCTTCTAAGAAAATAGTTGTTAGTTTAAATTTACTAAAAGCCGATGAATCGTTACCAGAGTAACTTCTTCTAAAAGGCAAAGTAGTTGCATTGGCTTTAATATCTACATAGTTTTTATCGAAAAAAATATTGCTGCTACTTAAACCTACACCATAAGCTACGCTAAACTTAGGATTGTTTCTAAATGGTTTATCTACCATTAAGTAAAAATTAAAGTGTCTACTACTTCCCAATACATTAATGCTATCTGGTGTACCACTCCAATTGTCTTTGCCATATTGAATCATAAAATGATCGGCAGTACGATTGCTTAAATCAATTTTTTTAGGAGTTGTAGTTTCTTTTGTTTCGGTAGTAGTTTTTTGAGCCCACACATTACTGGTAAAGCTTACAATACATACAAACAATAATAATTTCTTCATCATTAGTTGGTTAAAAATGCTTTTTTGCACTAAGGCAGCAAAAATAATAGAAATGCAGCCACAATAAGGGTTAAAAAATAGTAAAAGAAAATTTCTACCACCTTTAATACTAAATAAGCAACAGATATAACTTTTTTTTAGAGCTTACATACTTATAACGCTTGTTTTTTCGTTCTGTGCAGTACAATATCCAATTATCCATGTAAAAACCCATTGGGCTAACAATGAATACATCTTCATTAGCGGGAAAGAACATTTTGGTTGTAGAAGACAATGCTATTAACCAAATGCTTGTAAGACATTCACTCTCTAAATCTGGTGCTACAATAGATATTGCCAACAATGGCAATTATGCACTCACGTTTATTGAATCGAACACCTACGACATTATTTTGATGGATTTATTTATGCCAGAATTAGATGGCTATCAAACCACTCAAATCATTCGTAAAGAACTGCATTTAAATATACCAATTGTTGCAATGACGGCCTTGGCCATTAGAGGCGAAGCTGAAAAATGTATTGGCTTGGGCATGAATGGGTATGTTTCTAAACCCTTTACATCGGAAAGTTTGTATAAAGAATTGGTAAGAGTATTAGATATCTCTTCTACCGGAATAAGCAATACAAAAAGCCAACCTATCAATACAGATGTTGTAATTGATTTGGCTTTTTTACAAGAGTTGGCTGCAGGAGAAGAAGCCTATACCAAAGCTACAATTGAATTGTTTAAAGAAAATATGCCTACTACTTTAAACAATTTGCAAAAAGCAATTGAACAACAAAATTGGGAAAGCACAGCAAAGTGGGCACATTATTGTAAGTCTACTTTATCGGTTATAAAAATTAAAGAAATGTATACTTTAAGTGTTGCATTAGAAAACTTGGCTAAAGCAGAACAAAACATAGAGCAAGCACATCATATTGCCAATCAATTAGTTAATTTATTTAAAAAGGTAGAACTGTTATTAAATAAAGATACAACAGAAACAACAAAGGTGCATCAGGTTGCTTAATTTTGAGCAGAGCAAACACAACCACTTTATATGAAAATACTGATTGCTGAAGATGACGCCTTTATGGCAGCAGCCATAGAACAAAAATTAAAAAGCGATGGACATCAAGTGATTCTAACTAGAGATGGTAGAGAGGCTTTGCAATTGGTAGAAATGCAACAACCCGATTTAATTATTACCGATATTTTAATGCCCTTTATTTCTGGCTTAGAATTAATTGGAATCATAAAATCTAGCTTACACAGAAAAATTCCCATCATAGTTTTATCTGGCATGGATCAAGAAGCAACTGTTTTAGAAGCTTTTGAATTGGGTGCCGATGATTTTTTAACCAAACCTTTCAACGCTGTTGAATTGTCGATGCGGGTAAAACGTACATTAAAATTAATTACAAAAAAACGAGCCGATTAAGTTGTTTCATTCTATTTTTCATCTACCGAAAAACCAATAAACGGCTTTGCCATTTTCTTTTATACGCATATTTTAAAAAAAATAAAAAACAAGCATTTTTAATAAAAGCCATTTGCTTGCTTGTACAATTACAAAACTTCATTTGGAAAATAGTTGGATTTCTCTATTTTTGCCGTCCTTAAAGAATCTGTAAAGATTCTAGGACCTATAGCTCAGTTGGTTAGAGCACCTGACTCATAATCAGGGGGTCCCTGGTTCAAACCCAGGTGGGTCCACTAGTCGTAGCAAGGGTTTCAAGTATTTGAAACCCTTTTTGTATTTTTAGAGTGTCATTTCTAAGTGTCTTTTTCAATTGTAAAGTATTGTTACCAAAAATAGCTACAGCCTTTATTTTGGATTTCACGAGAAACGGCAACTTTATGTAAATGTTTTTTTCAGCTTCGGCTGCTTTTAAGCCCTTGTATTATTTAAAGAATATGTTAAGAAAAGTAATTGATTGTTTCAATTCTACTTATTTGAATTTTATTATTCAACTCATCGCATCAACATTATAGTTCCTTTTTTATTTTTTGCAATTTGGTTATTGATAGAATAGGTAGCCATAAAAACATACACACCCAAATCCATATCAATGCCATTTTGTTTGCCATCCCATTTTTCAAAAGGATTGTTGGTAGAAAAAACAAGTTGACCCCATCTTCCAAACACTTGTAAGCTAAATGACGTAAGTGCATTTACATTACCAATAGCACCAAACAAATCGTTCAATCCATCTTTATTGGGTGTAAATGCCGATGGGAAATAAATATCACTACAATCTACATAAACATTAATTGTATCGCTTGCTGTACAACCTGCTGCATCGGTAACACGTACAAAATATTTACCTGTTGTTGTAACAGTAAATGTGGAATTGGTGGTATTGTTCTGCCATAAATATTGGCTAAAATTTCCTGCCTGAAGTACCGTTGAATTACCAGGACAAAAAGATGTGTCTTTACCTAAGTTTAACAACAAAATATTTACAGAATCTTTTACTGTAAATGATGGACTTAACAAACAATTGTTGGCATCTTTTACTGTTAAGCTATAGTTGCCAGCAGATAAATTTTGAAGATTGTTTGCAGTTGCACCATTGCTCCAAGTAAAACTATAAGGCATAATTCCACCAGCAATATTGGTAACAATTGAACCATTTTTTTTGCCACAAATTTCTGCACTTACAACAGGGTTACTTGTTAATGCAGCAGGTTGTGCCAATATATAATTGGATGTTGTTGTACAAGTATTTGCAGCACTAACAACAACAGCATAATTGCCTGCAATTAAAGAACTTGCAGTTGCTGTAGTTTTAGGTGGAGTTGTGTTCCAACTATAATTATAATTTCCATTACCGCCATTTACAATGGCTGTTAAACTGCCATTGCTATTGCCATTGCATTGTATAGTTTGTGCAACTTGTATGGTAACATTTAAAACGGTTACTGTTTTAATTTCTGTTACTATAATATTGTTTGGAAAAGTAACAGTTAATGAAATTGTATAAGTACCAGGTATAGAAAAAGTATGGATTGGATTTTCGGCATTGCTTATGTTAGAAGGCGAATTGGTATCGCCAAAATTCCAAATAAAATTGCTGGCACAAACAGAGGATGCATTGGTAAATTGAACAGCATTTGCACTATTGCAGGTGTAAATAAAATTGGCTGTATTGGGTGCTGCATCGTTAATGGTTATATCATCAACAGCAAAACCATTAAAGGCATTGCATGCTGTACCTGCACCAAAAATAAAACGAAAACGAACATTGGCTTGTCCGCCTAAACCTGCTAAAATATGTTTGGCGTTTGTCCAACCATCGCTGCCACCTGTACCCAAGCAACTGCCTTGTGTAGGAGAAATTGTACCACTCCAACCAGCAACACCCAATGCATTAATGGGTGAAAAATTAAACCAGTTGTTGCCCGTGCAATTGCTGTTAGAGTTAATGCTGCCAAGGGTTTGCCAAACATTGCCACCATCAATGGTGTATTGAAAACTTGCACCATCATATCGGCGTTCTGTTTCCCAAAAAATATTAAAAGCAATTTGAGGATTGGTTAAAGTAGAAAAATTATAACAAGGACTTAGTAAATAAGAGTTTTCGCCATTGTTGTAAAAGTTGCCAGTTAACCCACCAACTACCCAACATTTTGTTCCACTTGCAGCACTGTTAATGAGGAGTTTATTTGGAGTACCATAAGCCCAATCGCTATTGGTTCCACCTGCAGTCCAGTTGCCTTCATTGCTTTCAAAATTTTCGTAATAAGGAAAGCTAGTAATGGTGGCATTGCATTGTGCAAAAACTTGAGTAGAACTGTTGAATAAAACAAGTAGTACACAACAACAAACACGTATTGAAAACAATTTTTTAAAGCAATTCATGGAAACGTAAACAGCAAAATAACTGAAAAACTTTGAGTTAACAGACAATGAATTGACGTTGTTGTAAATGAGAAAAAAATTAATGTAACTTTCGGCTTTATTTTAACATTTACTTTATTGTCATCATACCCATTTATTATGATTCAAAAATTTACGCTGAGTGTTGTTTTTTTGTTTTTCACTTTACTATTTTGTACTGCACAAGTAACAGATTCTACTACAGCCATCACAGATTCTAGTGCTAAAACTGCACCTACAGATAAAAAGCCCAAACAAAAAGAAATTAAAAAAATTGAAGATCCATTGTTGGCATTGTCTGGAGAGTTTATTTACAATTTAAAAAGAATGAAGCCCAACCAATTGTTGGTAATTGATGAAAGAAGTGTTAGAAATGAGAAAAGATATGATGATGCTGGCGAAGAATATGAAGTTACGGTAACTGTACGTTTAGGTTTTAGCCAAGATATGATTACAGGAATTGTAAAAGAAGTTCCCTTGTATCAATCGAATTCTAAAGAAACCAATATTTTATATGTAAAAATTCCTATTAAGTTTTGTTGCACAACGCCAATAGACACTTTACACACAAAAAAGCATTGTGGTAAAATGAGTGAGTTGAACGATTTTGAAGAGAGGGATCATTGTAAAGATTGGGTACAACAAGAAGAAGCTGTTGCAGGTGGTGGAGGTGGAAAATCTGGTCCATCTAAAACAACAAAAGGTGGTGGTGTAACTGGGCAAACAAGTGCTGGCGGCGATGCTGGAGATTTTGGAAAGCCAGTACCTAAAGGAAAAAAAGCCTCTAAAAAAGGAAAAAATAAAAAAGATAAAGACGAGGTTGAAGAAGAAGAAATGAATGCTGATAGTACACAACCTGCAAAAAAAGTTGAGTCAATGAATTCAAAAGATAAAAAAGGCAAAACAGAAAAAGTAGATAAAAAGAAAGATAGCGAAGAGGATGGTTTTGGCAAGCCACAACCCAAAAGCAAAGGAAAAAAGAAAGGGAAAGTAGAAAGTGAAGAACAGAGTGTAGAAGAAACCAAAGATTCGGCAAGTGTAGAAAAAGAAGTTCCACAAAAAGTTGAGCCAAAAGGCAAAAAAGATAAAACAGAAAAAGTAGAAAAAAAGAAAGATAGTGAAGAAGAAGGTTTCGGTAAACCTCTACCAAAAACCAAAGGCAAGAAGAAAGGGAAAAATGAAACTGAAAAAGAAGAACCAGTTGTTGCAGAAGAAACGAAAACCCATGACGCAAGTGAACAATCTGTAGATTCAACAACTCAGCCTGTTAAAGAGCCAATTAAAACAACCAATAAAAAAGAAAAGAAAAAGAAAGGATAAAAAATAAAATTCCATTGCTTATTTGGCAATGGAATTTTTTTATACTTCAGTTGGCCAATCAAAAAAAGCTGCTTTGTAGCCAACTTCTATTTTACCAATTTCGTGATCTAAATTAATTGCTTTAGCCGGGTATAAACTGCACATTCTACAAGCTTCTTCAAAATTAATATTACAATATTGCATTAAGTTTAATACAGCTTTTTCCATAGTTAATGCACTACCACTTAATGTGCCATTACTTTCATATTTGTTTTCAAATAATTCATGTTTATAATGCCCATCTTTTGTAGTAGTTACAGCATCGGTTATTACAAACAATCTTTCTTGCATTATTTTTTTTGCAATGCTTATGGCAGCAAAATCTACATGGTATCCATCTGGAATAATACTAGCCATTACAGTTGAATGATTGAGTGTTGCACCAACGAGCCCAGGCTGCCTATGTTGTAAACCACTCATGGCATTGTATAAATGAGTTACTGTTGTAATGTTTTCAATATTAAAATGTTCTGTAGCTTCTTCGTACAATGCATTGCTGTGCCCTGCACTAACAACAATATTGTTGTTTTTAATGAATGCAATAATTTCTTTACTGCAAACTTCTGGTGCAAGCGTAATCATTTTAATTACATCTTTTCCGTAGGTAATTAGGCTTTGTACTTCATCTATTGTTGGGCTATGAATTAAGCTTTCTATGTGAGCTCCTTTTTTAATAGGGTTAATCCAAGGGCCTTCAATATGCAAACCCAAACAACCTTTTCCACCCATTTGCCAATAAACTTTTATTGCATCAATACAAGCATGAATAGCTGTTACATTGTTGGTTGCGATGGTGGGTAAAAAATAAGCAGTTTTACCAGCTAAACAATATTGATATAATTTTTCTAAAGCAGTTGTTGTAGGAAAAACACTAAACAATTGTTCGTATGCACCATAAATTTGAATGTCAATAAACGCAGGAATTAAACAATTAAAATGTTTTGTTGCAGGTACCAATAATTTATTGTTGGGTAACAAATTTTCAATCATCCCATCGTTAACAACAACAGCATAATTGTACAGCCATTCGTTGCCTGTAAATAATTTTGAACTTGTATAAATACCTGTGTTGTACATATTATTCTACAATGCTGAAAGTATCGGCATCTTTTAAAAATGGAAATTTATTTCGAACTTCCGTCAACTCATTTTTATATAAAGTAATGGTATAAATATCTTCCTCTTGTTCTTTATGATACAAACTTTTGCCCAATGAATTTATTACCATGCTATTGCCACTATGATAAATTTCATTGCCATCGTTGCCTACACGATTTACACCAATTACATAAACTTGATTTTCTATTGCCCTTGCAGTTAACAAGGTTTTCCAAGCATGGTTTCTTCTTTCTGGCCAATTGGCAACGTACAACAATACATCATATTCTGGCTGATTTTCAACACCCAAATTTTTCTCTTGATTATTTTGACGAGCCCAAACCGGGAAACGCAAATCGTAACAAATTTGTACATTTATTTTCCAGCCTTTTACACTTGTAATCAATCTTTTTTTTCCTGGAGTATAATGTTTGTCTTCTCCTGCAAAACCAAAGCAATGTCTTTTATCATAATAACCCAAACTGCCGTTGGGCAACATCCAAATTAATCGATTAAAGTACTGTTTATTTTCTTCAATAATGATACTTCCTGTTAGAATAATTTTTTTTGCAATAGCCATTTTTCTCATCCATTCTACTGTTGTCCCATCCATTTTTTCAGCAAATAAAGTAGGCTGCATACTAAAGCCAGTTGTAAACATTTCTGGCAGTACCACTATTTCTGTATTGGTATTAATGCTGTTTATTTTTTGCTCTAACATTTGCAAATTAGCAGCTTTATTTTCCCAATAAAGTTGTGTTTGAATGAGTGTAAAAGTTAATGTATTGCTCATGGCATAAAAGTAAATTTAAAATCGATATGCTGTTTGCAAACTTATGTATCGGTGATTTTGTATTTGGCTTTTGCCTTCTCTAGTTAAATACACGGCTTCTATTTTTGTGGCCCATTTATTTTTTGCATACATGGCACCAAAACTATGCTGATAAATAAATGGTTGAATATTCCATAAATACGATTTATCCATAGGCTTAAAAACATTGCCTTGTATAGTTCCATTGTATGCTTGATAGGTAACCATTGGGTTGAAAAAAAGCATCCATTCACTTGTGTTTTTTGATCTTGAAGTAGTATTGATATGATTGTTAAACAATGCAGTATTTTCTACTTTATTAAACTTGCCAAAACAGAAATAAGCACCAGATTTTGCATTGTTAAAATAACTACCAAAATTTACTTCGGATGCTGTAATTATACGAAACAAATTATACTCACTTTGTTGTGCATTGATTGGAGCAACATATTTTGCCCCAAGATTAATACCAATGCTATTGGGAATTTGTGTTTCCCAATAAGGGTAATCAAAAAGCCCCAATACTTTATGATACCATTCTTGCAATTGCCTAGCAAGAGACAAATCTCCAGTTACACCAACTTCGGCTTTTAAGTTTAAAAAGGCATCGTTTTTTAAAAAATGATCTGTTGCTATTCTTGCAAATAAATATCCACAATATTGACGATCTAAAATTTCATCGCCACTCCAAACTTTTCTTCTTTCTCTAGTATTGTACATGCTTTGCCCTAACTCAATTCTTGTAATTTTCTTTACATTATTTTTTTGTTGAGCTTTGCTATATTGTAAGAAGAAACCATTGGTATAATAACTATCTTGAAATTTCAATAAAAAAACATCGTTATCTACCGTAAAAGAAAAAGATTCGTTGTACACTGTTGTATGTTGTGCATGTAAGTTTGCACCATAAAATAATGTTCCAAAAATTAGTAATGAAACGTGTATTGTATTCTTACAAAATAAATCGTTCATTACTTAGGGGCTTTTTCTTT
>ERZ724525.724-NODE-724-length-18920-cov-6.627193_pt1 | contig 18920 bp, 20 predicted proteins | sample MGYA00376058_ERZ724525 | MGnify/ENA primary metagenome ERZ724525 (study PRJEB28724, sample SAMN07190888) | wastewater metagenome | isolation source: influent of sewage treatment plant in Hong Hong | place: USA: Christiansburg, Virginia | collected 2016-03-01 ... | reverse complement strand
CTTTAACAAAACAAATGCAACATAAACAGCAATCGCCACAATACTTAAACACGTGCCACAAGCAATGATGCTGGCTGAACGCCCACTTTTCATATAATGGGTTTCTAATACAATGATATTAGCAGCCGGTGGTAGCAGGCAAAGCAGGTACAGCGTAGGCTTATTATTCAATACCAATGCAACATCGTAATATTGGCATACAAAAATAAATACACTCACAAAAACAAAAATAGTGATGCAACGTATAAAAAATGGAATCAATGCTGATTTAAAATCAGAGGCTGTGATTTTGGTAGACGACAACCAAATTCCCAAAACCACCATCCCCATAAACCCCATTAAAAACTTTAGAACATCGTATACGGGCTTCAGCGTTTCAATACTGCTATGGAAGGGCAAGCATAAGATACCAACCAATAAAGCCCATACAGGCGGGGCTTGTAATGTGTGCTTGATTCTCGTTTTAATGTCTTGCCCTTGCGCCATCAAACCGACACCAATGGAATTCCCAAACAATGAACTGCCAACATACGCAGCAATAATCACCATAGCCGCACCATCACCGAACAACGTACTGGCAATTGGCAAACCGAGCCAACCGATGTTTAAATAAAAAAAGCATAGGTTTTGTACGGGGTCTTTTGTCACCATTCTGCTCAAGCCCAGCATCAAAAACATCATGATGATGATCCCCAGCATAATGGCAAAAGTCCCGCTTTGATGTGTTGCAATGTTATAAATAATAACCAAAGGGATAACAACTTTCGTCAAGAGCATGGAAATACGCCCTTTAAGTTCAATAGGAAACTTGCCTAAAACTAGACCGAACAATAAATAGATGATTGGGGAAAATATAGAAAGTGGCATTTATGTTCCTGTAAGTTCTTGTTTATTGGTTTCAATTGCCCATTGAATTACCCATTGTTGAATCCACTGTCCAGCACATCGAGCATTAAACCAAGTCATGTATTAAAGGGAAATCAATCGCTTCTAAACAATTCGCTGCACCTGTCCCATCACAAGTTTTTTGTAATTATTTTTTACCTGCTACGGTTTCTAATGCAAATTCATCACCGTCCCATTTAGGCGCTTTGACTGATTTACGAGCATGAAAGCGCAATTTTTTTGAGGCTTCAAAGTGAGATATATTTTCTACCACCACATTGCAAAAAATCAGCCATCACGACTGATTTCTTATTTGAACCAATGTTTATGCTGATGAGTTGATGGACATTTTTTAAAACACATAATCAGCCCCCACGGACTGCCCCACCCTCAACGTCAGTCCAGCACCTGCCAACACAATCGCATTCACGCCAAAAGTCAGTTGATCCTCCATGCTCGCATTGCGGCGATACGTCAGCAACACATCACTGACCATCGGATCCACTTCAGCCGTCACAGGATCTACGTTTGGAATCGGACAACGGGCGCAGGGTTTGACATTTTTCAGTTGAATGCGCTCATCCTCAATGTGCAAGACATCAATCAAGTCTTCATCATGAGCAGCCACATCGGCCAGCACGATGTTGGGCCGAAAACGCAAGGCGTTGACAGCCGCACCCCCTGCATCATGCAAGCGGGTGTTGAGTTCATCGATCGAGGCCACGCTGGACACCAGAATCGGGTATCCATCCGCAAATTTCGTGGTGGCACGGTGAGTGGCCGTCCACTTTTCACTGCACACACGTTCATGCATGGGATCAAATCGCACCAAGCGCACGTTTTGCCCTAAAAAATCACTGAGCCATTGTGCAGCGGCATCGCCCATGTCAAACGCAGGCACAGCATCATCCCAAATCATCACTTGTAATGCATTGCCCCTTTGATTGAAATGAATGACACACGGTTGTTGCGCTGGCGCATTCAGCATCAATGCATCTTCGGTCAAAGTCGGTTGAATCAACACCATACGCGGTAATTCGCGCTGACTCACAAATCGTCCCGTTGCATCGACCACCATCCACTCGCGGTCAAACTGCAAACCTGTGGGTGTCAGCACTGCCTCATCCACCGCGATGGCTGCGCATGATTTGATGGGGTGAATGTACAACGCGTCGATGCGCCCTCTAACATCAAAACGGTCTAAAGCATTCATTTTTTATCCCTTAAAATTTGCCCAACCGCCCACTGTGCTGCGGCCATCCCAAAGCTGGCGGTCACCATCACCGAAGAACCAAAACCCGCACAGTTTAAACCTTGTGGCCCTGCATCAGCCACATCACATGCCGCTTCTGGGTAACGCACAGCTTCATCCGAAAACAACACAGGCACACCCAATTTCGCAGCGGTCGTGGCTGATTTCTTACCCAAATTCGCCCCACTTTGCTTTAAATGTGAGCGCAACCGTGAACGAATTTTCGCCAAAATGGGGTCTTGAATGCTTTGCGACAAATCACACTGAACAATTCGCGTTGCATCCTGTTTGCCTCCCGCCGCGCCACAACACAGCAACGCTTGACGACGCTGACGCGCTTCAAGCAGCATGGCGTATTTTGCACGCACTTGATCGGCACAATCAAGAATGACCTGCGCTGAGACAGGCATCAAATTTAAATTCTCTTCGTCAATAAAGTCATCGACTTCATGCACGATGCAATCTGGATTGATTAAACCAATGCGCTCTTTCAAAGCCGTGATTTTTGCCTTGCCAAAGGTCAACTCGGTCGCTTGAATTTGTCGATTGACATTCGATTCGACCACATGATCGGCATCAATCAAGGTCAACTCACCCACGCCGCAACGCGCCAAAGCTTCAACCGCCCATGAGCCGACGCCACCCACACCGACGACGCACACATGCGCTTGGCTGAGTTTTTGCGCTGCACCTTCGCCATACAATCGATCCAACCCTGCAAAACGCCGAGCCGTGATGCCCTGAAAGTCGTTTGTGGCGTGAATAGAGGGATGAGATGGGTTCATACAATAAACCTTTTGGAATCAAAATAAAATGCGAATCTGAGACCTTCAGCAGTCATAAATAGACATTGTGGGCTTCAGAGTGCCACTTACAAACGGCACTCTGGAAACAGAAGAATCTGAGAGGACGATTAAAACAAAACGATCAAAATAAAGCGATTAAAATAAAAAATCGACAAAGAAAAACAGCGCGTTGCGCTGTTGTGATCTGATCGTGCTAGCGGCGTTTGACTTTCGTCTGACACTCTGCGCACACACCATACAAACTCATGGCACGCTCGTGCAGTATATAACCATGCTGCTCAGCGATTTCATGTTGGCGCGCCTCAATCTGGGCATCAGAAAATTCTTCAACCTTACCGCAACTCAAACACAGCAAATGATCGTGCGGCTCACCTTCGTTCAGTTCATACAACGCTTTGCCCGATTCAAAATTACGGCGCAATAAAATACCCGCTTGCTCAAACTGAGTCAAGACGCGATACACCGTCGCCAAGCCGATGTCCATCTGCTCCCCCATGAGGACACGATACACATCGTCCGCACTTAAATGGCGCTCGCCATTCGCCACGCTGTTTTGAAAAAGCTCTAAAATTTTCAAACGCGGCAACGTGACTTTCAGTCCGCTGCTTTTGAGTTCGTGCGTTTTATCCATGTTGTTACCTCTGATTTGAACGGCTTTTGCCGCTCCTTATTGTCAATTTATGGTAATCTTACAACAAATTGGGCGCGCAAGCGAGGCTTTAGCCGTGTTTAACCCTGTTTACCCCATTGTCTCATCACCCGCGCCTGTATTCATCATCTTCCATGAAGGACTGTCCATGAAAAAATCACTGACTCAACTGTGTTTGGTTGCCGTTGCAACATTGTCACTCACTGCCTGCGTGAACTTGCCCTACAAGGCACCCACGCAGCAAGGCAATGTGATTGAACCCGAACGCGTGCCTTTGATTCGTGAAGGCATGAGCAAGGTCGAGATTGCCAACGCCGTGGGTTCACCGATTTTACAAGATATTTTTCATGCCGATCGCTGGGATTACATTTATCGCTTAGACCGCCATTATCAAAAAGTAGAACAACGCCGCATCACGATATGGTTTCAAAACGGTGTGGCCACCAAAATCGAACGTGATTTGCCTGTTGAAACAGTACCCGCCAAGTAGCAGTGACGGATAGTCTTCACAACACAATATAGCAGCAACGGTTGTTAGCTCAACAATCACTTTCAATGATTGAAATGATGTCATTTGTTTCATCAACCTGATAAGACACGCTTTAAATTGCTTAAAGCGCGCCTTATCAGGTTGATGAATTAATTTTCAGAATTTCAATCCAATTTTTTCATTTTTCACATTCACCTACTCCATCATGAAATTAGTCATCACAGGCGCATCTGGGCGCATGGGACGCATGCTCATTGAGGCAGCACTTGCCACCGACGGCATCACCCTTCACGGCGCACTCGACTCCGCCAACAGCGCTTTTTTAGGTAAAGATGCGGGGGAATTTCTCGGTCGCACCACCGGTGTGCTCATCAGCAATGATGCCGCCGCTGTGCTCGCCGATGCCGATTGCATGATTGACTTCACCCGTCCTGAAGCGACATTGGACTACTTGAACATTTGCGTCGCCAACACAGTCAATGCCGTCATTGGCACCACAGGATTTGACGATGCAGGCAAAGCAGCCATTCACGCGGCATCGAGTCAAATTGGCGTGGTCTTTGCTGCCAACATGGGCACAGGCGTCAATGTCACACTCAAATTACTCGAAATGGCCGCTAAAATATTAAACACAGGTTATGACATCGAAATCATCGAGGCCCACCACCGCCTAAAAGTCGATGCGCCATCAGGCACCGCATTGATGATGGGTGAAGTGATTGCGGATGCTTTGGGGCGCGATTTAAAAGAGTGCGCCATTTATGGCCGAGAAGGCGTCACAGGCGTACGTGAAGACAGCACCATCGGCTTCTCAACCATTCGTGGTGGTGATGTGATCGGTGATCACACGGTCATGTTCATGGGCATGGGTGAGCGTGTTGAAATCTCGCACAAATCATCTAGCCGCATGACGTATGCCACTGGCGCCATGCGCGCGGCAAAATTTTTAAATCAAAACACCGCTGGTTTCTATGACATGCAAGATGTTTTGGGTTTGAAAGACTGATCAAATGGCAGCCTCACCATCGCGCCCAGCCCACGCTGGGCGTTTTCAATGACCCCCATGCGCACCCCAAGTTTCATTCTCAGCGTACTGCTTCATTTGAGCGTGCTCACAGGGTTACTGTTGAGCACCCCCGCACCTGAGCCCAGCACACTCACACGTGTGGCAACAGAAACCCAAGCCACCCTTTTAACGGAAGTGGCCGTCGCAAAAAAACCAAACGCATCCACAACAAGCCTCGCATCGCCCACTGAGACAACGCCTCAGACGATCACGAACAGGACACCCGAAAGCAGTCCGCAAGCGGCCACACCTCAAATGTCGACCGCTCCAGAATCCCCTGCCCGAGATGCCACGCACACAAACGTTAAAGCCTCCAGCACGCCATCCAACGGTGCGCCCCCCAATGCACATTCAAGTTCAAACAACAACTTACAGAACAACTCATCTGCGACATCAGCCCTATCGGCCTCAGGCACATCGACTTTAGCCACTCCGCCCACTGCGACTCAAGGCGGAAACACCTCAACCGCCACTTCGGCAGCAGCCTCAACAGCACACGATGCAAAGGACGACACCTCTCCTGTGCGCAACCGCCCACAAACCACGCAAATGGCGTGTACCCCCAGTGCCAAACGCCAAGGAATCATCGGTCAAGTCATGGCGCATGTGCAAATTTCTGTCAGTGGCATTGTTCAAACCGCACGCATCAGTGGCAGCAGTCAAGACAGCACCATGAACCAACTTGCCCATGAGCAGGCAATGCGTTTAAAATTCCCCATAGTGCGCAACGCAGCGGGCACGGCCGTGTCCAGTTATGCCGATGTTAAACTGACTTTTGATTGCAGCTCGGATTAAGACCACTTGATGTCAACCCTTGCTACAATGAGGGGGTTATAATTCCTTTCGAAACAGTATTTTGAGCCCCTTTTTTAGCGAAACGTATGAACACCTCTTTTAATTTGCAACATTTCTGGTCGCAAGGCGACACTTTTAACCACTTCACGGTGATAGTGCTTTTACTCATGTCCATTTTAAGCTGGGGTGTGATTTTCATGCGCTTGTCGATGTTCATGCGCCTGCGCGATTTGGGGCAAGGTTTGGCCGTTTTTTGGCACAACAAAGACAGCGACACGCGCATGTCTGCACTCAAACCTTTTGACAAAGAAAACCTGCTGATGCCGATCGCTCAACTCGCCACACAATCGGTTGATGCCCCCACCTTAGAACGCAAATTATCGCATGCCGTGCGCGTCGCCAATCAACACCTTGACAAAGGCTTGACCTTACTGGCGACGGTGGCTTCATCGGCCACTTTTGTCGGTTTGCTCGGTACGGTGTGGGGCATTTACCGCACATTGACCACTGTGGCGGCACAAGGTCAAATGGAAATCGCCAACATCATTGGTCCTGTCGGCGAAGCTTTGATCATGACGGCTTTTGGCCTGGCCGTGGCCTTGCCTGCACTGTTCGCTTACAACTTTTTCAGCCGCAACAACCAAACACACCAAACCGAGCTGGATGCGTTTGCACATGACATTTTGAACAACCAGACCCTGCACACCCAGTGACACAGACACCACATCCACAATCACATTCATTCACATTGGGCTAAGCGAGTCATCATGGCATTCAACTCTCAAAAAAATCAAGGTCATCGCCCCATGGCGGACATCAATGTCACCCCCATGGTGGATGTGATGCTGGTGCTGCTGGTGATTTTCATCATGGCCGCCCCTTTGCTGACACATTCAGTCAAAGTGGATTTGCCCAATGAAAAAGCCCAAAGTGCGCAACAAGACAGTGCACCCGTGGTGCTGTCGATTGATGCCCAAGGTCAATACTTCATTGACAACCACGCGGTCAAAGATGCGGATTTACCGGGTGCTTTTACTGCATTGGCGGCTAAAAATGCGCAAACCCAAGTGCACATCCGCGCCGATCAAGCGGTGCCTTATGCCAAAGTGGCGCATGCATTGACGGCTGCGCAAACGGCGGGATTATCAAAAGTCAGCTTCCTGACGCAAAGTGGTGGCACAACAAAATGACTTTTTTGAAAACGATCATGGGCTTTGGCATGGCCTTGACTTGTGCACTCACCATCAACAATGCCCATGCTTTTCAAGTCAACGACGACACAGGACATGCACTGAGCATAAATGCCCCCGCTCAACGCATCATCTCGCTGTCGCCATCCATCACAGAAAACCTGTTCGCAATCGGCGTGGGTGATCGCATCATCGGCACCACGACGTACAGCGACTTTCCTGCCGCCGCCAAAAACATCCCCATCATTGGTGATTATCAAAGCCTTGACCTCGAGCGCATTGCCGCCCTCAAACCCGATGTCATCATCGCTTGGCAAGGTGGCAACTCACCCGCTCAATTGGCGGCTTTGGAGCGCTTAAATATCCCTGTGTATTTTCATCGCGTGCAAACTTTAGCGGACATCCCCGTCGCATTGATGCGTTTGGCACAGTTAACAGGTGTGGAAAACAGCGCTGCGCCCATCATTTTAAATGCTTACCGCACGTTACCTTTGTTGCGTGATGCGCCCCAACCCATCATGCCCGCATTTTATCAAGTCTGGCACGCGCCACTGATGACGTTAAATGGCTCGAGCTGGGTCAGTGATGCTTTGGCGCGCTGTGGGGCACGCAACGTCTTTGCAGACCTGCCTTTGACCGCACCTACAGTAAACGTCGAGGAGGTGCTGCGTTTAAAGCCCAGCATCATTGCCACAGCAACGCCTGGCGGCCAACCCGATGACAGTCTGAAAGAGTGGTTACAATGGGTAGACTTGCCCGCCATACGAGCTCAAGGGCTTCTGTACACCGATGCCGACAGCATGAACCGTGCAACATTGCGCACATTGTCCGCCACCCATGAGCTGTGCACAAAAATTGCTCAAATCCGATTGAATGTGCCTCATTCGTAGCGTGTCATAAAACACACAGATGTTTCAGGATGTGTTCGTCGCAGTGCCTATGAATTGGAACTTAAATTCAGGCGATTGAGACATCCACCATACGAACATCCACACACACCCGCAATTCAATACATTTTCAAATTCGCCCCCTCGGATCCATACCATGTTCACTGTTGCCACATACAATATTCACAAAGGTCATTCAATGACCCAAGGTTCTCGCATCGTTCAGCTCAAAGCAGGTTTGGCTGAGTTAGCAGCTGACATCATTTGCTTGCAAGAAGTGCAGGAAATCAACACCAAACGCACCATCAATCACACCATTTGGGGACAATCTCAGCTCGCCAGCCTGCACGACAACCACTATCCATTCTGTGTTTATGGTGCCAATGCCATTTACCGACACGGTGATCACGGCAATGCCATTTTGTCAAAATACCCCATTGTCTCGTGGCAAAACATTGATGTGTCCGATCATCGGCTGGAACAGCGGGGTTTATTGCACGCCCAGATTGATCACCCCCGCCATGGAGACCTGCACGTGATTTGTGTTCATTTTGGTTTATTCAAAGGAGGCCGCAATCGCCAAGCCCAAGCGCTCATCGCCCACATTGAAAAACACGTGCCGCACGATGCCACATTGATCATTGCAGGCGACTTCAATGACTGGAATTTACATGTGCATCGAGCCTTAACCCAACATTTAAAAGTCATCGATGCCGTTGAACATTTGCAAGAAACCGAAGTGGGTCGCACGTTCCCAAGTTTAATGCCATGGTTCAAACTCGATCGTCTATACGTCCGAGGTTTAAGTGTACAATCAGCAAAAATACACAGCGGACCGATCTGGCGCAGTCGTTCAGACCATGCACCGATTTGCGCCGAATTGATGTAACCCACATCCTTTCACACTTTGACACAAGAAGGTTCTCATGTCTTTACTGCTCAAAGCTGCGCTGGGCGCAGCCATCGTCATCGCCATTGCATTGTTGTCACGCAGCCGTTATTTCTTAATTGCAGGCCTCGTGCCGCTGTTCCCAAGCTTTGCACTCATCAGCCATTACATCGTTGGTGTCGAACGCAGCCGCGAAGACCTTAAAGCAACCATTGCATTCGGCCTGTGGGCTTTGTTGCCTTATGCGGTCTACCTGATTGCCGCATATTTCTTGGTGGATAAAATGTCTTTGTGGCCAGCGCTCACGCTCGCCGCTATTTTCTGGTGCCTTGCAGCGGCGGTATTGGTTTACTACCGGACATAAAAAAACCGTTCAGACGAACGGTTTTCTATAACGGCCACATCAACGACCGATCATTTCACTTTTGGCTTCACCGCTGCCTTGCTGTTTTTTTTCGCGGGCGCTTCGGCAGGTGCTTTATTTTTGGCCTCTGTCTTTTCAACATAACTCAAATACAATGCAAACAGTTGCAAATTGGCATCGCTGACCATTTTTTTCTCACCCAGATTTTTTATCACTTCAAAAATTTCATCTTTGGCACGCACTGCGCCTTCTTTCAAAGCACGGCTTAAAAATTCATTGGCCATGTATGCATCACCACTCAAGCCATAGTTTTCCGCCAAATGAGCGTAATTGACCGCAATCGGGTATGCAGGGTCTTGATCTCGCACATTAACTTCACCATGAGTTCGAGCCGCTTGGCAGGCCACATCGGATGCTTGCAGCAATTCACGTGACGCTTTTAAATCCCCTTGGCGCATCAGCACATAGCCCTTGCTGTTCAAATAATAACAATCATTGGGTTCAATTTTCAGTGCTTCTGTGAGCAAAGGCAAGCTGCGTTTATATGCATGCCGCTCAAAACCCAAACCATAACCCAGCATGTTCAGCTGCGCCGCATCGCGTTTGTCTTTGGCCAAATCAATCGCACGCTCAAGTGCGCGCTTATTTGCCCCATGCTCGATGTCCGCAGACGGGTTCCGGATCAAGTCATTGGCGTGTTCATACACAAAGCCATCCGTTTGCTTGTCCGTCAACACAAAATGTTCGCGTGCATAAGCATGACCCCGCTCGAAGGCATCTGAATCCATGTCATCACTCAATTCAGCCATCGCCGTACGCGCATCCGCACATGAAGCGCCATTCTTCAAACGCAAAATATAATTGCCATCATCCCAAACACCATTGGCTTGAACAAAATAAGCTTGTGTGAAGCCTTGTGCATTGGCACGACCACACAAAGCCTGATTGCTGTCTTTATTCCAAATCATGTACGGCGCTGCCTTGGGCACACGGCTGATCGCATCACCAGCACCCGCCTCAACAGAATCACGATTGTCATGATTGCTGTCATTCAGATTCAACAACAGCAATTGTGAGCCATTGCCTTCAGCTTGCACCAAAACAACGGGCGCAGCAGGATCAGCCAAATCATACGTTTGCGTCTCTTTCACCACGCCTGTGCGACCCTTATCATCAGTCAACAGGGGTTTTATCGGCACCCCTTTCTTGCCATGGGGAGTCATCAACACATAAGGGGTGTTTGCCAAAGGCAAATCCGATGCAGGATCGGTCAACACATATTGCACCAATTGGTTGGGCACAGCATTTGGATTCACTCGCTTCGCTTGCGCCACCCCCGTACAGCCGAAAGCAACAACAAGCAAGGCAAGCCCAGACCAACGGCATGAAAAGGAGTAACTGTCATTCTTCAACATGGAAACCTCAAAGCAAAATAAACGATGTGGTAATTTAGCATAAAAAGACCCGCTCACGGCGTAAACCCGCGACAAATACACATCCAATGCCATGACAAGGCTCAGAGTTGTTACAATATGAGCTCAAATCAACTCATGAACTTCATCGAGGACGGGTCATGCCCAAAACCGTACCAGCCTATCTTTTTAAACTGTTTTTTGGATTGTCACACCTCAGTCTCATCGGGATGGCCTATGCAGCCCCCAATGTTGCACAAATCGTCAACACCAGTGCAGCAGGCATCGTTAATGTTCAAGCCATTCAATGGGTCAAAATCAAAGTCCCTGAACAATACAAAGGAATCACCCAAGACCCTGTGTATCAAGTCTTTTCACGCATGTTCAGCGACGCGGATGCCACAGTTGGCTCAACCACTGCCGCCCCAGTCATCAAGAAAAAAGTCCAAGGCAGTGGCTTCATCATCGCCCCAAATGGTGTCATCGTCACCAACTACCACACCGTCATCGACGCCAACGAGATTTACGTGCAACTGTCCGACAAACGACGACTCAAAGCCACCCTGCTGCGCAGTGAGCCCAAAAGAGATTTGGCCATTTTAAAAGTTGCCAATGGCAGCTTACCCGCCCTGCCCCTCGCCGAACAAGTCAGCGAAGGTGAATGGGTACTCGCCATCGGCGCCAATAAAAATGCCGTATCCTCAGGTGTTGTCATCAGCAACCCGACCAATAACAAATCTCAAGGCCTGGTCACTGATGTGGACATCAACGCCAGCAACACAGGCGGCCCACTTCTCAACACAAAAGGCGAAGTGTTGGCGATGAACTCCAACTTGCTCAAAGCCCCCATGGGTCTGACCCGGCACGTTTTGGTCAGTAAACTGGTCAACAGCCAAGACCTCAGTGCAAATTTGCCTCAAAGCTGGCAACAACTGGGCTTTTTAGCGACCAATGTCGATGAAAAACTGCAAACCGAACTCAGCCTCGCAGATGCCACAGGCGCATGGGTCAAATCGATCACCCCCAACTCCATCGCAGGGCGAGCTGGCCTCCAAAAGAACGATGTCATTGTCGGCATTGAATCACAGCGGGTCATTGACGTGTCCGACCTCAGCGCCTTGCGTGATTTCCTCTCACAAGACGACGAAGTCACACTCACAGTACTGCGCGATGGAGATCGAAAGCCGATCAAATTTATCATCCCCAAAAGCACAAACACTTTTGATCAAGCCAATTTCTTCATTTGGCAAAAACTAGGACTCAAGGTTCGCGTCATGAGCCCCGCTCAAAAAGCCAACGCCAACACCAACTCTGGCGTGCAAATCACCGCCATTCAAGAACCCGCCGTCGCCGCAGGTTTATCTGTCGGCGACCTTGTGCTCAACATCAATCAACAAGACATCAAATCTGTCGAACAATTGAACCTTGCAGCAAAAAAACTAACGGCTGGTGACACCGTATTCATCTACGTTGTTCGCAATAACATGCGTCAATTTGTTGGCATTAACGTGGCCGAATGAGAAACCATCCAAAACCATTCAACATTCAAAATAGCAAGATGAACACATCCTACCAACTGTACACCCGAGAAAACTGTCACCTCTGTCACGACATGTACGAAGATTTACGGCTTTGGCAAACACGCATTGACTTTCAATTTGACATCATCGACATTGATGAACATCCCGAATTAAAAGAAAAATACGATTCAATGGTACCCGTACTGACCACAACTCAAGGTCAATTGTTGTGTTTTGGGCGACTTGACCCCTTGGTTTTACAAAAGCCCTGACCCGTTTCAGCTTCTAAGCTATCTGTTATTTTCGTCTGAAAATGGCATACAGACCGACAAACACATTGTCTTTTTAACAAAAATACTTTATAATAGAATGTCTCGGTACAAACAGTTTTCAAATTTTTGTTGTTTGTTTAGCGCGAAATTTTATGCCCTGTTGTGTATTGGCTCGATTTTATGCGCAAAACCATTACAAAACAAAGATTTAAACGCTTGAATCAACAACAATCATTTGGTTTGAAATTAGCTGAAATAAGGAAATCATCATGGCACGCGTATGTCAAGTAACGGGTAAACGCCCGATGTCTGGGAACAATGTTTCTCATGCAAACAATAAAACCAAACGTCGTTTTTTGCCTAACTTGCAAAACCGCCGTTTTTGGGTAGAGTCTGAAAACCGTTTCGTGCGTTTGCGCGTTTCGAATGCAGCTTTACGCACCATCGACAAAAACGGTATCGACGCAGTCTTGTCTGACTTGCGCGCCCGCGGCGAAATCTAAGGAGCCCTATCATGCGTGATAAAATCAAACTCGAATCAACAGCTGGTACAGGTCACTTCTACACGACCGATAAAAACAAACGCAACATGCCTGAAAAAATGGAAATCAAAAAATTTGATCCAGTGGCACGTAAGCATGTCATTTACAAAGAAACTAAAATTAAATAATTTTATGTTTTTTTGTTGAAAAGCCACCTTTTGGTGGCTTTTTTATTGCCCTCAAGCTATGCTTTAACCTTTTCACAAAGAAACCCAAAACCACACACATGGTCAAACTGATTTACAAAACACCAAAAAAACGCATTCAGTGGCTGATCATGGCCATTGCGATTGTGGCGTGTGCATTTGCATTGTGGCCTATTTTAAAAGAGTTGGGTTATCAATCAGGTGATGATGCGGTGGCTGAACGCGTATACGAATGGCGAAAAAAACTAAAACTGGAAACGTTAGAAAAAGACAATGGTTTACCACGCGGTCTGCTCTCCGCAGTGATGCACCAAGAATCAGCAGGCGATCCAAATGCCCAGAGCCGTGCAGGCGCACAAGGCTTATTTCAATTCATGCGTCCAACCGCACGTGACATGGGCTTGGCTGACCGCACACACCCCGAAGAGTCCGCACGCGCAGCATCTGAATATTTGAACAAATTGTATGACCGTTACAATAATAATGTGGAATTAACTTTGGCTGCATACAACTGGGGCATGGGCAATGTGGACAATTACATTAAACCCAAGGCCAATGGCAGCACCTATGACCGTTTCCGCCTGACCAAAATGCCAGAAGAAACACAAAACTACATCGCACGAATTAAAATGCTGCGAACAACGTATTATCTTCGCTAGAATTGACGAGACACCTCGATCCCATTCAAGCGGCGATCAAATCTCCAATCAGTCAGCCAATCAAATGGCGTGCACAGTCAAACGATAACCCGCATCGCCCAAAACATTTAATTGAGCCACCTTCCCAATGGGTAAAGTCACTTTATCGCGCACATGACCAAAAGGTAAATCTGTCAAAATGGGCACATCACACCGACTGCGCATGTGCGCCACCATTTCATTAAAATCATAACCATGGTCGTTGTCATACAGCTTGTAACCATTGAACTGGCCAAGAATGACGGCTGATTGCTGCTCAAGAATCCCCGCATCACGCAATTGATACAAACTTCGCTCAATTCGATAAGGGTGTTCATTGATGTCTTCAAGAAAAAGAATGCCACCTTTTACATCAGGCAAAAAAGGCGTCCCCACCAATTGATTCACCATCGTCAAGTTGCCTCCCCACAACACACCCTCGGCTTCAAACTGATGGGGCTGAGCGACATCAACAATCACCACATCATGCCCTTGAGCGAGCATCTGCCAAAAGTGTGCCTCCATAAAAAGTGAAGGGACTTCCGAGCCGAAGTCAAAACAGGCCATTGGTCCAATATAAGAAGGACGCCCTGTCTTGGCATAGTAACCCAGGCAAAAAGCAGTGAAATCACTGTGCCCCATGAAGCGCAAGTCCAACTGAGCCAAGGCCTCAAAATCAATCAGATCCATGAATCGAGACACCCCATAACCGCCGCGCAACGCCATGACCAAATCTGGTTTTTTTTCTTGGCCATCAGCGAAGCGCATCAGATGGTTGATTTCGGCCAAACGCTCAGCATCTGTTCCTGCAAAACGCTGGAAATGCCGCAAAGCAGAGCCTTGCCCACGCACCGTCCAACCCCGTTCAGTAAAATAGTCAACTGCACGCGCAACCGAATTTTGATCTTGAGGATAACCTGAAGGGGCAACAATGTGAAGGATGGGCATAATATACTCTTAAAATGGCTTTGCTCAGGGATTAACCGTTCAAACCTTGGCTGTCCAAATACGACTCATAATCACCTTTAAAGTCAACCAAAGTGCCATCGCCTTTGACTTCAATGATTCGTGTGGCCACATTGTCAATGAATTGACGGTCATGCGATACAATAAACACAGTACCGGCATATTTCTCCAATGCCAACTGCAGTGACTCGATCGACTCCATGTCCAAATGGTTGGTCGGTTCATCAAGCATCAACACATTGTGGCGTCCCAGCAACAATCGACCAAAACTCATGCGGTGCTTTTCACCACCCGATAAGATGCGCACACATTTGGTCACATCATCACCAGAAAACAACAATTTACCCAAAACACCGCGAATGACTTGATCGTCATCACCCTGCTGACGGAAATTACCCATCCAATCGAACACCAGCTCATCGCTGTCGAATTGCTCAGCCGCATCTTGTGCCATATAACCCACATCGGCATTCTCAGACCATTTCACAACCCCGGAATCGGCCGCCAAATCACCTTGCAGAACACGCAACAGTGTCGTTTTACCCACACCATTGCCACCAATGATGGCGACTTTATCGCCAGCATCAATCATCGTTGAAAATTTCGTGATGATGGGATGATCAAAGGCTTTACTGACCGTCTCTACTTCCAAAGCCAAACGGTGCAAAACTTTGTTTTGCTCAAAACGGATGAACGGGTTTTGACGCGATGATGGCTTCATCTCCACCGTATCGGCTTTGATTTTTTGAATCATTTTTTGACGTGAAGTGGCTTGGCGCGCTTTGGCCTTATTCGCAGCAAAACGTTGCACAAACTCTTGCAACTCCGCCATGCGTTCTTTGGCTTTTGAATTACTGGCCATTTGGCGAGCACGTGCTTCGGCAGAAGCCAACATGTAATCATCATAATTGCCCGAATACACAGTTAAAGTGCCAAAATCCATGTCCGCCATGTGCGTGCACACGCCATTCAAAAAGTGGCGATCATGCGAAATGATGATCATTGTGCAATCTTTTTCATCCAACGCATGCTCGAGCCAACGAATCGTATCAATGTCCAAGTTATTGGTCGGTTCATCCAACAGCAACACATCGGGGTTGGAAAACAGGGCTTGCGCCAACAACACACGGACTTTTAAACCCGGAGCAACCGCAGACATCAAACCTTGATGCAAATCAATCGGCAACCCCACACCCAGCAACAACTCACTGGCGCGGGCTTCAGACGTATAACCATCGTATTGCGCAAACACCCCTTCCAACTCAGCGGCGCGCATGTAATCGTCCTCTGTCGCTTCCATATTGGCATAAATGGCATCACGCTCAGACATGGCCTCCCACATGGCGGTATGCCCCATCAAGACCACATCCAACACGCGTAAGTCTTCATACGCAAATTGATCTTGACGCAGTTTACCCAAACGCACATTGGGCTCAATCACAACAGAACCCGCAGATGGATCCAAATCACCACCTAGAATTTTCATGAATGTTGACTTACCACAACCATTGGCTCCGATGAGGCCATAACGATTGCCCTCACCAAATTTGACATTGATGTTTTCAAACAAAGGCTTGGCGCCAAACTGCATGGTGATATTCGCTGCTGATAACACGGGAAACTCCAAATAATAAATAGTACAAAAAAGATGGAAAAAGTGAAAAACAACTTTTTCATGCTTTAAAGGTTAGTGTTTCTGTCAGACTCAGCCAACAGAAATCAGAGACAATCAATTGATTGTGATCGAGCTGTTTTGAGCTCACTCACTCACATCAATTCATAGAAGAAAACGGACTCACTCACATTTTCTTTAGTTAATCACAAAGCAAAATGCTGTTTTTTGATGGCATTAAGACCATCGATTTTGAACAGAAAAAAGCACAATTTCAGCACAGATCCGCTTGTTTGTGAAACAAAGCAAACGCTCATCTGCACAAAACAGATGGAAAACCACACAGCCAAACATCACCATCAAACAACCAGGTCAGTGACGTCTTTTACCATAACGGCTGCACATCCACAAAGTCAAAATCGAAAACATGAAAGCACGCGAAATATTCAGCGTGCTTTAAAAATTAGGCCTTGCTCTTTTCAGCCCCACCCAAATGCTCTGGGTACAGTTTAACGCCTAAACGCTCACGCAACAGATTTAAATAAGCCCGCTGTTGTAACTCCCCTGAAATTCCGCCCCATTGCTGTAATGCAGATTTCAAACCCACGAACTTATCCGATGCTGGCTTGTTCGGATCATCACCAATCACACGCACAATGCTGACGCTGTTGGCATCATCACTGACCAACAATTTAGGCACATCCTTTGCACCCAAGGCCAAGACCTGAGCCACTGTAGCGCGACTTAAATTGCTGCTCAACAAAGGACCAACTGCAACGGGCGCACCAATGGGGGTGCTGGCAGTCATGGCAGCCACTTGCTTTTGTGCATCCTCACGGGTCTGAGCCACGACAGACGTTTGTTTCAATGTTTTTTCGATTTCAGCTTGGACATCGACCAAAGGCAATAAACCAGCAGGCGTTTGCTTACTCACACGACCAACGATCAAGCTGGTGTCATTGAATTTCACAGGCGAACTGATGGCTTTACCCACCACCTGCGTCCCTGTGATCAAAGCCAAACGCACATCGGTTGATTTCAGCGATTCAGGCAAAGCATCGTCGCCCGTGCGCGTGACATTTTTTGCAGACTCAACTTTACCGCCAAACCGAGATGCGATCGCGGCCAAATCTTGCGGCGCCTTGGCGCTGGTCGCATCAATTTCCTTGGCCACAGCCTCCATTTTAGCCAATGCGGTTTTTGCCAAAACATCTTTAATTAAAGTGGGGTCTTTTTTAACCTTATTGATTTCTTCTGTTGTTGGTGTACCACCAAAAGCCGATTTGATGTCAGCATCGCTTGGTGCATAATTGACAGGCAGCACTGGAACCACCACGTAATCAACATCAAAAGACTCAGTTTTTGTAAATTGAGCGGCATGCGATTGATAATACGCATTCACTTTGTCTGAATCCACCGTGACTTTTGTCATATACGGGGTCAAGTCAATGGGTTTGATTTCAACCAAGCGCACTTGTGTCAGCACATCAGCAATGGCCGTTTGCTGTAAAGGCTGCATATTGAAGCCCGAACCCGACACCTGCTCAATCAAGCCCGTTGACAAACGATTGCGCACACTGTTTTCGTATTGCGCCTCGGTTAAATGGTTTTGTTTCAACAAAGCTTCATATTTGGCACGGTCAATATTACCCTGTGCATCACGGCTCACAATCGGATCTTTAAGCAAAGCACTGACCAACTGCGCATCACTGACCGTCAAATGTTCAGACTGAACGGCCTCAGACACGGTATATTCATCGACCATCTCATTAAGAAAAGCCGTTCGTTGCTCGAGGGTATCAAAATCGGCTTCACTGAATTTATCGCCCATTTGAGCACGCACTTTATCTTTGTATTGATTAAAGCCCTGCTCAAATGCCGTTTTGGTGATGCTTTGCTTGCCTATTTTTGCAACCACGTCCCCATTAAAATCCATGGTCGTCAAATTTGACACGCCTGAAAACATAAACGGAATAAACATCACCGCTAAAATCAGTTGAATTATTTGTTTGTGTTTGTGCACAAAATTAAACATGTCATTCCCTTAATCCGAGCTGCCGCCGCATACACGGCTCAATAAAAGTTCATCATTATATCGCTGTTCAGTCAACTAAGCCACCCCCGCACTCAGCCAGCGCAGACTAGATACAACACGCACAAAAAAAGGTGAACCAAAGTTCACCTTTTTTCTTAACTGGCGGAGCGGACGGGGCTCGAACCCGCGACCCCCGGCGTGACAGGCCGGTATTCTAACCAACTGAACTACCACTCCAACATATACTGCTTGCTCATAAAAATGCGTGGTGGGTGTTGAGAGGCTCGAACTCCCGACCTACGCCTTGTAAGGGCGCCGCTCTACCAACTGAGCTAAACACCCGCATTTTTACTTGCTTATCACATTCCAATGTCACATGGAAACGAACACGAACAATCATGTTCTATTTTTGGCGGAGCGGACGGGGCTCGAACCCGCGACCCCCGGCGTGACAGGCCGGTATTC
>ERZ724525.719-NODE-719-length-18975-cov-15.100264_pt1 | contig 18975 bp, 14 predicted proteins | sample MGYA00376058_ERZ724525 | MGnify/ENA primary metagenome ERZ724525 (study PRJEB28724, sample SAMN07190888) | wastewater metagenome | isolation source: influent of sewage treatment plant in Hong Hong | place: USA: Christiansburg, Virginia | collected 2016-03-01 ... | reverse complement strand
TGTCCAGCCCCATGGCCGCAAAGTGGCTGTAGAAGATGCTGGCGTAGTAGCCCTCAAATTGCGCCACCGGGCTGTTGCGGTACCAGTCGTTGGGGATGCTGGCAAAAAAGGCGTGGAACAGGGTTTTGAGCGCGGGCAGGTCATTGGCTCTCAATACATCCAGTAGGCGCAGCCGGTGTGTGAGTGACTGGCTTGTCGGCACGCCGTAGGCGGGCAGCAAGGCGGTGTTCAGGCAGCCCGCCACCTCCAGATTGGGGTAGGTCAGGGTATAGACCCAGCGCCCAGGCATGGGCTGGCTGCGGCTTTGGATGGTGAGATAGCCTGCCTGAAACATCAGGGCTTCTGAAGGTATGTCGTCCACATCGAAGGTGGACAGCAAACTCTCCTCGGCCACCGTCCGGGCCAGGTCGGGGGTGAACTGGCAGCGCCCGGCCAGCAGCTTGATGAGGAAGGTGGGCGTGCCGGTCTCGAACCAATAAGGGCGGAACTCGCGGTTGCGAAACAGCAACAGCATGTCAAACGGGTTGTACACCCCCTGCCCCAGCCAGTTGTAGCCGTTGTACCAGCGGCGGATTTCTTCCCTGTCCAGCCCCGGCAGCTCGGGGGCAAACACCGTGTCCACATCTTCATCGGTATACCCGCACAGAGCACTGTAACGGGCGCTGAGTGTGATGTCCTCCAGGTTGTTCAGGCCCGAAAACAAACTCACTTTGCTGAACTTGCTCACTCCGGTGATGAAGACCAGCCGCAGGTGCTCGTCCATGTCTTTGAGTACCGAGTACAAGTCCTTCAAGGTTTCGCGCATCTCCAGGGCAATGGCGCTGTCGGTGATGTTGTCGAGGATGGGTTTGTCGTATTCGTCGATCAGAACCACCACGCGCTGGCCGGTGAGTAGGTGGGCCTGGGCAATCAGCGCCGACAGATTGCCTGCCACATCGGAGGCGGGCAATTCGGCTGGGCGTACTATGCCCAGCCGCTCGCGGTTGGTGCGCAAAATTTCTTTCATGCGCTGCACCAAGTTGACTTTGGCCTTGTGGACACCGCTGCCAAAGCTGATGCGGATGACCGGGTGCTTTTTGCTCCAGTCCCACCGGGTTTCAGCCGCCAAACCTTTGAACAGCGCGGCGTTGCCCTCGAACAGCTCTTTGAGCGTGTCGAGGAACAGGCTTTTGCCAAAGCGCCGGGGGCGGCTGAGGAAGTAATACTTGCCGCTCTGGGCCAAATCCACCGCGTAGCCAGATTTGTCGGCGTAATAGTGGCCTTCTTCGCGCAGTTCACGCAAGCTCTGGATGCCGATGGGAAGCTTCTTTTTCATGGTGGCGGGCCACACGGTTTGATTGGCTTTACTTGATGCACACCGAGCGCACTTGCTTCAAGTCGGTCAGGCCCATCAGCACTTTTTCCATGCCGTCCATTTTCAGGCTGCGCATGCCGCCCTCTACGCAAGCAACAAACAGATCGGCCACGCGGGCTCGCTCCTGTATCAACTTGCGGGTGGCTTCATCGGCAATCAGCAGTTCGTGCAGGCCCACACGGCCTTTGTAGCCGGTGCCACGGCAAGTGTCGCAGCCCTTGGCGCGATAGAGCATGAGCTGGCCGTTCTGGCCATAGCGGTCTGTCCAGTCGTTCAGCAACTCTTGCTCGGCATCGGCGGGGTTGGCCCGCCAGGCTGTGGTGTTGACCAAATCCTGGGTGTATTCGCGGATAAAGCTTTTCAACTCGGGATAGTCGGGAGCGTAGGCTTCTTTGCAATTGCACAGGCGCTTGGCCAGGCGCTGGGCCAAAATGCCCAGCAGGGCATCGGCAAAGTTGAAAGGATCCATGCCCATGTCGAGCAACCGGGTGATGGACTCGGGCGCTGAGTTGGTGTGCAGCGTTGAAAACACCAGGTGCCCGGTGAGCGAGGCTTCCACACCCATGCTCACGGTTTCCTTGTCGCGGCTTTCACCCACCATGATGATGTCGGGGTCAGCACGCAAAAAGGCCCGCATCACCAGCGCAAAGTCGATGCCGGCTTTTTTGTTGACCTGTACTTGGCGCAGCCCCTTTTGGGTGATTTCAACCGGATCTTCGGCCGTCCAGATTTTGGTATCGGGCGTGTTCAGGCTCTTGAGTATGGAATGCAGTGTGGTGGTTTTACCCGAGCCAGTGGGGCCGCACACATAAAACAAACCGTAGGGCTTGTTGACGGTGGCCACAAGACGGGCCATGTTGTGCGGCGTGAGGCCCAGCTTGTCCAGCGGAATGGGCTCGCCCGCTGACAGGATGCGCATCACCACATCTTCCACACCTCCGGCAGACGGCAGGGTGGCTACACGCAGCTCAATGTCAAGAGGGCCAAATTTTTTGAACTTGATCTTGCCATCCTGCGGCTTGCGCTTTTCGGAGATGTCGAGATCGCACATGATTTTGAGGCGAGCCACCATCGCATCGCGGTAGGCGGCGGGCACCTCGATATAGGGCATCAGCGAGCCGTCAACCCGAAAACGGATGCCCGTTTTGGCCTTGCCAGGCATGGGCTCGATGTGGATATCGGAAGCGCCTTGGTGGTAGGCATCCACAATCACTTTGTTGACAAACTTGACCAGCTCGTTGTCCGATGCTGCGGAGGCCACGGCTTGATCGTTGCTGCTGTCGTCTTCCAGCGGGGTTTGAAGGTCGGCCAGCAAATCGTCAATGGAGCCGCTTTCGGCTTGCGTGCCATAGAGCTGATCGAGGGTACCTTCAAATTCCACCTGTGTGGTAACGGCGTACACAAGCTTGCTGAACTGGGGGTACACCTGAGGCACCAGCCGGGAGGCACGCACGGCCTCGGGATCCAGTGTCATGATGAGCAAGCCGTCTGGCGTGTCTTCCAGCGCAATCCAGTGGTGCGCCTGCACGAATTCACGCTTCAGTTTGCCGTGCAGGGCCTCGGTGCGGATGCGGCTTTTGTCAAAACCGACGTATGGCACACGAAAGAAGTGACTGAGTGAGCTACCGATGTGTGCGGGCTGAGCATGGTACTCAGCCATCATGATGCGCTCTACCGATTGGTTTTGCTCGCGAGCCAATTGCATGCTGCGTCTGAGCTCGTCTGCACTGAGCACACCATTGGCCACCAACCCGTCGTACTTCGACACCAGCATGCGGTTTGGCGATTCAGTCGGGTTGGCCCGCTGGCGGATGGCTGTGGCCAGTGTTTTGCACAGCTGCACCACACCATCCATCTCAAGCGCCCCAAAGGGATGGCTGATTTTGCTGTTGATGACCTGGAGCACACCTTTGAGTTCAGCCCCATCCAGAATCGGGGCCACCAGCATTTGGCGCGTGCGGTAACCGGAGCGGCGATCCACTTCTTTCAAAAAATGCAGCCGACTGTCAATGGCGGCCAGCTCGGCATCGTCGTACACATCTTTGATGTTGAGGAACTGGCGAGTCAACGCCACAAAGCCTGCAATGCTCTGGGGGCCGATGGGCAGCTTGAGTTCCTTGCTGGTGGTCAAACCCGTTTTGACGCGGGAGACAATGGCTGTTTTGTCTTCACTCACTGCATACAGTGTCAGCCGGTCGGCATTGAAGAGGCTGCAAATGTCAGGGCTGACATCCAGCATGAGCTGCGAAAGGTTTTCTGTATCGTGAATACAGGTTGTGACTTGTTGCAGCCGCCTGTAAAACTCTGCGGCTTCTGGCGTGTTGACACGCGCTGGAACGGGTGAATTCATAGGTGCAATTCTTGGCCTGTCGCGAGCCAGCCAATGCGAACCTGGCGCTTGCCTTGCACGTCCCTCACGTGATTGATGTGGGCAATCTCGGTCATGATCAGCTCGGTTTCGGCGGGCTTGGTGTGGGTGATGAGCACAGGATAGTCGGCATCGGGTGCCATCAGGTCAAGCTGCCTTGCCAGCGTGCTCGGACACAGATGTAGGCTGCGCTCGGCCAGCGCCGATTCGCGCTCGCTGAAGGCGGTTTCAATCACCAGCATACCCACTTGCATGGCATTGATGCGCTGCCAGAAAGCAGGGTTGTGGCCCGTGTCACCAGAAAACACCCAATGTATGGGCTGCTCGCTCACCTGGGCAATGGCATAGGCCACTGCGGGCACGGTATGCACTGCCGGCAAAACCTCAATGCGCTTGCCCTCCAGCATCAACACATCGCCTTCGGAGAGTGGCTTGAATACCAAAAAAGGATGCTCAACGGTGGGTATGACCGAAAAATCCGGCCAGATGGTGTTGTTGAAAATATGCGTTTTCAGAGCTTGGATGGTCTCGGGCAAGGCATGCACCCGCACAGGCTGTTGACGGCTGGATGCCACCGCATCCAGCATCAGGGGCAAGGCCGCAACATGATCGAGATGGGCGTGTGTGATCAGCACATCGTCTATCTGGGCCATGTCAGCCAAGCTCAGATCGCCCACACCGGTGCCAGCATCGACCAAAAGCCGGTCATCGATCAGAAAAGACGTGGTTTTACAGCCCTTTGCAATGGCACCAGAGCAACCCAGTACTCGAATTTTCATGGGTAAATCAGCCAGCCAATCTCAGCCGGAGCATCACTTGACGAGGAACCGGTTGGTTCCATCCCAAGTGGGGTCAATGGGCAGCAGACGCTGTTGGGACAGCCGCTGTGCGTAGTAATGGTAAAGGGGGCTGGCGGGGTTGAGGCGCTGCAAATTGAGCAGATGCAGGTCGCATTCGTCCCATTGCTGATGGCGGAATGCCTTCAAAAAGCGGTTCCAGATAGACAGTTCCTGCTGGATGTGGGCATCGGGCACATCGGTCTGTGGTGCCAGCGGCGTGAAAATACACACGGCATCTTCTTTGCCCTTGACCACCACCCGATCCAGCTCTTGCCAGTAAAACGCTGGTGCCAGGCGGCGTGTGGCTTCGCCCACAACCACATCCACACCATAGACACGTGACAAAGATTCCAACCGGGAGCCGAGGTTGACGGCATCACCGATGACGGTGTAACTGCGGCGAATATCTGAACCCATGTCTCCCACGAACATGGAGCCGGTGTTGATACCGATGCCCACACCAATGGTGGGTTTACCTTGAGCCTGAAATTCGGCATTGATTTTGTCCAACGCCATTTTCATGCCCAAGGCTGCGTGTACCGCCTGGGTAGCGTGTTCATCGCTGCGCACGGGAGCCCCCCAAAAAGCCATGACGCAATCGCCCATGTATTTGTCGATGGTGCCCCTGTGTTGCCGGATGACCTCGGTCATGCGGCTGAACAGTCGGTTGAGCACGCCTTGCAGCTCTTCGGGTGACATGGATTCGGCCAGGGTGGTGAAACCGCGCATGTCGCAAAACATGACGGTGAGGTCACGGGCCTCGGCCTGCATGGTGTAGCTGTCGGGGTCTTTGACCATTTCATCGACCAGCTCAGGCGGCACGTAGGTACCAAAAAGCTGTGCCAGCTCGCGCTTGGAACGGCTTTCGGCAAAGTAACCATAGCTCATGTTCATGACGAACGAGGCCACGATCATGAACAGCGCAGCAGCCAGTGGCAGCACCAGGCCATGATGGGCATACAGCCAGAAATTGAGCCCGGTTACGGTGACCAGCATGGCCACACTGAGCGCCACAGCACGCGCAGCGGGCAACAACGGTAGCAGCGTGACCAGCAGCGCCCCCGAAATCAGCACCACGGCCAGTTCGTAGCCCAGGGCATAGTCGGGCGTGGCAATGACATTGCCATCCAGAAAGCCCGACAGCAAATTGGCATGTGCTTCTACGCCAGGATAGGCTGCTCCCACGGGGGTCGTTCTCAAGTCCAGCAACCCAGGTGCGGTGGTGCCAACCAAGATGATTTTCCCCTTGAGGGTGTCAGGCGGCACCCGGCCATTGAGCAAATCGGTAGCTGGGATGTACTGGAATGACCCACCTTTGGGTCCGCCCCAGCCTCGATAGGGAACGAGACTGCCAACACGGTGATCGACGGGTAGCGACAGGCTTTTGTCGCCTTGCTGAATCACAATGCTCTCAATGCCTTGGTAACCTTTGGGCAAAAACCGCGATGCAGGAAAACCTGGCTTGAGCTGCGTGTCACCCATCAGGGTGCGAAATATCGCCAGCGACAGCGACTGGTAATACGCCCCACCGAACTCCGACACCAGTGGTACGGCACGCACCACCCCATCGGAATCGGTGATGGCATTGAAGTAGCCCCCCGTTCGGGCGGCTTTGGCCAGCAAGGGGATGCTGGCACCGTAGCCCGTCCAGCCAATGAACCCGGACGCGGTGCCCCGCATGTCCTCGCGCGTCATGACAGGGGGGGGCAGTTGACCACTTTGGCGACCATCGCGGTCACTGGTGAAGTAATGCCCGAGCACCACAGGCCGATTCGCAATGGCATTGGCAAACAGCTGGTCGTGATCCAACTGGGCCGACAACTTCTCCAACTCGATTGAATACTCAGGAATGTGGGCCAGCTGCTTTTCGGCCAGCTGGCGCAAATGGTTGAGCCCGGAGCTGTGATCGGGCTCTGCAAACACCACGTCAAAGCCGAGTACAGCGATGTTTTGTCGCTCAAACAGCTCTTGTGTCAGCAGAGCCAATTTGTCGCGGGGCCACGGCCAGCGCCCGATCTCAGCCAAGCTTTTCTCGTCCACATCGACAACCGCGATCCGCTCGTCCAGCGTGCGCGGCATGGTGGCGCGAAGACGGGTGTCGTAAATCAGGTTGTCCACCCACTCCAGCGCCCCCAACTTGACCACGCCGACCACATGCAGCACCGCCATCAGCACAGGCAGCAAGGCAAACAGCAACCTGACCAATGGCCTGTTGGATGTGAACAATCCTGTCCCCTGCAAACAGCGTCTGGTGCAGACTAGACCATCACAAACTGCATCTTGGTTCCAGCAAGCTCAAGAATGTCGTTGTGCTTCAACATCTGAGGCTCGGAACCAAGGGGCGCGTCATTGAGCGTGGGACGATTGACCGCCTCCACCACCGCGACGGCATAACCGTGCGTTCTGCGCGTGACCGAAGCCACGGCCACACCAGGCTTTCCAATGGTGGTGACGACCTTGATCAAGGTCACTTCGCGACCGGCAGCGGGGCCAGAAATGACCCGGATGAGCGCCTTGCCCACTGGAGCAGCGGGCGTGTGGGCATCGGCGTGGGCCGATGGCCGGATGATCATGGTTTTCTCAAACCCGGCATCAGCCGTTTCGTTAATAAACTTGATCTTGTGCTTGCCCACTTCAATGGTATCGCTGTGCTTCAGAAGCTGCTTTTTGACGGCCTTCCCATTCACATAAGTGCCATTTGTGCTGTTCAAGTCTTCAATATGGACTTCCGATCCCGTCATTTGGAGAGCGGCATGCTCGCCGCTCACCGCCAGGTTATCGATCACGATGTCGTTGTAAGGCCTGCGGCCAAGGGTGGTGCGATCCTTGGTCAATTGCAATTCTTTGACAACAACACCGTCAATTGAGACGATCATTTTCGGCATGGCCGACTCCTCTGATTCATTTGCATCGTTCAGTGTGGGCATCAAGACGAACGCAGGATGCGGGAAAAAAAGCTGCTAGACCCCGATTGTGGCTTGACCAATACGAGTATGACTGAAATATTGTCGCGTCCACCACTCGCATTGGCCTGCTGTATGAATCTGGCAGCCTTGGCATTCAGATCAAGATTCTCAGCCATGATGGCAGCGATTTTGTCATCATCCAACATGTCGGAAAGTCCATCCGAGCACATCATGTACACATCTTCAACCTGCGGCGTGTGTTGCATGACATCGACTTCAACCACGGCATCCACCCCCAGGGCACGGGTCACCAGATTTTTATTTGCAGCCCCTTTGGCTTGCTGCGGGGTAATCAGGCCCGCATCCAGCTGCTCTTGCAACAGGGAATGGTCTCGCGTCAGCTGCTTGAGTCGCCCACCACGCCACAAATAGCACCGAGAATCTCCCACATGGGCCAACACCACCCGGTTCGGCGCAAACACGCCCGACACCAAGGTGGTACCCATGCCCGCAAATTGCACATTGGCAATGGCTGCGTTGTAGATAGCCTGGTTGGCATGCAGCACGCACAACTCCAGCGCACGCTGCACATTGCCTGTACTGACGCGCCCACCCGATGACTTGATCCATTCCGCCAATTCGGCACGGATGAGGGTCACGGCCATCGCACTGGCAATTTCCCCGGCGTTGTAGCCCCCCATGCCATCGGCCAGAACGGCTATGCCCTGTGCAGGGTCACAAGCCACCGAGTCTTCGTTGTTGTCGCGTACTTTGCCGGGGTCTGTCAGGCTGACAAATTCAAAATTCATGGCTGGGAAGGGGTCTGCCCCCCGTCTGTGTGGTTGGTCAACACCACGGTGGTGGCAAATTCTTTGGTTTGTCCCGATGCGGGTTGTTGGGCCTGAACGGCACGGCTGATTTCCTCGGCATCCAGCGTCTGTGTTTCAGTCTGCTGGACAGGGTTTGCGTTCAAACACTTTTCCAGTGCATCAGCCATGATTTGGCCTGTCGCAAAGCGCACGTCCAAACTCTTGGCGAGCGCGCTGGCAACCACAGCCGCCAGCTCTGCCGAAATATGGGGGTTGACAGAGCGGATATCTGGCGGAGGCTCGTTCGCTATTTTGAACATCAGCTCAGCCATTGACTCCGCCCGAAACGGCAAGGTACCCGTCAGCAACTGAAACGCCATCACACCCAGCGAATACAAATCCGAACGACCATCGACTTTTTTACCCGCAATCTGCTCTGGTGACATGAAGCTGGGCGTACCCAACACCATGCCGGTACGGGTACGGCTGGCATCCGTCACACGGGCAATGCCAAAGTCTGTGACCTTGATGGTGCCCGTCTGCGCTTCGTACATGATGTTGGCGGGCTTGATGTCCCTGTGTACAACATTCAGTGAGTGGGCGTAATCAAGTGCCCTGGCTATCTGAATCAGGATGGATACCACTTTGTCCTGTGGCAGCAAGTTGCCAGGCTGGGTGTGGGCCACCAAATCCTTGCCCTTCAGAAACTCCATTGCAATGTAGGCAAGCTCATGGTCTTCGCCGGCATCGAAAATGGTCACGATGTTCTGGTGCTGCAAACGCCCGGCTGTTTCGGCTTCGCGGAAGAACCGCTGGCGGGCATCCTCCAACTCGTCACCCTCAAATTCTTGTGCCAACGCCATGGTCTTGATGGCTACAACACGGCCAATTTTGGGATCTTTGCCCAAATAGACCACCCCCATCGCCCCTTTACCCAGCTCCTTGTCCACTTGATACCGTCCGAGCATGGGTTTTTCGATGGCCTCACCATCGAGCAACATCGTGCCGCCCCGGTGGGATGAACCGCCCAACATCACCGTTTCAGACAGGTTTTTCACCCGCTTGAGCTTGTTTTGCAAGTCCTTGTGGTTGGCGTTGTACAGAGCCATGTGCTCATACACGGCCTGCGCTTTGTTGAATTGGCGCTTGCGCTCGAAGTCCAAAGCCAGATTGGACAGGTTGTCCATGAGGGCATCACTCATGGGAACACGCCGAAAACGGTCGAACGCCATATCAAGCTGGCCCTGCCCCTGGTGGGCCAGGCCCATCATGCGGTTGGTTTCGGCGGACTCTTCATCCGATTTGATCTTGCCAGCCTCGGTCAGCAAAAACCGTTTGGTTGTCAACCCCAGGTAACCCACCACCAAAGCCACCGCAGGCAAAACCAGTGGCACCCACACATAGACCGAGCTGATGAGCCAAGCCTGGGCAGCCAGCAACGCGATCAGGCTCACGCCCGTGACCACAGCGGCCACCCCAGCCGATACTCTGGGCAACAAACCGGCTACCAGCAACGCCACCAGCAACGTACTCCCCAAACTGGCTGTTTGGCCCCAAAAAGGAACCGTGAAGAAATGTCCACTCAGCAGACTGGAGGTGGTGTGCGCCAGCACCAGGGCAGGGCTGGTGACGGCAGACACCGGCGTGGCAAAGCTGTCGCCCACACCAGCCGCCGTGGCACCAATGGCCACAATTTTTCCTGCGTATTTGCTGGCAGGAATTTTGCCGGAGTACACATCAAAAAATGAATCCTGGACAAACGGGGACTTGCCATCCTTGTCTGGGTAAAACTGGGTAAATACCCGGCCATGATCATCCATCGGGATGGTGATACCACCCAGGCGCAGCAAACCATCACCCACTGACTTCAGGTCTTGGGTGGACAGATTCAAACTGTGCGCCGCCGTCTGCATGGCCATGCTGGGTATGGCCAAACCATCATGGTTGAGCAACAGCAAGTCCGACCTGACTGTGCCATCCCCTGCGTCAGGCAGCTGGTTCAGGTGGCCCACACCACGGGCTGCACGGCCAATGGCCTCAAACGGTAGCGAAACACGGGTGGTGCCAATCAGTTGGATTGACCCATCCAATGTCGGTGCGTGCTGGCTCACATAATCGGGCAAGGGCCGATCTGGCCTGCCAAGCGGCTCCCCGAGCTCGAAGAGCAGAGGCAGCACCACGCGACCCGACTTCTGGACGCTGGTCACCAGCGTTGTGTCCGTATCCAGATCGCGGATGGCCCCATCGACCACGCCCTTGATCCGAGATGCCAGTGGATCGCCCTCGGGGGCCTTTGCAATCAAAGACTGCACATCCAGAAGAGGCTGCAAACCTCTGTCCACCTGTGGCTCGAAAAACAGCGTCGTGTGGGCAATGGTCTTGACCCCGCCTTGAGTCAATTGGTCAATGACCTTGGCATGCACATCGCGCGGCCAAGGCCAGCGACCGATGTTGGCGATGCTTTGATCATCAATAGCCAGCACCGCCACTTGCGGAGAGGGAGTCCGCTGGGTTTGTTGTGAGGCATGGTCATAAAAACGGTTTTCAATACCGCCCAGAAACCCCGTCGCAGCCTCCAAAAACAGCACGCCCACAACCAGCAGAAAGCCAAACACGCCATCTGAACGCAGCATGGCAATCAACCCATCTCCTGATTTTTTCTGCATGGCCTTCCTCTAAGGTATCTGGAGTGCAAACCACCGCGAAATGATTCGTCACCATATAGCGCGGCAAAGCGACAGTATCAGACACCGCATCGCATCACAAGGTAAGAATGCACATGAAGTGACAATGAATGGTTTTCATGCACCATAAAAAAATCCCACCGAAGTGGGATTGATGTTCACGTTGGCATGATCGCCATGCTGTCGATCAAAGCATTTTCTTCAGCAAACGGGCCATTTCGGATGGGTTGCGTGTGACGGTAAAGCCACACTCTTCCATCACAGCCAGCTTGGCATCGGCAGTGTCGGCACCACCAGAAATCAGGGCACCTGCGTGGCCCATGCGCTTGCCGGGAGGGGCTGTGACACCAGCGATGAAGCCCACGATGGGTTTCTTCATGTTTTCTTTGCACCAGCGAGCGGCTTCAGCTTCATCGGGGCCACCGATTTCACCGATCATGATCACGGCATCGGTATCGGGATCGTCATTGAAAGCCTTCATCACATCGATGTGCTTCAGGCCGTTGATGGGGTCACCACCGATACCGACGGCAGAAGACTGGCCCAGACCGATTTCGGTCAGCTGAGCCACGGCTTCGTACGTCAGCGTACCGGAGCGGGACACCACACCAATGCGGCCTTTGCGGTGAATGTGACCGGGCATGATGCCGATCTTGATTTCATCGGGAGTGATCAGACCGGGGCAGTTTGGTCCGAGCAGCAGGGTGCGCTTGCCACCGGCTGCTTCCTTGGCCTTCATCTTGTTGCGCACCATCAGCATGTCGCGGACTGGAATGCCTTCGGTGATGCAGATTGCCAGATCCAGATCGGCTTCCACAGCTTCCCAGATGGCAGCAGCCGCGCCAGCTGGAGGCACGTAGATCACGGAAACAGTGGCTCCGGTTTCAGAGGCAGCTTCTTTGACGCTGGCGTAGATTGGAATGTTGAAAATCTTCTCGCCTGCCTTTTTGGGGTTCACACCCGCTACGAAGCAGTTCTTGCCGTTTGCGTACTCCTGGCACTTTTCAGTGTGGAACTGACCGGTTTTGCCGGTGATGCCTTGGGTAATGACTTTGGTGTCTTTATTGATGTAAATGGACATGTCGGCTCCTTACTTGACGGCTGCAACCACTTGTTGGGCCGCTTCGGCCATGGTGTCGGCACTGATGATGGGCAGGCCGGATTCGGCCAGCATCTTCTTGCCCAGCTCTTCGTTGGTACCCTTCATGCGCACCACCAGAGGCACTTGCAGGTTCACGGCCTTGCAAGCGGTGATCACGCCCGTGGCGATGGTGTCGCACTTCATGATGCCGCCGAAGATGTTGACCAGAATGGCCTTGACCTTGGCGTTCTTCAACATGATCTTGAAGGCTTCGGTCACCTTCTCGGGGGTGGCACCGCCGCCCACGTCCAGGAAGTTGGCAGGCTCAGCGCCGAACAGCTTGATGGTGTCCATCGTGGCCATGGCCAGACCGGCACCGTTCACCAGGCAGCCAATGTTGCCATCCAGGCTGATGTAGGCCAGATCGAACTTGGAAGCCTCGACTTCGGCAGGATCTTCCTCGTCCAGATCGCGCAGCGCAACGATTTCGGGCAGGCGGAACAGGGCGTTGGAGTCGAAGTTGAACTTGGCATCCAGGGCGATGATGTTGCCCTTGCTGTCGCGGTTCAGCGGGTTGATTTCGACCAGCGATGCATCGGTTTCCATGTAGCACTTGTAGAGCTTCTGGAACACATCGGTAGCCTGGGCCATCGAGTCGGCTGGCATGCCAATACCGCTGGCGATTTCCTGGGCCTGCGCATCGGTCAGACCAACCAGGGGATCGACAAACACGGTGATGATTTTTTCGGGAGTGGAGTGGGCCACTTCTTCGATGTCCATGCCGCCTTCGCTGGAGGCAATGAACGCCACTTTCTGGGTGGCACGGTCGGTCACAACCGACACGTAGTATTCTTTTTGAATGTCTGCGCCGTCTTCAATATAGAGGCGACGGACTTTCTGACCTTCGGGGCCAGTCTGGTGGGTTTTGAGCTGCATGCCCAGAATGTCACCAGCCAGACGCTTGACATCGTCAACCGACTTGGCAACTTTGACACCACCGCCCTTGCCACGGCCACCGGCGTGGATCTGTGCCTTGACGACCCAGACAGGACCACCCAGCTTCTGTGCGGCTTCTACCGCTTCTTGAACTGTGAATGCGGGAATGCCGCGCGGCACGGGCACACCAAAACTGCGCAAGATTTCCTTGGCTTGGTACTCATGAATCTTCATGGATGGTCTCTCAAGAGTCGAAAGTGAACGCGTCGGCCGAACGGACTGAGATGGGTGAAGTCAGTGAACGACCGCTGCACGGAGTCACGAAATGTGGGCGCTTAACACACCAAATCGCACTGTATCATGGTGGAATGCACATAACTTGTCTGAAACTGACAGTCAAGTACGAACTTCCCCGACCATCCCAGATTGCCGAAAGATTGACGCATGACCAAGGTATTTATTGATGGCGAAGCAGGCACCACGGGTCTGCAAATACGCGAGCGGCTGGCCAACATGCCTGCCGTACAGGTATTGAGTATTGCCCACGACCAGCGCAAAAACCCCGATGCCAAGCGCGATTTGCTGTCCGCCGCCGACGTGGTCATTCTGTGTCTGCACGACGATGCAGCCAAAGAAACGGTGGCAATGGTCGATGCGCTCAAGACCCAAGGTCAGACCAGTCCCCGTGTGATTGATGCATCCACCGCACACCGCGTGTCACCCGGCTGGGTGTATGGCTTTCCCGAGCTGGCCGCCAGCCAGCGCGAAGCCGTCATTCAGGCCGAGCGCGTGGCCAACCCCGGCTGTTACGCAACAGGGGCCATTGCCCTGTTGCGCCCGCTGGTCGATGCCGGACTCATCGCCCCGGATTTCCCAGTCACGCTGCCCTGCGTCAGCGGCTACTCGGGCGGAGGCCGCACCATGATCGAGGCCTACGAGGCAGGCACAGCACCGTTGTTCGAGCTGTATGCGCTGGGCCTGGAGCACAAGCACCTGCCTGAAATCATGGCCATGACCGGCCTGACACGCCGTCCGCTGTTTGTCCCCTCTGTTGGCAACTTCAAGCAAGGCATGCTGGTTCAGCTGCCACTGCACCTGGATGAACTGAACGGCAGCGTGACCGCTGACGATCTGCAACAGGCTCTGCTCAACCACTATGCCCCGTCCAAAGCCTGGGGCGGCATGGTGAGCGTGGAGCCACCCACCGCCAACGCCAAGCTGGACGCACTGGCCCTGAACGACACCAACAAGCTGGAAATTCGGGTGTATGGCAATCCCACCCACCGCCAGGCCCTGCTGGTGGCCAGACTGGACAACCTGGGCAAAGGGGCCAGTGGTGCGGCGGTGCAGAACCTGCAACTGATGTTCGGACTGTAAGTTCAGCCGGGTTGGGCTGCCCCTTACCCACCTGTTATCGCATCGGCATCTTCCGGCCATTCGCCACATGCGATGCTGGCCGCTTTTTTGAGCGTCAGTGTCACCGTGGCGCTGCTGAAGCCCCTGGCCAGCAAAAACCGCATCTGTCTGGCACGCTCCGTGGCATCGGCGGGAGGGGAGCCAAATTTTCGTTGCCACAAATGGGCCGCCCGATGCACCTCGGTGTCGGCCAGGCCAGACATGGCCTCGGTGATCACCTCCGCACCCACGCCTTTGTTTTGCAAGGCCTGCTTGAGCCGCCGACTCCCCCACTGTTGCGCCTTGCTGCGCACCAAGCTCAAGGCCGCCCGCTCATCGCTGAGCCAGCCTTGGGCAGAGAGCTCATCCAGCAAGGCATCCAGATCTTCGGACGGTGTGGCATGCACGGCCAGCTTGGCCTTCAACTCGGCACGGGAATGCTCGCGCATGGCCAACAGCCTCAGGGCACGCCCCTTGAGTGAAACCCCGCGATGGAGGGAAGTGTTGCGCACAGGCGACCCGGGCTGCGTGAACCGGCCCACGCTCAGTCAGCGGCCTTGGCCCCGCCCAATCCCGGCGATGGCACCAGGGGCGCGGGCAACAGCGGCACGCCCAGCGAAGCACGCACCTTGTTTTCAATTTCATAAGCCAGCATGGGGTTTTCACGCAAAAACTCGCGCGCGTTGTCGCGCCCCTGACCAATTTTTTCGCCTTGGTAGGCGTACCAGGCACCCGATTTGTCCACGAGGTTGGCGGCCACGGCCAAGTCGATGATCTCCCCTTCACGGCTGATGCCTTCGCCGTACAGAATGTCGAACTCGGCCGTTTTGAACGGTGGGGCCACCTTGTTCTTCACCACCTTGACCTTGGTTTCGCTGCCGATCACATCCTCGCCCTTTTTGATGTTGCCCACCCGGCGAATATCCAGGCGCACCGAAGCGTAGAACTTGAGCGCGTTGCCACCCGTGGTGGTTTCGGGGCTGCCGAACATCACACCGATCTTCATGCGGATCTGGTTGATGAAAATGACCGTGCAATTGGCCTTTTTGATGGTGGCGGTGAGCTTGCGCAGCGCCTGGCTCATCAGGCGGGCCTGCAGACCCGGCAGGGAGTCACCCATGTCCCCCTCCAGCTCAGCCTTTGGAGTGAGTGCAGCCACCGAGTCGATCACGATCAAGTCCACCGCAGCAGAGCGCACCAGGCTGTCCACAATCTCCAGGGCCTGCTCGCCGGTATCGGGCTGGGAAATGAGCATCTCTTGCAGATTCACACCCAGAGCCTGGGCGTACTGGATGTCCAGCGCATGCTCGGCATCCACAAAGGCGCACACGCCGCCGAGTTTTTGCATCTCGGCCACCACTTGCAGCGTCAGGGTGGTTTTGCCCGAAGACTCCGGGCCGTAAATTTCAATCACCCGGCCACGCGGCAGGCCACCCACGCCCAGCGCCACGTCCAGCCCGAGGGAACCAGTGGAAACCACCTGGATGTCTTCAATCACCTCCCCGGCCCCCAAGCGCATGATGGTGCCCTTGCCGAACTGTTTTTCAATCTGTGCCAGCGCCGCTTGCAGGGCTTTGCTTTTCTCGGCGTTGATGGTTTTGACAGGCGTTTCCATGATGTTGTCCTCGGTGAAGTTGGGGTGGAGCTCCTGCGCTGACAAGGTCAGTGCTGGATGCATGTACAGCAGTGTATCAAGCCAAATACTTTGAAAACAACTGTTTTTTAGTCAGTTTACCTGACTAAAATCCCTCATCCCAATGCGTGCGCCATGCCCTTGCGTGGCACGCCTTCCCATGTCGCTCCACACCTTGACCACCCCTCCAGATCGCCCTGATCCCCCCGCCGCCTCCACCCCCCCGCCGCCCGAGCTGCTCTGGCGGCAGATGCACCTCGGCTTGCAGATGGGGCGGGCCTTGCAGCTGTTTGACCAGCGGGTGCTGTCGCTGATGGCCGCCGATGCACGCACGCCCCTCGCCCTGTCCAATCTGGCTGCACGCCAGCAGATCAGCGCCGCGCACATCCACCTGATTCGACACCTGCCACTGGCCGGAGCACGCCTGACGGAGCTGGCCCAGCAGGCCGCCATGTCCAAGCAGGCCATGGGCGATTTGATTGACCAGTGCGCCGCCTGGGGGCTGGTGGCGCGCAGCCCCGACCCGGTGGACAAACGGGCGCGGCACATCACCTTCACGCCGCTGGGACTGGACTGGCTGCATGCCTTCGGGCGGGCCGTGGCCCAGGCGGAGGAAGAATTCAGGGCCCAGGTGGGCAACGATGTGGCCACCGTGGTGGCCCTGGGGCTGGAGGCCTACGCCACAGGCAGCTGATGCCGCAGCGCCAGGCCAACACGGGGAAACCATGAGCCCGATGCGGTCTGCACACAGGCAAACCAGCGCACGGGCGCACTAAAATTCGGGCCTCATCTCAGCCAGTCAGCAGGGATATTGACCAGTAGGAGACATGGATGCGAATCCTCATAGCTGAAGACGATCAGATTCTGGCCGATGGACTGTTGCGCACCCTCCGGGCAGGAGGTGCCGCAGTGGATCACGTGGCCAGCGGCACCGAAGCCGATGCCGCCCTGATGACCAACAACGAATTCGACCTGCTCATCCTCGATCTGGGCTTGCCGCGCATGCACGGACTGGAAGTGCTCAAGCGCCTGCGTTCACGGGGCTCTGTGCTGCCGGTGCTCATTCTGACCGCCGCCGACAGCATCGAGTCCCGCGTCAAAGGGCTGGACTACGGGGCCGACGACTACATGGCCAAGCCCTTCAGCCTGCAAGAGCTGGAAGCCCGCGTGCGCGCCCTCACCCGCCGGGGCATGGGCGGAGCCAGCAGCACCATCAAGCACGGCCCGCTGATCTACGACCAGGCCGGGCGCGTCGCCACCATCGACGGCAAGATGGTCGAACTCTCCGCCCGCGAACTCGGCCTGCTGGAAGTGCTGCTGCAACGCGCAGGCCGCCTGGTCAGCAAGGACCAGCTGGTTGAACGCCTGTGCGAATGGGGCGAAGAAGTGAGCAACAACGCCATCGAGGTGTACATCCACCGCCTGCGCAAGAAGATCGAAAAAGGGCCGATCCGCATCGCCACCGTGCGCGGTCTGGGTTACTGCCTTGAAAAAATCCCCAACTGAGGAAGACCCCTCCGGCCTGACCGCATTCGGGCTGTTCCAGCGGGAAAAGCGCAGCCTGTTCGGGGAAATCCTGGACTGGATGCTGACCCCCCTGCTGCTGCTGTGGCCACTGAGCCTGGCACTGACCTGGCTGGTGGCCCAGGGCATTGCAGGCAAACCCTTTGACCGCGCCCTGGAGCACAACCTGCAAGCCATCATGCAGTTTGTGGAAGTCAGGCAGGACAGGGTGAAGTTCACACTCAACGGCCAGGCACGCGAGGTGCTGCGGGCTGACGATTCCGACTTGGTGTACTACCAGGTCAGGGGCCTGCGGGGCGAGCACATCGTGGGGGAGTCCGACTTTCCATCGCCCCCCGACAACACGCCGGCGTTGGTGGGGCGCATCCTGCTCAGGGACGATGTGATTCGGGGCGATGGCGTGCGTGTCGCCTACACCTGGATGCAGTTTTCATCCGAGTCGGACAAACTCGTGTTGGTGCAGGTGGGCGAAACCCTGTCCAAACGCTCCACACTGGCCACCGAAATCATCAAGGGCGTGATGGTGCCGCAGTTCGTCATCCTGCCGCTGGCGGTGCTGCTGGTGTGGCTGGCCCTGGTGCGCGGCATCCGCCCGCTCAACGAGCTGGAGCAGCGCATCCGTGCCCGCAAGCCCGATGACCTGAGCCCACTGGACGAATCGTTTGTGCCCGAAGAAGTGGCCCCGCTGGTGGCCTCCATCAACGACCTGCTCAACCGCCTCAAGGCCTCGCTGACCACACAGAAGCGGTTTCTGGCCGATGCGGCGCACCAGCTCAAGACCCCGCTGGCCGGGCTGCGCATGCAGGCCGACATGGCGCAGCGCGAAACCCGCCCCGCCGAAATCCACCGCTCGCTGCAACTGATTGCCCGCTCCAGCGTGCGCGCCACCCACACCGTCAACCAGCTGCTGGCCTTGGCCCGCGCCGAAACCACGGGCCGCACCCTGCCGACCGAAATCATCGACCTGGCCCACATCGTGACCGAGGTGGTGCAGGACTCGGTTCCCCGTGCGATGGACAAGCAGATCGACCTGGGCTACGACGGCCCCTCCGAAGTGCCGCCCGAATGCCTGATGGACGGCAACCCCACGCTGCTGAGCGAGCTGGTGCGCAACCTGGTGGACAACGCCATCCACTACACCCCCAACGGCGGCGTGGTGACGGCCCGCGTGCTGGTAGACCCATTCAGCGGCGTGCAGATTTTGCAGGTGGAAGACACCGGCCCCGGCATCCCGGAAAACGAGCGCGAGCTGGTGCTGCAACCCTTTTACCGTGCCCTGGGCACCAACGTGGATGGCTCGGGCCTGGGCCTGGCCATCGTGCATGAAATTGCGCAGCAGCACGGAGCCGCCCTCAAGATGGAAGATGCCCATCCTGGCCGGCACCCGCCAGGGCTGCGGGTGGGGGTGCGCTTTCCCAACCGCAACCGGCCACCGGCAGAGTGAGC
>ERZ724525.715-NODE-715-length-19024-cov-10.512837_pt1 | contig 19024 bp, 22 predicted proteins | sample MGYA00376058_ERZ724525 | MGnify/ENA primary metagenome ERZ724525 (study PRJEB28724, sample SAMN07190888) | wastewater metagenome | isolation source: influent of sewage treatment plant in Hong Hong | place: USA: Christiansburg, Virginia | collected 2016-03-01 ... | reverse complement strand
GTTATGTCCTCGAAGGGATCGTCAAGCGCAATGCGCAGGTTCGTTTGCTGCGCAATCACGTGGTCATCCATACCGGCGAGCTCGAATCGCTCAAGCGCTTCAAGGACGACGTCAAGGAAGTCAAGTTTGGCTACGAGTGCGGTCTGCAGGTGAAGAACTTCAACGATCTCCAGGAAGGCGACCAGCTCGAAGTGTTCGAAATCCAGGAAATCGCGCGGACTCTGTAAGCCATGCCCAAGGAGTTTTCCCGTGGCCAGCGCGTGGCGGAGCAGGTCCGTCGCGAACTGGCGGAGCTGATCCGGCTCGAAGTCAAGGATCCCCGTGTCGGTTTCATTACCCTGACCGACGTGGAGATCACGCCGGATTACGCCCACGCCAAGGTGTTCTTCACCTCCATGACCGGCCAGGAGGGGCTCGCCGAAATCCAGCAAGGATTACGTCGAGCCAGCAGTTTCCTGCGCCGCGAACTGGGTAAGCGCATTCGTATCCACACTTTGCCCGAGCTGCATTTTCACTACGATCCGTCGGTGGAAACCGGCAACCGGATTTCTGCCTTGATCGACAAGGCTATCGAAGCTGATCGTCACCTTGCCGAGGAGGCGGGTGAAGTTGCTGATGATGTAAAGAAGGATCCGGATTCGGCTGTTTGATTTTCCGGCGACGCTTTTGCGTCGCCTTTTCAGGAAGTTTCCCGTTTGGCTCAAGCTCCCCAGCGTCGTGTGCAGCGGCGTGTCGTCGATGGCGTGCTGTTTCTCGACAAGCCTGTCGGTTTAAGTTCGAATCACGCCCTGCAGAAAGCCAGGCGCCTGTTGAATGCTGCCAAGGGTGGCCATACGGGTACGCTGGATCCATTGGCCAGTGGCTTGTTGCCGCTCACCTTTGGCGAGGCGACGAAGTTCTCCCAGACCCTGCTTGATGCCGACAAGTCTTACGATGCGACGGTCTTGCTGGGGGTGACGACGACGACCGCGGATGCCGAAGGCGAGGTCCTGGAAACTTTGGCCGTCAATGTGTCCGATGCGGAGATCGAGGCGGCACTGGTGCGCCTGCGTGGCGAGATCGATCAGGTTCCGCCGATGTATTCGGCGCTCAAGCACCATGGCAAGGCGCTCTACGAGTATGCCCGTGCGGGTGTTGATATTCCACGTGAGCCGCGGCGCGTGACCATTCACCGTTTCGACTTGCTGAGTCGGAATGGGGACAGCCTGATGGTGAGGGTGGATTGCAGCAAGGGGACTTACGTACGCACGCTGGCCTCGGATCTCGGGGCTTTCCTCGGTTGTGGTGCCCATCTGACCGCCTTGCGGCGGACCAAGGTCGGGCCATTCACGCTGGAGGCGTCGATTTCGCTTGCCGACTTCGAGGCTTTGGAGGCTGACGACAGGGATGCCCGTCTGGCACCTGTCGATGCCTTGTTGGTGCACCTGGCTGTGCTTCAACTCGATGCAAATCAGACAAGGAGTTTCACCCACGGTCAGTCTGCGCAAGGCTTGAGCGGCGCGGTGGGTGAGATGTTTCGGGCCTATGACGGGGAGCGTTTCCTTGGCGTAGGGACCCTTGGGGACGGTGGGACGCTGGTGCCGATGCGCCTCGTAGCCACCGGTAATCAATGAAATGTCTTGAGTTATCCTGCGCCGGTTCGATATAATCGCGCGCTTCGCAAGGCTAAAACTAACCGAGTTAAACAATGGCAATCTCCACTGTACAAAAAGCGCAAATCGTTGGTGACTACCAGCGTGCCCAAGGCGATACCGGTTCCCCGGAAGTGCAAGTCGCTCTGCTGACCGCGCGCATCAACGATCTGACCGGCCACTTCAAGGCTAACGTCAAGGATCATCATTCCCGCCGTGGCCTGCTGATGATGGTTAGCCAGCGTCGCAAGCTCCTGGACTACCTGAAGCGCAAGAATGTCGACAGCTATCGTGAGCTGATCGGCCGTCTGGGTCTGCGCAAGTAAGCGGATAGAAGACGCTTCAGTACCGAACGTGACAACCCTGCCGCATTTTGCGCAGGTTTGATCATGGGCACAGCCGGTGTAAGTCCGTGAGGCTTCGCCGGCTTTGTCACATCTATGCGCCAGAGAAAACGGCGCTTTACCTCGGTTACGCGTGCGGTTGTTGTTTGCCGCCAACCGATTGAATGAAAGGACATCTTTTGCCTACCGCAATCAAGAAGAGTTTTACCTACGGCTCCCACACTGTAACCATGGAGACCGGCGAAGTCGCCCGTCAAGCCCATGGCGCAGTGCTTATCACCATGGACGACACCGTGGTGCTGGCGACCGTGGTGGCGGCGAAGAACGCCAAGCCGGGTCAGGATTTCTTCCCGCTGACTGTTGATTACGTTGAAAAATTTTACGCAGCCGGCCGTATCCCTGGTGGCTTCTTCAAGCGCGAAGGTCGTCCGACCGAGAAGGAAACGCTGACCTCCCGCCTGATCGACCGTCCGATCCGTCCGCTCTTCCCGGAAGGCTTCTACAACGAAGTGCAGGTCATCGCGCAGGTTGTGTCCCTGAATCCGGAAGTGGATGCCGACATCCCCGCGATGATCGCTGCTTCCGCTGCGCTGGCTATCGCCGGCATTCCGTTTGCCGGCCCGATCGGCGCCTGCCGCGTGGGTTTCGAGAACGGTGAGTACATCCTCAACCCGACTGCCACCCAGCTGCAGACCAGCAAGATGAACCTGGTGGTTGCCGGTACCGACACCGCCGTGCTGATGGTGGAATCCGAAGCCCTCGAACTGCCCGAAGATGTGATGCTGGGCGGCGTAGTGTTCGGCCACACCCAGATGCAGGCTGCCATCACCGCCATCAACGAACTGGTTGAGCTGGCTGGCAAGCCCGAGTGGGACTGGCAGGCTCCGGCCAAGAACGAGCCGCTGATCGCCCGCGTGACCGAGATCGCCGGTGCCAAGGTTGACGAAGCTTTCCGTATTACCGCCAAGCAGGCCCGTTCGCAGCAACTGTCGGCTATCGGCAAGGAAGTGCACGCCACGCTCGTCGCCGAAGGCATCGAGTTTGACGCCAACACCGTCAACAACATCATCTTCGATCTGGAAGCCAAGGTCGTTCGTGGTCGCATCCTGAGTGGCGAGCCCCGCATCGACGGTCGTGACACCCGTACCGTGCGCCCGATCGACATTCGTGTCGGCGTGCTGCCCCGTACCCACGGTTCCGCCCTGTTTACCCGTGGCGAAACCCAGGCGCTGGTGGTGACCACCCTTGGCACCGGCCGTGACGAGCAGATCATTGATGCGGTTGCCGGTGAATACCGCGAACGTTTCATGCTGCACTACAACTTCCCCCCGTTCTCCACCGGTGAATGTGGCCGTTTCGGTTCGCCGAAGCGTCGTGAAATCGGTCATGGCCGTCTGGCCAAGCGCGCCCTGCTGGGTGTGCTGCCGAGCAAGGAAGAGTTCAGCTACACCGTGCGTGTGGTGTCCGAGATCACCGAATCCAACGGCTCCAGCTCGATGGCGTCCGTGTGTGGCGGTTCGCTGGCCATGATGGACGCGGGCGTTCCCCTGAGCTCGCCGGTGGCCGGTATCGCCATGGGCCTGATCAAGGATGGTGGCCGTTTTGCCGTGCTGACCGACATCCTCGGCGACGAAGATCACCTCGGCGACATGGACTTCAAGGTGGCCGGTACCGAAAACGGTGTGACCGCGCTGCAGATGGACATCAAGATCCTCGGCATCACCAAGGAAATCATGCAGGTTGCCCTGGCTCAGGCCAAGGAAGGTCGTCTGCACATCCTCGGCCTGATGAAGACCGCGCTGGAAGGTGCTCGTGACGAGGTTTCGACCTTCGCCCCGCGCATGATCACCCTGAAGATCAATCCGGAAAAGATCCGCGACGTGATCGGCAAGGGCGGCGCTGTCATCCGTGGTCTGCAGGAAGAAACCGGCACCATCATCGAAATCACCGATGATGGCAACGTGACCATCTCTTCCGTCAGCTCGGAAGGTGCCCAGGTCGCCAAGAAGCGCATCGAGGACATCACCGCTGAAGTGGAAGTCGGCAAGGTCTACGAAGGCCCGGTGCTGCGCATTCTCGATTTCGGCGCCATCATCAATATCATGCCGGGTCGTGACGGCCTGCTGCACGTCTCCCAGATCGCCAATGAGCGCGTCAATGCCGTGGCCGACTACCTTAAAGAAGGTCAGGTCGTTCGCGTCAAGGTGCTCGAGACCGACGAAAAGGGCCGCGTGCGCCTGTCGATGAAGGCTCTGCTGAACGAACAAGCCCAGTAATATTCAGGCTTCGGTTTCAGAAAAATGGGCGCTTCGGCGCCCATTTTCATTTATGGTTTGGGCTGGACGTCGAAAGGGCTGCGCCGGGGGAACCCGCGGGGCCTGTCGACATCAGAGCAGGACGCGGCCCATGCTGAGCCCGCATCAATCAGGACGATGACCCAGACCCATGCAGAACCTCAAGAATTCTTCGCTTTTCCGCTCACAGGCTTTCCTGGATGGCCAGTGGCGCGATGCCGACGACAAGACCCGCTTTTCCGTAAGCAATCCGGCGACCGGTGAATTGCTGGGCGAGGTACCCCGGATGGGTGGTGCCGAGACCGTTCGGGCTGTGGATGCTGCCAACGCTGCCTTGCCGGCCTGGCGCAGCTTGCTGGCACGGGAGCGGGCCGCCATTCTGCAGCGCTGGTACCACCTGATTCTTGCCAATGCCGACGATCTGGCACGGATGATGACTCTGGAGCAGGGGAAGCCGCTGATCGAGGCAAAAGGGGAGGTGGTCTATGCCGCGTCCTTCATCGAATGGTTTGCCGAAGAAGCCAAGCGCCTCTATGGCGACACGCTGCCGACCACCGGTGTGGATCGCCGCTTGATGGTGATTCGCCAGCCGATTGGTGTGTGTGCGGCGATCACGCCGTGGAATTTTCCGGCCGCGATGATTACCCGCAAGGTTGCCCCGGCGCTGGCTGCGGGTTGTACGGTGGTGGTCAAGCCGGCCGAGCAAACTCCGTTCACTGCGCTGGCACTGGCCGAGCTTGCCCGGCAGGCTGGCTTTCCGCCGGGGGTCTTCAATGTGCTGACCGGCGATCCGGTGGCGATTGGCGGTGTGCTGACCGGCAGCCCGATTGTCCGCAAACTGTCTTTCACCGGCTCGACGGAGATCGGCCGGTTGTTGATGGCTCAGTGTGCGCCGACGATCAAGAAGCTGTCGCTGGAGCTGGGGGGAAATGCGCCCTTCATCGTTTTCGACGACGCGGATATCGATGCTGCGGTAGCCGGTGCGCTGGTTTCCAAGTATCGCAATGCGGGGCAGACTTGTGTCTGCGCCAACCGCTTGCTTGTTCAGGATTCGGTGTATGACGAGTTTGCGGCCAAGCTTGCCGAGGCGGTGAAGACCTTCTCCATCGGCAACGGGCTGGAGGCCGGTGTAAATGTCGGTCCGCTGATCGATGACGATGCGGTGCTGAAGGTGGAAGCGCATGTGGCCGACGCGCTGGCCAAAGGGGCGCGGGTACTTGTCGGCGGCAAGCGCCATGCAGCCGGCAAGTTGTTCTATGAGCCGACGGTGCTGGTGAATGTCACGCCGGACATGCGAGTTGCCCGCGAAGAAACCTTCGGTCCGGTGGCGCCGCTGTTTCGTTTCAAGACCGAAGATGAGGCCATTCAGATGGCCAACGATACCGAGTTCGGCCTGGCGGCTTACTTTTTTGCCCGCGATGTGGGGCGTGTCTTTCGTGTCGGTGAGGCGCTGGAGTACGGTATGGTCGGTATCAACACCGGCATCATTTCCAATGAAGTGTCGCCTTTTGGCGGCATCAAGCAGTCGGGCGTCGGGCGCGAGGGCTCCCGTTACGGCATCGACGAGTACCTTGAAATGAAATACCTGTGCATCGGAGGGATCGACAAGTGATGCGTCACGTTGGTGCCCTGACCCCTTCGCCCTGGGTGACGCGCTTTGCGTCGATGATTGCGGCGGGTGGCGAGGTTCTGGATTTTGCCTGCGGCAGCGGGCGTCATACCCGCTGGCTGGCCAGCAAGGGCTTCCGGATCGAAGCCGTGGATCAGGACGCGGTGGCGCTGGAGCTGCTCGCCGGCGTGCCCCACGTGGCGACCCGCGAGGCGGATCTCGAGGAGGGGCCATGGCCTTATGCGGGGCGACATTTCGACGGGATCATCGTCACCAACTACCTGTTTCGCCCGCGCCTGCCACTCCTGCTGACTGCGCTCAATCCGGGCGGCGTGCTGATCTACGAAACCTTCATGGTCGGCAACGAACGTTTCGGCAAGCCGAGCAATCCGGATTTTCTGTTGCGCTCCCACGAATTGTTCGAGCGGGTGGCTGACGCGTGTACGGTGATCGCCTATGAACAGGGCGAGGTTGTGGAGCCAAAGCCGGCGGTGGTTCAGCGTATTTGCGCCGTCAAGGGACACAACCCGTCGTTGCGTCTGCCCTGAACGATGGGGGTTTAGCGCAGCAGGGGTTTGAGTTGCTGCCAGATGGTGTCGAGGATGACCGGCTGGGCATCTGCGACGGGGTGGATGCCATCCTGCTGGAAGTAGTTCCGCTTGTCGGCAAAGCCTTCCATCATGAAGGGAACGAGGCGGGTCTTGTTGGCTTTGGCCAGATCCAGGAAGGCGTTCTCGAAGCGGCTTGTGTAGTCCGGCCCGTAGTTGGGCGGCATGCGCATGCCGATCAGCAGTACCTTTGCGCCGGCCTGCTTGCTGGCGTCGATCATGGCCTGCAGGTTGGCCGCCATGGCGCTTGCGGGAAGGCCGCGCAGACCGTCATTGGCGCCGAGTTCGATGATGACCACCGATGGCTTGTAGGCTTGCAGCGCGGCGGGTAAGCGGCTGCGGCCGCCAGCCGTGGTTTCGCCACTGATGCTGGCGTTTATCACCTTGTGGGGAAGTTTCGATTCGCCGATCCGCTGCTCCAGCAGTATCGGCCAGGCTTCGTTGGGACGCAGGCCGTAGCCGGCGGACAGGCTGTCGCCCCACACCAGGACGGTGCCGGCAAAAGCCGACGTGCCGGCGAGCATCAGGCTCGCCAGCACGAGGCGGAGAAGGGCGCGGATCGCCATCGCGATGGATCAGACGCTCAGCTTGTCGCCGCAGTGGCCCTGGATGAGCTGCAGCAGCGGGGGAAAGACCTTGGGCGTGCCGGCCACGACATTGCCGGAAGCGAGGTAGCCGGACTCGCCTGACAGATCGCTGACCAGGCCGCCCGCTTCACTGATCAGCAGGCTGCCTGCAGCCATGTCCCACGGCGACAGGCCGAATTCCCAGAAGGCGTCCAGGCGACCGGCGGCCACGTAGGCCAGATCGAGTGCAGCGGCACCCGGACGACGCAGGCCGGCAGTCTTCTGGGTCAGTTCCTTGAAGATTGCCAGGTAAGTGTCGATGTGGGAAAACTGGCGGTAGGGGAAGCCGGTGCCAACCAGTGCATCCTGCAGCTTGAGGCGCTTGGAGACGCGGATGCGACGGTCGTTGAGGAATGCGCCGGCGCCCTTGGAGGCGGTAAACAGCTCGTTGCGGTTCGGATCGAAGACGACGGCCTGTTCGACCACACCCCGGCGAGCCAGCGCGATGGAGATCGCGTACTGGGGAAAACCGTGGATGAAGTTGGTGGTGCCATCGAGCGGATCGATGATCCATTGGTATTCGGTGTCAGCCTCCGGGCCGGTCTCGCCGGACTCTTCTGCTAAAATGCTGTGGCTCGGATAGGCCTCACGGAGCACCTGGATGATGGCTTCTTCGGCAGCCCGATCCACTTCCGTCACAAAATCGTTGGGGGACTTGGTCTCGACGCGGAGCAAATCCAGGTCGAGCGAAGCCCGGTTAATGACGGTGGCGGCACGGCGTGCGGCCTTGATGGCGATGTTCAGAGTGGGATGCATGGGTGTCTGGCAAGGTCTGCCGGCCCGGGCATGAATGGCCCACCGGTCGACTCTAATTTGGAAAACCGCATATTTTAATATGAACCTCGATAACGCGCTTGAGCGCGTGCGTGTCGTTCTCTCCCGAACCAGTCATCCCGGCAATATCGGCGCAGCGGCAAGAGCCATGAAAACCATGGGTCTGTCGCATCTGGTGCTCGTCAATCCCCAGTCGTTTCCCGACCCGGTGGCTACCGCCCGGGCGGCCGGAGCTGACGATATCCTCGCCAATGCGCGGGTTGTCGGTACGCTCGCCGAGGCGCTGGAGGGTACGGTCTTCGCTGCGGCGATGACGGCCCGCCGGCGCGAAATGGCTGTGCCGATGAAGTGGGCGCGGGAGGCGGCGGGCGATCTCGTCCAGCTTGCGGCCAGTGGCGACGTGGCTTTGGTCTTCGGCAACGAGACCATGGGGCTTTCCAACGAGGATGTGGCCCTGTGCCACATGCCGGTGAAGGTACCGGTGAGCGAAACGTATTCGTCGCTCAATCTCGGCGCTGCGGTGCAACTGCTGTGCTACGAGCTGCGCATGGCCGCACTGGATCCCGGCAACGCACCGGCAACGGAATTTGAACCGGCAACCTTTGAGCAGATCGAAGGTTTTTATGCCCATCTGGATCGGGCAATTACCGCCAGCGGGTTTTTTAACCCGACCAACTCCAAGCGCTTGTGGCCCCGTTTGCGGCGTCTTTACGGGCGCATCCGGCTGGAAAAGGACGAAATCAACATTCTGCGAGGGATGCTGACGGCCTTTGAAAAGAAGTAGACTAAAATAGTCGGAAATAAAATCTGGCTCGTCCCTGCTGTGTACTGGCAGGCGGGCAGGCGCAAGTGCGCTTCAATTTCGGGGAGTTTCCTCTCATGTTCACTCGTCTGCGTGAAGACCTGGCCAACGTTCTCGAACGGGACCCGGCAGCACGCTCCAGGTGGGAAGTGCTCACCTGCTATCCCGGCATGCATGCCCTGTGGCTGCATCGCTTTGCCCACGCTGCGTGGATTCGCGGGTTTTACTGGGTGGGGCGTTTCACCAGCCACATCGGCCGGATGCTGACCGGTATCGAGATTCATCCGGGAGCTACTGTTGGTCGTCGCGTCTTCATCGATCACGGCATGGGTGTGGTCATTGGCGAAACTGCCGAAGTGGGCGATGACTGCACGATCTACCAGGGCGTGACCCTGGGCGGTACTTCCCTCTATCGGGGCGCCAAGCGTCACCCGACGCTCGGGCGTGGCGTGGTGATTGGTGCCGGGGCCAAGGTGCTGGGCGGTTTCGAGGTGGGGGACGGGGCCAAGGTCGGTTCCAACGCGGTGGTCGTCAAGCCGGTTCCGGCAGGGGCGACGGCGGTCGGCAACCCGGCACGGGTCATCGAAGCCGGCAAGGATGAAGCGGCCAAGGCGCGTGAAGCCAAGGCCGAGCAGATGGGTTTTACCGCCTATGGTGTGACCCGCGACCTGGATGATCCGGTGTCGAAGGCGCTCCACGGCCTGCTCGACCATGCTGTAGAAACCGACCGGCGGATTCGCGTGCTGGTCGATCAACTGGTGGCCGCCGGAATCTCGGTGGAAGGGGCTTTGAAGTCGGAGGATGCCTTCGACCCGCAGGGCCTCGGCAAGATGGTCGATTGAGCGCTGGCGCGCTTTGGGCAGGCTGCGAAATAGTTGATTGATTTGGTCGGGTTTGATATTGTTGAGTGAATTGTTCAACTATTCATTTACCAGCCCCCGGGAGCCGACATGAGACTCACCACCAAAGGTCGTTTTGCTGTAACGGCAATGATCGATCTGGCGCTTCGCTGTGCGGACGGGCCGGTAACGCTGGCAGGCATTGCCGACCGTCAGCGGATTTCACTTTCCTACCTTGAGCAGTTGTTCGGCAAGCTCCGCCGTTTCGAGCTGGTGAGCAGCGTGCGCGGCCCGGGGGGCGGTTATGCCCTGGCCCGGAACATGGGCTCGATCACGGTGGCGGACATCATTGCGGCGGTGGATGAACCCCTTGATGCAACCTCCTGCGGTGGCAAGGAAAACTGTCTCGACGAGCATCGCTGCATGACTCACGATTTGTGGACCAACCTCAACCGCCGCATGTATGAATACCTGCATTCGGTGACGCTGGGGAGCCTGGTGGAGCAGCAGCGGCAAAAGGTGGGACAGGTTTCGATACTGCACGACGAACGTTCGCCGACGGCCTGCCGGTCTGGCAGCAAGCTGCCCCTGACGGCCTGATTCACGCGGAGAATAGTCGTGTTTGCCCCGGTTTACCTCGATTACAACGCCACAACGCCCCTCGATCCGGCGGTGCGTGAGGCGATGTTGCCGTGGTTTCGGGATCGCTTCGGCAATGCGTCGAGTCGCCACGAATACGGCCGGGCGGCCCGCAAGGCCATCGACGAGGCCCGGGGACAGGTGGCGGCGGCGGTGAATGCCCACCCTACCGAGGTGATTTTCACCAGCGGGGGGTCGGAGGCGAACAACCTGTTTCTCAAGGGCGCCGCGGCCACCATGAGGCCGGGCCTGGTGGTCGTCAGTGCCATCGAGCATCCCTGCGTAAGGGAGCCGGCCCGGCAACTGCTTAAAAGCGGCTGGCGCCTTGAAGAAATCCGCGTCGATGGGGCTGGGCGGATTAATCCGCAGGCGTTTGAAGGTTTGCTGGCAGAGAAGCCGCGCTTGGTGTCTGTCATGCTCGCCAACAACGAGACGGGCGTCATCCAGAATGTGGCTGCCCTTGCAGCAGGGGTTCGCGCCAGGGGTGGCTGGATGCACTGCGATGCGGTGCAGGCCCTCGGCAAGATGAAAGTGGATTTTCGGGCGCTGGGTGTGCATGGCCTTACCCTGTCGTCCCACAAGATTTATGGCCCGATCGGTGCCGGTGCCCTGATCGTGGACAAGCGGGTGGAACTGGCGCCCCTTGTTGCCGGCGGCGGGCAGGAGCGGAATCTGCGCTCCGGTACCGAAAACGTGATGGCGATTGTCGGATTCGGCAAGGCTTGCGAACTGGCCGCTGCGCAAGTTGAAGAGCGGGCGCTGCATCTGGCCGGGCTGCGGCAGCGACTGGAAGCCGGCCTGCGGCATATGGATGCACGGATTTTTTCGGTAGATGCCCTGCGTCTGCCTAACACGAGTTTTTTCGCCATTCCCGGTGTGGATGGCGACACCCTGGTCGGAAAGCTGGACCGGGCGGGTTTTGCGGTGGCGAGCGGTTCGGCCTGCTCCAGTGCCAACCCGGAACCTTCCCACACGCTGCTGGCGATGGGGGTGGAAAGCGGTCTGGCCCGTGCGGCGGTTCGTGTGAGCCTCGGTTCTGCCAGTACGCAGCAGGATGTGGATGGATTTTTGACGGCGCTCGGCGAGAATCTCGCGAGCCTCCGAACCCTGACCGCCATGACGGTCTAAGTTGTTGGAACGACTTAATTTTTGCAGCACGGAGAAGATGAAGATGCTCAAGTTTCCGATCTACCTCGATTACTCCGCGACCACGCCGGTTGATCCCCGCGTGGCGGAGAAGATGATTCCGTACCTGACGGAACTGTTCGGCAACCCGGCATCCCGCAGCCACGCCTTTGGCTGGACGGCGGAAAAGGCGGTCGAAGAGGCGCGGGAAGATGTCGCCGCGCTGGTGGGCGCCGATCCGAAGGAGATCATCTGGACCTCCGGCGCGACCGAGTCGAACAATCTGGCCATCAAGGGTGCGGCCCATTTTTACTCGGGCAAGGGCAAGCACATCATTACCCTGAAGACCGAGCACAAGGCGGTGCTGGACACCGTTCGCGAGCTCGAACGGCAGGGGTTCGAGGCGACCTATCTGGACGTGCAGGAAAATGGCCTGGTGGATCTGGAAGCCCTGAAGGCAGCCATCCGTCCGGACACCGTGGTCATTTCGGTGATGTTCGTGAACAACGAAGTCGGCGTGGTCCAGCCGATCGCCGAGATTGGCGAGCTGTGCCGCGAGAAGGGCATCATTTTCCACGTGGATGCGGCCCAGGCTACCGGCAAGGTCGACATCGACCTGTCGAAGCTGAAGGTGGACCTGATGTCCTTCAGCGCCCACAAAACCTACGGCCCGAAGGGTATCGGTGCCCTCTACGTGAGGCGCAAGCCGCGTGTCCGCCTGGAAGCCCAGATGCACGGGGGTGGTCACGAGCGTGGCCTGCGTTCCGGCACGCTGGCAACGCATCAGATCGTCGGCATGGGCGAAGCCTTCCGCCTGGCTCGCGTGGAAATGGCCGAGGAGAACCAGCGCGTCCGCGAACTGCGCGACCGCCTGCTGGCCGGCTTGTCCACTATCGAGGAAACCTTTGTTAACGGGGACATGGAGCACCGTGTGCCCCACAACCTGAACATCAGCTTTGCCTATGTGGAAGGTGAATCCCTGATCATGGCGATCAAGGATATTGCCGTGTCCAGCGGTTCGGCCTGCACCTCGGCCAGCCTCGAGCCGTCCTATGTGTTGCGCGCCCTTGGCCGCAACGACGAACTGGCCCACAGCTCCATCCGTTTCACCATCGGCCGCTTCACGACGGTCGAGGAAATCGACTTCACAATTGAATTGTTGCAGCGCAAGATCGGAAAGCTCCGCGAACTGTCGCCCCTGTGGGACATGTTCAAGGAAGGCGTTGATCTCGATAGCGTGCAATGGGCAGCGCACTGACAGGAGAACGAAAATGGCATATAGCGAAAAGGTTCTGGACCACTACGAAAATCCCCGCAACGTCGGCGCTTTCAAGAAGGAAGATGACGGCGTGGGTACCGGCATGGTCGGCGCACCGGCCTGTGGCGACGTAATGAAGTTGCAGATCAAGGTGGGCAAGGATGGCATCATCGAAGATGCCAAGTTCAAGACCTACGGCTGTGGTTCCGCCATTGCGTCGAGCTCGCTGGTCACCGAATGGGTGAAGGGCAAGACCCTCGACCAGGCGCTGGAAATCAAGAACACCGCCATCGCCGAAGAACTGGCCCTGCCGCCGGTGAAGATCCACTGCTCGATTCTGGCTGAAGATGCCATCAAGGCGGCGGTCGAGGATTACAAGAAAAAGCACAACAGCTGAAAGGAACGCGATCATGGCAGTGACCCTGTCCGACAAGGCAGCAACGCATATCGGTAACTTCATCGCCAAGCGCGGCAAGGGCGTCGGCATTCGCCTTGGCGTGCGTACTTCGGGCTGTTCCGGGATGGCCTACAAGCTGGAGTTTGCCGACGAGGTGCTGCCGGAAGACGTGGTTTTCGAATCCCACGGACTGAAGGTAATGATCGACCCGAAGAGCCTGCCTTACATGGACGGCACCGAGCTGGATTTTGTCCGTGAAGGCTTGAACGAGGGTTTCAAGTTCAACAATCCGAACGTGAAGGATCAGTGCGGTTGCGGCGAAAGCTTTACCGTCTGACATGCTGGATCTGCGGCAGGACTTCTTCGCGCTGTTCGGGCTGACTCCCGCCTTCTCCATCGACATGGACAGGCTGGAGCAGGCTTATCTCGACATTCAGGGCAGGGTCCATCCCGACCGCTTTGCCCATCTTTCAGATGCCGAAAAGCGTCTGTCCATGCAGTGGGCCACCCACGCCAACGAGGCTTTCCGCACCCTGAAAAGCCCGCTGACACGCGGGCATTACCTGCTGGAGCTGCGTGGCGTCGATCCGGCTTTCGACACCAACACAGCCATGTCCTCCGAGTTCCTGATGGAGCAGATGGAGTGGCGCGAGGCCCTGGGTGAAGCGCGGGACGCCGCCGATGAGGATACCCTCGAGGAGCTGTCCCGGCGCATCCGCCACAGCACAAAGACGCTGGTCGAGCAGCTCGCCGCCCAGCTCGACGAGAGCGGTGATCTGGAGGGCGCGGCAGACAGCGTCCGGCGCCTCAAATTTCTCGAGAAGCTGCAACATGAAATCAACGATGCCTTGACGGCGCTGGAATCCTGATGGCTTTGCTGCAAATTTCCGAACCGGGCATGTCCACCGAGCCCCATCAACACCGCCTGGCGGTTGGGATTGATCTGGGCACGACCAACTCGCTGGTGGCGACGGTTCGCAATGGTGTGACCCTGTGTTTGCAGGATGAGGACGGCAAGATGCTGTTGCCGTCCGTTGTGCATTACCTGCCCGATGGGCAGATCGTGGTGGGGCGCAAGGCCCACGCCTCCCAGGCTACCGACCCGCGCAACACCATCGTGTCGGTAAAGCGCTTCATGGGGCGTGGCCTGAGAGATGTGGCCCACGTGGAAACCATGCCCTACGATTTCGTAGACGCCGAAGGCATGGTTCGCCTGCGTACCGTGCAGGGTGTGAAGAGCCCGGTGGAAGTGTCGGCCGAAATCCTCAAGGATCTGCGTTTGCGCGCCGAGCGGAGCCTCGGCGGCGAACTCACCGGTGCGGTGATCACCGTTCCGGCCTATTTCGACGAAGCCCAGCGCCAGGCCACCAAGGATGCGTCCCGGCTGGCTGGCCTCAATGTGCTGCGCCTGCTCAACGAGCCGACGGCAGCAGCCATCGCCTACGGCCTCGAGAATGCCTCGGAAGGCGTTTACGCGGTGTATGACCTGGGTGGCGGCACCTTCGACATCTCCATCCTGCGCCTGTCGCGGGGAGTGTTCGAGGTGGTGTCCACCAATGGCGATGCGGCCTTGGGCGGCGATGATTTCGATCACCGCCTGTTCTGCTGGATTCTCGACAACGCTGGTATTTCGCTGCCTTCCGACCGGGATTCCCGGCGTCTCCTGATGAAGGCCCGCGAGGTCAAGGAGCGCCTGACCCTCGACGAGTCGGTGCCCATCCAGATGACCCTCGACAGCGGTGAAGAAGTCGATCTCGTCATTGATCGGGCTGCCTTTGTCGAACTGACCCGTCACCTGGTCACCAAGACCCTCAAGCCGCTGAAGAAGGCCCTGCGTGATGCCGGACTCAGCCAGGAAGACGTGAAAGGTGTGGTGATGGTGGGCGGCGCGACGCGAATGCCCCATGTGCAGCAGGTGGTCGGCGAGTTCTTCGGCCAGACCCCGCTGACCAACCTCGATCCGGATACAGTCGTCGCCGTCGGTGCGGCCATGCAGGCCAATGTGCTGGCTGGTAACCGGGCAGCCGAGGAAGAATGGCTGCTCCTCGATGTGATCCCCCTGTCCCTCGGTATCGAGACGATGGGCGGTCTGGTCGAGAAGATCATCCCCCGCAATTCGACAATTCCGACGGCGCGGGCCCAGGAGTTCACCACTTTCAAGGACGGCCAGACGGCGATGGCCTTCCACGTGGTCCAGGGGGAGCGTGAGTTGGTCTCCGATTGTCGTTCCCTGGCCCGCTTTGAACTGCGTGGCATTCCCCCCATGGTGGCCGGTGCTGCACGCATCCGTGTGACTTTCCAGGTGGATGCGGATGGCCTTTTGTCCGTATCGGCGCGGGAAACCACCACCGGTGCGGAAGCCCGGGTCGAGGTGAAACCGTCTTACGGCCTTGCCGATGACGAAATTGCCGGTATGCTGAAGGCCGGTTTTGAACACGCGAAGCAGGATATGGAGCAGCGTGGCCTCAAGGAGCAACAGGTGGAAGCCGCCCGGGTCATCGAGGCGACCGAGCACGCACTGGCTCTGGACGGTGCGCTGCTGAGCGACGCGGAACGCAACGAACTGGATAAGGCCATCGCGGCCCTGCGCACCGCTGCCGAAGGGTCTGAAGCGCGCGCCATCAAAATCCAGCTGGAAGCCTTCAACCGGGCCTCCAACGAATTCGCGTCACGCCGTATGGACAAGAGCATCCGTGGTGCGCTGGCCGGCCAGAAGATTGACGATATCCGGCTCTGAACGAATCCGGACTGAGAACTCATGACTACATTGATTGTGCTTCCCCATGTGGAGCTATGCCCCGAAGGCGCCGTAATTGAAGCCGAGCCCGGCCAGACCATCTGCGACAGCCTGCTTGCCAACGGGATCGAGATCGAACATGCCTGCGAGAAATCCTGTGCGTGCACGACCTGTCACGTGATCATCCGCGACGGCTTCAACAGCCTGGAGCCGGCGGAAGAACTTGAAGAGGATCTCCTCGACAAGGCCTGGGGTCTTGAGCCTGCATCCCGCCTGTCGTGTCAGGCCGTGGTGGGCTCCGTGCCGCTGACGGTCGAGATTCCGAAGTACTCCATCAACATGGCGCGGGAAGGGAAGCACTGATGAAGTGGACCGATGTTCAGGAAATTGCGATCCAGCTCTCGGATGCCCATCCGCAGGTGGATCCACTGAAGATCAACTTTGTCGATCTGATGAAGTGGGTCATTGCACTGCCGGAGTTCAATGACGATCCGAAGCATTGCGGTGAGCGCGTGCTGGAGGCGATTCAGGCCGCCTGGATCGAGGAGGTCGAGTGAGCGTTCAGGAGCCCGGCAACATCCTGGGTTTCGACGTCAGGAGTGTGGCGGGAATACCGCTCCGCTTCGATGAGCTTGCTGGCAAGGTCGTCCTGATCGTCAACACGGCGAGTCAGTGCGGTTTCACGCCCCAATACGCAGGCTTGCAGAAGCTGCACGAGACTTACGGAGAGCGGGGGCTGGTCGTGATCGGCTTTCCGTGCAACCAGTTTGGTGGGCAGGAGCCGGGTGACGAAGCAGCGATTTCACATTTCTGTGAAACTCATTTTGGCGTCAGCTTCTTGCTGACCGAAAAAGTGGAGGTCAATGGGGCCAATGCCCATCCGCTTTTCAAGTTCCTGACAGCGGCGCTGCCCGGGGTCCTGGGGACGCAGCCGGTCAAGTGGAACTTCACCAAGTTTCTGGTGGACAAGGCGGGTGTGCCCGTCAAGCGTTACGCCTCAATGACCCCGCCAGAGGATCTGGCCAAAGACATTGAAGCTCTGCTGTAGCGCATTCTAGCGGGCCGTCGGATCCGACGGTTCGTTCAGCGACAACCAGTAAAGCCCCAGCTGACCAACAGCCTGCAGAAAACGTTCGAAATCCACGGGTTTGCGGATGTAGCTGTTGGCGCCGAGTCGGTAGGCTTCAAAAATATCCTGATGTTCCTTCGAGGTGGTTAGTACGACCACCGGCAGGAGCGCCGTGCGTTCGTCTGCACGGATGCGGCGTAACACTTCCAGTCCGTCGATACGCGGCAGCTTCAGATCCAGCAATACAAAGGCCGGATTGACGAGGCTGTCGCGGGAGGAGTACTGACCCGTGCAGAAAAGATAATCCAGGGCTTCGACACCATCTCGTGCGACGACCACCTGGTTTGCTATCTTGTTTTTGCTGAAGGCACGAAGAGTCAGTGCCTCATCGTCGGGGTTGTCTTCTACGAGAAGAATGGGGCGATCGGTCGCCATAAATACTCCTTGACCTTGCTTTTATGTTTTTCGTTACTTCCCGTGATCTGGGCCTTTAATTCTTCATTGCGAGCCCAAGCAAGATCATAAGTATGACTGGCGACCGAGACGGTCGACCAATTCCTCATTGGCGAATGCTTTTACAACAATTGACCCGCTTCGAGGATAAATATCTTGTCGTCGCCGCTGGGCCCGGACAACCAGGTGGGTGTCAAGTGGGGAAAGGCATTTTCCATGATGGCGCGGTTGTGTCCTACTTCAACGGCCAGAACCCCTTCCGGCTTGAGGTAACGGGGTGCATCCACGAGAAGTTTGCGTACCAGGTCGAGGCCGTCTTCTCCTGATCCGAGGGCAATCCCCGGTTCGTGCAGGTATTCCGGCGGCAGGGCGTCCACGGCTTCCTGGGTCACATAGGGCGGATTGCTGAGGATGAAGTCGAAGCGCTGCTCCGGTACCGCGGAAAACCCGTCGGAGAGAACCAGCTTGATTCGGTCTTGCAGGTGATAGGTGGCGATGTTCTCGGCGGCTACGTCGAGGGCGTCCTGGGAGATGTCGACGGCGACGATTTCGGCGTTCGGGAAGGCGAAGGCCATCAGGATCGCCAGGCAGCCGGAGCCGGTGCACATATCCATCGCGGCGGTGACGGAGTCGGGATCCTGAATCCACGGATTGAAGCCGTCCTGCAGCAACTCGGCAAAGTAGGAGCGGGGAATGATGACCCGCGGATCCACCTTGAAACGGAACTCGCCGAGCCAGGCTTCGCCGGTGATGTAGGCGGCCGGCAGGCGGTCCACGGCACGCTTCTCGATGGCTTCGAGGATGTCTTCCCGTTCGTCACCGGGGATGCAGGCGTCGAGGAAGGGCTCCAGGCGATCGAGGGGCAGGGCCAGGGTGTGCAGGATCAGATAGACGGCCTCGTCGTAGGCATCCGGCAGACCGTGGCCGAAGAAGCAGCCCGCCCGGTTGAAGCGGGTCACGGCGTAGCGCAGCCAGTCACGTACGGTGACGAGCTCACCCAGCGGGCCGTGCTCGTGTTCGTGGTCGTGTTCGTCGTCTTCCATGGGGGTGTCGTGGGTCATGCCTTGTCCGATACGTTCAACAGGTTTTCGAGGGTGCGCCGGTAGATGGCGGAGAGCGGTGCGATGGCGTCCATGGCGATGCACTCGTTGAGTTTGTGGATGGTCGCGTTCACCGGGCCGAACTCCACGACTTGCGGGCAGATTTCGGCGATGAAGCGGCCGTCGGACGTGCCGCCGGTGGTGGACAGTTCCGGGGTGATCGCGAGGGTGTCGCGGATTGCCGATTCGATGGCCGCCACCAGGCCGCCACGGGGGGTCAGGAAGGGCTTGCCGCCGAGGGTCCAGGCCAGGTCGTAGTCGAGCCCGTGGCGATCGAGGACTTCATGGACGCGGCGCTTCAGCTCATCGGCGGTGTGCACGGTGGCGAAGCGGAAGTTGAACAGCACTTCCAGGGTACCCGGGATCACGTTGGTGGCGCCGGTGCCGCCCTTGATGTTGGACATCTGCCAGGAGGTTGGCGGGAAGTATTCATTGCCCTCGTCCCACTTGGCGGCGGCCAGTTCGGCCAGGGCCGGAGCGGCGAGATGGATCGGATTCTTTGCCAGGTGCGGGTAGGCGATGTGGCCCTGCACGCCCTTCACCGTGAGCTTGCCCGACAGGCTGCCGCGGCGGCCGTTCTTGATCATGTCGCCGAGGGTATCCACCGAGGTGGGTTCGCCGACGATGCAGTAGTCGAGGGTTTCGCCACGGGCGCGCAAGGTTTCGACGACCAGGGTGGTGCCGTGGGTGGCGTCGCCTTCCTCGTCGGAGGTGAGGAG
>ERZ724525.706-NODE-706-length-19128-cov-11.169192_pt1 | contig 19128 bp, 15 predicted proteins | sample MGYA00376058_ERZ724525 | MGnify/ENA primary metagenome ERZ724525 (study PRJEB28724, sample SAMN07190888) | wastewater metagenome | isolation source: influent of sewage treatment plant in Hong Hong | place: USA: Christiansburg, Virginia | collected 2016-03-01 ... | reverse complement strand
ACCTGCGCCTGAACGAGCCGCGCTACGTCACGCTGCCCAACATCATGAAGGCCAAAAAGAAGCCGCTGGAGAACCTCAAGCCCGAAGACCTTGGCGTGGATGTGAAACCCCGCCTCAAGACGCTCAAGGTCAGCGAGCCGCCCAAGCGCGGCGCCGGCATCAAGGTGCCTGACGTGGCCACCTTGGTCGACAAGCTCAAGAACGAAGCCAAAGTAATCTGAAACTTTGCGGGACAGACGAAAGCGGCACGCCCGCACGCGCTGTCCCCAACCGATCAAGGGGAATTCATGACCGCACTCGTCATCGCAGAACACGACAACACCAGCCTCAAGGGCGCCACCTTCAATACCGTGACCGCCGCCAGCCAGTGCGGCGGTGATGTCCATGTGCTGGTGGCAGGCCACAATGCCGGCGCCGCCGCCGAAGCCGCCGCCAAGATCGCTGGCGTCAGCAAAGTGCTGCACGCCGACGCCGCTGGGCTGGAACACGGACTGGCCGAAAACGTCGCCGCCCAAGTGCTTGCTATCGCCAGCAACTACAGCCACATCCTGTTCGCCGCCACAGCGGGTGGCAAGAACGTTGCGCCGCGCGTGGCCGCCAAGCTCGACGTCGCGCAGATCAGCGAAATCAGCAAGGTGGACAGCCCCGACACCTTTGAGCGCCCCATCTATGCCGGCAACGCTATCGCCACGGTGCAAAGTGCCGACGCCACCAAGGTCATCACCGTGCGGGCGACAGGTTTTGACGCCGCAGCCGCCACCGGCGGCAGCGCCAGCGTGGAAAAGATCGACGCCGCAGCAGACGCCGGCAAAAGCAGCTTTGTTGGTAGCGAAATCGCCAAGAACGACCGCCCCGAACTGACCGCCGCCAAGATCATCGTCTCGGGTGGCCGGGCGCTGGGCAGCAAGGAAAAGTTCGACGAAGTGATGACGCCGCTGGCCGACAAGCTGGGCGCCGCCATTGGCGCCAGCCGCGCCGCCGTGGATGCGGGCTACGCGCCCAATGACCTGCAGGTGGGCCAAACCGGCAAGATCGTCGCGCCGCAGCTCTACATTGCCGCCGGCATTTCGGGCGCGATCCAGCACCTGGCCGGCATGAAGGATTCCAAGGTGATCGTGGCGATCAACAAGGACGCCGAAGCGCCGATTTTCAGCGTGGCCGACTACGGCCTTGAAGCCGATCTGTTCACCGCCATTCCAGAGCTGGTCAAAGCGCTGTAACAGAACCTGCTGTGCCCACAGGCCATCGGATCCCTGCAAGGACCCGATGGCCTGTGGGCCGTATAGTTGTTTCCCGAAGGAGACCATACATGGTTTCTGGCATACAACATCATTCCACTTTGGTCTCGCAACTGATGAGCGACCACCGGCAGTTGCTGGAGTCCTTTGGCGTGCTTAAAAAAACGGCTGAGGCGGGTGATGCCGTGGCGTTCAAGCAGGCGTTGCAGGGATTCAAGGCGCTGCTGGTTCCGCATCTGCTGGAGGAAGCCATCCGGCTCTACACCTATTTGCGCCAGGAACTCAAGACCCGAGGCGACGCCAATAGCTACCAATTGGTGAATGGCTATAAAAGTGAAATGAAGGGTATTGGCGATGCCGCAGTGCATTTTGTCGAAACCTACAACACCGCTGCCAACGACGCCATAGACTTCGAGCAGGTGCGCGCCAGCCTGCATGAGATCGGCCATCTGCTGGGCGATCGGATTCGCCGCGAGGAATCCGAGCTCTACCCGCTATACCAATCCCTCCACTGAACCTATCCCCACACTTCGTTCGTATATGTCCTATCAAGCCCCCATCAAAGACATGTTGTTTGCCATCGAGCATTTGGCACATATTGACCAAGTTGCCCAATTGCCCGGCTTTGAGGATGCGGGCCTGGACACTGCCCAGGCAGTGCTCGAAGAGTGCGCCAAATTGGCCGAAGGCGTTCTCGCTCCGCTGAATTGGGAGGGCGACCAGAATCCCTCAGCGTTCAAAGACGGCGCGGTGCAGACTACACCGGGTTTCAAGGATGCGTACCGCCAGTACACCGAAGGCGGCTGGCAGGGTCTGCAGCACCCACAGGATTTTGGCGGCCAGGGCCTGCCCAAGACCATTGGCGCAGCCTGCATCGAAATGATCAACAGCGCCAACATGAGCTTTGCGCTGTGCCCGCTGCTGACCGACGGTGCCATCGAGGCCTTGCTGACCGCGGGCAGCGACGCGCTCAAGACGACCTACCTCGAAAAGCTGGTGACCGGCGAATGGACCGGTACCATGAACCTCACCGAGCCACAGGCGGGGTCTGACCTGGCGCTGGTGCGCACCCGCGCCGAGCCACAGGGTGATGGCACGTACAAGGTCTTCGGCACCAAGATTTTTATCACCTACGGTGACCACGACATGGCCGAGAACATCGTCCATCTGGTGCTGGCCCGTGTGCAGGGCGCGCCCGAAGGCGTCAAGGGCATCAGCCTGTTCGTGGTGCCCAAGTTTCTGGTCAACCCGGACGGCGGCCTGGGTGCACGCAACGACGCGCACTGCGTCAGCATCGAACACAAGCTGGGCATCAAGGCCAGCCCCACCGCCGTGCTGCAATTCGGCGATCACGGCGGTGCGATCGGGTATCTGGTGGGCGAGGAAAACCGCGGCCTCGAATACATGTTCATCATGATGAACGCTGCGCGCTACGCCGTTGGCATGCAGGGCATTGCCATTGCCGAGCGCGCCTACCAGAAGGCCGTGGCCTACGCGCGCGACCGCGTGCAGAGCCGGCCCGTGGATGGCAGCATGAAGGAGAGCGCCACCATCATTCACCACCCCGATGTGCGTCGCATGCTGATGACCATGCGCGCCCACACCGAAGGCTGCCGCGCCATGGCCACCGTGGCCGCTGCCGCGTATGACGCCGCCCACCACCATGCCGATGCAGAGGTGCGCAAGGACAACGCCGCGTTCTACGAATTCATGGTGCCGCTGGTCAAGGGCTACAGCACCGAGATGGGCATCGAGGTGGCCAGCCTGGGCGTGCAGGTGCACGGCGGCATGGGTTTCATCGAGGAAACCGGCGCTGCGCAGCACTACCGCGACGCGCGCATTCTCACTATCTACGAAGGCACGACCGCCATTCAGGCCAATGACCTGGTGGGCCGCAAGACGGCGCGTGACGGCGGGGCCGTGGCCCATGCCATTGCCGCGCAGATTGCCAAGACAGAACAGGCGCTGCACGCCAGCAGCAGCGCCGCCGCGCAAACCGTGGCGGCACGCCTTGAGGCAGCGCGTCTGGCGTACCTCGACGTGGTCGATTTCGTTGTCAAAAATACCAAGTCATCTCCCAACGCCGTGTTCGCCGGCAGCGTGCCCTACCTGCTGCTGGCCGGCCGGCTGGTGGCGGGCTGGCAACTGGCGCGCTCGCTGCTGGTGGCCGATGCACTGTTGCAAAAGGGGCAGGGCAGCGCCTTCATGCAGGCCAAAATAGTGACTGCGCAGTTTTATGCCGACCATGTGCTCAGCGCCATCCCCGGAATGCGCGACGCCATCGTGGCGGGTGCAGGCAGCGTGACCGAGCTTGCCCTGGACGCTTTTTGAGCCAGGTTTGCTGTTTAATAGATAGCTTCTAACGCTTTATACATAAGCGCTAGAAGGCGTTTTCACCTAAATCTTGAGTGCCATGTCCAAGCTTCCCCCTGTTTTGCAGCACCTCTCGCTTCCCGTCATTGGCTCGCCGCTGTTCATCATCAGCAACCCCAAGCTGGTCATCGAGCAGTGCAAGGCGGGCATCGTGGGCGCCATGCCTTCGCTCAATGCCCGCCCCGCCGAGCAGTTGGATGAGTGGCTGGCCGAAATCACCGAAACCCTGGCGGCCTGGGACAAGGCGCACCCGGAGCAGCCTGCCGCGCCCTTCGCCATCAACCAGATCGTGCACAAGAGCAACGACCGGCTGGAGCACGACATGCAGGTCTGCGCCAAATACAAGGTGCCGATCGTCATTACCAGCCTGGGTGCGCGCGAGGACGTGAACCAGGCCGTGCACAGCTGGGGCGGCATCGTGCTGCACGACATCATCAACAACAAGTTCGCGCACAAGGCGATCGAGAAGGGCGCGGACGGCCTGATTGCTGTGGCTGCCGGTGCGGGTGGCCATGCAGGTGTCAAGAGCCCATTCGCGCTGATCCAGGAAATCCGCCAATGGTTTGACGGCCCCATTGCCCTCAGCGGCGCCATCGCCACCGGCGACGCGGTGCTGGCCGCCCAGGCCATGGGCGCCGATTTCGCCTATATCGGCTCGGCCTTCATTGCCACCGAGGAGGCGCGCGCCAGCGATGCCTACAAACAGGCCATCGTGGATGGCAACTCCGACGACATCGTCTACAGCAACTTGTTCACCGGTGTGCATGGCAACTACCTTGCGCCTTCGATCCGCGCTGCCGGCATGGACCCGGACCACCTGCCCGAGTCCGATCCGAGCAAGATGAATTTTGGCGGCGACGCCAAGAAAGCCTGGAAAGACATCTGGGGTTGTGGCCAAGGCATTGGTGCCGTCACCGAGATCACCAGCACCGCGGTGTTGGTGCAGCGCTTGCGCGCACAATACCAGGCAGCTCGCGCACGGCTCGTCCTGTAGAGGCAGGCGCGCGGGCCAACAGGGCCCGTCAGTGCGTTGTAAGTGCCAGCGCCGACATTGGCGGGAGCCATCCCATGACTTCCAGGAGACTTCCCCCATGAGCGCGCCTTCGTCTGCCATTGAATCCACCCTTGTCGAGAACCGTGTTTTTCCCCCCAGCGAAGCGACGGTAAAGGCCGCACGCATCTCCGGCATGGCCGCGTATGAGGCCTTGTGCGCCGAAGCAGCGGCGGACTACGAAGGTTTCTGGGCGCGGCTGGGCCGCGAACACCTGCAGTGGACCAAGCCGTTCACGCAGACGCTGGACGAATCCAACGCCCCGTTCTACCAGTGGTATGCCGACGGCGAGCTGAATGCCTCGGCCAACTGCCTCGACCGCCACATGGGCACGGCCGCCGAGAACAAGACAGCGATCATTTTCGAGGCCGATGACGGCTCGATAACCCGTGTCACCTACAAGGAACTGCTGGGCCGCGTCAGCCGCTTTGCCAATGCGCTGAAAGCGCTTGGCGTGGTCAAGGGCGACCGTGTCCTGATCTACATGCCCATGACCATTGAAGGCGTGGTGGCCATGCAGGCTTGCGCGCGTTTGGGCGCCATTCACAGCGTGGTGTTTGGCGGGTTCTCGGCCAAGGCCGTGCACGAACGCGTCATTGACGTGGGCGCCAGCATTGTTATTACTGCCAATGCCCAGTTGCGAGGCGGCAAGGAACTGCCGCTTAAAGCCATCATCGACGAAGCGCTCACTATGGGTGACTGCGAGAAGGTGCGCAATGTGCTGGTGTTCGAGCGCACCAAGACCCCCTGCAACATGGTGGCGGGGCGCGACTTGACGTTCAGCCAGGCGATGGAAGGCCAACCGGACCAGTGCGAACCGGTTGCCGTGGGCGCCGAGCATCCGCTGTTCATCCTCTATACCTCGGGCTCCACCGGCAAACCCAAGGGCGTGCAACACAGCACGGCGGGCTACCTGATGTGGGCCAAGGTAACGATGGACTGGACCTTCGACCTCCAGCCCAGCGACGTGTTCTGGTGCACGGCCGACATCGGCTGGATCACTGGCCATACCTATGTGACCTATGGCCCCTTGGCCGCAGGTGCCACACAAATCATTTTTGAAGGCATCCCCACCTACCCGAATGCCGGTCGTTTCTGGCAGATGATCGAGCGCCACAAGTGCACCGTGTTCTACACCGCCCCAACCGCCATCCGCTCGCTCATCAAGGCGGCCGAAGCCGATGCGGCGGTGCACCCAGCGCGCTCGGATCTGTCGAGTCTGCGCATTCTGGGCAGCGTGGGCGAGCCCATCAACCCCGAAGCCTGGATGTGGTACTACAAGAACGTCGGCGGCGAGCGCTGCCCGGTGGTGGACACCTTCTGGCAAACCGAAAACGGCGGCCACGTCATTACCCCGCTGCCCGGCGCCACGCCGCTGGTTCCCGGTAGTTGCACCTTGCCGCTGCCCGGCATCATGGCCGCTATCGTGGACGAAACGGGGAACGACATCCCCAACGGCTCCGGCGGCATGCTGGTCATCAAGCGTCCTTGGCCGAGCATGATCCGCACCATCTGGGGGGACCCTGAGCGATTCAAGAAAAGCTATTTCCCTGACGAAATGGGTGGCACGACGTACCTCGCGGGTGACGGCGCGGTGCGCTCGGCCGACCGCGGTTACTTCCGCATCACCGGCCGCATCGACGACGTGCTCAACGTGTCGGGCCACCGCATGGGCACCATGGAAATCGAATCGGCCCTCGTGGCAAAGACCGACCTGGTGGCAGAAGCCGCCGTGGTGGGCCGCCCGGACGATCTGACCGGTGAGGCCATCTGCGCGTTCGTGGTCTTGAAGCGCAGCCGCCCCACAGGCGAAGAGGCCAAGCAGATCGCCAAGGAGTTGCGCGACTGGGTTGCCAAGGAGATCGGCCCCATCGCCAAGCCCAAGGACATCCGCTTCGGCGACAACCTGCCCAAGACCCGCAGCGGCAAAATCATGCGCCGCCTGCTGCGCTCCATCGCCAAGGGCGAAGCCATCACCCAGGACACCAGCACGCTGGAGAATCCCGCAATTCTCGATCAATTGTCTGAAACCAATTGATCGAGATGGCGCCGTAGGGCGCCAGCGCGCAGCGCTTGCGGGGTTTTGGGGAGATGCACGTCGCGCAGTGGCAGTGGCCTGATGTGCTCACCAAAATCCCGGTGATCTAGAACCATTGGCTGAAACCAATGGATCTAGGCGCTCCTTCTGTAAGAAATTCACCCGATCGCACACTGCAACGCCTGATGGGTGCGCGAATCGGGTACAACCTCGCAAACACGCAACTCCTGCGTGCGTCTCTCCTGTAGACGACTGCGAGGACACCATGAATCTTCGATCTCTCTTGCTCACCCTGACGGCGGCGGCAATTGCCGCTATTGCTGTGTTGAACTGGAATACGCTGGCCGCGTCCGTTCCTGTGTCATTGGGTGTGGTCACCGTGGATGCGCCTCTGGGCATCGTGATGCTGGCATTGACTGCCTTGCTGGCGGCGTTTGCTCTTGCTTATGTGCTGTGGCTCCAAGGGTCAGTCCTAATGGAGACGCGCCGCCACGGCAAAGAGATGCAGGTGCAGCGTGAACTGGCCGACAAGGCCGAGGCTTCACGCTTCACAGAAATGAAGATCTTTTTGCAAGCCCAGAGCCAGCAAACGCATTCGGCCTTGATGGAGCGCATCGAAACGCTGGAATCGCGTGTGCTGGCACGCGCCAACGAATCGGACAATTCCACGGCTGCCTATTGGGGACAGCTGGAAAACCAACTCCATATGCCGCGGCGCGTTCTGGAATAACCAAAGCTTGCGACAAAAAAACTACGGCCGCCCTGCGCAAAACAGGGCGGCCGTACCGCAATCCAAAGCGCCGTGAGGCGCCACGGCTGCTTATTTGAGTGACATCACCCAAGTGGCGAGTTCCTTGGCTTCAGCTGCGCTGACCTGCGTGTTGGCAGGCATGGGCACGGGGCCCCAAACGCCCTGGCTGCCCTTCATGATCTTTTCCGCCAGCATGTCCACAGCGTCCTTTTGACCCGCGAACTTCTTGGCCACGTCTTTGTAGGCCGGACCGACGACTTTCTTATCGACCGAATGGCAAGCCATGCAGTTCTTCGATTTGGCAAGCGCCTCGTTCGCCATTGCCGGGGCGGCAACGGTCAAGGTGAGCGCTAATGCAAGCAGAGTGCGTTTCATCATGGTAGTGGTTCCTTCGTTGGGTTACATTGCTGCAACGTGGATTGTAATGACTCGGTCGCTTTCAATGGGGAATATGATCCGCACTATTGAGGAACATCATGTACACGCTTGGCCTTGGTATCCTTCTTTGCCTCTTGAAATATCTTGAGGTTGGCCCCGTCGCCACATGGTCCTGGTGGTGGGTTCTCTCCCCCTTTGCCATAACGCTTCTGTGGTGGGCTTGGGCTGACAGCACGGGCTACACCAAACGCAAAGCCATGGAAAAGATGGACCAGCGCAAGCAGGACCGCATTGACCGGAACAAGGAAGCGATGGGCATGGGTCCGCGCCGCCCGCGCTGATCGGCGGCACGCCCCCAAGTGAGAAGCGCCTGAGTCACCCCAGGCGCTTTTTTGTTGCAGGCCTTGCCCAGAAAAACGCTCCGGGCAACGCTGTCCTCAGTAGTTGTCGAGCACAGCGCCCTTGCTGGCGCTGGACGCGTTGAAAGCAAACTTCGCTTGCACGCCGCGGGTGTAGCGCGGGGCCGGGGCTTTCCAGACCGCGCGGCGCTTGGCGATTTCTGCCTCGGCCACATGGAGCTCCAGCACCAGAGTGCGCGCGTCAATGGTGATCGAGTCGCCTTCATGAACAAACGCGATGGTGCCGCCCGCAGCCGCTTCCGGTGCCACGTGCCCCACCACCATGCCCCAGGTACCGCCGGAGAAGCGCCCGTCGGTGATCAGACCCACGCTCTCGCCCAGGCCCGCGCCAATCAGCGCGCCGGTGGGCGCCAGCATTTCGGGCATGCCCGGCCCGCCCTTGGGACCCAGGTAGCGCAGCACCATCACGTCGCCGGCGACGATCTTGCCGTCGAGAATCGCCTGCAAGGCCGATTGCTCATCATCAAACACGCGCGCTGGGCCGGTAATCACCGGATTTTTCAAGCCGGTGATCTTGGCCACGGCGCCTTCGGGGCTCAGATTTCCCTTGAGGATCGCCAGGTGTCCTTGCGCGTACATGGGCTTGTCGATGGGGCGAATCACGTTCTGGTCGGCGCGCGGCGCGTCGGGCACGTCTTTGAGTACTTCGGCAATGGTCTGGCCGGTGATCGTCAGGCAGTCGCCATGCAGCAGCCCCGCGCCCAGCAGCATCTTCATGACCTGCGGAATACCGCCGGCCTGGTGCAGATCCACGGCCAGGTACTGCCCGCTGGGCTTGAGATCGCACAGCACCGGCGTCTTCTGGCGCACGCGCTCGAAGTCGTCGATGGTCCATTCCACCTCGGCCGCATGTGCGATGGCCAGAAAGTGCAGCACGGCGTTGGTCGAGCCGCCTATCGCCATGATGACGGCCACCGCGTTCTCGATGCTCTGGCGCGTCACGATGTCGCGCGGTTTGATGCCTTTCTTGATGGCCTCGATCAGTACGCGGGCGGACTCCTTGGCCGAATTTTTCTTTTCGTCGTGCGGGTTGGCCATCGTGGACGAGTACGGAAGGCTGATGCCGAGCGCTTCAAAGGCACTTGACATGGTATTGGCCGTGTACATGCCGCCGCAGGAGCCGGTGCCGGGGATGGCCCGCTTTTCGATCTCATGCAGATCGTGGTCACTGAGCTTGCCGGCGGCGTTTTCGCCCACGGCCTCGAAGACGCTGACGATGTTCAAGTCCTTGCCCTGGTAGCGTCCCGGAAGAATGGTGCCGCCATAGACGTAAATGGAGGGCACATTGGCGCGCAGCATGCCCATCAGGCCGCCGGGCATGTTCTTGTCGCAGCCACCGATAACGACCACACCATCCATCCACTGGCCCTGAACGCAGGTTTCGATGCAGTCGCTGATGACTTCGCGGCTCACCAGGCTGTACTTCATTCCCTCGGTGCCCATGGCCATTCCGTCCGAGATGGTAGGTGTGCCAAACACCTGGGCGTTGCCGCCGGCTTCCTCGATGCCCTCGATCGCCGCATCCGCCAGCTTTTGCAGGCCCGAATTGCAGGGCGTGATGGTGCTGTGGCCGTTGGCTACCCCGACCATGGGTTTGGAAAAATCGGACTCCTGGTAGCCCATGGCGTAGTACATGGAGCGGTTTGGCGCCCGCGACTTGCCTTGGGTAATGTGGGCGCTGCGTTCGTTCACGGGACGGATGGGGATGACCTTGCTGTCGCTCATGGGTTGCCTTTTTCGTGGAATGGGTGCATCGCCCTGCACAAACAGGCGCTGGGCAAGCTTGGCTTGGGGCTGGGGGATAATTAAACGCGACTTAAGAGTAACCATTTCCCCAACTCAACGATGCCCGCTTACCGCTCCAAGACTTCCACCGCCGGCCGCAACATGGCCGGTGCCCGCGCCCTGTGGCGTGCCACCGGCATGAAAGACGATGATTTTCAGAAACCCATCGTCGCTGTAGTCAACTCCTTCACCCAGTTCGTTCCCGGCCATGTGCATCTGAAAGACCTGGGCCAGTTGGTGGCGCGCGAGATTGAGGCGGCTGGCGGCGTGGCGAAGGAGTTCAACACCATTGCCGTGGACGACGGCATCGCCATGGGCCACGACGGCATGCTGTATTCGCTGCCCAGCCGCGACATCATTGCCGACTCGGTCGAATACATGGTCAACGCCCACTGCGCCGATGCCATGGTGTGCATTTCCAACTGCGACAAGATTACCCCCGGCATGCTGATGGCCGCCATGCGACTGAACATCCCGGTGGTGTTTGTCTCTGGGGGTCCAATGGAAGCGGGAAAGGTCAAGCTGGCTGCGCCCGGCACCCACTCCCTGACGTTCAAGAAGCTCGACCTGATCGATGCCATGGTGATGGCGGCAGACGACAAGGTGTCCGCTGCCGATCTCGCCGAAGTGGAGCGCTCTGCCTGCCCGACCTGCGGTTCGTGCTCGGGCATGTTCACCGCCAATTCGATGAACTGTTTGACGGAGGCGCTGGGCCTTGCGCTGCCGGGCAATGGCACCTTGGTGGCGACGCACGCCGACCGCGAGGCATTGTTCAAGCGCGCGGGCCGTTTGGTGGTGGAGCTCTGTGAGCGCTATTACGAAAAGGACGACGCCAGCGTGCTGCCGCGCTCCATGGGTTTCAGGGCGTTTGAAAACGCCATGGCGCTCGACATTGCCATGGGCGGCTCGACCAACACCATCCTGCACATCTTGGCGATTGCGCAAGAGGCCGGAATCGAGTTCACCATGGCGGATATCGACCGCTTGTCGCGCGCCGTGCCGCAGTTGTGCAAAGTGGCGCCCAACACCGACAAATACCACGTCGAAGACGTGCACCGCGCCGGCGGCATCATGGCCATCCTGGGCGAACTTGACCGGGCTGGCAAGCTGCATACCGACACGCCCACGGTCCACGCCAAAACCATGAAGGACGCGCTGGACGAATGGGACATTGCCCGCCATCCGTCCGAGGCCGTCAAGACTTTCTACCTGGCCGGCCCCGGTGGCATTCCCACCCAGGTCGCCTTCAGCCAGAACGCTCGCTGGCCCAGCCTGGATCTGGACCGCGCTGAGGGTTGCATTCGCTCCGGTGAGTACGCGTTCTCGCAAGAAGGGGGCTTGGCCATCCTGACCGGCAACATCGCTGTGAATGGCTGTGTGGTCAAGACAGCAGGGGTGGACGATGACCTGCTGGTGTTTGAGGGCCCGGCCCATGTGGTGGAGTCGCAGGACGAAGCCGTGGCCCACATCCTGGACGACAAAGTGAAGGCCGGCGACGTGGTCATCGTGCGCTACGAAGGCCCCAAGGGTGGCCCCGGCATGCAGGAAATGCTCTACCCCACGAGCTACATCAAGTCCAAGGGACTGGGCAAGGTCTGCGCGCTGCTGACCGATGGGCGGTTTTCGGGCGGTACTTCGGGTCTCTCCATCGGCCACTGCTCGCCCGAAGCGGCGGCCGGTGGCGCGATTGGCCTGGTCCGCATGGGCGACCGCATCCGTATCGACATCCCGAACCGCAGCATCAACGTGCTGCTGTCTGACGAGGAACTGGCCAAGCGCCGTGCCGAGCAAGACGCCAAGGGCTGGAAGCCGGCCCAGCCGCGCCCGCGCAAGGTGTCCAGCGCGCTCAAGGCCTATGCCAAGCTGGTGATGTCGGCCGACAAGGGCGCCGTGCGCGATGTGTCGCTGCTTGAAGAGTGACACTTCATGCGCGATGCTATTATATATATAGCTATATACGCTTACCCAATAAGCGCTAGAGGCTTATTTTAATGTTTTTTTCGTGGCGCAAGGCCACTTGCCATGCTCACCTACCCACACATTGACCCCGTCGCCTTGCAATTGGGCCCGATCGCCATCCACTGGTACGGCCTGACCTACCTCGCAGCTTTTGGGTTTTTCATGTGGCTGGGCACGTTGCGGCTGCGCCATGAGCCCTTTGCTTCGATGACCGGCCCGCGCGCCTGGACGCGCAAGGACGTGGAAGACATTTTGTTTCTGGGTGTCGTCGGCGTGGTGTTGGGCGGGCGCCTGGGTTACTGCCTGTTCTACAAGCCCGGCTACTACGCCAGCCACCCGCTGGAAATTTTCGCCATCTGGCAGGGGGGCATGAGCTTTCATGGGGGGCTGCTCGGCGTGATCGGCTCGATGCTCTGGTTTGCTCATTCGCGCAAACGTCCTTGGCTGGAAGTGGCCGACTTTGTTGCACCCTGTGTGCCCACCGGCTTGGCGGCAGGGCGTGTGGGCAACTTCATCAACGGCGAACTCTGGGGGCGCTTTTCCAGCCCCGATTTGCCTTGGGGCATGGTGTTTCCGCAAAGCGGCTCCATGCTGCCGCGCCACCCGTCGCAGATTTACCAGTTTCTGCTCGAAGGCCTGCTGCTGTTTGTGCTGCTGTGGCTGTTTGCGCGGCACGAGCGGCCCCGCGGCCGGGTAGCGGCGGCCTTCCTCATCGGCTATGGCGTGCTGCGTTTCTCGGCGGAGTATTTCCGCGAGCCCGACAATTACCTGGGCTTGCTGTCGCTGGGCATGAGCATGGGCCAGTGGCTGTGCGTGCCCATGGTGCTGGCGGGTCTCGGACTCTGGTGGTACAGCGGCCAGCAAGGCGCAGCCAGGGCTCAGGTCAGCGGCTCTTCGCGGTAAAGCGCCTCAATCTCTGCGGCGTACTGGCGCTGCACCACATTGCGGCGTATTTTTTGCGTCGGGGTGAGGCAGCCGTTGTTGATGGAGAAATCGTCCTGGATGACGCTGAACTTGCGGATGTGGGCCACGCGCGCTTGCCGTGCGTTCACGGCGTCCACGCCGCGCTGCAGTTCTGCATGGACCTGGGGGCTGGCGCGCCATTGCTCCAGCGCTCCCGGCAGGCCGTGTTGTTGCGCAAACTCCTGGAGTACATCGGTCTTCAGGGTCAGCAGCGCGGCCAGGTAGTGGCGTGAATCGCCGACCACCACGGCATGCTCCACCAGGGGCAGGTTCATCAGGTCGGCCTCGATGTTGCCCGGCGAGATGTTCTTGCCGCCCGAGGTGATGAGGAGGTCCTTCTTGCGGCCTGTGACGTAAATGAATCCGTCCTCGTCGATGCGGCCCAGATCGCCGCTGTGCAGCCAGCCGTCCTGCAAGGTCTCGGCCGTGGCTTCCGGGCGGCTGCGGTAGCCCACAAACACATTGGGCCCTTTGACCAGGATTTCGCCGTCGTCGGCAATGCGCACCTGGACACCTGGCAGGGGTTTGCCCGCCGCTCCAATGCGGATGAAGCCCGGCAGGCTGATGGCGGTGGGGCCGCTGTCTTCTGACTGGCCGTAGACCTCACCAATGAGCAGGTCCAGGCTGGTGAAGAACTGCAGGTTCTCCACGGCGATGGGCGCTGCGCCGGAGAGCAGGATGCGCGCCTGGTCAAAACCCAGCGCTTTTTGCACCTTTTTGTGCACCAGCTTGCCCGCCAACCGCTTTTTCATGTCCAGCCAGGCGCCGGGTTCCTGGCCTTGCAAGGCCTTGGCATGCCAGTCGCGTCCGGCCCGCAGCGCCCAGCGCGCCAGAATGGCTTTGGTGCCCGTGGCGGCATTCAGTTTGGTGGCAATGGCCGCCTGCATTTTTTCCCAGACACGGGGTACGCCAAAGAAGATGGTGGGGTGCACCTCTTGCAAATGCTCGCCCAGGGTTTCGAGCGAGCTGGCGAAGTACAGCTGGTAGCCTGCCAGTACATGGTTGCAGATGGCGCCCATCTGCTCGGCCACATGGGCCAGCGGCAGGTAGGAAATCAAACGGTCCTGCGGTGTCACCGCGAACGCGGCCGAGAGCCCGGCGGAGGTCCAACTCAGGTTGGCGTGGGTCAGTTCCACGGCCTTGGGGTGGCCGGTGGTGCCCGAGGTGTAGATCAGCGTGCCGATATCGCTCTCCTGGATGGCGTCCAGGCGCCGCTGCACTTCGGCATCGTGCTCCATACCGGCGCCACGCACCATGAAGGCCTCCCAGTCCATGGGCGGATTGATGCCATTGGAGGCCTGCGCAGGGGCTTCGGTGCTGGTACGCCGCATCATCACCGTGGCGCGCAGGCGGGCCAATGCCTGTGGCTCACACGCCGCCTTTTCCCATTGTTGTGCGTTTTCTACCAACAGCACCGCGCAGCCACTGTGTTCGACGATGTAGGCAATTTCGTTGGCTGCGCTGCTCCAGTAGATTCCGGCGGCCACACCGCCCACCATCATGGCGGCCAGGTCCATGATGGTCCATTCTGGCCGGTTGAAGCCCAGGATGCACACGGCATCGCCCGGCTGCACACCCAGCGCCACCAGGGCGCGCGCGGCCTGACGCACTTGGCCGGCGTAGTCGCCCCAATGCGTGGCCTGCCAGCCAGCGGCGTTGCGCACGTAGTAGGCGGGATGCGTGGGCTGGCGTGCAGCGGTGCGCAGAAGGCGTGCAGGAACGCTGGCAAAGCGGCTGTCGCTGGCTGCCAGGGGGACGCTTCGGGCGTGGGTAATGGACATGCGTTTGTCTCCGCGTTCTTGTGGGAATCCGGTGCGGCAGTGCCGCGCAGGGCCAGGCCCTTCTCATGGGGCCTTGGCCAGGGCTTGATGCCTCAGGCTTTCAGCCCAAGCATCTGCCGCGCCTCGGCGGGCGATGCGATGCCGCGCCCGGCGTTCTGCGCGCATTGCGCCAGGGCTTCGATGAGCGGACCGTTGCCGCTGGCGCGGCTGCCATCGGGCAGGTAGAAGGTGTCTTCCAGCCCGGTGCGCAGCATGCCGCCCAGGTCGGCGGTTTTCTGGTGCACGGGCCAGATTTCCTGGCGACCGATGAGGGTGGCTTGCCACACGGCGTTGGGCACCATCCATTCGGGCAACAGCTCCAGCAACCGTGCATCGCAGGGCATGCCAGAGGCGACGCCCATCACCAGGTTGTATTCGGGCCGGCCCATGTCGGGTTTGAGCATGCCGTTCTTGATGTACATGGTGACCGAGCGCACGATGCCCACGTCGAAGCACTCGAACTCGGGGTGCGTGCCGCATTCCTGCATCACGTCGAGGAACTGCTGCACCTTGGCCACCGGGTTGTCGAACACCATGGGCGGCCAGGCCCAGTTGCCGTCTTCCTTGAGCTTGAGGTAGTTCAGGCTGCCGGCGTTGCAGGCAGCAATTTCGGGGCGAACGCGGCGGATGCAGTCCAGTGGCCCGCTGATGTCCTTGCCGATGACGCCCGTGGTCAGGTTGATGACGACGCCGGGGCAGGCCTGGCGGATGGCGTCCACCACTTCCTGCGCCACCTCCGGGTCCCAACTGGGCATGTGGCCCATGCCTTCTTGCTGAGCACGGATGTGCACGTGCATGACGGACGCGCCGGCATCAAACGCCTGGCGGGCCTGCGCAGCCATCTGCTCGGGCGTGACAGGAACGGGATGCTGCTTGGGATTGGTCAGCACGCCGGTGAGGGCGCAGGTGAGGATGGCCTTGTTGTTGTTCATGGCGTGGTCTCTTCGTTGGTGAGTTCAAGTTCTGCCAGCACGCTGCCTGCAGCCACGCTGCCTCGCAGCTCGGTGTGCAGGGCGGTGACGGTGCCATCGGCGCGGGCGCTAAGCCACATTTCCATCTTCATGGCTTCGACGCAGACGAGCGGCTGGCCCGCCTTGACCAGGTCGCCCACGGCCACGGAGATGGCGCAGACCGTGCCTGCCACGGGCGAGCGCAGTTTGCGTGGGTCAAGGGCCTGGTCGGTTTGCGGGAAAGGTGATTTCTCTTCGAACACAAACACCGCAGCGCCCAAGGCCAGCGTCACCTGGCCGCCGTGCAGCAGGCACAAGACTTGCCGCTCGACGCCGCCTTGGCGGTAGTGCAGGCACTGGCCTTGCAAGGCGATGTGCTCAAAGTCGAAGGCTTCGCCGCTGGCCAGTTCCACCGTCACCTGCGCACCGTGGGGGCGGATGCGCACGGCCTGGCTCTCGGTCGTGCCTTGCAGGCTCAGCGTGGTGCTCCAGGCGGCCACGCTGTCCGGGCGGAAGGCACCGGAGCTTCGTGCGACCAGTGCTGCAGCGGCCAGGGCCCAGGTAGCGGCATCGGCCTGCGGTGCTTGTAGCAGGGCAACGCCGTCCTGCATCCATTGGTCGATGGTCGCGGTGTGCATGCGCGCTGCGCGAAAGTCGGGATGGTCCAGCAGGTCGCGCAGAAAACGCGCGTTGTTGCGCACGCCCAGCAGCGGGCTGTCTTCCAGCGCGGCCATCAAGCGGCGGATGGCGTCATTGCGGTCGCGGCCGTGGGCGATCAGCTTGGCCACCATGGGGTCGTACCAGGGGGTGATGGAGCCGCCTTCTTGTATGCCTGCGTCGATGCGCACCTCGCCAAAGGCGCATTGCCCCCGCGCGCGGCCTGCCAGGGCGAGCGCCGGGCGCCAGAACTGCACCGGGCCGGTCTGTGGTGCAAAGCCGTTGTACGGGTCCTCGGCGTAGAGGCGCACTTCAATCGCGTGGCCGTTCAGTTGAATGTCCTGCTGTTGCAGCGGCAGCGGTTCGCCGGCCGCCACGCGCAGCTGCCACTCGACCAGGTCGAGGCCGGTCACGCATTCGGTCACTGGGTGCTCCACCTGCAGGCGGGTGTTCATTTCCAGGAAGTAATGGCGGTTCTCGCTGTCCACGATGAACTCCACCGTGCCTGCGCCGCGGTAGCCCACCGCCAGGGCCGCGGCCACGGCGTCGGCGCCCATCTGTGCGCGCATTTTCGGTAACACGATCGGGGAGGGCGCTTCTTCAATCACTTTCTGGCGGCGGCGCTGCGCTGTGCAGTCGCGTTCGCCCAGATGCACGGCGTTGCCATGGGCGTCGGCAAACACCTGGATTTCGATGTGGCGGCCGCCTTCGATCAGGCGCTCGAGCATCAGCGTGCCATCGCCAAAGGCGCTGGTGGCTTCGCGCCGGGCGCCAGCCAGAGCTTCGGGTACTTCGGCCAGGTCGCGCACCAGGCGCATGCCGCGCCCGCCGCCGCCGTTCACGGCCTTGACCAACAAGGGGGCTTGCAAGCGCGTGGCTTCGCGCAGCAGGCATTCGTCGCTCTGGTCCTCGCCCAAGTAACCGGGCGCACAGGGCACACCGGCTTCCACCATGCGCCGCTTGGCCACCGCCTTGTCGCCCATGGCGGTGATGGCCGATGCGGGCGGGCCGATGAAGACGAGACCGGCATCGGTGCACGCCTCTGCAAAATCGGCGCGCTCGGACAGGAAGCCATAGCCTGGGTGCACCGCGTCGGCGCCGGTGAGGCGTGCGGCTTGCAACAAGGCATCGATAGACAGATAACTCTCGGCCGCCGGTGCCGGACCGATGCGCACGGATTCATCGGCCAGTGCTACGTGGGGCGCCCTGGCATCGGCGTCGGAATACACGGCGACGGTGCGGTAGCCGAGCGTGCGGGCTGTCCGAATAATCCTGCAAGCAATCTCGCCCCGGTTTGCAATCAGTATCTTGGAAAAATTCATACCGGAACCCAGTTTGGTTTGCGTTTCTGCAAGAACGCGCTGGTGCCTTCCTGGCCTTCGGGGCCTTGGATGGCGCGTGAGAAGAGCGCGGCAGCCTCGTCCACCAAATCAGCGGGAGGGCTCCAGCGTGCCTTGGCCATCAGTGTCTTGGTGGCGGCCAGCGCCCCGGGTGCGCAGGCCAGGATGTCGGCCAGCACGGCTTGCACGGCACTGTCCACTTCGCTGGTTTGCACCTGCTGGTGCACCAGTCCGACGGCCAATGCCTGCGCCGCATCGAGCCTGCCGCCGGTGACGGCTAGGCGCTTGGCTTGCGAGTAGCCCAGGCGCTCCACAAGGAAGGGCGCGATCTGTGCCGGCACCACGCCGAGCGAAGTTTCCGGCAGACGAAAGCGGGCCGTCTCGGTCGCAATGGCTACATCGGCCACGCAGGCCAGACCAAAGCCGCCGCCCATCACCGTGCCCTCCAGCACCGCCACCACCGCCAGTGGGGTGTTGGCAAACGCGGCGCACAGGTGGCCAAATTCGGCGTTCACTTGCGCAATCGGATCAGCAGCATCCCCCTCGTTCTGCAGGGCGCGCATGCGGGCGCCAGCCATGTCCTTGAGGTCGCCGCCGGCGCAGAAATGTCCGCCCGCGCCGCGAAGCACCACCACGCGAGTGGCCTGCTCGCTGCCTTCGGTGCTTTCAGCTTGTGCAAGCGCCTGGCGGAGTTCGCGCACCATGGCCAGCGACATGGCGTTGCGCACCTCGGGGCGATTGAAGGTAATTTCGAGCACAGCGCCTGTTGTGATTGCGCTAATAGCTATAAATGTCATAGCGAAATGCCGTTCAGCGCTGTTTTCCGGGAAGAGTGCCCTCAAGCTTGCAGATGATCCCGAGCATGATCTCGTCGGCGCCGCCACCAATCGACATCAAACGGCTGTCGCGGTAGGCCTGAGAGATCGGGTTGTCGGCGGTGAAACCCATGCCGCCCCAGTACTGCAGGCAGCTGTCGGCGACTTCGCGCGACAGGCGACCGGCTTTGAGCTTGGCCATGGAAGCAAGCTTGGTGACATCTTTGCCCGAGACATACGATTCCACCGCGCGGTAGGTCAGGGCGCGCAGGGCTTCGACTTCGGTGCGCAGCTCGGCCAAGCGGAAGTGCACCACCTGGTTGTTCAGAATCGGCTGGCCAAACGTCTGGCGCTGGCGGGTGTATTCGATGGTCTGGTCGATCAGGTTGTCGAGCGAGCGCAGCGCACCTGCCCCGGCGTACAAGCGTTCTTCCTGGAACTGAAGCATCTGGAACATGAAACCCGCGCCTTCCTGCCCGATCAGGTTGCGCTGCGGCACGCGCACGTTGTCGAAGAACAGCTGCGCCGTGTCGCTGGAATGCATTCCGATCTTCTCGATCTTCTGGCGGGTAATGCCCGGCGCATCCATGG
>ERZ724525.693-NODE-693-length-19265-cov-10.596148_pt1 | contig 19265 bp, 15 predicted proteins | sample MGYA00376058_ERZ724525 | MGnify/ENA primary metagenome ERZ724525 (study PRJEB28724, sample SAMN07190888) | wastewater metagenome | isolation source: influent of sewage treatment plant in Hong Hong | place: USA: Christiansburg, Virginia | collected 2016-03-01 ... | reverse complement strand
GCTGGCGTTTGACGTTCAGCGCGACCTGGCCGTGCTGCGCGCCAAAAACCGCACGTCACCCGCGCCGGTGCTGGAGTTTCGCCCCGCCGCCGAGGCCATGGCCCAGGGCGAGCGTATCTACTCGCTCGGCAACCCCCTGGACATCGGTTTTGCCGTCACTGAGGGCACCTACAACGGCCTGGTGCGCCGCAGCTTTTATCCACGCATTTTCTTTGGCGGCGCGCTCAACCTCGGCATGAGCGGCGGGCCGGCGGTGGACGATGCGGGGCGGGTGCTGGGCGTCAACGTGGCCAAGCGGCTCGACGGCGAACAGGTGAGCTTTTTGATTCCGGCCGAATTCGCCCAGGCGCTGGTGCAGCGCGCCGCCCACGCCCAGCCGATCACCCAGCCGGCTTACGACGAAGTGACGCGGCAGTTGCTGGTGCACCAGAATCTGCTGACCGAGCGCTTCCTGCAAACCCCGTTTCAGGAGCAGCGCCACGGCAGATACCTGGTGCCGGTGCCGAACGACGCGCTGGCGCGCTGCTGGGGGTCCGGGCGCGACCCGGACTTTCACGCGCTGAACCTGGAACGCACCAAGTGCCAGGCCGATAGCGACGTGGTGGCCGGCGACTTCAACACCGGCACGGTGCGACTGAGCTACGAGGCCTACGACGCACCCACCCTGGGCGCCGCGCGTTTCGCCCGGACCTATTCGCAGAGCTTTGGCAACGAGCCCTTCCTCAAGCGCGGCAACGGCCGCCAGACCGCTGTTGAGTGCACCGAGCGCTATGTGGACCAGGGCAGCCTGCCGCTGCGGGCGGTGATCTGCATGTCGGCCTACCGCAAGCTGCGCGGCCTGTACGACATGACCGTGTTGGCCGTGACCCTCAACCAACCGACGCAAGGCGTGCTCGGCCGGCTGGACGTGCGCGGTGTCGCTTTTGACAACAGCCTCAAGCTGGCAGACCACTACCTGCAGGCGTTTCGCTGGGAGGCGGCGCCATGACGCAGCTACTTGCTCTCATTGAAGCCTTTGACCGCCACGGCACCCTGCTGGCGCGCGCACCCGTCACGCGCTGGCCCGTAACGGTGGGCCGGGGGCTGGACTGCGACCTGGTGTTGGACGACCCCTTCGTTGCGCCCGTGCACCTGCGCATCAACCGCCCGGTGGAGGCGCCCCGCAGGGTCAGCGTGGAGGTGGGAGAGACCCGCAACGGCGCCACCCTGCACCGCAAGCGCCATGGCAGCGGCGAGCGCTTTGACTGGCCGGACGGCACGCCGCTGGAAATCGGCCGCACGCGCATTGCGCTGCGCCTGGCCGATGCGGCCATCGCCGACGAGCAAGCGTTGCCGCAGTTTCCGTGGCGCACGCTGGCCACCACGCTGGTCCTGGTGGTGCTGATGGTGGCTGCGGTCCTGGGATCATCGTGGCTGGAGGCGAACGAGGTTTCGAAGTACGTCAAATCGCTGCCCGGCTTGCTGCTGGGCCTGGTGGTGATGCTGGGCGCCTGGTCGGGCCTGTGGGCGATTACCAACAAGGTGTTCGACGGCCGTTTGCAGTTCTGGCGCCATGTACGCATCGCCTGCGCCATGTATCTGGCGGCCGAAGGGATGCAGCTGGCTGCAAATCTGGCTGCGTTCGCTTTCTCGTGGGAAACGCTTTCGCGCTTCGCCTACCTGCTGATCTCCCTGGTCCTGGCGACCGGCATCTATGCCCACCTGGCGGCTGTGCTGCCGCGCCGCCGCGCCGGCCTGGCATGGGCCGTGGGCGCCGTGGTGCTGATGGGCGTGCCGGCGTGGCTCGGGGCGCAGTGGCTCGACCGCATGCGGCTGTCGAACGAGCTCTACATGAGCAGCCTGTTCCCGCCGAGCCTGCGGCTTGCCCCGGCCGTACCCATTTCGCAGTTTCTGCAGGAAACCGGGTCACTGCGCGGGCGACTTGATCGCCGGTTGCGCAACGACGGCTCTGCGGACGATGAGGAATAGCCACGCAGTGAGCGGTTGAGACAGGGTGAAGGACGTCCTCAACTGCCCTGCGTGCAGACAAAATCCAGCGCCGCGCACACCGCCGCCACCTGCGCGGCAATGCATTGCTCGGGCGTGGCGCGGGGGCTGTCTGGGTAGACCTCGGTGGTGGTGGTGTAGCGCGCGCCGCTGATGCCGGCGCACAGGCCCAGGCCCTTCATCGCATAGTGAATGACGCCATGGGCGGCCAGCGGCGAGCCGATGATGTCGCTGTCGGCACCGCCCGGCGCAATGTGCGTGACGCGGCTGACCGCCTCGATGATGGCCTGCTGGAATGCGGGCTGGGGGTTGGCGCTGTCGTCTACCAGGTAAAAACCGTCGGGAATGCTGCAAGGCGCAAACGGCATGCCATCGCGTGCGGCCACCGCCGGGCGAAATTCGGTTTTGTCGGTGTCGGTGGTTTCGTGCAGGTCAAGGTGGGCAGCCCACTGGCCATGCAAGGGCGCCACCAGCCGCATCAGCGCGGCACATTCCTGTGCGGCACATTCCTGTGGGGGCGTGCCGGAGCGGAAGGCGCGGTTGGGGTCGATGGCGTCAAAGTTCCAGCGCTGGATGCGTTCGTACCCCCAGGGGCTGACGCACGGCGCCACCAACAGATTCACCCGGCCGGCGTAGCCTGCGGCATGCGTTTGCAGAAAGCGCAGCGCGCCGTGCACGCCACTGGTCTCGTAGCCGTGCACACCGCCTGTCACCAGCACACTGGGCAGGCGGCTCTGCCAGTCGCGGCTGCGCAGGGCCATGAGGGGGAAGCGCTCTTCGGCGTGGTGTTCGTTGCCATAGCGCAGCTCGCCATAAGTCTGCACATCAAAGTGGCTGCGCAGCGCGTCGATGGCGGTGAGCACGTCGTCCGCATAGCTGCGCTGGCGCACCTGGCGAGCGCGCCACTGGGCGCGCTCGGCGTCGCCCCAGGCTTGGCCGGGCGTGCCTATGGGATAGAAATGGGGGGTCTGCATGGGCGGGCGGGGGATTGGGAAATTTTGGGGATGCAAAGGTGAGCCCCCATTATTTGCCGGCAGGCTGGCGGTTGACGCGGCGCGTGGGCTGCACGGCGCGCAGCCAGTCGCTGCAAACCAAGCGTGCAGCCTGCTGTGAGAAATTCAAAATTGGTAGCTGCTAACGCTTACTGCATAAGCGCTAGAGGCCTATTTCACCCAATAAATGGTCGCTCCGATTACACTGCGCCGCATGCCCCGCCGCCGCCGCGCCCACCACCATGTCTACGTGGTCGAACTGCACCCGGACGTGCTGCTGGAGGCCAAGTTCCGCAAGAACAACCCGGACTACATCGACGGCAAGCCCTGCGTGTATGTGGGCATGACGGGGCTGGACCCCGATGTGCGGTTTGACAAACACAAGGCCGGCATTCAGGCCAACCGCTATGTGACCCAGTACGGCCTGCGCCTGCTGCCGGACCTGTACGAAGGCTTCAACCCCATGGGCTACGACGACGCGGTGGACAAGGAGATCGAGGTGGGGATTGACTTGCGCTCTGCGGGGTTTGGGGTGTGGCAGGCGTGAGGGCTGGGGGGGGGACGCTGCGATTTCCGCTGGGGCCCACAGTTGGCTTGATTTTTTAGGCTGATCAGCGCCGCGACCCAGGTTCCGGGATGGCATCAGCGCGTTCAATCGTGATCGCGGGCAGGCGGCGTCTGCCCTTCACCCTTGGTGCCAGGGCCGGCTTTTTCCGACATGCGCGCACCGATGTGGGGTTGCGCCCGCTGGTGCGCCAAATCCACCTGTTTTTGCCGCTCGGCCAAGCCGGCCAAGGCTTCGGCGCTGCGCGTGCCGTGGCAGTAAGGGCAACTGATGCCGCGCTCAAACAGCGGCGAGGCGATCTCCTGCGGCCCCAGCGGCCAACGGCAGGAGCGGCACAGTTCGTGGTGGCCGGGCGCGAGGCCATGGCCGACGGAGACACGCTCGTCGAAAACAAAACAATCGCCGTGCCAACGGCTTTGCTCGGCCGGCACGGTCTCCAGGTATTTGAGGATGCCGCCTTCGAGGTGGTACACCTCGTCGAAGCCCTGCGTGCGCAGGTAAGCGGTTGATTTTTCGCAGCGAATGCCGCCGGTGCAAAACATGGCCACGCGCGGTTTTTGGCCACCAGCGCCAGCGAGCGCGCCGCCGGGCTGGGCCTCGCGCTCGACCCAGCCGGGCAGTTCGGAGAAGGTTTTGGTCAGCGGATCAATGGCGCCGTCGAAGCTGCCGATCTTCACTTCGTAATCGTTGCGCACGTCGATCAGCACCACGTCGGGCTGGTCGATCAGCGCGTTCCAGTCGGCGGGTTTGACGTAGGTGCCGGCATTCTGCGAGGGGTTGAGCCCCGGCACGCCCAGCGTGACGATTTCGCGCTTCGGCCGTACCTTCATGCGGTAAAAAGGCAGCACCTCGGCCGTGGCTTCCTTGTGCTGCAGGCCCGCCAGCCGAGGGTCTGCGCGCAGCCAGGCCAGCACCGCGTGCACGCCCTCGGGCGAGCCAGCAATGGTGCCGTTGATGCCTTCTTCGGCCAGCAGCAAGGTGCCTTTGACACCGTGCGCATCGCAGCAAGCCTGCAGCGGCGTGACCAACGCGGCGTAGTTGGGCAGTTCGACGAATTGGTAGAGGGCAGCGGTGAGGTAGTGGGGCATGGAAGGGAAATCATAGCGAGGGCACCTGGCTGCCATCGCGCTGCCCGGTCCTGCGGGTCAAGCTTGCACGCAGCGAGGTGGCTCAGCACCAACCCGTCCAACATACGGGAAAGCGCCGGCGCTTCGGACTCAAAAAATGGCAGTCAAATCGTCCTCTAAAGCGCTAGCCCGACGATTGCCGAAACGCCATCACCGCCTGGTTGCGCAGGGTGCGCAGCATGGCCAGCTCTTTCTCATCGACCACCAGGCTGCCCAGCTCTGCCTTGTCGGCATAGATCATGCCGAACGCCCGCCCTTTAAGCAGCAAGGGCAGGATCAGGAAGGTGGGGGCGTCGGCCGCCTTGCGGTACCAGTCGGGTAGACGCTCGGCGATGCGGGGGGCACTGGCGTCGCTGATCAGGGTGTCGGCCCCCTTGGTGCAGATGGTGGCAAACAGGTCGGGTTGGCCACCGACCTTGCCCATGGGCACGCGAAACTGCTTGACGACGCCCTCCACGCCCATGCCCAGCCCAAAGCGACCGGTGAGCATATCGGACTTGGATTCGCGCATGCAGAACACGATGCGGTGAAAGTCCAGCGCGCGGAACATGGTCTCCAGAATCATGCGCAGTACGTCGCTGAGCTTGAATTCTTCCACCATGGCGTTGGTGATGTCCTGGATGCCAGCCGCCAGGGTTTGAGAGACTGCCTCTTTGCCTGGTTGATCGGCACTCGGCGAGACCGGCAGTTTTTGGGTGGCCTGCAGCTCGGTCGCCGCAAGGGCATCCTGCCCCCCGGTGGACGTTGCCAGCGCGTGCTCCGGCGCCGCGTCCGCCTGCTGGAGCAATTGGGCGGCACGCGAGTTGGGGCGCACGCTGATGTCCATGGCCCGCGCCAGCTCGACGAGTTTTTTGCGGGCTGTCACCGTGGCCGCCTGCATTTCGTCCACGCTCAGCCCCAAGGATTTCTGATAGGTCTGGGCGGCCTGGCTCAGGCGTGCCTGAACCTCGTCGGGATCGGCGTGCAGCATGGCATCGGCCATTTCATTGCCGGCGCGGGAACGCCAGCGCAAGCGCTCCAGTGCGTCGTCCGGAATGCGGCCAGGGGGCAAACCGGGGGGCCGCACGATGCAGCGCTGAATGCCCTCGGGCAGGCCCCAGGCCTTGGCAATTCCGAGCCCCAGCGCTTCGAAGCCGATGCCCAGGACGCGGCTGGAAGCCGCCTCTTCACTGAGCGGGTCACGCGGCGAGGCCACCAGCTTGCGAATGCTCTCCGCTTCTTCAGGAAAGTAGAACTGCGAGAGCATGCGGCCGAGGTTCTGGAACAAGGCGCCAATAAAGGCTTCTTCGCCTTCCTTGAGCGTGGGGCCCAGCTCGGAGGCGATCGACCCGGCCATCAAGGCGCGCAGAAATTCTTCCTTCAGCAGGTGCGCATTGCCCTTGTCCTGCATATGTTCCAGAAGCACCAGGCTCAGTGCCATGTTGCGAATACCGTTGAAGCCCACCAGAACCACAGCGCGCGAGACCGTCCCGATGCTGTCGCCCCGGGCGTAGTGCGCGCTGTTGACCAGACGCAGCAGCTTGTTGGTCAACGCCACGTCCTTCAGGATTTCGTTGGTGACGCTGCTGATGCTTTCCGTATCGGAAGAAGCCATGCGCTGAATCTTGCCGATGGACTCCGAGAGCGCCGGAAAATCCGTCTTGTTGCGCATGCGGCGAAGCAGAAATTCAAGGGTGCTGTTCTGCTTGGCTCCGGCGGCGGCATCTTCCGAAGCTGCGTCCCGTTGTGCGCCGGACCATTTCAGCAAGGCATCCAAAAAGGGCTGCGCGCCGGCATGGCGCTGGGCTGGATCAAACGCCGTGGCGCGCAGCACGATGGCTCGCAGGGCGTCGTCAAGACCATCGAGCAGCTGCGCCGGCAGTTGCAGCGGTTCGGCGGCGGTCTGCAGCAGCACCTGCGACACGTCGCTCCCCGTTCTCATGGGCCGGCCCCAAAGCAGCTCGGCCAGCAAGAGCCCAGCGCCGTAGACATCCATCAAGGGAGAGATCGCTTCGCCGCGCACCGCTTCCGGGGCCATGTAGCCGGGGCTGCCCGCAGCGTCGGGCTGGTTGGCATTGCTGGGCGATCGGGCAACTCGGGCGGCAATCCCGAAATCCATGACTCGGGCGCGGCCATGGGCGTCAAGCAACACGTTGGACGGCTTGAGGTCGCGGTGCACCACGCCGTCGGCATGGGCCGCGGCCAAGGCACTGAGCACATCCTGCAGAATGGGCACGGCTTGGGTAGCGGGCATTGCGCCTTTCGCCGCCAGGCGCTGGGTCAAGGTCTGGCCCGCCACGTACTCAAAGACCAGGTAGGGCTGCTGCTCGTGCACGTCGGCTTCAAACACGGGAACGATGTTGGCATGCGTCAGGCGGCTGACACTGCGCGCCTCCTGCAGCCATTGCTGGACGGCGGATGCCTCCTGCTGGGGCACCGGTTTCATCTGCTTGATGGCGACTTCGCGCTCCAGACGCGGATCAAACGCCAGCCAGACCTGTGCCTGTGCCCCCTGCCCCAGCAATCGCTTGAGCTCAAAACGACCGATGTGGGTTTTCATGGAGAGTGCAACAGGCCAAAAAGCTCAGAGAAGTATGGCATGGGCAGCGCCTTTGGCGCCCCTGCCGAAACCCTGAAAGCACCGCCGCGCAGTGGCCAGCCGACGAAGCGAATGCCGTCAGCGATGGCTTGAAACAGCCTCGATAGAGGCCCGCCACTGCTCGCGCAGCGCCGTTTTGAGCACCTTGCCGTAATTGTTCTTGGGCAGCGCCTGCACCACGCGGTAGTGCTTGGGTCGCTTGAAGCGAGCCATCTGCGCCAGGCAGTGCTGATCGAGCGTTTCGGTGCTGGTCGCTGCGCCGGCTTGCAGCACCACGAACGCAACCACCACTTCGCCCCAGGCAGCATCCGGCGCGCCCACCACGGCCACTTCGGCCACTCCGGGGGCAGTGAGCAACACTTCTTCGACTTCGCGTGGGTAGATGTTGGAGCCCCCGCTGATGATGAGGTCCTTGCTGCGATCCTTCAGCGTCAGGAATCCGTCTGCATCCAGGCAGCCCACGTCGCCGGTAAACAGCCAACCACCGCGCAAGGCAGCGGCCGTGGCCTCGGGGCTCTGCCAGTAGCCAGCCATGACGCTGTCGCCGCGCACCAGCACCTCGCCGACTTCGCCCAGCGGCAACTCGCAGCCCTGCGCGTCGGCTACGCGCAGCTGCACCGGCGTCTGGGCGACTCCCACCGAAGCAATGCGCTCCAGGTAGCGCGGATGCGCGGTGTCTGCCAATTGCGCGCGCGAAAGCGCGGTGGCGACCATGGGCGTTTCGCCCTGGCCATAGATCTGCACGAAGCGTGGCCCCATGACGACGAGCGCACGCTGCAGGTCCGCCACGTACATGGGCGCACCGCCGTAGACGATGGTCTTGAAAGCACGGGCGCAGTCCGCGTGGTCCAAGCCCGCCTGCTGCGCGTGGTCCACCAGCCGATTGACGATGGTGGGTGCTGCGAAGGTCGAAAGGCCGCCCATCTCGGTACCCAACGCAAACAACTCGGCCGGATCCACGCCGCCGGACAAGGGCACCACGTGGCGCGCACCGGCCATCAGGTGCGGGACGACGTAGAGTCCGGCGCCATGCGACATGGGCGCGGCGTAAACGATGGCGTCTTGCGCGGCCACCGGGTCCACATCGACGAAATAGGTCAGCCCCATGGTCAGGAGGTTGCGGTGCGTCAGCATCACCCCCTTGGGCCGGCCGGTGGTGCCGCTGGTGTAGAACAGCCAGGCCACATCGTCCGGCGCGCGCTCGGCGGTGGGCACGACCCAGGGGTCGCTCACCGGCGCCAGCAAGGCATCGGCCTCGGGCGACTCAATGTCGATTTGCCGCTCCAACCCGGCGAGCGGCGCAGGCGCTACGTCGCTGGTCACGAAACCCCAGCGCGCCTGGGCGTTCTCCACGATCCATTCGGTTTCGCGCGGGTGCAGCTTGGCGTTGACCGGCACCACCACCAGGCCGGCCCACCAGGCGGCGCACAGCACCTCCAGATACCGCGGATGGTTGCGCATGAATAGCAGCACACGGTCGCCGGGCACCAAACCTGCAGCGCGCATGCGCGCGGCCAGCGCGGCACTGCGCGCGGCCCACTCGCCGTAGCTGGCCCAGGGCGCGCTGCCTTGAAAGATGGCCGGTCGGTCCGGGGACAGGCGGGCATGGCGCTGCAGCAGGTGGATGAGGCTCATGCCCGCATTTTCCATCCTCCCCGCAGGCAGCGTGCAGGCCCGCCCAGATAATGGCGCCCTATGGACCTGACGCTTTCCCTCTTCCCCCTGGGCTGGCAGCACTACCTGCTCGGCGGCGTACTCATTGGCACCGGCGTGGCGCTGTTGTTTGTGCTCACTGGCCTGGTGGGCGGCATGAGCACGGTGTTTTCGTCAACCTGGTCGTTCGTGGTGCAGCGGCCGTTCTTTCAGCAAGCCCGGTTCACCGATTCGCGCCACTGGCGGTTGGTCTTTGCGCTGGGGCTGGTGCTCGGTGCGCTCGTGTGGTGGCTGGTCTTTGCCGATGGCGCAGCGCAAACCACGGACGTACCGACGTGGCGTTTGTTGCTGGGGGGTGTCCTGGTGGGCTACGGCGCACGGCTGAGCAATGGCTGCACCTCGGGCCACGGTATTTGCGGGCTGGGTTCGCTGCAGTGGCCCTCGCTTTTGGCGGTGCTCACCTTCATGGCCACTGCCTTCCTCACCGCCAATTTGGCGGCACGGTGGCTGGCATGAGCGCGCAAGGCATGAATCTGCCACGCTTTGTCACCGTGCTGGTGGCGGGCGCGCTGTTTGGCTTCGGCCTGGCCGTCTCCACCATGGTTCGGCCCGAGGTGGTACTGAATTTCCTGCGCTTTCAGGACTATGGGTTGATGCTGGTGATGGGCGGCGCCATGGGGGTCACGCTGCTGGCCTACCAACTGGCGCCGCGCATGCTCTCGCGCCCGCTGCTCGGAGAGCGCTTTCACCACCACGCCAGCGTCTGGAACCGCGACACCGTGCGGGGCGCTGCCCTGTTCGGCATCGGCTGGGGCCTGTGCGGCGTCTGCCCCGGCCCGGCCATTGCGGGTCTGGGCACTGGCAACTGGATGCTTCTGTGGGCACTGGCCGGCATTGCTCTGGGCGCCCTGGCCCAAGGCCTGCGTGCCAGAGCCGCCTAAATCAGGGCGCCCCCAATGCCCTAAAGCCAACGGCGCACCTGGGTGCAGTAAGCGGTGTAGGCGGCGCCAAAGCGCGCGCTGAGTACCCGCTCCTCCGGCAAGATCTGAAAACGGGTGATGTAGGCCGCAAACGCCAGCGGCCCCAGCAGCGCCCAGGGCGACGCCAGGTACAGCGCCAAACCCAACAGGATGAGCACCAACCCCAGGTACATGGGGTTGCGTGTGATGCGGTAGACACCGCTGGCCACCAGTTTGGCACTGCGCTGTGGTGCCATCGGGTTGACCGTGGTCTTGGCCTTGCGGAAAACCCATATCCCAGCCAGATCAAAGCAACCGCCCATGGCAGCCAGCGCCAACGCGCCACCCAAGCGCAAGGCCATGGGCAAATTCAGCACCGGGCCCACCCAGAGCGCTACCGACACCATGCCCGCCGCGATGGTTGCGGCAACCACCGGGGGCGGAATTTTGAGTTCAAGCTGCAAAATCAGACCTTTCCAAAAAATCCAAGGTGCGGAGTTGAACCCCAGATCTGCACCAATCCAGCGCATGATGCAGCCTACGGCGGTTTTGCTGCGCCCCTCCTGTCATAGACCTCCTCATTTTTGACCCCATGCCATGAAAAAACTCCGCGTCACCCTTGAACTCGAAATGTCCGTCCCGGAGGACTGGGAACTGGTCAACACCTCCGAGGGCACGCCGGTGCTGCGCCTTCCCAACGGAACCTTTTTGGACCTGACCGTGGAACCGCTGTTTGCCAGTGACCCCGAAGAAACCTGGGCCAGCACCGACGAGGACGAGGCGCTGAACGAGATTCTCGACATGGTGGACAGCGAAGTCGTGCACTACGAATTCGTCACGCACTGAAGCTTGCCCGCAGTCTCGTGGAAGACTTCTTTCGCGTGTGCGTGCCAGGCACGCCTGCGCTGGTTGGCTGACGCGTCCTGTCCTTTTATTTTCGCTCTGCAACATGAACTACAACGAGCTGATCTCGCGCCGCGATGCACTCTTGCGCAGCTTGGGCTCGCTGGCTGGGTTCACTCTGCCGATGGCATTTTCTGCGCCGGCTGCAGCGACCGGGCGCGCTACTGCGCCCTTGCCGCGTACCCTCTTGGTGCCGGGCGGCATCGCGCGCTTCACGCTGGGCGATTCGCCCTCGCGCCCGCGCGCCTTTGCAGCAGCCGCAGACGGCTCGGGCGAGGTGCCGCTGCTCGTGCTGGGCGACGCCAGCGCCTGGACGGCGGTGCTCGGTATCCCGCTTTCGGCAACGCCGGGCCCGGCCCGCATTCGCGTAGAGCCAGCGGGGAGTGCACCGCGCAGCCTCAGTTACGACATCGTTCCCAAGCAATATCGCGAGCAGCGCCTGAGCGTGGCGCCGCACACGGTGGACCTGTCGCCCGAGGACGAGGCGCGCTGGCAGCGCGAGCGCGCCCACCAGGCGGACGTGATGGCCACCTTCAGTACCCCGCTGCCAGACAGCCTGGCGATGCAGGTCCCCGTCCCGGGCCGGCGTTCCAGCTCATTTGGGCTGCGCCGCGTGTTCAACGGCCAAGCCCGCAATCCGCACAGCGGTATGGACATTGCGGCGGCCACCGGCACGCCCGTGCTCGCGCCCCTGACGGCAAGGGTGATCGACACCGGGGACTATTTTTTCAACGGCAACACTGTGTGGCTGGACCATGGCGGCGGCTTGCTGTGCATGGTGTGCCATCTGAGCGCCATCGATGTGCAGGTGGGCGATGCCGTGGATGTGGGGCAGCGCGTGGGCGCGGTGGGCGCCACCGGCCGCGTCACCGGGCCGCACTTGCACTGGGGCGTCATGCTGAACCGCAGCATGGTCGATCCGGCGCTTTTCCTTCCCACTTAAGCATCAGAGAAACGCTGCCAGGCGCTTGCGATCGAGCTGAGCCAGCGTTTTTTCTCCCAGCCCCACCAAGGTTTTTGTCGCCGCGGGCGTCGCGACGTCGATGCCCAGCCCGGCCTTCGCCGGCCAATCCGCGTCGATGCGCATGTAGCGCTCTTCCAGCCGGTCTTCCATCACCGCGTCCACGTGCTGCTGCTGCACGGAAATCATGGTCAGAATCAATCGGCCATCGGTCAACCAGCCAACGGCGCCCGCATCGGCGTCGACAGACTCCGCCGGTTGGTAGCCCATGGTGGCCGTCCCAACGGACAGCATGCGCGTGCGCGCCAGCTTGGCACCCATGAAATGCTCGGCTTCGTGCAGCGCCACGTGGTCGGGCGCAACCGCAAACAGACCGCCATCGGCATACAGCCGCTCGCCCACCTTGACGCAAGGAAAATAGGCCGGCGCCGCGCAGGTGGCCAGGGTCACGTCGACGGCCGGCAAACCCTCGTCGCCCAGTGAGCCCTGCGTGTGGGGGGTCTTGAACACTTTGGTGACGCTGCGGCTCACATCCACGGCCGGCACCACCACGGCATGCTGGGCGTCGCCCATGGTGCGGCCCCCGAAATGCTTCGTAAGCTCGCGACGCAGCGCTTCGCCGGTGTACTTGGGGCCGAGCACCGAGCGCGTCATGTCGAGCAGGCGCGTGACCGTGCCTCCCGGCAGTCTGCGCGAGGAAAAAACCTCGTCGCCGCGTTCGATAAAGAGCTGAACGATGTTCGCCATCGGCACTTCAAAAGCCAAAGCCATGGCGAGCAAGCCCCCTACCGAGGTACCGGCAATGAGGTCAAACCGCCGGCCAAGCGGTTCGCCCACCTGTTTTTCCAGGTCGGCAAGGACCACCGCGGTGTAGAGGCCAAGGTAGCCGCCTCCACTGAGCGAGAGGATGCGAAATTCTTTGGACTCTTTGGGATGGACGGTTGTCATCATGGATTCGGTGGGCAAAAAGAAAGGCGCAGTGCGGCGCCCGAAATATCCGTGAAACTGTTGCGCCGCAAGGACAGTCAGCCGTGTAAGCCCGCACCGCACGCGCCCCTCAGGCTTGCGTGCCTCGCTGGCGCATCCAGTCCGCAAAGGCCTGCGCGGGCATGGGCCGGGCGAAATGGTAGCCCTGCGCTTCCTGACAATGGTAGAGGTTCAGAATGCGCGCCACTTCGGCGCTCTCTACGCCCTCGGCCACGACACGCAACTTAAGGCTGCGTGCCATGCTGATGATGGCGCGCACGATGGCCGCGTCTTCCGGGTCGGTCACGATGTCGCGCACGAAAGACTGGTCGATCTTGAGCTTGTCCACCGAAAAACGACGCAAATAGGCCAGACTGGAGTACCCGGTGCCGAAGTCGTCGATGGACAGGCTCACGCCCAGCGCCTTGAAACGCTGCACCGTTTGCAGCGTCGCTTCGACATCTTCCATCAGCAGCGACTCGGTCAGTTCGAGCTCCAGCCGCGACGGGTCCAGGCCCGACTCTTCCAATGCCTGCGTCACGCTGGCCAGCAGGTCGCCGCGCCGGAACTGCACGGCCGACAGATTGACCGCCATGGTCAGCTCCGGCAACCCGGCCTGCTGCCAGCGCACAGCCTGGGCGCAGGCCTCGCGCAGGACCCATTCGCCGATCGGCACAATTTGCCCGCTTTCCTCTGCCGCCGGGATAAAGCGCCCCGGCGGCACCAGTTCACCGTCGCCGCGTTGCCAGCGCAGCAGCGCTTCGACACCGATCACCGCTCCACTGACCAGATCCACCTGCGGCTGGTAGTGCAGCACGAACTCCTGTTGGTCCAGGGCCCAGTGCAGGGCCGATCGCATCTTGAGATTCTCGAGCGCCTGGGCATTCATTTCGCTCGTGTAAAAGCAATAGGTATTGCGTCCGCTCTCCTTGGCCCGGTACATGGCCGTGTCCGCACGCTGCAGCAAGGTATCGAAGTCGGCCCCGTCGTCGGGACACAGGGTGATGCCGATGGACAGCGTGACCGCCAGCGCATGGCCTTCGATTTCGAAGGGGCGCGCCAGGGCTTCGGTGATCTTGCTGGCAATGCGGCCCACGGCCTCGACATCCTGCACGTCGGTCAGAGCAATCAAAAATTCGTCGCCGCCTTGCCGGCTGATGGTGTCGGTGTCGCGCAGCGTGCTGGCGAGGCGCTGGGCCACCTGCTGCAGCAGCAGGTCGCCCACTGGATGGCCGAGCGTGTCGTTGATCTGTTTGAAATGGTCCAGATCCAGGTACAACAGCGCCAGCTTGCTCTCGCTGCGCTCGCTCCAGGCCTTGGCAAGATCGAAACGGTCACGAAACAATACCCGGTTGGGCAAGCCGGTAAGCGGGTCGTGATGCGCCAGAAATTCAATGCGTGCGGCGCTTTCCTTGTGCTCGGTGATGTCCTGGGCATACGCCACCACATGCGGCTCGTCGTGCAGATCCATCAGCTCGCCCGAGAGGCTCACGCAGCGCTTTTCGCCCGACTTGCAGACCCATTCGGCTTCGAAATTGAGCGTGCTGCCCCGGTGCTGCAACTCCGCAAGCCAGGCCGCGCGCACCTCAAGATCGGCCCACAAACCCACTTCCCGCGTGGTCCGGCCCACCAGCTCATGCGCCGGCCAGCCGAACCAGGTTTCGTAGCGGTCGTTCACCTCGACAAACAAACCATCGCGCGCGCGCACAATCGACGCCGCCAGGGGGCTCGCACGGAATGCCACCTTGAAGCGCAGCTCGCTCTCGCGCAGGCCGGTGATGTCCTGCATGGCGCCGCCCAGCGTGAGGGGCTTGCCGGCCGCATCACGCTGCACGCTTCCGCTGGCAAATCCCACGCCCAGGCTGCCGTCGGCGCGGCGAAAACGAAACTCCATTTCGTACCCGGCATCCTGCGAAAGTGCCTTGGAAACGGCGTCTTGCACGCGCTGGCGATCTTCCTGCTCAACCTGCTGCAGGAAACGCTCGAACGTGGGGACGAACTCGTTCGGTGCAAAGCCGAAACAGGCAAAGGTTTCATCGCTCCAGCGCAGTTCGTCTGCCGCGATATTCCACTCCCAGTGGCCCACACGCGCAATGCGGGCCGCCTCGTCGAGCCGCCGACGCGCCTCTTTCATGTCGGTAATGTCGTGAAACAGTTCGAGCTTGCTGACGCTGCCGTCGGCGTTCTTCAGCGGAATGTCAAAAAGATCGTAGGTGCGGCCCTTGGGCGAGACCCATTGCCATTGCACCGTCTGGCCCGCGAGCACTTGCGGGTTCTTGCACCAGGTGCAGGGTGAGGCGCTCTTGTGAAAATAGTCGTGGCACTTGCGGCCCATGACGTCGCCAAACTCGCGCTGCAGCACCGGGTTGATGTATTCGATCTCGTACTCGGCATTGACGATGTACACCCCATCGGGCAGGGCCTCCAGAATGGCCAGCAATCGCTCTCGGTCCGCCGCAAGCTTTTCGGCGAGCGACTCGATGCGCTTGGTCTTGCTGATGTCGGTCCAGGTCAGCACCACGCCATGGCCCTGGCCTGTATCGTCGCTGAAAGGCAGCATGCGCTCGAACACCCAACGCCCATCGGGCAGCATGGCTTCGCGCTCGATGCGTTTCTCGCTTCTCGCGCATTCGCGCAGGTCCTCCAAAAAGGCCTCCTGCAGGCCCAGCCGGTAGCGGATGTCGCCGATCGGGCGGCCAATGTCGCTGCCCCGCAGCGCCAGAAAATCTTCCACGCCGGGGCTAAAGCGCCGCAAACTCAGATCGCGATCAAGAAAGACGGTGCCGATCTCGGTGCTGTCGAGCAAGTGGTCGTAGTCGCGGTTGAGGGCATCGAGCTCGTCGTTGCGCGCTTCCAGCTCATTGTTCAGCGCATACAGGTCTTCGTTGACCGACTTGAGCTCCTCATTGGTGCTTTGCAGCTCTTCATTGGACGCCGTGAGTTCCTCATTGCTCAGGTCCAGGCGCTCGTGGCTGGTCTGCAACTCCAGCACCATTTCGTGCAGGCGCTCGCGGGTGGCGTCGAGCTCTGCAGCCAGGTTTTCTGGCCCTTGCTCCTCGGCGGCAGTCTGCATGCTGAGCAGGGCCGGCACCGCCTGGGCGCCCAGAGTGTGGGAGTCAAAATTTCGAACCAGCACCGCCGGCTGCTTGCGAAACAGCTTGTGGCTGCGGTCCACCACGGAAAACGCGTTCGACTCAAACGCCCCTACATTTTCGCTGGCACCCAGCAGCAGCAGCCCCTGCGGTTTGAGGGCGAAGTGCAGTTGCGACAGGGCCTTGAACTGCGCCTCGGGTTTCAGGTAAATCAGCAGATTGCGGCACAGCGCTAGATCAATGCTGGTAAAGGGGGGGTCGCTCAGCAGGTTGTGGCGGGCAAACACCAGGTGCCGGCGCAGCGTGGCGTCGGCACGCATGCCCCCGGTCGAATCGCCCTGCAGATAGCGCCGGCGCAAGCCTTCGGGCACTGCGGCAAGGCTTTCGCCTTCATAGCTTCCACGCGAGGCCTGCGCCAGAGCCTGGGGCGCCAGGTCGGTACCAAACACTTTCACATTGCCGTGAAACCCCAGCCGCCCAGCGGCCTCCAGCGCCAGCATGGTCACCGAATAGGCTTCCTCCCCACTGGCGCAGCCCGCGCACCAGATGCGCAGATCGTCCCCAGCGTCCCGCCCGCGCAGCAAGTCGGGCAGCACCTGCTCCTCCAGCTGGCGAAAGACCTCGGTGTCGCGAAAAAACTCGGTCACGTTGACCAGCAATTCGCTGCTCAGTGCCTCGCGTTCTCCGCCTTGCTCTTGCAGCATCTCCAGGTAGTCTTCGGGCCTGAGTACCGACAGACGGGCCATGCGCTGGCGCGCGCGCCGGGTCAAGGTGGTGGTTTTGTAGCCGGAAAAGTCAATGCCGCAGCGCCGCCGCAGCACTTCGAGCATCTCGCTCAGCTGAGGCAGCGGCTCAACGACCGGCTCCTGCCACTGTTCGGCATCATCGGGTGCGAGGGGCTGCGGGTCCATGCAGGCATTATGGCGGGCCGACGCCTATCGAAAAAACTGAAGGCCCGTGGCCAGATGCTATTTTGGAGCCCGTGCTTGCCCATCTGGCTCGGCGGCGGGGTCTTCCAGCAGGTAGCGCTTGACGATGTCGAAGAAGCGGTCGTAGAAGACTTCGGAGTTGATGGTCTGGCTGGCCACCTTGACCAAAGATTCGCTTCCCGCCATGAAGGGGAGCGACACCGAGCCCAGCGCCGGCACCCCCACGCTGGCCGAACTGTTGCCTTTTTTGACGGTGTAGCTGTCCTGCACGCCGGTGACAAAACCCAGCGTGACGCTGCCGCGCCCGCCGTCGGGCACGCAGACCACGCGAATCGTCATCTGCATATGCGATTCGGCGTCGGGTTGAAAACTCTTGACCCCTTCCACCATGTCCTGGCGGGCCACGCTGATCAGATAGCCCTGGCTGAGCAGCGCGCGCCGGCCCGCTTCGCAGGTCTGCTCCGGCGTGGCGTCAAACAGGCGCGAATGCATGTCGCCCGAGCCAAAGCGCTCCTGCAAGGCGTATGGGTGCGGCGTGGCACTGCAAGCTGCCAGCACCAGCGCGACTCCCACCAACGAACTGCGCGAGAAAGCGGACCGATAGGCCAAGAAAAACTCCTGTATGCCACGCAAAAAATTTGCAAAAATCATAGCAATAAACTTAATCTGCATCAGCGGTAGTATCGGTTTTTTTCATATTTTTTATCGCGGGCGGTGCGCGCAGGATCTGGCGCAGCGCATCCACCACCAGAACACCCACCGCAGCAAACACCAGCCCGTACATCGGCCACTGCCCCGGCGCCAGCCGCTCGCCCAGCAGCAGCGCCACCACCACCAGCAGCACCGGCTCCACATAGGTCAGCAGACCAAACAAGCCCATCGGCAGCAACTGGCTGGCTGCCATGTACAGCGCCAATGCCACCGCGCTGAGCACGCCCACCACCAGCACCAGCGCGGCCAGCGAAAGATCGCCCGCCACGACCGGCAGGGTGGAAGGCGCGCGCAGCACAAAATACAGAGCGACAGGGACTGCCAGCGCCATGTCCACCCAGTGGCCGCCGAGCTTCTCGGTGCGCAGGCGGCGGCGCAGCGCGAAATACAGCGGATAGCCCACAGCCACCAGCCAGGTCTCCCACGACACGCCGCCAGCGCGCAGCAACTCTGCGCCAACGCCCGCAGCAGCCAGAGCCGTCGCCAGCCTGTGCGGGCCCGAGAGCCGCTCCCGGTACAGCACGGCCCCTGCCAGCACCATCACCAGGGGCAACAAAAAGTAGCCCAGCGACACCGGCAATGCCCGGCCCGCCATGGGCGCCCACATAAACAACCACAGTTGCACGCCCACCATGGCGGCGCTGAGCACCAGCGCCGCGCCAAGTGCCGGGCGCTGGCGCACACGCCGGGCCAGCTCGCGCACCTGCGTCCATTCGCTCCGCCACAGCAGCAGCACGGTGGTGAACGGCAGCGTGGCCAGCACGCGCCAACCAAAAATCTCTTCTCCGCCGAGCGGCTTGAGAAACGGCGAAATCCAGTAAATCACGCCAAACAGCACCGATGCCAGCACCGATGCAACGACCCCCTTCAGCATGGCGGGGCCTGCGAAGCGGTGGGTGCGGCCCGAAAAACCAGGCTCATTGCGCGCCCTGCCCTGCGTCCAGCACGCCGGCCAGCAGGCCGGGCAGCCGCTCGGCCGCCATCTTGAAGCCGCAGGCCTGGGCGTGGCCGCCGCCGCCCATGCTTTGCGCCAGGGGGATGCAGTCGTAGCCGCGCTGCGAGCGCAGGCCCACCTTGACCACGCCGCCCTGCCCGGCGGTCCACATCAGTGCAAACGTGCCTGAACGGCGCGAAAGCAGCTCGCCCAACAGGCTGTGGAACACCCCCGGTGCGTTCACCATGAGCCCGGTCTCGCCGTTGAAAACCACGCTCTGCGCGCCCTCGGCCATGTCGGCCGCGAGTTTGCTGAACTTTTCATCCATGGCCTGGCCGCGCGCCATGAATTGGGCGCTTTGCTCAGGCGTGAAATCGGCCAGCTCGCTCCAGCGCGCGAACTCTTGCGGCTCCATGTCGAGCGCGGCCAGGTAGGCCGCGCTTTCGGGGAACTGCCAGTTCCACAGATCGCGGTCCTCCACATAGCGCACCAAGTCGGGCAGCGGTGCCTCGGGCAGAAAGAACTCCCAGGCCAGGCGTGCGCCCGACTTGGCCATGTCGAAATGCACCACCCCGCAGCGGCAGGCAAAGCCGCCCAGCGCATCGGCGGCACTTTTGTGGTGGTCCAGCAGCACCAGGCGTGCAGTCCGCTCGTCGATGGCGCGCAGCAGTTCGGCGGGGAAGGAAAAATCAAGAATGTAGACCGCCCGGCCGTCGAGCGCCGGAAGGTCGGCCACGGTGCGCGCGTCGCCATGGTCCAGACCGCGCAGTTCCACGGCGCCGCCGTAAAACCGCCAGGCGGCCAGTGCGGCGGCAAAACCGTCGGGGCAGTTGCGGCCGTGGTAGAGCACCAGGGGCGCGGGATCGTCGTGGCGCGGAGCCACCAGCAGTTGCAGGGGAAGGATGGATT
>ERZ724525.690-NODE-690-length-19271-cov-12.845545_pt1 | contig 19271 bp, 18 predicted proteins | sample MGYA00376058_ERZ724525 | MGnify/ENA primary metagenome ERZ724525 (study PRJEB28724, sample SAMN07190888) | wastewater metagenome | isolation source: influent of sewage treatment plant in Hong Hong | place: USA: Christiansburg, Virginia | collected 2016-03-01 ... | reverse complement strand
ACCACCGGCCTCGGCAACGGTAACCGGGTCTCCAAGAACAGCCTGCGCATCCACACCCTCGGCGAGGTGGATGAAGCCAATGCGGCCATCGGCATCCTGTTGTGCGAAGAGCTGCCGGAGGACGTACGTACCCTGCTGACCAACGTGCAGCACGATCTGTTCGACCTGGGTGGCGAGGTGTGCATTCCGGGCATGGAAATGATCACCGCCAGGCAGGTCGATCATCTGGAAACGGAACTGGATCGCTTCAACGACGACCTGGAACCCCTGAAGGACTTCATCCTGCCCGGTGGCACCCGCGCCGCGGCCCTGTGCCACCAAGCCCGTACCGTGTGCCGGCGGGCCGAACGGATGATCGTCGCGCTGGGGCAGGAAGAGTCGGTCAATGACGCGCCGCGCCAGTACCTCAACCGCTTGTCGGATCTGCTCTTCGTGCTCGGCCGCGTGCTCAACCGGGCCGGCGGCCGCGGCGACGTGCTGTGGCAGAAAAGCAAGAACGCGTAAGGATTTGCGGGGCGACCTGTTACCGGCCGCCCCGCCGGCTTACCAGTCGACTTTCTCGATCTGCCCGAGGGAGCGGCCCAGAAAGCGCTCGCCGATGGTCTGGAAGCGCAGCGGAATGTCGGTAACGGTGTAATGGTAGGTGGACAGGCTGTCGCCCGGGTTGGCGATGCCCAGCTCGTTGAGCATGCGCGCGGCCTGCTCGGCCACGGTGATGGCGGAATCCACCAGGCGCACATTCGGCCCCACCACATCCTGCAGCAAGGACTTGATCAGGGGATAGTGGGTGCAGCCCAGCACCAATGTATCCACGTTTTCGGCGAGGACCGGCTTCAGATATTCCTGGGCGGTCAGGCGGGTGACTTCGTGCTCGAGCCAACCCTCCTCCACCAGCGGCACAAACAGCGGGCAGGCCTGCGAGTACACCCGCACGTTCGGGTCAAGGGCGTGCATGCGTCGCGCGTAAGCGTTGCTGTTGACGGTAGTCGGCGTACCGATCACACCGATCGCCCGCGAGCGGGATTCGGCTACCGCCGCCCGTGCGCCAGCATCGATCACATCCAGCACCGGAATGTGCCCGGCCTTCTCCTTGACCACCTGGGACGCCACCGCCGCCATCGTGTTGCAGGCGATGATGAGCATCTTGACGCCCTGGTCGAGCAGGTAATCGGTGATCTGCCCGGTGAAGTGCTCGATGGTCGCCACCGATTTGACCCCGTAAGGAACCCGGGCCGTGTCGCCAAAATAAATGATGTTCTCGAGGGGCAGGCGCTCCATGAGGGCGCGCACGACGGTGAGGCCACCGACACCGGAATCGAAAACCCCGATGGGCAGCTTGCCAGTTTCGGACATGGTGAATGCGGAGAAAAAGGAACGCGGATTCTACGCCAGTCGGGATGTCACCGGCGGAACGACGCCTAGTAGCCGAGGCGAGCGATCAGTTCTGATTCTTCTTCCGAGCTGAGGGCAAACTTGTAGGCGGACTTCTCGTCAGGCAACTCCCGCCACTTGCCACCAATGTCCTTCAGCCGGCGTTCAATCCGGGCACAGGAAATATGCATGAGAATTGCCGGCGCCTTGACCCGCTCGCAAATCCGTTCCGCCCCGAGTTGCTCGAACTCGAGCAGTTTTTCGTAGAAGGCCCGGTGCCGCGGATTGATCTCGATGAGGATGTCGGAACATCCCTTGACGCGGTGGGCATAAATATAAAGAAGGTGGACCAGCGAAATGATCAGCCGCTTGGAACGCGCCGTCGGATCAATGGCGAAACGTCCAAACTCGCACAACTTGGCGCCCTGCGCCCGCAGGCGAGCCGCTTCGGCGCCGTAGGTGGTATCCAGCGCCAGGCCGGCGGGAGAGTCCACGTTAACGGTGACGGTTGCATAAACCCTGCCGAACAGCTCGGCGTTCATGGTCAACTGATTGGGCTCGTCGAGGGAGCCGAGCTGGCCGTAACCCCGCCATGCATAACGCTTCTGAATCAGCAGCTCGGTTTCACGACGGCGTTCACCGTCGCGCATCAACATCTTGATACGAAACTTGTCCTGCCGTTCGGTAGACGCGTCGACCTTGGGATCGTCTTCCGCCAGACACAGCGGATCAAAACGCCACGACTCCATGGCAGTGACTTCCGCCAGGGTTTGCGGTGACTGGACTTCTTCAGCGGGGAGTTTGGCCGGCTTGCGAAACATTATCGATACTATACAGCGGCTTCCGGAGGTAGAACATGGTGCCGGGCCAAGGCCCACTCGACATGCTCCCTCACCAGCGCAGATGCGTCGTTCAGCCGGGACTGAAGTGCGCCCAGCACGGCCGCCATTCCAGGAGCATTGCCAAGCGCAACCGCCAGGTTACGAGACCAGCGTTCATAACCAATCCGGTAAATCGGGCTACCCGCCATGCGCTCATTAAATTCTGTTTGCGTCCAATGAAACAACTTTACCAGTTCTTCACAATCGAGCCCATGGCGAGGCGCAAAATCCAGCTCTGCGGCCTGCCGGGCAAACCGGTTCCAGGGACACACCAGCTGGCAATCGTCGCAACCATAAATGCGGTTCCCGATCTGCGGGCGAAATGCTTCCGGGATAGCCTCTTTCAATTCGATGGTCAGATAGGAAATGCAGCGTCGCGCATCGACCTGATAAGGCGCCACGATGGCTCCGGTGGGACAGGCCGTCATGCAGGCGGAGCAACTGCCGCAATGCTCGCCCACGGAGGCATCGACCGGCAGCGGCAGATCAGTGTAGATTTCCCCGAGAAAGAAAAATGAACCGGCAGAGCGCGACAGCAGCAGGCTGTGCTTGCCCCGCCAGCCCAGCCCGGCTTTCTCCGCCAGGGCAACCTCCATTACCGGCGCCGAATCGACGAAGACCCGGTAGGCGCTGGGCAACACGCCGACGATCCGGTCTGCCAGTTTTTGCAGGCGCGCGCGCAGGACCTTGTGATAATCCCGCCCCAGGGCATAGCGCGACACGTAGGCCTTCGACGGATCATTCAGCACCGTCAAGGCATCGGCGGCATCGGGAAGATAAGACATCCGCGCCGAAATGACCCGCAGCGTTCCTGGCTCCAGTTCGGCCGGACGGGAACGTTTGGTCCCGTGTTTGTACATATAATCCATCTGCCCGTGGCAACCGGCCTCCAGCCATGCCATCAGCCCCGCCTCCGCCGTGGCGAGGTCGGTATCGGCAACGCCCACTTCATCGAAGCCGAGTTCCCGCCCCCACGCCTTGATGCGTGACGCCAGAGATGCCAGGCCGTCCTGACTACCAGAAAGATTATCGTGCCCCAAGTTCATCCTGCCTATGATAGCGACCCGCAAGGCCGCATGCACCTCATCGATGAAAACGCGACGCTGGCGGCTGGCCAGCAACTCGCCAGCGCCCTGCCTGCCCGACTGACAATCTTCCTGTGCGGCGACCTGGGCGCCGGCAAGACAACCCTGACCCGGGGCCTGCTACGCGGCCTCGGCTACACAGGGAAGGTAAAGAGTCCAACTTATACCTTGGTTGAACCCTATAAAGATTCTAGAATAGTCGTATATCACTTTGATTTTTATCGATTCACTAATGCAGAAGAGTTTCTTGAAGCGGGCCTCGAAGAGTACTTTGAAGGCAATGGCATCCGTCTTGTGGAATGGCCGGACCGCGCCCAGCCTTATCTTCAGGCAGCAGATCTCGAAGTCCGGCTGCAGGTTTCCGCGTCTGGCGGTCGCGATCTTGAGTTGCGGGCGTTGAACAGGGAGGGTCAGACATGTCTGGAACGTTTCGTCGCGCTTTCCCCCAATTGAGTCCCAGCCAGGGCAATCCCCTGACCCGCCGCCGCTTCCTCGGTTCCGCCGGGGCCGGCCTGCTGCTTCTGGTCAGCCGTCCCGGCCAGGCCGCCCAGACTTCCATGCTGGCGGTGCGCGTGTGGCCGGCCAGGGATTACACCCGGATCACCCTGGAAAGCCGTGACCCGGTGGTCTTTACGCACCAGTCCGTGCACAACCCGGAACGGCTCGTCGTCGATCTCGAAGGTGTCGAGCTGAACGACATCCTCCAGACCCTGCCTACCAAAATCACCGGCCAGGATCCCTACATCCAGCTGATTCGCGCCGGACGCAACCGCCCCGGCGTGGTCCGGCTGGTCATCGAACTGAAAACCGAGGTCAGCCCGCAGATATTCACCCTCAAGCCGGTCGGCGAATATGGCCACCGCCTGGTGCTCGACCTCTACCCGGTCGAACCCGTCGACCCCTTGCTGGCACTGCTGGAAAAAATCACCCCGGAAGAAGCAGCCGTCGGCGGTGCCATCACCCCGCAGCGGGCAGAGGAAAAACCCCGCAAAACGGCTGAAGCACCACGCAAGCCAGATCTTCCCCCGCGCGAGACCGCAGCCGAAACGCCGGCACGGCCGGCCAAGCCCGCCGACGACGAACCCAGTGTCAGCCGCCTGATCACCATCACCATCGACCCCGGCCATGGTGGTGAAGACCCAGGCGCCGTCGGCGCCGCCGGCAGCTTTGAAAAACACGTCACGCTATCGGTCGGACGCCGCCTCAAGGCCAGGATTGATGCCGAGCCCAACATGCGCGCGATGCTGACCCGCGATGCCGATTATTTCGTGCCGCTGCAACAGCGGGTCGCCAAGGCGCGTCGGGTACAGGCCGACCTGTTCGTATCGATCCACGCCGACGCCTTCATCAGCCCGAGCGCCCGCGGCAGTTCTGTGTTTGTTCTGTCGGACAAAGGCGCCTCAAGCACCGCCGCCCGCTGGCTTGCGCAGAAAGAAAACGCGGCCGATCTGATCGGCGGCGTGAACCTGGGCGTCAAGGACAGCCACCTGGCGCGCACACTGCTGGACCTGTCCCAGACTGCTGCCATCAATGACAGCCTGAAAGTCGGCAAGGCCGTACTGGGTGAGCTCGGCGGCATCAACCGTCTGCACAAGGGAGAAGTGGAACAGGCGAGTTTCGCCGTCCTGAAGGCACCGGACATTCCGTCCATCCTGGTCGAAACTGCCTTCATCTCCAACCCGGAAGAAGAAGCCCGCCTCAACGACGAGGCCTACCAGGACCGCATGGCGGAAGCCATTGTGCGCGGACTGAAGCGCTACTTCGCCAAGAACCCGCCAATGGCAAAATCCAAGCTGGCCCGCCTGGACTGATTCAACCCCGGCCCCGTGCCGGGGTTTTTTCATCGGGCGACTGGCGCCCGCCCTTACTTAGGAAGAATGCGGGAAACGAGCTTTTGCCGGCGCCTGGCACCACGCCGGCTCTTCCGCATGTCGATTGCAAGCACGACAAAGCCGGCGATGGCCGTGCAGATGCAACACGCGATGATGATGTATCCCGCTAGGCCATGCATGACGCCACAGATACCTCCCAGATGCTGGCAGACCAGAAACACCGCATACAGGCAGTGCACGGAAGCTGAAAAGCAAAAAGGCCAACCCTCGCGGACTGGCCTAAGTGCTTGATATTCTTGGTGCCGGAGAAAGGAATCGAACCCTCGACCTTCGCATTACAAGTGCGCTGCTCTACCAACTGAGCTACACCGGCATGATTTACAACCTGCCTGGGCCGTTTTGCATGCCGTAAAACCGGCAATGCATGGACGGGAAAGGCTGGCCTGCTCTATCCTTGAAAATGGCTCAGATTGAAGCAGGAGCCGGATTATAAACAAATCAATCCCTTTACGCAGCATATGGAGTGTCCATGTTCACCGCCCTCAAGCCGGACGGCCCCCTGAAAGACGTGAGCAACTCTCCAAAACCGCCCATCCGCTTGCTTTTCATTGAGGATTCGGAGAACGATGTGCTGCTGCTCCTGCAGCGCTTCCGCAATGCCGGCTATGCACCGATCTACCGGCAGGTGGCCTCCGAAGTGGACATGCGCAACGCACTGGAGCAGGAGCGCTGGGACTTGATCCTGTGCGATCACAACCTTCCCGGCTTCAGCGCCCAGGCGGCCCTGCGCCTGACCCAGGAACTCGCCCTCGACCTGACGTTCATCATCGTCTCCGGCGTGATGCAGGAAGACGACGCCATCGCCGCCATGCGCGCCGGGGCCCATGACTACCTCAGCAAAAACAAGCTCGATCGCCTGGTGCCAGCCGTGGAACGGGAGCTGCGGGAAGTCTGCAACCGCCGCGAAAAACGCTTCGCAGAACAGACCCTGCGCCAGAGCGAAGCCCGCCTGCGTGCGCTCACCGACAACATTCCCGGTGTGGTCTTCCAGATGGGCTACTCGACGGACGGCATGCTCGGCTTCCAGTACCTGAGCGAAGCGGCTACGATGCTTTTCGGCATCTCTGCCGAGGAACTCACCGGCAGCTCGGCGGGCTGGATGACCTGGCTGCTCGATGACGACCTGCCCGGCTTCGTCGACGCCGCCGCCCTGTCGGCCGACAACCTGAGCACCCTCAACTGGGAAGGACGCATCCAGTTGCCCACAGGCGAGCAGAAGTGGATCAACCTGCGCAGCTCGCCGCGGCTCTCGGAAGCCAACGAAGTGGTGTGGGAAGGCGTGATGTGGAACATCACCCACAGCAAGCGCGTGGAAGCCGACCTGCGCGAGTCCCGCAGCCAGCTCGCCGCCCTGTCCAACCACCTGCAGCGCATCAAGGAAGACGAGCGGGAGCGGATCGCCCGGGATGTGCACGACGTACTCGGTGGCACCCTGGTGGCCATGAAGTTCGAGATGTCGCTGCTGGAATCGAAACTCGAGAGCGATCCGATACAGGCCCGCGACCGGACCCGTAACGTGGGGCGCATGGTGGACGACGCCATCGCCACTGTCGGCCGCGTGACCCGCGAACTGCGTCCAGGCATCCTCAAGGATTTCGGCCTTGCCGCGGCCATCGAATCCCAGGGCGAGGACTTCGCCCAGCGTACCGGCATAGCCTGTAACATTCTTTGTACCGACCACGACCTCGACCCGGACTACGACACGGCCCTGGCATTTTTCCGGGTTTTCCAGGAAGCCCTGACCAATGTCAGCAAACACGCCAGGGCGACCGCGGTGAATGTGCGCCTGATGCAGGAAGGTGACGAAGTCGTCCTCGAAATCGCCGACAACGGCTGCGGCCTGGGCGTCTCCGATCTGCAAAAACCACGCTCCTTCGGCTTGCGCGGCATTCGAGAGCGGCTGAGCAGCCTGGGCGGACGCCTCGACCTGAGCCCTGTAGAACCCAGCGGAATGCGGCTGATCCTGCATTCGCCCCTCCGGCCGGCTCACGCCGAAGAGCACCCGAACGACAACTGGAGTCACCCACGATGAGCAAGCCCATTCGCGTACTGATTGCCGACGATCACGCGATCGTCCGCCAGGGGCTGCGCCAGATACTTTCCGACACACCCGACCTGACTGTGGCTGGCGAAGCCGAAAACGGCGTCCAGGCCGTCAACATGGTGCGGACCGGCGAGTGGGACGTGGTCCTGATGGACGTCTCCATGCCCGACCGCAACGGCATCGATGCCCTCAAGCTCATCAAGAAAGAGTTTCCACGCCTGCCGGTGCTGATCCTCAGCATGTACCCCGAAGAACAATACGCCATCCGTGCCCTCAAGGCCGGCGCAGCCGGCTACCTCACCAAGCAGAGTGCGCCGGAGCTGCTGGTGACAGCCATCCGCCAGGTGGCCAGTGGCAAAAAATACGTCAGCCCGTCCCTCGCCGAAGAACTGGCCAACGCCATCGGCGACGACAGCGAGTGCCCAGCCCACGAGAAGCTCTCCGACCGGGAATACCAGACCCTGTGCATGATCGCCTCGGGCAAGACCCCGACAGAGATCGCCGAAGCCCTCAACCTGAGCGTCAAGACTGTCAGCGTCTACCGGGCCCGCCTGCTGGAAAAAATGAATCTGCGCAACAACGCGGAACTCACCCACTACGGACTCAAGCACGGCCTGGCCGAGTAGCCCGAAGCCAAAGCCATCGGCCGGGAATCATTTTTTTCATTTCGCTCATGCCCTGAGCCTCAAGGGCAGACCGGCGCAGCCGTTATGATTGAGGATTCCCGAATGGACTGAATATGGGCCCGTCCACCAGAGCGCTGCAGCAGGATGCAGGATGATTCAACGCCCTACTCCCCCACGCCGTCCCAAAATGACCGACACCAGCCAACCCTCGGACGTAGCCCGCGAAACCCTTCGTCAGTTGGCCATGCGTCGGATTGCACCGACGCCGGACAACTACCGGGCGCTTTACCATGAGATAGCCGGGTCCCTGGCTGAAGAGGTCTTCCCCGAACGCGCCTTCAAGCAGATCGCCGCAGCCCTGCCCAGGCACAATCGCGAATCCCTGCGACTCGCCCGAGAATTCGAAAGCGCGATCTCCCAGGCCGAATGGCCGGCACTGCGGGCGGTCATGGCCGACGCCTTCTCCCGCACCGAAGAAACGAACCTCAACTGGGGCAACCTGCTGCGCGACCTCGTCTCCGAGTGGGATCGACGCCAGGCCGGCCTGACCCAGGCCCGCAAGCGGGAAATGCTCGACCGGGTCCTCACCGCCTCCGGCGGCAACCCGGAAAAGCTCTTCGAACGCATGCAGGGCCTGCTCCGCGCCTGGTCACGCAATTCCGACGAGGATCTGCCTGGAAACGAGGCGGCCGACAGCGCCGAAGCAGTCCAAACCGTCGCCCCCACACCCTGCGACACGACGAGTCCTCTTTGTACGGAGCTACTGGCTGGTCTGCTCGATGGCATCGCCGCACAGGCCAAACTCACCGAACCGGATCTGGCGAACGAAGCCGGTGAGCTCGCCAGCATGATCCGGCAAGGCCCCGCCCTCGCCCCCGAGCTTGTTCGTCAGCGTCTCGACAAACTGCGCGCGCGCCTTGAGTGGTCTGCCGAAGACCAGCATGCCGTGCGCGACGCCCTGCAGCGCGTCCTGCAACTCATTCTCGAAAACATCAGCGAACTCGTCGTCGACGACCGCTGGCTGCATGGTCAGATCGCCCTGATGGGTGAAATGTTCGACCATCCGCTGGATGTTCGCATCCTCGGCGAGCTGGAAAACCGCCTGCGCGACGTTATCCAGCGGCAAGGCGCCATCAAGATCGAACTCAACGATGCCCAGACCCGCCTCAAGGACATGCTCGCCCGCTTCGTCGATCGCCTGGGCGACTTCACGGAATCCACCGGCGAGTACCACGACAAGATCGAACAATGCGCCGAGCGTATTTCCTCCGCCCAGGACATCACCCAGCTCACCGACGTGATTGCCGAAGTCATGCGCGAAACCCGCACGGTGCAGGAAACCACCCGGCGCTCGCGCAGTGAACTGGAAGAGCTGCGCACCCGCGTGCATGACGCCAACTCCGAAATCACCCGCCTGCAGGTCGAACTCGAACAGACCAGCGAACTCATCCGCCACGATCCGCTAACAGGCGTACTCAACCGCAAAGGCCTCGACGAAGCCCTGACCCGCGAAACAGCCCTCGCCCGCCGCCGTGGCACAGCCCTCTGCGTGGGCCTGCTGGACGTGGACAATTTCAAGCAGATCAACGACAACCACGGGCACCAGACCGGTGACGAGGCGCTCCAGCACCTCGTCGATGTGGTCCGCGAGAACGTCCGCCCGCAGGATTCCGTCGCCCGCTATGGCGGCGAGGAGTTCGTCGTCCTGCTGCCCGACACCCTCCTCGACAGCGCTGTCGCCACCATGGTCCGCCTGCAACGGGCCCTCACCAAACGCTTCTTCCTGACCCGCCAGCAGAAACTGCTCATCACCTTCAGCGCCGGCGTTGCCGAAATGCACGACGGCGAAGCACCGGAAGAAGCCCTCGACCGGGCTGACAAAGCCATGTACATCGCCAAGCGCTCAGGCAAGAACCGGGTCATCGCGGCCACCTGAAAGCGCCTCCTGCAGGGCCGCCCGATTTATGCTAAATTCGTATCGACATGCCTATGCACTCGACACGAAAAGCGGCCTTTCTGCTTTCCATCCTCCTCGCACTCCCCGCCTTCGGCAGCGCGACCGAGCCACTCGGACGGCTCTTCTTCAGCCCCGCCGAACGCACGCAAATCAATCGCCGCCAGCAGGAAGAGCGTCCCGCCCAGCCACCGCCCAGCCTGGACGGCATCATCACCCGCAGTGCCGGCGCCCCCAGCGTCTTCCTCAACGGCAAGGCCGTCCCGGCCGATCCGCAGCAAATCCACATGCACGAAGGCACTGCCCGCATCATCGGCAGCGACGGACGTATCCACCATCTGCGGGTCGGCAACCAGCCGCCTGAATCCCCTACCCGCTGATGGACAGCCCCCGGCGCATCGCCCCGCAGCGCGGCATGCTCCTCCCTGCCTTCGCCATCCTGCTATCCCTTGGCGGACTTGGCTGGCTGCTCGCCCGGCAGGACAGCGCCGCCGACCGGGCCGCCCGTGAACTCGCACAGGAGACGCGCACAGCCAGGGCACTGCTCATCGCCCGGGATGCCCTCATCGGCTTTGCCGCCACCTATCGCAACAAGGAACACCCCAACGCCGACTTCGGCTACCTGCCCTGCCCCGACCTGAACGGAGATGGATCGTCGGAAACCTGCGGCAGCAAGGATCAGCCCAGCATTGGCAGGCTGCCTTATCTCACCCTCAACTTGCCTGACCTGCGGGACGGTGCCGGCGAGTGCCTTTGGTATGCCATATCGGGCAGCTTCAAGAACAACCCGAAGGCGAGCGTGGTCAATTGGGACAGCAGCGGCAGTTTCCGCCTGCTCGACGGTAGCAAACAAGCCCTAGTTCTGCCGGGAGATCAGGAAGGCCTTGCCGTCGCCATCGTCATCGCTGCCGGCCCCCCGCTGGCCGGCCAGGAGCGGGCACCCGGCCCCGGACGCTGCGGCGGAGACCAGGAAGCCCGCCACATCCAGCACTACGTGGAATCCCTCGGTGCCGTCTCCGGCACCGGCATCATCGACGTCCGCAGTGACACGCCCGACAGCAACGACCGGATCGCGGCCATCACCGGGGGCGACATCTACCGGCAACTCAAAAGCCGCGACACTTACGCACCTCACCTGCAAACCGTCCTGCAAGCCACCGCCGACTGCCTGCAAACGGCCCGCCTTCCACGCCCCGTCGAGCCCATCCCCAGCGGCGCTGTCGAAATCGGCCGCCTGCCGGCCCTCGACCGGATCAGCGGCCCCTGCAACAAGGACACCCTGCGTGACGCCACCGGCAACTGGGGCGAAATGATGCGCTACGCCCGATGCATCGATGGCACGGACTGCCTCACCGGCGCCAGCAACAAATGCGCCGGCGCCCTCCTCTTCGGCGGCGAGCGCCTCAACGGCAGCACACCCCAGCGCCGGACCAACGCCGAAGAACGGAAGTCCACCGAGCAATACCTCGAACCCGCCACCCTCGCAGCACTTGCCACCGGCCAAGTGAGCGGATTGCCGGCCAGCATCGCCCTGCCCTTCGCAACCCGCACAAACACCGCATCCGCCGACGTTGCCCTCTGCCTTAACGCCGCGCCATGAAAACCAGCCCCTCCCACACCGGCTTCACCCTCGTCGAAATGGCCGTGGTGCTGCTGATTCTGACCCTGCTGGCCGGCAGCCTCACCGTCGGCCTGTCGCGCCATGTAACCCGCCGCGCCGAGACTGCCACTGACGAAGCGCTGGATGAAGCCCGCGACGCGCTGCTCGGCTACGCAGTGCGCAAGGGGTTCTTCCCCTGCCCCGCGAAAAGTGCCACCGACGGCACCGAAGACCGGGAGGCCGGCACCTGCAAAAAAACTGTCGGCCTGCTGCCCTGGGCCACCCTCGGCATTCACGGCGTAGACGGCTGGGCCCATCGCTTGCGCTACGCCGCCACCCTGAAATACACCAGCAAGATCACCGGCACAGACGATGGTGACATCGAAATCGTGACCCGCAACCTGGACGGCGCCGAACTCAAGCTGACCACCGAAGGCGGTAAGACACCCGTCGTGATCCTCTCCCACGGAAGCAACGGCTTCGGCGCCATCGATCAGGACGGCAACGTCCTCCTCGCCCCGCCAGCCAGCACCGACGAAGCCAGGAACGCCAGCGGCGACGGCAGGCAGTTCTACAGCCGGCCCCTGTCCGAGAACTCCGGCGCCAGCGGCGGCGCCTTCGACGACCGGATCACCTGGCTGTCACCCAACCTCATCGCCCATCGCCTGATCACCGTCGGCCGCCTGCCCTGAGGACACAAGCTGGCACAGTTCGCAGCGGTGTGATCCTTGACCCTCCGCTCCTGCAAGCGTGACACTTGTCACGGTCTATTCACTGCAGGACGCTCAATGCCGGCCACCCAGGCCACCTCGCCCTTCCAGCCCCTCCTTCATGCCGGACTGCTCCCGCAAGACGACGAGGAGATGCAACTCCGGAAAAGCCTTCTCAATCTGCTCGCTTGCCTGTTCACGCTGAGCACGCTGCTGTGGCTGGCCATCTGGTGGCATTTTAGCGGCAGGGTGCCGCCGGGCATGGCAGCCATTCCGGCACTGGCCATCACGAATTACGCCCTCTTTGCCCGCCACCGCCACTTTGGCGCTTATCGATTCCTGCAGCTCGGCCTGCTCCTCGCCTTTCCCTTCGTTACCCAATGGACTCTGGGGCCCACACCCTTCACATCGGGGCTGGGCTTGTGGGCGCTACTCGCTCCAGCTGCGGCCCTGCTGACCATCGGTGCGGTGGAATCCACCCCCTGGTTCCTGGCCTTTCTGCTGCTGAGCGCGGTTTCGGCAGGCATCGTGCCCCAGGCCGCTGACCCGGCATTCACCACGGTCCATATCGTGCTGGCTGCCTCGGTGCTCTACCCGCTACTGCGCTTTGCAGTAAGCCAGCGCGGCAAGACCCGCGAACGCCTCGCCGACGCCCACCGACAGTTGCATCTGGAACAGGAACGCTCGGAGCGCCTCCTGCTCAGCATCCTCCCCGCACCGATCGCCGCCCGCCTCAAGGACCATACCGGCACCCTCGCCGACGGCCACCCGGAAGTGGTGGTGATGTTCGCCGACATCGTCGACTACACGCGCATCGCCAGCGACATGCCGCCGCCCAAGGTTTTCGAGATGCTCAACCGGATCTTCTGCCGCTTCGACGAGCTCACCGAACAGCGGGGGCTGGAGCGTATCAAGACCATCGGTGACGGTTACATGGTGGCCGGCGGCCTGTACGCCCATCCGACCGAAGCCCATGCCGCCATGGCGGCCCTGGCCATCGACATGCAGGCCGCCCTGCGCGACCACCAATTCACCGATGGCCTGCACCTTGAACTGCGCATCGGCATCGCCTCCGGCCCGGTGGTGGCCGGTGTCGTCGGGCGGGGCAAGTTCATTTACGACCTGTGGGGAGATACCGTCAATCTGGCTCACCGCCTGTGCACAGAAGGCGAACCGGGCATGATCCAGTGCGACGGCCGCATGTTCGAACGCCTGCGCGGTGCCTTCGTCTTCGCCAAGCCGATACTCCTTTTTCTCAAGGGCAAGGGCTATGTGCCGGTCTATCGCCTGCGCAATCCACGCATTCTGGCGGTCCCCCGCCGTCGCCACACACCGAAAGCCGCATGAGCGGCACAAACAATTCCAAATGAATTAATATTCCCGTTCGACATACATCGAACGCACCGACCCGGGCCGGTGTAAAAGGGGACAACTCATGAAGAACCGGCAGCAAGGCTTCACTCTGGTGGAAATCGCCGTCGTCCTGGTCATCATCGGGCTGCTGCTCGGCGGTGTTCTCAAGGGGCAGGAGCTGATCAACAGCGCCAAGGTGAAGAGCATCATCAGCGACTTTCGCAGCGTTTCCACCTATGTCTTCGGTTATCAGGATCGTTTTCGCGCCATGCCCGGCGACGACCCGGGCGTAGCCAACCGGCTGACCGGCGCAATCAGGGCCACGACCGGCGGCAGCGCAGGCAACGGCAGAATCGAAGGACACTGGAACTCCACCACGGCAACCGACGAAACCGTGCTGCTCTGGCAGCACGTCCGGCTCGCCAACCTGGCAACCGGCGACGGACGCAGCCCGGCCAGCACCGATGTAAACATCCTCGAATGGCTACCCCGCAATGCGGCGGGAGGCCGAATCGGCGTAACCGGCAGCAGCCCGGTGAGCGGCTGGAGCGGCACCTTCTTCATCTGCCAGGACAATCTCTCCGGCGTCTTTGCCCGCCAGATCGACATCGCCATGGATGACGGCCTGCCTGCCAGTGGCGCAGTCCGCCTGCTCGCCAATGGCGCGGGTAGCGGTACCGCCATCGCCCAGGCAGACCTCACCGACAGCGGTATCTACACGGTTTGCGCCGCCTACTGAGCGAACAGCAAAGCCAGCCTACAAGCCTTTGAACAGGCGTGTCTCGGCATTCGCCAGTTGGGATGGTGTGCCCAGCAGAACCAGCACATCGTCCAGTTCCAGCAGCGTATCCGGTGTCGGATCGACCACACGAATGCGCTGCCGGCGCACGGCAATCACTTCCACGCCGAGCTCTTTCATGCGCAGACCGGCCAGAGTGCGTCCAATCGCGTGGGTGCCAGCCGCCATCACCACGGAATGCAGGCGGGTCTGCTGGCGCTCTTCGAGGGCCTCTTCATGAACACGCTCACCGCCCCGGTAAATGCCGCGCAGCAGGTGGTAACGCTCGGCGCGAATTTCGCGGATGCGTTTGAGAATGCGCGGCAAGGGCACCCCGAGCAGGGCCAGAGCATGAGATGCCAGCATCAGCGAAGACTCCACCGCCTCCGGCACCACCTCCGCCGCACCGGCCGCCTGCAGGCGCTCCAGGTCGACCTCGTCCGCCGTGCGCACCACCACCGGCACGTCCGGACGGCAGGCGCGAACCTGACTCATGGCCCGCAGCGCGGCCTCGGTGTCTGCATAGGTGATCACCACCACCGACGCACGGGATATCCCGGCAGCAATCAGCGTTTCCCGCTTGGCCGCATCACCAAAGACCACTGTTTCACCAGCCGCCGCCGCCTCGCGCACCCGCTCCGGATCCAGGTCGAGGGCGATGTAGGTAATCCCCTCCTGCTCCAGCAAGCGCCCCAGATACTGGCCGTTACGACCAAAACCACAGACGATGGCGTGCTTGTCCACAAACATCGACTGGGTTGCGATATTGGTGAGTTGCAAGGACCGGCTCATCCATTCGGACGGCACCAGGCGCAACACGATTCTCTCGCTGGCCTGCACGATCAGCGGCGCCAGCAGCATCGACAATACCAGCGCTGCGACAACCACCTGGGACAGCGCCGGCGGCAACAGCTTCGCCGCATCGACCTGGGACAGCAGCACGAAGCCGAACTCCCCGCCAGCACACAGCCACAAACCGGTTCGCGCGGCGGTTCCCTGGGCACTGCCCATCACCCGCGATGCACCTCCGACAATCAGGAACTTGCCAACCAGCAGCGCCGCCAGCATGGCGAGCACCGCCGGCAGGCTGAGGATGATCTGACCCACATCGAGAAACATCCCGACCGTCACGAAAAACAGGCCCAGCAACACGTCGCGAAAAGGCTTGATGTCCTCTTCCACGTGGTAGCGGTACTCGGTTTCCGAGATCAGCATGCCGGCCAGAAAAGCCCCCAGCGCCATCGACAAACCCGCCAACTCGGTCAGCCAGGCCAGACCCAGAGTAATCAGCAGCACGTTCAGCATGAAGAACTCGGCCGAGCGCTGGCGCGCCACGTGGAAGAACCAGCCACGCATCAACTTCTGGCCAAAGAACAGTACCAGGGCCAGCAGGACGATCGCTTTGCCCGTCGCCACCGCCAGGGTCTGGAACAGGGCGTCGGCAGGCTGGGACAGGGCCGGGATCAGAATCAGCAAGGGCACCACCGCCAGATCCTGGAACAGCAGCACGCCGATGGTTTCACGCCCGTGCTTGGAGTCCAGCTCGAGGCGGTCGGACAACAGTTTGGAAAGGATCGCCGTCGACGACATGGCCAGGGTGCCACCAAGCGCAAAACTGGCCCCCCAGCCCAGCCCGGCCAGCGCCCCGAGCAGCATCACCACCAGAACCGACGCCAGTACCTGGATCGCCCCCAGCCCGAAGACGATGCGCTTCATGCTGTAAAGACGCGGCAGAGAGAACTCCAGCCCGATGGTGAACATCAGGAACACCACCCCGAACTCGGCCAGATAACGGGCACTCCCGGTGTCCGGCATCAGGTTCATGGCGTGCGGACCGACGGCTGCGCCAACCATCAGATAACCGAGAACCGGCGGCAGATTCAGCGAGCGGAAAATTCCGACCACCAAAACTGCACCAGCAAGAAGAACGAGCACAAGCTCGAGCGTATTGACCATAAGGTAGGCAAGCCGCCCCGGACGGGCAGAATAGTCGATCTGATATACTTTCGAGTCCGATTATACCCAGCCAGCCCATGAGCTCAGCCCCGATTGCCGCTGCGCACGCCCGTACTCTGGACCTTGCCCGCCGCGTCCTGGCGATCGAGGCCGAAGCGGTCCAGGCGCTTGCCGACCAACTCGACGATACCTTCGTCAAGGCCGTCGACCTGATCCTCGCCTCCCACGGCCGGGTGATCGTCTCCGGCGTCGGCAAGTCCGGGCACATCGGCCGCAAGTTTGCCGCCACCCTCGCCAGCACCGGCACACCGGCCTATTTCGTGCACGCCGCCGAAGCCGCCCATGGCGATCTCGGCATGATCACGGCCAACGACGTGCTCGTCGCCATATCCTATTCCGGCACCGGCGAGGAGCTGCTCAAGATCGTCCCGCTGGTCAAGCGTCAGGGCGCCCGCCTCATCGCCATCACCGGCAATCCGGACTCCCCCCTGGCGCGGGAAGCCGACGTGCACCTGAACGGCACGGTCAAGGAAGAAGCCTGCCCGCTCAACCTGGCCCCCACCGCCAGCACCACGGCGGCCCTCGCCCTGTCCGACGCCCTCGCCGTGGCCCTGCTGGACGCCCGCGGCTTCGGCCCCGACGACTTTGCCCGCTCTCACCCCGGCGGCGCCCTGGGCCGGCGCCTGCTTACCCACGTCGAAGACGTCATGCGCAGCGGCGCAGGCATACCGCGGGTCAGGGAAGACGCCCCTCTCGGCGATGCGCTGATGGAAATGACCCGGGCCGGCCTGGGCATGACGGCCATCGTCGACACAAACGATCGCATCGTCGGCATCTACACCGACGGCGACCTGCGCCGCTCCCTTGCCAGCGGCTGCAACTTCTCCACTGCGCGCGTGGCCGACGTAATGAGCCGCGGCCCCAAAACCATTCACGCCGGCGCACTCGCCGTGGAAGCAGCAGAAATGATGGAACGGCTGCGCATCAGCCAGCTCCTGGTGGCAGCCCCGGACGGACACCTGGTTGGCGCCCTCAACCACCACGACCTGATGCTGGCCAAGGTCATCTGATGCCCAGCGCCCTGTCGGCCCGGCAGCGACACCATCCATGAACAATCGCGCCCACAGCCTCTTTCCGGTCATCGTCCTGACCCTGCTCGCCGGGGTCAGCATCTGGCTTGATCGCGCCACTCAGCAGAGTCCGACCGTAAAAACCGACAAAACCCGTCACGAAGCCGACTTCACCGCCGACCAAATCACCCTGCGACGCTTCGATCTGACCGGCAAGACCCAGTACGTGCTGGTAGCAGACAGCATGGTCCATTACGGCGACGATGAATCCACCGAACTCATCAAACCCCGCCTCGACTACCTGAACCGGCCCGAACCCGTCAGGGTGGAGTCGGAATTTGCCACGGTCAGCAAGGACGGCGAAACGGTTGTCCTCACCAAGCAGGTCCTCCTGCACCGCGCACCCCATGACGGCAAACCCGAATCGACCCTGCGTACCGACCAGATGACTGTCTGGCCGGACACCGAAAAGATGCGCGCCGACAAGCCCGTCACCCTGACCGAAGGCCGCACGATCATTACCGCCGACCGCATGGAAAGCGACAACATCGCCGGCGAAGTCCGCCTGCAAGGTCAGGTCCGTGGCACCCTCTATCGCAATTCCCCGACGCCGAAACCATGAAACCAGTCTCGCGGCAGCTAGCCCTCCTTGCCTTCCTGGCCCTCGCAGCCCCGCTGCTCCACGCCGAAAAGGCCGACCGCAGCAAACCCGTCAACATCGAGGCGGACCGGGTAACGGTGGACGACAAGAACAAGATCCACATCTTCGAAGGGCACGTGGTCCTGACCCAGGGCACCCTTACCATCCGCAGCGACAAACTGGTGGTCAGCCAGGACATGGAAGGCTACCAGCGCGGTATTGCCACCGGCGGCGAAGGCGGCCTGGCCCGCTTCCGCCAGAAGCGCGAAGGCAAGAACGAATGGGTGAACGGTGAAGGCGAGCGCATCGAGCACGATGCCCGCAGCGAACTGTCCCAATTCTTCCAGCGCGCTCACGTGAAGAGCGGTGAAGACGAAGTGCGTGGCCAGTACATCCAGTTCAACGGTGCCACCGAAACCTACCTGGTGACCAACGGCCCCAACGCCACCACCATCCCGAGCCAGCAAGGACGCGTCCAAGTCACCATCCAGCCCAAGAAGAAAGATGGCGCCGCCGCCCCTTGAGGCGCAGCAGATCTGCTCGCCCACGGCAGCCTGGCGAGCAGACCACACCGGCCGGGCACCCGCCCCGGGGCCCGCGCCAGCACTCGATCTTCAGCTTGCGACAGGCTATCCGGCACTTTGACCGAAGGCTCAAAAACCCCACCAAGCCTTTGTTTTCAAATAGATTAAAAACAGATAAAGATTTTTGTTGCGGCGCAACAAAAATATGTTGACAGCCCTCTTGCCGTGAATATAATGAGCCTCATGTTGCAACGCACCAATCAGGGGCATTGCAAACTCTAGACTGCAATTATCAATTCACTCAAGGAGATTGTCATGACCACCACCCCCGAGCAAATCGTTGCCGCCAACAAAGCCAACATCGAAACCCTGCTGACCCTGGCCAACACCGCCTTCGCCAGCGCCGAGCGCATTGCCGCCCTGAACCTGAACACCGCTCGCGCCGTGCTGGAAGACAGCGTTGCTTCCGCCAAGGCCCTGCTGGCTGCCAAGGACGTGCAAGAGCTGATCGCCCTGCAAACCTCCCTGGCCCAGCCCGTTGTCGAGAAGGCTGTTGCCTACTCCCGCAGCGTGTACGAAATCGCCTCCCAGACCCAGGAAGAAGTGTCCAAGCTGGTTGAAGCCCAAGTGGCCGAAGCCAACAAGTCCTTCGCCGCTGCTCTGGACAAGGCTGCCAAGTCCGCTCCCGCTGGTTCCGACGTGGCCGTGGCTGCCGTCAAGTCCGCCATTGCAGCCGCCAACTCCGCCTACGACAGCGTGACCAAGGCTGCCAAGCAAGTCGCCGAGA
>ERZ724525.685-NODE-685-length-19330-cov-9.399118_pt1 | contig 19330 bp, 18 predicted proteins | sample MGYA00376058_ERZ724525 | MGnify/ENA primary metagenome ERZ724525 (study PRJEB28724, sample SAMN07190888) | wastewater metagenome | isolation source: influent of sewage treatment plant in Hong Hong | place: USA: Christiansburg, Virginia | collected 2016-03-01 ... | reverse complement strand
ATCAGCATCACCTCGCGCAAGGCGCAGACCACGCGCCACCGCATCACCGGCATCCGCACGCTGGGGCAAACGCAGTTTGTGTTTGTCGATACGCCCGGCTTTCAGACACGCCACGCCACGGCGCTGAACAAGTCGCTGAACAAAACGGTGATGGGCGCGATTGGCGATGTGGACTTGATTTTGTTCGTCGTCGAGGCGGGCAGCTTCACGCTGGCCGACGCCAAGGTGCTGAGCCTGTTCAAGCCCGGCATCCCGACGCTGCTCATTGCCAACAAGCTGGACAACATCCACCGCCGTGCCGAGATCGCGCCCTGGCTCAAGGGCATGCAGGAGCGCCACCCGTTTGCCGAGTTCGTGCCCATGTCGGCCAAGAACAAGGGCGACATCCAGCGCCTGTATGGCATTTGCGAAAAGTACCTGCCCGAAGCGCCCTGGTGGTACGAGGCCGACGAGCTGACCGACCGCAGCGAAAAGTTTCTGGCCAGTGAAACCGTGCGCGAAAAGCTGTTCCGCTTCACGGGCGACGAGCTGCCCTACACCTCCACGGTGGTGATCGACAAGTTCGAGGAAGAAAAAAGCAAAGTCCACAAACGCATGATCCGCGTGGCCGCCACCATCATCGTCGAGCGCGACAGCCACAAGGCCATGGTGATTGGCGACAAGGGCGAACGCTTGAAGCGCATCGGCACCGAAACCCGCCAGGAGCTGGAAAAGCTCATGGACGCCAAGGTGTTTGTCGAGCTGTGGGTCAAGGTGCGCTCGGGCTGGGCCGACGACGAAGCCCGCGTGCGCTCGTTCGGCTATGAGTGAATGTGGCCCCCACGTTCGCTCACTGCGTGTGCTCTCTGCCCCCCGAGGGGACGGCGTTTCGCCTTGGGGCGGCCCGGCGGCGAAACCACTGCTGATTGACCGTGGCCACCGCGCGCCGTTTTTCCAATGAACCGGCCTTTGTGCTGCACCGCTACGACTGGAGCGAGTCCAGCCTGATTCTGGAAGTGTTCACGCGCCAGCACGGGCGCGTGGCCCTGGTGGCCAAGGGTGCGAAAAAGCCCAGCTCCAACTTCCGGCCCGTGCTGCTGCCCTTGCAGCCCCTGAGCCTGACCTGGACACAGAGCGCGGCCACGGGCGCCAATGACATCCACACCCTCAAAGGCGCCGAGTGGGTCGGTGGCCACATCATGCCCACGGGGGACGCGCTGTTGGCGGGCACTTACCTCAACGAGCTGCTGCTGCGCCTGCTGGCGCGCGACGACCCGCACCCGGTGCTGTTCGATGCCTACAGCGCCGTGGTGCGCGTGCTGGCCAGCGAACACGGCGAAGCGCTGGAGCCGGTGCTGCGCACGTTTGAGTTGCTGCTGCTGCGCGAGATCGGCATGCTGCCCGCCCTGGACGCGCAAACCCTGACCCTGGAGCCCCTGCAAGCGCAGGCGCGCTACACCCTGGTGCCCGAAGGCGGCCTGCGCGCCGCCGATGCCAGCGAGCAGCGTGCCAGCCTGAGCGCCGCGCAGTGGCAGGCCCTGTACGCACCCCTGCAAGGCCGGGGCGTGCGCTTGGCGGCACTGCTGCGCGCCTGCGCGCCCGTGGCACTGGAACTCAAACCCCAACTGCGCGCCCTGCTGCAATACCATTGCGGCAGCCCCCTGCTGCGCACCCGCCAGCTCATGCTGGACATCCAAGCCCTTTGACCTCGCCACGACCTTGCCATGACCACTGCCATGCCTGCCACTGCGCCCGCCACCGCGCCCATTGCTGCCCACCGCACCGCCTTGTCGGTCAACGTCAACAAGGTGGCCCTGGTGCGCAACACGCGCCACCTGGGCATTCCCAGCGTCACGCGCGCGGCACTGCTGTGCCTGCAAGCGGGCGCGCAGGGCATTACGGTGCATCCGCGCCCCGACGAGCGCCACATCCGTGCCCACGACGTGACCGAACTGGCCGCGCTGTTGCAAGACTGGCCGGGCCGCGAATACAACATCGAAGGCAACCCCTTCCACAACCTGATGGACTTCATCCGTGCCGTGCGCCCGCACCAGGCTACCTTTGTGCCTGACGGTGAAGGCCAGTTCACCAGCGACCATGGCTGGAGCTTTCCGCAAGACGCCGAGCGCTTGGCGCCCTTGATTGCCGAGTGCAAAGCCCTGGGCGTGCGCGTCAGCCTGTTCATGGACCCTCTCCCTGAGCAGATGGCCGCCGCCCGCGCCGTGGGTGCCGACCGCGTCGAGCTCTACACCGAGCCCTACGCCGCCGCCTGGGGCACGCCACAGCAGGCGCAAGAGCTGGAACGCTACCGCGCCGCCGCCCAGGCGGCGCTGGACGCAGGCTTGGGCGTCAACGCGGGCCACGATCTGAACCAGAGCAACCTTGCCGCTTTTGTGCGTGGCGTGCCCGGCCTGCTGGAAGTGTCGATTGGCCACGCGCTCATCGCCGACGCGCTGGAGCTGGGTTATGGCGCCACCGTGCAGGCCTACCTGCGTTGCATCGAGGCGGGCTTGGCTGCGCCCGAAGCAGACCCGCAGACGCCGCATGGCAGCGCGGACGGCATCCGCAATCACTCCTGAATCAATAGCTGCTTGCGCTTATCCTGCAAGGGCTGGAGCCTGATCTCATCTAAAACCATGATCTACGGCATTGGCACCGACATTTGCGACATCCGCCGCATCCGCGCCAGCCTGGAGCAGCGCGGCGAGCGCTTTGCCGCCAAGGTGCTCACGCCCGCCGAGCTGGCCCAGTGGCAGGAGCGCAGTGCGCGCTGGCCCGAGCGCGGCGTGCGCTACCTGGCCACGCGTTTTTCGGCCAAAGAAGCCTTCAGCAAAGCCATCGGCTTGGGCATGGTCATGCCCATGACCTGGCACGCCTGCGAGGTGGCCAATCTGCCCAGCGGCCAGCCCACGCTGGTGCTGCACGGCGCACTGCAAGCGTGGTTTGCGCAGCGCCGCCTCAGCGCCCACCTCAGCGTGAGCGATGAATCCGACTACGCCGCCAGCTTTTGCGTGGTGGAACAATGCAGCGATCCCCACCCGCCATCCCCTGAAATTTGAACCCAATTGGCTTCCAGCGCCCGCCAGATGGGCGCAACCAGCTATTCAATAGATAGTAAAAAATGACCGAACACGCCCCCCTCATCATCGACATTGCCGGCACCAGCCTGACCGACACCGACCGCCGCCGCCTGGCGCACCCGCTCACCGGCGGTGTGATTCTGTTTGCGCGCAACTGGCAAGACCGCGCCCAACTGCTGGAGCTGACCGCCGCCATGAAGGCCGTGCGCCCCGATTTGCTGATCTGCGTAGACCACGAAGGTGGCCGCGTGCAGCGCTTTCGCAGCGACGGCTTTACCCACCTGGCACCCATGCGCGCCCTGGGCGAGATGTGGCGCCAGGACGGTAAAAAAGCCAAGAAGGGCAAAAAAGGCCAGAAAGCCCAATCCGCCCCAACCCGCAAAGTCCGCCTGGGCGAAGGCGCCCTGCGCGCCACCAACGCAGCCACGGCAGCGGGCTACGTGCTGGCCAGCGAGCTGCGTGCCTGCGGTGTCGATTTTTCGTTCACGCCCGTGCTCGATCTGGACTGGGGCGGCAGCGGCGTGATTGGCGACCGCGCCTTTGACCGCGACCCGCGCATCGCCACCTTGCTGGCCAAAAGCCTGGCCCAGGGCCTGCTGCAAGCGGGCATGGCCAACTGCGGCAAGCATTTTCCGGGGCACGGCTACGTCAAGGCCGACTCGCACACCGAGGTGCCCATCGACAAGCGCAGCCTGAAAAAAATCCTCGCCGCCGATGCCGCCCCCTACCAGTGGCTGCGCAGCACCATCACCAGCGTCATGCCCGCGCATGTGATTTACCCCAAGGTGGATACGCGCCCGGCGGGCTTTTCCACGCGCTGGCTGCAAGACATTTTGCGCAGCCAGCTCGGTTTTGACGGTGCCATCTTCAGCGACGACCTGAGCATGGAGGGCGCGCGCCGCATCGACGGCCAGGTGGTCAGCTACACCGAGGCCGCCGTGGCCGCGTTGCAGGCGGGCTGCGATCTGGTGCTGCTGTGCAACCAGAGCCTGGGCGATGGCACCGCCGTGGACGAGCTGCTCGATGGCCTGAGTGCGCAGCAGGCCCAGGGCCGCTGGCAGCCCAGCCCCGAGAGCGAATCGCGCCGCCTGGCCCTGCTGCCGCAAACCCCGCCGCTGCCCTGGGACGAGCTGATGTTCCAGCCCGCCTATTTGCAGGCGCTGGAAATGCTGCCCTGAACCTTGTGAGTCACCCCCCCCAGCGCGCCGCAGAACTCCTGTTTTGATAGCTGGTGGCGCTCACCCCGAAAGGGCTAGGGGCGGATTGGGCTTGAAATCGCAGCGTTGGGTTGGCTGGGCCACCCAAGCTGCGATGTGCGCTGCTGGGCGTATCAAATGGCGCTGGCCGGGTCTGCTGGGGGGGCAGTCGGTGCGGGCGTTGGCCCCGCTGGATGCTGGCCTGGGGGCCAGCGGCGCAGCACGCGCTGGAAGATCAGCGCATTCGGGATTTGCAGCAGCGTGCCCGGTGCCTCAGGCGTGCCTTCTTGCAGCGTGGTGTAGAGCAGGTTGATGTCCACCACGCGGCCCCGGGCGCCGGGTTTTTCAGCGGTATCGAGCAGCTCGATGGTGTCACCGACGTGGAATGGCCCCACGGTAAAAATCAGAAACGCGCAGAACAGGTTGGACAGCACGCTCCAGGCGGCAAAAAACGCCACCGCACCCACCGTGGCAAAGCCGGTAAATGCTGTCCACAGCACCGTGGCCGACACGCCCAGGCGCTCCAGCACCAGTAGCACGGCACCGGCAAAAATCGTCCAGCCCAGCAAACCGCGCATCGGCACCTGCAACTCCAGCGGGATGTCGTAGTGCGCGCTGGCCCGGGCCAGCGCCCGGCACAGCAGGCGGTGCAACAGCCAGGCTGCCACCACGATCAGCAAAATGTGCAGGCCCGGGACAATGACTTCAAGCCAATCCTGGGCCCATTCGGGCAGGTAAAACTTCAGCGAGCGTTGCATGAAAAAGAGAAAGCAGCGTACCCGGTGGCCAGGCGCTAGCTGCGCCGCTGTGCCACCGTGTCCATCTGCATTTCGAAGCTGAAAAAACGGTCGCGGCCCTGGGTTTTGGCAGCGTACAGGGCCTGGTCGGCGCGCATGAGCATGCTCTCGGCGCTGGTGTTGTCGTCGGGCACGCAGGTGGTGATGCCGCCCGAGAGGGTCAGCGCATTGCCCAGCGGCGAGTTGGGGTGGGTGATGGCACGCACCCGCAGCAACTGGCCCAGCGCGCGGGCAAACGTCATGGCCCCCGAGCGCGGCGTGTTGGGCAGGATGAGCACAAACTCTTCGCCGCCGTAGCGCGCGGCCACATCGCGCGGGCGCACGCACACTTCGCTGAGCAGGCGGCCAATTTCGCGCAGGCACACATCGCCTTGCAGGTGGCCGATGGCGTCGTTGTAGAGCTTGAAGTGGTCCAGGTCGCACAGCATCAGCGTCAGCGGCGTGCCGTCGCGCCGTGCGGCCATGATTTCGCTGTGCAGGATGCGGTCCAGGCCGCGCCGGTTGACCAGCCCGGTGAGGGCATCGACCTCCACCATCTCGTTGAGGCGCTGGTTGGCCTGGTGCAGCTCTTCGGTCATGGCCACCAGGCGCCGGCGCATGTCCAGCAGGCGGCGCATGGCGCGCAGCTTGGCCACCAGCACGATGGGTTTGACGGGCTTGACCAGATAGTCGTCACCCCCGGCCTCGATGCCGCGCCAGACGTCCAGATCGCCGTCCAGGCCCGACAGGAAGATGATGGGCGTCCAGTCGCCCGACTCGGCCACGCGCATTTGCTGTGCCACCCAGTAGCCGTCGTTGCCGGGCAGTTTGATGTCCAGCAGCACCAGGTCAGGGCGGCGCGAGCGAAACAGGTGCAGCGCCATGTTGCCGTTGGCCGCTTGCAGAACGTCGGAAACCCCGGCGTGGTGCAGCTCGCCCACCAGCGCAGCGCGCACTGAATCCTGGTCTTCGACCACCAGCACCGTGAAGGGGCTGGCCGACTCTTCGTCTGGGGCCATGGCAGGCACAGCGTTCATGGCTGCACCGGACTCAGGTTTCGCGGCGCAGGGCCGGGAACAGGATCACGTCGCGGATGCTGGGGCTGTCGGTCAGCAGCATCATCAGGCGGTCGATGCCGATGCCGCAGCCGCCTGCGGGGGGCATGCCGTATTCCAGCGCGCGGACAAAGTCGTGGTCAAAGTACATGGCTTCGTCGTCGCCGCTGTCTTTGGCGTCCACCTGGGCGTGAAAGCGCGCGGCCTGGTCTTCGGCGTCGTTCAGCTCGGAGAAGCCGTTGCCGAACTCGCGCCCCGTGATGTAGAGCTCAAAGCGCTCGGTCACTTCGGGGCGGCTGTCGTTGGCGCGCGCCAGCGGGCTGATTTCGGTGGGGTGCTCCATGATGAAGGTGGGCTGCCAGAGCTTGTCTTCCACGGTTTCTTCAAAGTACAGCACTTGCAGGCTGGCCAGGGTGCGGCCCGAGAGCTTGTGTTTTTCTTCACTCATGCCCAGCTTTTTCAGGGCGCTGATCAGCCAGGCGGCGTCGTCCACATGGGCGCCCGCTTCGGTGTACTGAAAGATGGCTTCGCGGATGGTCAGGCGCGCAAAAGGCTGGCTCAGATCGACTTCGCGGCCGCTGTAGCTCAGTTGCAGCGTGCCCACGGCCTTCATGGCGGCATCGCGCACCAGCTGCTCGGTAAAACCCATCAAGTCCTGGTAGTTCCAGTAGGCCGCGTAGAACTCCATCATGGTGAACTCGGGGTTGTGGCGCACCGAGATGCCTTCGTTGCGGAAGTTGCGGTTGATCTCAAACACCCGCTCGAAACCACCCACGAGCAGGCGCTTGAGGAACAGCTCCGGCGCGATGCGCAGGTACATCTCTTGTTCGAGCGCGTTGTGGTGCGTGACAAACGGCTTGGCGTTGGCGCCGCCCGGAATAGGGTGCAGCATGGGCGTTTCCACCTCCAGAAAGCCGTGTTGCACCATGAAGTCGCGGATGCCACTGACGGCCTTGCTGCGCGCCACAAAGCGCTTGCGGGCCTGCTCGTCGGTCATCAGGTCGATGTAGCGCTGGCGGTATTTGACTTCCTGGTCGTGGATGCCGTGGAACTTGTCGGGCATGGGCCGCAGGCTCTTGGTGAGCAGGCGCAGCGTGGTGACCTTGATCGACAGCTCGCCGGTCTTGGTTTTGAAGGCCGTGCCTTCGGCGCCGATGATGTCGCCCAGATCCCAGTGCTTGAAGGCGGCGTACAGCTCTTCGCCCAGCGCATCGCGCGTGATGTAGAGCTGGATGCGGCCACCCGTGCTGCCCAGCGAGCCGTCTTGCACGGTGGCAAAGCTGGCCTTGCCCATCACCCGCTTGAGCATCATGCGCCCGGCCACGCTCATGGTGACGGCCTGGGCTTCGAGCGTTTCGGCATCGAGCGCGCCGTACTGCGCGTGCAGATCGGCCGCCTGGTGCTGGGGTTTGAAATCGTTGGGGAAGGCGACGCCGCCGTTGCTTTGCAGCGATTCGCGCAGCGCGCGCAGCTTCTCGCGGCGCTCGGCGATGAGCTGGTTTTCGTCGTGGGCAGGGGGCGTAGCGTGGGGAGTGGTGTTGTCAGACATGGAGGGCGCCAGCAAAGGGCGGTGGTTTGAACCAAAACCCGTGATTTTAGGTTTTTGCACGCCCCGGCGGCGGCTTAGTGCGTGATGCCGTTGCGGCGCAATACCCGGATGGCGGTTGTCAGCACGATTTGTACGTCCCACCAGAAGGATTGGTGCCGAAGGTAATGTGTGTCCAGCGCCACCTTTTGCGCCACAGCAATTTCGTCACGGCCATTGATTTGTGCCCAGCCTGTGAGGCCAGGCCGCAGCGTATGCACGCCCTCGCGGGTGCGCAGTGCGATCAGGTCGTGTTGGTTGTGCAGTGCCGGGCGGGGGCCGACCAGGCTCATGTCGCCGCGCAGAATGTTCCAGAGCTGTGGTAATTCATCCAGGCTGCTGCGACGCAAAAAACTGCCGATGGGGGTGAGCCATTGCTCGGGGTGTTCCAGCAAATGGGTGGCTACCTCGGGCGTGTCGATGCGCATGCTGCGGAACTTGGGCATGCGAAACAGGGCGTTGTTGCGCCCCACGCGGTCTGACCAGTACAGCACCGGGCCGGGCGAGGTGGCTTTGACCCAGAGCGCAATCAGCAGCAGGGGCAGGGCCAGTGCCAGCAGGGCGAACAGGGCGACGCCAAAATCAAAGGTACGTTTCATGGTGCGGAAAATGGTGTGAGCGGCTGCATGGCGCGCTCCAGGCCCTGCGCCAGCGTCCAGGGCTGCTGCCAGCCAGTGCATTGGCGAAAAACCTGGCTGTTGACCTGCAACGAGTCGCACAGCCGCGCCATGGCATCACCGTGGCCCAGAAGCCGTGCCGCCGTGCGCAGGGCGGGCATTGGCAGCGGCCACAAACGCGCACTGCGTCCCATGGCCTGTGCCGTCAGGCGTAAAAAATCGGTGGTGGAGACTTCTTCTTCGTCTGCCAGCAAAAAGGTTTTTTGCACCACGTCAGGGTGTGTCAGGCACAGCGCCAGGGCATCGACCAGATTGTCCAGCCCGGCAAAGTGGCGGCGGTTATGCACTGCGCCCAAAGGCAAAGGCCAGCCGCGCTCCACGGCGCGCACCAGACGACCAAAATTGCCCGGTGCCTGCGGGCCATACACCAATGGGGGGCGCACGATGACATGTTGCAGGCCACTGTCGGAACTGACTTGGCGGATGTGCTGTTCACACTGCCATTTGCTGCGGGCGTAGGCTTCGGCAGGGGCAGGCACATCCTGCTCCGTAAAAGGCTGGCCGTTGGTGCGCACGCCGTTGACGCCAATGGAGCTGACAAATACCAGCCGCCGTACCGAAGTTTGCACACATGCACGCAGCAAAGCTGAAGTCAGGGCGAGGTTGTCGTCGAAACGCTGGTCATCCTGGCGCACGCGGGCATTGACCTGATGGGCCTTGGCGGCCAAATGCACTACGGCCTGGGCTCCATCCAGCGCCCGCGCCCAGACATCGGTATTGCTGTCCGCCAGGGCATTCTGGCGTGAAATTGACCGCACCGCCCATCCTTGTGCGCCCAAGTGCCGTACCAGTGCCTGACCGATAAAGCCGCTGGCGCCCGTGATAGCAACCACAGGCTGGTTCATGGTGTGCCCCGCCATCCCAGGCACAAGGCACATGCCAGTGCCAGTGCATCGCTGGTTTTGCGCCGCAGGGAGCGGGCCTGGCACGCCAGCGCCCAACGGTCACGCCAACCGTAACGTTGCAAACGCACGATCAGCGGATCATCCCCGGCGCCGCAGCTTTGGGCAATGGCCAGCGCTTGTTGGCGGTGCCAGCCATTGAAGAGCATGTGCAGGCGCATGGTTTTTGCACGCCAACCAGCACGCGCGCCCAGCACATTGGAGCCATGTTGCCGATAGTGCATGCGGGGCACGGGGTCTATCCACCAACCGCCACCGTGGTGGCGCACCCAGGCATAAATCCACCAGTCATGAAAAGCAATTGGGCGCAGTGCCTCACGGTGCGCCGCCACCCAGTCCGACAAGTGCATCGCCACATCGCCGCGCAACACATAGGTACACCCCGGCCCGGCCGATTCAAACCAGTGGTCTGCTGCTTGCAGCGGTTGGCTTTTTGTCAGCAGCGTTTTGCGACCATCAGGCCACCATGCCCACACGCTGGCCGACACCCCGGCCACGCCCCGTGTTTGTAGCGCCACCCAGGCATGGCGTAGCTTGTCTGGCAGCCACACGTCATCCTGATCGGCCAGCGCTACGGCGTCGGGAGGCGCGCCCAAGTTACCCAGCATGGCCAGCAAGGCAAAAAAGTTGGCTGCCGCTGAACCAGAGGGCGCACTGGCGGGCAATAAGGTGATGCGTGCATCCTGGGTTGCACGCCCTTCAAGCAGGGATCGGGTGGTATCTGTAGAGCCATCGTCGCGCACCACCAGCCGTATGGCCACGCCTTGCTGCGCAAGAATGCTGTCGATTTGCGCGTTGATCCAGCGCGCTCCATTGCAGGTGGCCAGCAACACCACTATCCGGGGGGTATTTTGTGAAGGCATAGGCTGTATCAAACCCACCTACGCTGCTGGAGCTTTACCAGCAAAAGGCGGCGCATAAATTTCAGCCGGACATACAGATGCAGACCCTGGTAGACCAGCGTCGACAAACTGCTCTCACGCCGCAATTGGTTGAGGTTGTCCCGTTCTGCACGGTGCATGGCATCCATGTGCGAACTGAGGCCCGCCTCGCCGTAACGGGACTTGTAAATACACGCCAAGGGCAGTTCAATGCGCTGCATGGGGGCACCGCGCAGGGCCAATTGCATCAACAGCAGGTGGTCTTCCATATAGCGCTGGCCATCAACAAAGCGCAGAGGCACATCTTTTCTGACCATGATGGAGGGGGTGATGAAGGGGTTTTTCAGCAACACTTGCCACGCGACCACCTTGCGCCGAGGGAGTGCCGCGCTGGCAACCTCAGGCAGTAGCGGAAAATCTGCCTCCGATTGGGCTGACTGGATGAAGCCATGCCCTGTGAGCGCCAGGCTTGGCTCGGAGGCCATCAGCGCGTATTGCAGTGCCAATTTGTCCGGGTGCCATGCGTCGTCCGCATCCAAAAAAGCGACGTATTGACCGGCAGCTACATCCCAGCCCGCATTGCGGGCCGAGGCTGCGCCTTGGTTGCGCGCCAGCGTAACCCGCCGTAGCCACCCTGGGGGGTAGGTTGCTTCAAGGCGCTGTAGCACCAGGGCTGTGTTGTCGCCGCTGGCGTCATCGACCACGATCACCTCTTGTGGGCGCTGTCTTTGCGTGGCGACGGAGGTAACCGCCCGCTCAATGGTGTGCGCACAGTCAAAGCAGGGGATCACTACCGAAACGGGCAGGGCAGTTGATATGCCGTTCATGCGCTGCGCAGCCCTTGCCAGACAGCACGCACCCGGTGCCAGTGCCCCAGGAGTATCCGCTTGAGCAACAGTGTGCTGGCCAGGCTGGTGATGGCCAGCGGTGGGCAAGGGGCGTGTAACCGCAAAAATCGCACGGCAGAGCGCATGAAATACGCATCCAATTGCGCACTGCCTTGCCCCAAACTGGCCGACAACCGGTGCCACACCCGCGACTGTGGTGCCACCGCCAGTGTCCAGCCCCGGGCGCGCAGGCGAAAGCCCAAATCGGTGTCTTCCCAGTACATGAAAAACCGCTGCTCGTCGAACAAACCCACCTGTCGCAGTGCATCAACGCGCAAAAGCATGGATGCCCCTGAGATAAACGCAGGCTCGCCCGGCCCGCGCAAGGGCCGCGCACGCCCCAACCAACGTTGTACCTGTCCACCGCCCCACACCTGTACCCGCGTGGGTACATCCATGTCATAAATCACCGACCCCACCGCGCCTGCCGTGTGGTGCTGTGCCATGGTCTGGACCATGGCCGAGAGCGTATCGGCTTCCACTAAGGTGTCGTTGTTGAGTAGCCAGATGTAATCTGCGCCCTGAGTCAGGGCATGCCGGATGCCTGCATTGCAGCCACCGCCAAAGCCCAGATTGGCCCCGGTTTGCAGGATGGTCAACGCCGGATGCACCCGAAGGATTTGTGCCACCGAATCGTCGCCAGAGTGGTTGTCCACTACCAGAATGTCTGGCAGTGGTTGTGCCATTGCCTTTAAGGAGGCGAGACAGCGCAGGGTGTCGGCAGCACCATTCCAGTTGAGGACGATGACGGTGATACGAGGCGGTTTCAAGGCGGGCAGAGTCGCGAAGTAAAAGAGGCTTGTGCTGCGCAATCAGGGGGGACAGATTGTGCATGGCGCACTGGGGTGGATGGGCAGAGACATCAGTCTCCGGCAGTTCCAGGTCAGAAGGGCGTAATCTGACAGGTGGCGCAGGGCACAGGCACAGGCTGCACCGACCAGACCCCAATGTGCGGTCAACCACCCCAAGAGTGCCAGATAGGGCAGTGTCTCCAGCGCGTGCAAGCGGGCAATGGTTTTGGTGTGGCCCAGCGCCAGCAGGCCGGTGTAGGGGATTTGTGCCAGTGCATTGAATGCAAAAGCCAGCAGTAACACCTGGGCGACGCCAGCGGTGTGCGCCGCAAAGTCAGCGCCCATCCACCACACCAAGAAATGCGGTAGCACCCACCAACCGACCAAAGCGCATAAAGTCACCAGCGCACCCGTCGCCAAGGAGGAGCGCCGCAACCAGCCGCGCCACAGCGGCGCGGTACCCGACGCTGGCGTAGCTTGGCTGGCAGCGCGCACCAATTCAGGCAGCAGCACGCTGCACACGGAGGCAATCAACACCGGAAACCGGGAAACCACATCAAACGGTACCGTGTAAAAGCTGACCACACCAGCGCCGAGCAAAGCCCCAATCACGAAACGATCAGCGTAGACCATTAAAGAACTCAGCACGCTGCTCAACGTCATCCAACTGCCAAATGAGAGCAAGCGTGGCAACAATACCCACTGGCGTGCGCGGTACAAACAGGCGGCAATCTGCCACCAGCGCACACCTTGGTAGTGCGCCAGTATCGCCAGCAGCGCTGCCAATTGCAGGCAGCGCACCCACACAATACTTTGCGAGGCACTGACCAAATCTGGCTCCCACCACGCTGCCACACACGGCCCGCCTACCAGCATGATCCCTGCTGGGATCCGCACCATGTTCAGTGCCTTGAAAGCACCAATGCCTTCCAGATGGCCGCGCAGTGCTGAGGACATTAAGAGCAGCGGCAAACTGGGCATCATCCACAGCAGCGCTGTGCGCACCTCTGTCTCCAGTGCGCGTGAGGACAGTTTCAAAGGCAAGTCCGCCGATAGCACCACCGCGCCAATGCAGGCGGAGCCTGCCAGGCCCAGCGCCAACAAGGCCAGCACCGCCGTGGCAGTAAAAGGCAAGGCAACACCTTGGCCCGTGGGTGCATCGCCGGGCCGGTGTGCTGCTGCTACGGCCACCGTCACGGCGCGCCCCAAGCCCAGATCAAGAAAACTGACATAACCCACCACCACCCAGATGAGCGACAGTACCCCCAGGCGCTCGGTGCCCAGGGTGTGCAGCAAGAACGGCGCTGCTGCCATGGCTGCCAGCATGGGCAGAATATCTCCCAACAAAGCCCACAGTGCCGACGAGCGCAGCAGACGCGCGCGTGTCACGCGTTTCCCGGGCCATAGCCCGGCACCAGTTGGCGCAGCAGTGACCTCATGGCCTGTATTTGTTGGCCTTGCGCAGCGTTGTGCAGTGCGCGCAACAGGGGGGCCAATGCCTCCCAGGTCGGGTGTTCTTCGCGCGCGCGCAAGATGCGCGGGTGCGCAGTGGGCAGGGGGTTGTCGCCAATGAGCAGTTCTTCGTAGAGTTTTTCGCCAGGGCGCAGGCCGGTGAAGGTGATGGCGATGTCGCCATCCGGGTGTTGGGCATCGCGTACCGTCAGACCCGACAGTGCCACCATGCGCTGGGCCAGCTCAAGGATTTTGATGGGCGCGCCCATGTCCAGCACGAACACGTCGCCGCCCTCGGCCATGGCGCCCGCTTGCAGCACCAGTTGCGCTGCTTCGGGGATGGTCATGAAGTAGCGCGTCACTTCCGGGTGGGTGACGGTGACAGGGCCACCGGCGGCAATCTGGCGCCGAAACAGCGGGATCACGCTGCCGCTGGAGCCCAGCACGTTGCCAAAACGCACCATGGAAAACCGTGTGGGGCACTGCCACGGGACTTGGGGGTGGGGCTGATCGTTGGCGGTAGAAGTGTCAAACGGGGCATGGGGTGCCGCCGTGATGGCTTGCAAAACCATTTCGGCTATGCGCTTGGTCGTGCCCATCACGTTCGTGGGGCGCACCGCCTTGTCGGTAGAAATCAGGACGAAATGCGCCACCTGGTGTTCCAGGGCTGCGCGCACCAGATTCAGGGTGCCAAAGACGTTGTTGCAGATGCCTTCGCCCATGTTGGCCTCGACCATGGGCACATGTTTGTAGGCCGCGGCGTGGTAGATGGCGTGCGGACGGTAGCTGTGGCACAACTCGGCCATGCGCTGCGGGTTGGTGATGTTGGCCAGCAGCGGCACCAGGGTGCAGGTGCTGGCGTTGTGCGGGCTGTTGTGCGTTTGCAATTCCTGGTGGATGCTGTAGAGCGCGTATTCGCTGTGCTCTACGAGCAGCAAGCGGGCGGGCGCTTCGTTCAGGATTTGACGGCACAGTTCGCTGCCTATGCTGCCGCCAGCGCCAGTCACCATCACGGTTTTGCCGGCCAGGTTGCGTTGCAGCAGCGCAGGGTCGGGGGGGACGGGTTCGCGGCCCAGCAGGTCTTCGATGTCCAGGTCCTGAAAATCTGCCACCGTGACGCGCCCGCTGGCCAGGTCGCTCAGACCGGGCAAGGTGCGCACGCGCACGGGTACATCGTGCAGGCTGGCAATGATCTGGTGCCTGCGCTGGCGGCTGGCGCTGGGCAGGGCCAGCAGCACATCGGTGGTGCCCAGGCGCTGTACCAGCGCAGGCAGGGCACTGGGGGCATACACCGGCGCACCATTGATGCTGCGGCCCACTTTGTCGGCATCGTCGTCGATAAAGCCTTGCAGCAGGTAGTGCCGGGTGCCCTGGATACCCGCTGCCGTCTGGGCGCCGGCGTGACCAGCGCCATAAATCAGCAAGCGGTGGCGGGTTTGCTGCGGCCGCCCAGCCAGCAGCAGCCAGCCCAGTGCGCGGCTGCTGCCTACCATGAGCAGCAAAATCAGTGGCTGCAAAATGCCCACGCTGCGCGGCACACCTTCCCACTGGGCCACCAGCAAACTGGCCAGCAGCAGCACGCCATACAGTGCCACGGCCTGGCCGGTGGTGATCAGGGCGGTGATGCCGGTGTAGCGAAAGATGGCGCGGTACAGCCCAAAGCGCACAAAAATAGGGAACGCCAGCGCAGGTGCCAGCGCATACACCGGCCATTGCAGGCCCTCAGGCCAGTGCAGCATCTCCAGGCGCAGGCTGAAGGCCAGCCACATCGCCAGCACGCCCATGCAGGCGTCCAGCACCACCACAAACAGGCGCTTGGCGGCCCGGGGCCATTGCAAAAGGTGGTTCATCAGCGGGCGCGCAGTCGTGGCCGTGCAGTGGGCGCTGTCATAAGGCAATGCCGGTGCGCTCCAGCACGTCGCCCACCAGCTCCAGCCGCACCAGTGGGTTGTCCAGTTCCATCAGTTGTTGTTTGAGTGCCAGCGGCACGGGCAGCAGCTCGCACCAGCGGTTGGCCACCCAGCCACAGTCTTGCAGCTGGGCGCTGGTGGGGGTGATGGCCCTGGCGTCATCGGGGTGGCGTTGGCGCAAGGTGGCCAATACCTGGGCCAGCGCGGCGGCGGTCTTGCGCAGGTCTTCGGGGATGGGCACGGGCAGGTCGTCGGCCAACTGTTCTACGTCAGCCACCCACAGCCCGTGCGCCAGCAGACTGCTGCGCACGATGCGAAAGCGCTGGCCGCCCCGGCCCAGCAACGTGAGCAGGCCGGGCTGCGGACTGCTCAGTTGCTCGATGCTGGCCAGCGTGCCCACGCCATGGAACTGCTCCTGGGGTGCACCTGCGCGGCGCACCTCGTCACCGCTGTGCAGGCAGACCACCCCGAACGGGGCTCCCGCCTGTTGGCATTTGCGCACCATGTCCAGGTAGCGCACTTCAAAAACCCGCAGCGCCAGAATGCCGCCTGGAAACAGCACGGCTTGCAGCGGAAACAGCGGCAAAGAGGTCAGTGTGAGGCGTTGCGTCATGGTGGCTAGGCGTGATGTGGCTATCATCCCACGGCGCAATGCACTTGAGGAGCCGCCTTGGTCGCCAAGAGCAGGCCCCGTTTTGAAACCGCCCCCTTCAGGGCAACTCCCGTTGATCTGGTGGCAGGCCATCTCTGCCCCATTCGCCCAAGCCAACCAACATGCTCTACCAAATTGTTTCTTTTGTGCTGGATGTGGTCGCTGGCCTGCTTTGCGGCGCTTGCCTGTTGCGCATTTACATGCAGTGGCAGCGCATCCCGTTTGGCAATCCCGTGGGCCAGTTCGTATTTGCACTGAGCGACTGGATGGTGCTGCCGCTGCGCCGTGTGCTGCCTGCGGTCGGGCGCTGGGATGGTGCCAGCCTGCTGGCGGCGGCGCTGGTGGAGCTGGCGCAGTATGTGCTGCTGTGGCTGGTGCTGGGCGCGGGGGCCGGCTGGCAGTGGCTACCGGGGTTGGCGCTGTTTGGCCTGGTGCGCGTGGCCATCACCGGGATGATCGGGTTGTTGATCGTGTATGCCGTGATGTCCTGGGTGCAGGCGCAGTCGCCCATGTCGGATGTCATCGCCCGCCTGTGTGCGCCCCTGCTGCGCCCGGTGCGTCGCGTGCTGCCCTTGATGGGCGGCCTGGACTTGTCGCCGCTGGTGCTGCTGGTGCTGCTGCAGGTGGCGCTGATGGTGCTGGGGTATTTGCAGGCAGCAGTGCTGCACTGATTCAAGGCCAAAACGGCCTTCAGCCCTTGTGCAGTCAGCGCGAGCAGCTATCAATAAAAGAGCATAAAAAAACCGCCAGCGCTGGCGGTTTTTAGGAGGCGGAGAGGCCGCGCGGGTGCGTCAGGCCACGGCGTCGGCGGGCAGGCGTTGCAGCATGGCCAGGCTGTTGGCCACGGTGCTGCGCAGTTCGCGGCGGTCGCAGATCAGATCGACGGCGCCTTTTTGCAGCAAAAACTCGGCGCGCTGGAAGCCCTCGGGCAGGGTCACGCGCACGGTCGATTCGATGACGCGTGGGCCGGCAAAACCGATCAGTGCCTTGGGCTCGGCAATCACGATGTCGCCCACAAACGCAAAGCCCGCACTCACGCCGCCCATGGTCGGGTCGGTCAGTACGCTGATATAGGGCAGGCCCTTTTTGGCCAGCCGCGTGAGGGCGGCATTGGTTTTGGCCATTTGCATCAGGCTGAGCAGGCCTTCTTGCATGCGCGCGCCGCCGGTGGCGGTAAAGCAGATGAAGGGCACTTTTTGCTCGATGGCGGTTTCGACGCCGCGCACAAAGCGCTCGCCCACCACGCTGCCCATGCTGCCACCCATGAAGTCGAACTCGAAGCAGGCGACCACCACGTTGATGCTCTTGACGGCACCGCCAAATACCACCAGCGCATCGGTTTCGCCCGTGCTCTCCAGCGCCTCTTTCAGGCGCTCGGGGTATTTGCGGCTGTCTTTGAACTTCAGCGCATCGACCGGGATGACCTCCTGGCCGATTTCGTAGCGCCCTTCGGCGTCCAGAAAGGCGTTGAGCCGGGCGCGCGCGCCAATGCGGTGGTGGTGGCTGCACTGCGGGCAGACACACTGGTTGTGCTCCAGATCGGTTTTGTAGAGCACGCTGTCGCAGCTGGGGCATTTGATCCACAGGCCCTCGGGCATCTGGCGACGCTCGGTGGGGTTGGTGGGCTGGATTTTGGAGGGCAGGAGTTTTTCAAGCCAGGACATGGTTTTTTCCTTTCGTCAGGCGTCCAGCGCCTTGCGTACACCGCGCAGAAAGTCGATGGCTACGGCCACCACGCGTTCGTGTGGCTGGTTTTCCAGCAACTGGATGATGCGGCTGCCAATGACCACGGCGTCGGCCACGCGGCCCACGGCCTGGGCGGTGGCGGCGTCGCGGATGCCAAAGCCCACGCCCACGGGAATGTGGACGTGTTCACGGATGCTGGGCAGCATGGCTTCCACCGCCGAGGTGTCGAGTGCCGCCGAGCCGGTCACGCCCTTGAGCGAGACGTAATAGACATAGCCGCTGGCCACCCGCGCCACCTGCGCCATGCGCTCGGGCGTGGACGTGGGCGCCAGCAGGAAGATCAAGTCCATCTGGTGCGCGCGCAGCTTGGCGGCAAAGTCTTCGCATTCTTCGGGCGGGTAGTCCACCACCAGCACGCCATCGACACCAGCGGCGGCGGCGTCGCGCACAAAGGCGTCCTCGCCGTGGCGCTGGTCGTAGCGCTCGACGGGGTTGGCGTAGCCCATCAGCACCACGGGCGTGGTGTGGTTGCGCTTGCGAAACTCGCGCACGTGCTCGAGCACCTGCACCATGCCGATACCCAGGCTCAGGGCTTTTTCGCCGGCTTTCTGGATCACCGGGCCGTCGGCCATGGGGTCGGAAAACGGCACGCCCAGCTCGATGATGTCGGCACCGGCCTCGACCATCCCGTGCATCAGCGAGGGGGTGATGTCGGCAAACGGAAAGCCCGCCGTAACGTACGGAATCAGGGCCTTGCGGCCCTTGGCCTGGAGTTGCTCAAAAGTGGTCTGGATGCGGCTCATGGTTTGGCGTCGCCCCCTTTAACGGTCAATCCGCGCATGGAAGGGCGGTCGTAAAAATCTTCCCCCGACAGGTCGGCCACCGTGCCGATATCCTTGTCGCCCCGGCCCGAGAGGTTGACCAGGATGGACTGGTCGGGGCGCATTTCTTTGGCCAGCTTCATGGCGTAGGCAAAGGCGTGGCTCGATTCCAGGGCCGGGATGATGCCTTCGGTGCGGCACAGGTAGTGGAATGCGGCCAGCGCTTCCTTGTCGGTGATGCCGACGTACTGGGCGCGGCCCATTTCTTGCAGCCAGGCGTGCTCGGGGCCCACGCCGGGGTAGTCCAGACCGGCGCTGATGCTGTGCGTTTCAAGGATCTGGCCGTTGTCGTCTTGCAGGATGAAGGTGCGGTTGCCGTGCAGCACGCCCGGGCTGCCTTTTTGCAGCGAGGCCGAGTGTTTGCCACTGTCCAGCCCCTCGCCCGCCGCTTCCACGCCGATGAGGCGGGTTTTTTCAAAAGGGATGTAAGGGTGGAAGATGCCCATGGCGTTGCTGCCGCCGCCCACGCAGGCGACCACGGCATCGGGCTGCTCTGCGGCGATTTTTTGCTCGGCCAGCATGGCGGGCATTTGCGTGATGGCTTCTTTGCCGATCACGCTCTGGAAGTCGCGCACCATCATCGGGTAGGGGTGGGGGCCGGCCACGGTGCCGATGATGTAGAAGGTGTTGTCCACATTGGCCACCCAGTCGCGCATGGCCTCGTTGAGCGCGTCTTTCAGCGTCTTGCTGCCCGATTCGACCGGCACCACGGTGGCGCCCAGCAGTTTCATGCGGTAGACGTTGGGGCTTTGGCGCTTGACGTCTTCGGCGCCCATGTAGATCACGCATTCCAGGCCGTAGCGTGCGCAGATGGTGGCCGTGGCCACGCCGTGCTGGCCGGCGCCGGTTTCGGCAATGATGCGCGGCTTGCCCATGCGGCGGGCCAGCATGGCCTGGCCGATGACGTTGTTGATCTTGTGCGCGCCGGTGTGGTTGAGGT
>ERZ724525.683-NODE-683-length-19381-cov-9.299441_pt1 | contig 19381 bp, 14 predicted proteins | sample MGYA00376058_ERZ724525 | MGnify/ENA primary metagenome ERZ724525 (study PRJEB28724, sample SAMN07190888) | wastewater metagenome | isolation source: influent of sewage treatment plant in Hong Hong | place: USA: Christiansburg, Virginia | collected 2016-03-01 ... | reverse complement strand
AAGCGCTTAGCTCGAATCTTTTTGAAAATTGCCTTTCGTAGTTTAATTCACCTTTCTTAATGCCGCCAATCCAATCGCGCGCACGCAGGTTCAAACGAAAATCATCGTTCATCGAACGGCCGCGGGTGATCAAAATACCCAAATCCGCGCCTTCGTAACGGTAATCACCAGGTCCCGTGATGCGCTGGAAGAAGGCCTCACGTTCAGAATCGATCGCTTGACGGTTGTAATCAAAACGATGATACGACACAGCACCATCTTCTGACATGCGATAAATGCCCGATGGCGGCGCGTGAGTGACCACATCCACTGTGTTTTCAACGTGTTTAATCACCACTTGACTCCAGCTGTCAATGAATTGTGGCTCAGCCCAACGTGCATTCAAAGCCTTGGTATCGAGCTCATATGGCACGCCAGAGAACTCCATCAAGTGGAATAAAAACAAAGGTGCATCAGCGTATGCGAAAGCGGCGTGGTTGGTCATCGGTGATGCGCCACAAATGCGTGGATTAAGCTCACCCAAATACACTTCATTGGTGTCTTTGTCGATCAAGAAATCGAGGTCAAAGTAACCACGATAGCCTTCTTCGAGCAACTGATCACCAAATTTCATCGCCATTTCACGTGCTTTTGTGCGCACTTCTTCAGAAAAGGCACCCGCAAACACCTCATTGCCACACCAGCCTCCTTTATAAGGCGTCAACTCGGCCGCACCAACCACTTCGGTGAGCAAAGGCCCAACCAATGTGCCTGAACGAGTGGCGACCGCCTCCAGTGTTGCCCCGCGGCAATTGATGCGTTTCATGACTTTGACTTCAGGATCCTTGATGATGTCCTCTGCATGCTTGTCAAAATCATCTTTGTTGCTGATGAAAAAAGTCGTGTGTCCCGAATCACCAAAAGCGGTTTGTACCACCATGTGTTCGCTCAAGCCGTACTCTTCCGATATTTTCATCAAATGCTCATAGCTGTCGACTTTAACCAAGGCATTGGGCACAGATGGCACGCCTGCTTTGTTGCCAATGCGCACTGTCTCCATTTTATTGTCGCAACGCGTGCGCAACTGCGCTGAAGGGAACCACAAATCCATGTTCAGCTCTTTGCACAGCTCCTCCGTTTTTTCATCAAACATCAGGAACACCGCAGCGGGGTCACCACCATTGCGCTCGATGTAGTCAATCACGGCCTTGTGTTGGAGCAGGTAATTGTTGATGTCTTCAATCGATTCAAACTCTTCATGCGGAAGCTTCGGTGGCACGAACACATTGGGATGGCGGCCATCAAAACAGTCGATGTAGTTGATGTAGCGAAACTTACGTACCCAGCGGTCAATGCCCATCAGGTTGAAATTGGTTGCGCTGATGAAGTAAATCGGTTTTTCGTTGCGGTGAAAAAACAAGTTCAAATCAGATACGTTGCGAATGGTTTGCATGCTTTGCATTTTATGTCTCCTTGTGTGTGTTTTTTTAAATTGTTTTGATGACCCTACGTTGACTAACACCCCTTTGGCGAGACAAGGGGTCAACTCATTGCTCATTGTGTCAAAAGCACAAGAAAAGCAAGCCTCTGCTTTCCCTGTATGACCCTGCATTGCTTTTATTCGCCAGGCTGAATCACCGTTTGCAATGCTTGCTCGGTGAACACCCTGAAGCCCAACTCGGGACGATAACCATGAATTTCCTTGACATCAAGAGCCTCCATGAACGATACGATTTCTTGGCTGATGACTTGCCCGGGCACCAAGATTGGGAAGCCCGGTGGATAAGGAATCACAAACATGGCCGAAACCACGTCACGGCCTTTTTTGATCTCTGCATGCAATTCAGCAAAGTGGAAATACTCGCAATTTTCCTCATCGTACGACAGGAAAAACGGACGGCGAATATTGCCATCGGGTGTCACAATCAGTTTGCCATCAACTTTTGCAACTTTGCTGTCTTTGACTTTTTGACCCTTTTTCTCCGCCTTTTCTTGCAACAGCGCCGTTTGTTTGGTGCTGTGCTGGAATGCTGGATGAAAACGTGAAAAATCAGGCAACGGCGGCAAGTCTTCAGTCAGCGATTTCACACGCTTGTCGTGAATGCGTTTTTCAACATGACTCATGTCTTCAACACGCTCGTCAATCTCTTGAGCAATTTTCACCAAGACTTCAATCAAATAGGCAACCGATGAACGGGTGGTACCGATGTTGGTCATGAACAACACCGAATTGCGGCTGGTTTTATTGATTTGGATGCCATATTTGTTCATTAAATACGCATTTTTAAACGTGTCGCCATCAATGCCCGTGGCACCAATCACCAATGTCAAACGCGATGGGTCCAGTGCGAACTCGTCATGTATCCAGGCACTCTCCATGTCCGCCCAACCTTTTTCAGCACAGAAGTAGGCCTCCACGCCTGAGCTGCGGTACTCCTCAGGAATCATGTCCGCCACTTTAAGGAAGGAAAAATATTTTCTCAACAATGGGTGCGACGCCACGCGCTCACGCAAGGTCATGGCCAAATCAATTTGGCGCTGCACCAGTTCGTAACCTTCCAACTCGACTTGACGACGACCAACATCCAACGAAGCCAAAATCTGGTAGTTCGGTGAAGTCGAGGTGTGGGTCATGTACGCTTCATGGAAAGCCTCCTCGGTTTTATCCTTGAAATCCTGATCCCACACATGAATCATTGACCCTTGACGCAATGAAGTTAAGGTTTTATGCGTTGAATGCGTCGCATAGACACGCACCCGCGCCAATTCTGGATTGGGCATCAAACGGGTATTGAGCACTTTTTCTTCATCGTTCCAGTCGGCTTCGGTGAATTTTTCAGTGAAAGCCGCGTATTGCTTGATGTATGCGGGGTCTTTGAACTTGGCTTTGAGCATGGCCGCTGTCGCCATTGCCGTGCGATGACGGTACGTTGGGTGGAAACGGGCAAATGCAAACCATGCTTCATCCCATAAAAACACGAGGTCAGGTTTGATCGCCAAGCATTCTTCCATCACCCGTTCAACGTTGTACACCACGCCATCAAAAGTGCAGTTGGTCAACAACACCATGCGCACGCGATCGAGCGTGCCGGCTTTCTTGTAGTGCAACAAGGTGCGTTTGAGTTCTTTGATCGGCACCGCGCCGTACATTGAATATTCATTGAGCGGATATGAATCGAGGTAAGCCACATGAGCACCCGCCAACACCATGCCGTAATGGTGCGATTTGTGGCAATTGCGATCGACAATGACGATGTCGTCGGGTTTGACAATCGCCTGCACAACGATTTTGTTGGCCGTGGATGTGCCGTTGGTGGCGAAAAAAGTTTTCTTTGCACCGAACGCACGCGCAGCATACTCTTGCGCGAGTTTAAGCGGGCCCACTGGTTCAAGCAACGAGTCTAAACCGCCGCTGGTCGCTGAGGTTTCTGCCATGAACACATTCATGCCATAAAACTGTGCCATGTCTTGAATCCAGCTCGAATTCATGATGGATTTGGCACGAGAAATCGGCAAGGCGTGGAACACACCCGTCGGCTGACGCGAGTATTCTTTTAAGGCATTGAAAAAAGGCGTACGGAAACGTTCACCCACACCTCGGTGAATCGAGGTGTACAGCTCAGTGTCATCCTCATCGCGGAAGAACACACGTTTAAACACGTCACCCACTTTTGCACCCACTTCAGCCGCAGACACGTCTGTGACCAAATACAAATCCATTTCTGGACGCAAATTATGAATGTGTTTGCCCAACAAAATGCCACGCTCTGACTCAGGCAGGCGCTCGGCGTGTTCTGCATCCAAGCCACCCAGCATATTGCGCACAAAATCAAGTTGGTACTCTGACTTGAATGGGAACTGATGGCGAATGATGGTTGCTTGTAAATTGAAGTTGAACAACGTTGCAATCATCGCATCTTCAAATGTCGGTGCAACCACCACATCATAGATGAATGGGTCATCTTTACGGCGCGATCGAATGATGCGCTCACGCAAGGCGTTGTGCTCATCTGCCGTCAAATCACCGACCACCAAAACCTCGAAATAAGGTTGATTGATTTGCGCTTCACGCTCAGCTTCTTCTTCTTTGACAATGTCAATGTCTTCAGCAGCTTCATCTACATTAAATGGACGGTGGCGATAGGTTTTATCTGACAACATGCGGTTGATGCGGCGCACCGCTTTGTGGGCACGAATGTAATCGCCTTCTTCAAACCAACGAATGATGTCATTGAATAGATGGCGTCCAGGGAAGGCCCAATAACCCTCAATCGGTGCCAACAACATCAATGCGGCCTCCACAGACGCCCGTTGTTTTTCAAAAGCCGCATGCTCAGGCTTCATGTCCATCAAACGCCCCATGCCATCCGTCAGCACAATCCAACCATCGTCGCGCATCTCCCAAACGCTGCGATAGCGATTGAGAGACAGCGAGGGTGTTTTTACTTTGCTCATCTCAGTTCCTTTGTGTGAATATGTTATTATTTTTGATATAAAAAACGCACGTTAAAATTTAACGCACGTCCAGAACCACCAATCACCCCATGGGACCACTGATTTCCATGGTTATATTCAGAGGGTCACCCCCCTCATCCTCACTCACCCCATCATTTAAATTGCGACCTGGTTTTTTCAAAGGCCCCAACGTGTATAAATAATCGTCCACAGAGGCGACACGGTTATACACATTGAACTCCACTGGGCGATCACGGAAAGATTTGAGCACCTGCCCCAATCCCCGCAAGCCTGTTTCACGCTCGCGCCGCACTTTACCCAGATCAACCTGTACCGCCATGATTTCAGGCATGGTCGATGCTTGATGCACCACATAGCCCGAACAATCAACCACACATGATTGACCGACACCACCATCGCCCACACCGTTGACATCAAAAAAGTACACTTGATTTTGAGCGGCCGCCGCACGGCACATCGCCAACTCAACCTCACGGTCAATGGTGTCCGTCATCGTTGGGTGAATGATCACCTCAGCCCCCATCGCCGCCAAAGTACGGGTCGTTTCTGGAAACCACATGTCATAACAAATGGACAAACCAATCCGGCCCACATTTGGAATGTCAAACACCACAAAACGATCACCTGGCGTGATGCCTTGCTCATAGGGGAAAAATGGAAACATCTTGCGATAACGCTCAACCACCACGCCATCAGGTGAAATCACAGATGCGGTGTTGTAAATATGACCATCCAATTGTTCAAACATGGATCCTGGAATCAACCACATCCGATATTTTGCTGCAATCGCCTGTAAACGTTGTTCTGCCTCACCAGGCATCGGTTGCGCATGCGCAGGATGCGAACCAAAAACACATAACTCTGAAAACACCATCACACTCACCCACGGAAAGCGCTTCCGCACATGAGCCACGTAACGCTCCATCATGTCAATGTTATCTGCTGTTGCTGATACAGGCATTTGAATGCCTGCAATACCTAAAATTGTCATGCCTGTCCTTAAAAATACAACAATATTCAACACAATCCACTTGAGACAATTAAATATCGTCACTTTCCACATAAATTTTCAAAAGGCAATAAACTTTCACTGTTAATCGCCAAACCAGCCAGAAAATAATATCGCAAAATCGTCGATTGACGCTAAAAGCTCGCAATAGAAAACCCCGCAAACCCAGATGACACAAGGCTTACGCACCAATTGAAGGCACAGTTTAACCGCGTGCCTTGCGCGATGTCAATGCATTTAATGGCGCAAAATGCGTTTAAATGGGGATGGATTAAAGGTGCAGCGCAACATTTAAAACCAACGAAAGACTTAAGGGACAGATATTTTGCCAATCAAGGCCTCCACCCATCCTAAATTCAGCCCCCTATATCATCTCACCGATTTATTTGGTATTCTTCGGTTTGACCATTTTAAGACAAACACCATGACCCAAGATTCACGCCCTCCTAAAGCACGCCCTCCATTCAAGAGAAAACCTTACAAACCTCAAAGCGCCCCCCAACACATCAAAACCACGTCCGATGGCCATGAGGAGCGCATGCACTTAGAGGATGTCCGTGTTTATAATTTAGCTGGCACCACTTTGGCCTATCAATTGGCCATGGCTGCCCACATCGTGATGGCGGTCAAACAAGGCTACTCCATGCAACATGCATTGGCAGCCATCGACATGGCTGAAGGTGCACGCGCCAACGTACAACGCCTGTGCTTTGATGCCATGCGCCATTGGGGCACAACGCAATTCTGGATCGATCGCGCAGTCAGCAACCCACCAGGGCCGTGGTTGCAAGCCTTGATGGCAGTCAGCTTGACCCAATTGGCCTTTGAGCATGAAAGTGAATTTGTACTGGTTGATCAGGCCGTCGAAGCCGCTACCAACATGAAACCACATGCCAAAGGCTTGGTGAATGCGATTTTGCGTCGATTCTTACGCGAACGCGAGCAATGGCAAGCCGATGCACTGACCGATGAAGTCGCCACATGGAACTATCCACGCTGGTGGATCAATGCGGTCAAACACCATTACCCCGATGACTGGCAACGCATCCTAACTGTTGGCAACTCACACCCGCCCATGACCTTGCGCGTCAATGCATCGCGCGGCACGGCGGCTGAATACATTGATTACATCAAAGAAGATGAACTTGTGGCACACGTCATGCCTGCGCTCAGTGCAGACGCCGTCATCCTTGACAAGCCGTGTAATGTCATGGACTTGCCTGCTTTTGCCGATGGTGGCGTGTCTGTGCAGGATGCAGGGGCACAATTGGCCGCTGATTTACTCGACGTGAGCAATGGCATGCGCGTGCTGGATGCATGCGCTGCGCCCGGAGGCAAGACCTGCCACATCCTTGAGCGTTATGACGTGCAGTTGACGGCGATTGAAAAGGATGGACAGCGCGCGGCTCGCATTGAAGACAATTTACAACGCCTTGGTTTGCAAGCCAACATCATCGTTACCGATGCCAACAATGCCCATCAATGGTGGGATCGTGTGACGTTCGATCGCGTTCTGCTCGATGCCCCTTGCTCGGCCAGCGGCATTGTTCGTCGCCATCCAGACATCCGCTGGTTGCGTGAAGCCAACGATTTAGATGGTTTAGCGAGACAACAAGCCCAACTGTTGCGTACAATGTGGAAAACCGTCGCCGTCGGTGGGCGCTTGCTGTATTGCACCTGTTCGATTTTCCCAGAAGAGGGCGAACAGGTCATTGAAGCTTTTTTATCGCACACGCCCAACGCCCAACGAATTCAGCCGCCCCAAATGGCACCATTGACACATGGCACAGGTCAACTGCTTCCGACCGCCACAGAAACGCTCAATCACGATGGCTTTTATTATGCGGTTTTGACCAAAACATCGGATTGACATCCATTTACATTCACCCATGATGAATCAACCACGGATCCTTGCATGTTAATTGTCCACACACCCCTCAAATCAACATTCGCACGGCGTTGGCAACGCATCTGTGCAGCCTTGGTTTTGGTGTGTGCCACACTCATCCTGTCCAGACCCGCACAAGCCGCCATCACCCCCCAGTACGCCACGCTCAGCCGCATGAGTGATGGCGGTTATTCAGTGAATGCAGATTTCCGTTTTTCAATGCCACAACAGCTGCAAGACGCCATCAATCATGGCACACCGATCACTTTCACCGTTGATTTTGAGTTGTCTCGCCCGCGCTGGTATTGGGCGAATGAGGACGTCGTTTCGGCTCGCCGCGACTACCGCATCTCATACAACAGCTTGACCCAACAGTACCGAGTGGCCGCAGATGCAGATCAATACCGATTCAACACACTGAGTGAGTGCATTCTGTTCGCCTCACGCCCAAATCAATGGCGCGTGCTGGGCAGTAACCAATACACATCCGGAGAGCAATACGATGCCGCCATTCGCATGTCGCTCAACACATCCAAATTACCACGCACCTACCAGCTGAACTCCTTGACGCAACAGGGCTGGGGGTTGAATTCGGGCTGGTATCGCTTTAACTTCACCCCCCGTTAAAAGCCATGCATTGATCCAGCATGACTTGATCTGGGTTTGTGCGCCCACAAGCCACGGGCTTTTAAACCAAGGGATTTGCTTAAACAACGTACTTGATTGAATGTTGTGATTCAAACAAACCTGTCTCTTGCCTGAATGGCTCATCATGCATTATGAATAAACACCTCAAACGTTTCCTGATTGGCACCATGGTGTTGGGCACGGCCTTGCTGGTTGGACTCGCATTGGCCACACGGAGCAATTCAGATTTCCAAAGCCAATATGCGCTCTTGTTGGGGCTGAATGTCGGCACCATTGTCGTCATGTTGACGTTACTTGGTATTTTAGCCACATGGCTGTGGCGGCGTTTTCGCAACAACGTGTTTGGCACCCGCTTACTGACCCGTTTTGCCCTATCCTTTGCCTTACTTGGCATCATTCCCAGCATCTTGCTGTATCTGATTTCAACCATGTTCGTGTCGCGCACCATCGACACATGGTTCAACCTTAAATTGAATGCCGCTTTAGAAGCGGGGTTGAATTTTGGCCGTGAAGGCTTGGCACGTGCGAGCGATCAAACACGTGACAATTTGGCTCGCCTCAGCATTGAGGTCAAAGGGCAAAACCTCGATCATGAGTCCGTTGCCCGTGCCAATGAATGGCTAAAAGCCTATCGATTACAAGCCGTTGGCGCAGTCGATAAAAATGGCGCGGTGCTGTGGCAACATAATGCAGAAACCGCCAGCGACACCCCCATTGCCGACATCCCCGCGCCCCGATTCACGCCCGACACGCTGCTCAAAGCACGTGAAGGCTGGACACAGGTGGAGGATGAATCTGACGCCCAAGACAGTGAAGCAAGCAGTGACAATGCGGTCAACAATGCCCCACCCCAACCCCCCATCATTCACGCCTTGAAAGAAATCCCCAATGCCACAGGGCAGGCACGCTTCTTGTATGCACAACGCACCATGCCGGCCAATTTTGCCCAAAAGGTCAACGACATTCAAAACGGCTTGCGTGACTATCAAGCCACCGAATCATCGCGCAACAGCTTGCGCAATTTGTACCGTGTCACCCTGTCCATCACACTTTTTTTAACCATGCTGGCCGCGTTGGCCGCTGCCTTTTTGATTGCCAATCGGATGATCCAGCCAATTTTATGGCTGGCTCAAGCCACACGCATGGTGGCCACTGGGCATTATGCCCTCGTACCACAACGCGTCAAAGGCTCGGATGAACTGATGCAACTGGTGGATTCATTTGGCGACATGGCGCAACAACTCAATGTCACACAAGCTTCACTGCATCACAATCAAAAAGAACTCGAAGCAGCCAAAGCCTACTCCGAGGCCGTGCTTGACAACCTGTCCTCAGGGGTGTTGGTGTTTGACAATGACTTCGTGCTGGAATCATTCAATCGCAGCGCATCACGCATGTTTCAAACCGATCTCAGCCCTTGGGTCGGTCAACACATGGCACACATTGATGCCCTCTCATCGCTGTTTGAACCGATTCAGGCGGCCATCACCACCCAAGCCAACCACAATCCAACGACAAACAACTGGCGTGTGCAGCAAAGCATCACCTTCGACAGTGCCCAACACACCGACGACCTGACCGTTTCAGTACAAGGTTCACGCTTCATTGCAGAAGATGGAGAACACAGCATCGTTTTGGTCTGCGATGACATTTCACCCATCATTTCCGCTCAACGCACATTGGCATGGGGCGAAGTGGCGCGTCGATTGGCTCATGAAATCAAAAACCCCCTCACCCCCATTCAACTGTCAGCAGAGCGTTTGAACATGAAGCTGCATGACAAACTTGACGCCACCGATCAAAACCTGCTGGAGCGCAGCACACGCACCATCGTCAATCAAGTGACCGCCCTACAAAACATGGCCGATGAGTTCCGCGATTATGCTCGCGCGCCTGAGATTGCTTTTGCGCCCATGAGCTTGAATGAATTGCTGCAAGAAATTTTGGTCTTGTACGAAAGCGGCGAAGGCATGAAATACCACGTCAGCGCACATTATGCCGAGCATTTGCCCTTGATTTTGGCCGATGCCCAACAGCTGCGCCAAGTGCTGCACAACCTGATTAAAAACGCAATTGAAGCCCATCCAGAAAGCACGTTTCCACGGGTTGAAATTGAAACACGCCGCGTTGACCTGCAAAATGACAGTTTACTCACGACTCACGCCGTCAACTTAACCATTCGTGATCACGGCACAGGATTCAGCCCGAAAATCCTTTCGCGCATGTTCGAACCCTACAACACCACCAAAAGCACTGGCACGGGACTTGGCTTACCTGTGGTTAAAAAAATCATCGATGCCCATCATGGAAAAATCAGCGTCAAGAACCACACAAAAAATGATGGACAAATCGAGATTTTAGGTGCACAAATTGATATACTGTTTCTAAATGTGGTGCAAAATGACAACACGGGTTTGCGTACCAGCCACACCCCACAGTTGATTTAACAACAACAGTAAACTCATTGCAAGCTTCCAGCACCACCCACCCACAAACCGTGAAAGATGGACTGTTAAATGGCAAATATTCTGGTTGTCGACGACGAAATGGGCATCCGCGAACTGCTCTCTGAAATTTTGTATGATGAGGGGCATGTCGTCATGCTCGCCGAAAATGCCACTCAGGCTCGAGCGGCACGCAATAAAAGCCGCCCAGATCTGGTGCTGCTGGACATTTGGATGCCTGACACCGATGGCGTTACCCTTCTTAAAGAATGGGCGCTCAATGGTCAACTGACCATGCCTGTCGTCATGATGAGCGGCCATGCCAGCATCGACACAGCCGTTGAAGCCACGCGCATCGGCGCTTTGGATTTCCTTGAAAAACCCATCACTTTACAAAAACTACTGCACACCGTGCAGCAAGGCCTGCTGCGTTCAACCCCACCCGACATCAACAAAGTGGTCAATCAACAGATGGGCACAGGGCAAACTGCCCCCAAAACCCATGCTCCCGCAGACAGCACCCCCACGACAACCCCCATCCCACACAATCCAAGTGAAACGAGTCCAACAACTGAAGCGGGCATGGCCATCAGCCTGCCCCCCAGCTTGAGCCCGAGTGCCCTCGAACTATCCAAACTCAGCTTGGAACTGCCTTTACGTGAGGCTCGCGACTGTTTTGAACGCATTTATTTCGAATACCATCTGCAACAAGAAAATGCCAACATCACCCGTGTTGCAGAAAAAACGGGGCTGGAGCGCACCCACTTGTACCGCAAACTGAAGCAATTGAACATTGCCATCAGCAAAGCCAACAAGAAATAAATGGGCTGGCATGCAGGCTCTGATTGGCATCAGGGGCTTCCAATAAAAAACTGAGCACATGGCTCAGTTTTTTATTGGCGTGACCGCTTTACAAAAGGCATCTCAATGTCTTGGCCACCGCCCCTTGATGCATGGCACAAAAATCAATCGCACGCGCCTGTTGTTGAGAGTATAGCGCCTCATGCGCCAACAGATTCACGGCCGCTTCCAGACCTTGCTGCATGTCCTCACATTGCACCAAAGCCCCTGCAGCCTGTGCATCGGCTGCCGCCTGGGCAAAATTATAAGTGTGCGCGCCGATGACCGTAGGCTTACCGATCGATAAGGGCTCAAGAAAATTTTGCCCGCCAAAAGGCATCCATGCCCCGCCCATCATCACCACATCAGCCAAGGCGTAATACTCAAACATATGCCCCATCGTGTCACCCAAGACCACCTGTGCCGCCTGCATGCATGCTTGACGTGCCGCCTCAGGCAAGGCATCCAACTCACTTTTACGCACCAAACGCTCACCCAAAAAACCCGCATCGGTTAATAGGCGTTCCACATCATCAAACCGCTGTGGATGTCGTGGCACGACCCACCATTGAATGTCGCGCGGAAAAGCAGGGTTCGACAGGGGCAATGATGCCAACCACAAGGCCTCCTCGCCTTCACGTGTCGACGACAGCACCACCACAGAACGCCCCCCCAAAAGCTGCTTAAGCAAAAGGCCTTGATCAACCTGATCGACTGGCGCTTTCATGTCAAACTTTAGATTCCCTGTGACCACGAGCTGCGCCGCAGCGGCACCAGCCTGAACATAACGCGCGGCATCCGCCTCAGTTTGAGCACAAATGCGATAAAACCCACGGTAAGCCGCCCCCATCAAACGCGACAACTTTAACGTCTGTTTCAATGATTTATCTGATAAACGCCCATTCACCAAACTGATGCGTACCCCCCGCCGATTTGCAGCAGCCACCATGTTGGGCCACACCTCAGTCTCCATCACCCACACATCGGTCGGGGCAAAAGTCCGAAAGAATCGAGCCACTGCGGTATACAAATCATACGGCACATACACCTGCGTCATGCGCCCATCGGCAAGCTGTGTCGCAAACAAGGACTGGCCAGCAGCCCGCCCGGTCGGCGTGGTGTGGGTCAAAATCACATGAACATCTGGTTCAGCCGCGTACAACGCTTCAATCAATGGCAACGCAGCACGTGTTTCACCCAAAGACACCGCATGCACCCACACCCGCCGCGACGCGGGCGCAATCCGTTTTTTGAAGTAAAAAGCAAAACGCTCACCCCAGTGGCGAGCGTATTCTGGCTGTTTGCGCGCACGCCACAGCAAATAGATTTGCCCAAGGGGCTGTAAACAAAACAGCAGTGCACTGTACGCCCATAAAATCAAAGCATCCATCCGCCAGCCTACCCTTCAAAGCGCATGTGATGCAACACCGCCTGCGCACTGCTCATCGGCGACAAAGCGATGTCAGGCAACTCACCCTGCCAGCGGTGACGGTGCTCCGCATCAAACGCCTGCGCCCACATCAACTGCTCAATCACTGCATCTGCCGTCGGTGGTGTGCCCACTCCACCCAAGCCAACACAATAATTCACCCCCATCAATGCGGCCAGCTGTGGGTCAAAATCTGCATAAATGCCAACCGTTGGGCGCGCCAAGGCTGCTGCCAAATGGGTAAAACCGCTGTCCAAACCCACCACAGCACGGCTGACAGCCAAGCACTGCGCCACCTGTGCAATCGTTAAAAAAGGAGGCACAATCGGCAGCAGATCGGTTGCCACACCCGCATTCACCGCAGCATCATACAGCTGTTCACTGCGCACACGCTCCGCATCACTGCCCCAAAGCAGTAAACTGCGTTGTCCTTGAGCGGCCAAATGCACCATCAGTTGAACCCAATGCGACACCTCCCATAATTTCTCATCGCGGCTGGCGCCATGAATCAAAGAAACCCATGGCGGTTCAATGGGTCGAACATTTGACACACCCGTTTTAGTCAGAAAAGACCAATCACTCGGGACGGCCAACCCTTGCAAACCAAAATCAACCACAGCCTCCAGCGCATAACCCAAAGCCGCCGCACTCAGTTGGCGATTGCGCGAGACCGACGTGTCCTGCCGTGACACAGCAAAACGGTGCTGATAAGCACGCGCCGCCAAAGGCTCACGCACGCTGGCGGCATCGTAACCACAGTAGCCCAATTGTGGGTGCAACGCACCACAATCAATCGGTGCCACCGCTGAGAGTCTGGCCATGCGAGTCATTGCGGCGCTCTTGACCAAGCCTTGCAAATCAATGACCACATCATAGGTTTCGGCACGTAATTTGTGCCAAAAATCATTCATCACTTGCCGTGTTTCTGTGCGCCACAACGATTTTCGCCATTTGCGCCACGCCACAGGAATGACGTTATGAACAGCAGGGTGCAAACGTGCAATCGCATCAAAAGGCCGCTCTGCGAGCCAATCAATTTGCGCGTTTGGGTAGGCGCGAGCGATGTCGCTGACCGCTGGCAAGGCGTGCACCAAGTCCCCCATTGAGCTGGTTTTGACCAATAAAATTTTCAAATCAATGCCCTCGTGTGCATCCACGCACCATTCGTTTGCGATTCATGTTGAATGTCATGCGAACAACCCCATGCATTCGCACCACATCACCTCCCGAATCAACGTGCTTGCTCTTTCACCAATTCTGGATTGAGTGTTTTGTCATTGTACATTTTGAACTGGCGGTAAATTTTGTAGTATGCATGACCTGCTTGCATGTCAGCCAGCAACCCATTCAAACACGCCCCCAAGTCGGCGCGTTGTTCCAGCAATGTATTGAGCTTTTCAGTGCATTTTTCAATGTGTGCCGCGTCCACGTCTGTGCGCACTGTTTGTGCCCGCATGGCTTTGATTTTTAAGCTCATGATCGACATGCGGTCAATCATTGCACCGGCTGTTTCGCTGTTCAAACGCGCGCCACTGTTTTGAAACGCACTCACGGGCTTCATGCGCACAAGGATTTCCTCATCGACACGCTCGGTCGCATCATTGCGCGCCTGATTGAAACCGTCAATGTGGCGTTTATTTTGTGCAATTTCATCGCCACTGACCGTTGTCCGACGCGCCAAATCTTCCTCCGCCCACAGCGATGCATTGTTGAAATGATTGGCCTCAATCCACGCCCACACCCCTTCAGAAAACTGACGGGGGCTGCTTGTAAAATCGTCACGTGCCAATGCAGCATCATGAAAAGCCATCACGTTGACGGCTTGTATGTCTTCAAAAAAGGGGGTTGTGCTCATGTTTTCACCTATTGATGGGTTCAAATAATGGAGTCCATTATGCCACAAGGCGAAGAGGAAACATACCCGAAACACATCCGGCCGCATGCTTCAACCATGCCCAAACATCGGTAAGCCCACCTTCCATCCATGCTGATGGTGCACAATAAATGCACACGGTGGGCTTGATTGCAACGGCCATGCACATCTTTGCTCGCATAAAAAAACCACGCCAAATGGCGTGGTAAAAAAGAGAAGGACTTTCATCACTTCCCTACAGCAGTAACGGGTGACACCATAGACATGCCAGCCATACTAAACCCAAATGTCGGATAGTTTGTGGATGTTCTGCCACTCGACTCACACATCCACATTTATTTTTCAGGCACATCCACCAATAGCCCAACAATGCGCCACACCAAAGGCCGCAGCACAAACATCAAACCAAATGCAATGGGCCAAGCAATGCTGTACGCATGCATCCACTGTGACATGTAATGCTCATTCACACCTTGATTAATGGCTGTGATCAAGCCTGACATCAACAAAGCCATGAAACATGACATGAACAACGTTTGCAATAAGGGGGTGTGTCTGGGGTGTATTTTTTTCATAAATGAGCCTCACTTTTTTGTAAAGAATATATGCACAACCACTTCACATGCACAGTCACTTCATGTGCGGCAATCAACCAAGCAGCACGGACACAGCTTAAACACCATTGATCCATTCACCCACATCTCTCAACGCCTCAATCTTTTGGCAAGTCAAACAAAAGCACTTGCGCCTGTTCAGCCAACTCCACCTCAACCTTGGGCTCATCCCAAATTTTAAGTGCATCACCTGCTTGCAATGCCACGCCATTCACAGTGGCAGAGCCCAGCGCGACATGCACATAGGCCGCACGTTTGTCACCCAACTCATAACTGCGCTCACGTGCACCATCCATTTCTCGGGCATTTAATAAAGCCGCATCTTGATACAAGCGCATCGCACCCGTCGCACCGCGCCACTCGCCCTGAGGGGCCGCAATCACGCGCCAGCCATCGGCCTGAGGCAAATCACTCAAAGGGTATTGTTCGTATTCAGGTGCAATCCCATGCACATTGGGTTCAATCCAAATTTGCAGCAAATGGGCCTCACTCGCATCCGATGAGTTGAATTCGGAATGGCGCACACCGCTGCCCGCACTCATTTTTTGCACCTCACCCGCAGGGATTTTTTCCTGATTGCCCATGCTGTCGCGGTGAGACAATTCACCATCAAGGATGTACGTGATGATTTCCATGTTGTCATGGCCATGTGTGCCAAACCCCATCGATGGTGCGATGCGGTCCTCATTGATCACACGCAAAGGCCCAAAACCCATGTTATTCGGATCGTAATAACTTGAAAAGGAAAAACTGTGTTTGGCTTTCAGCCAACCGTGATCTGCACCACCCCGTTGGTGCGACAAATGGGTTTGTAACATGATGAACTCCTTGCGGCTCTTGCCGCATCAAACAATGAGCAACAAATCAAAATGCTTCGACTGACTGCTTTTAAAAATGTACGATTAAACTTTCGCACTGCGTTTTGTTACTTTTGCACTGCATTTTGTGTGCGTGGATATTTACTGTCCCAAGCCAATTTGCTTCATAAAGGCCTGATTGTCCCAAAACAAATACTCTTCATCCATCACCCCATCTTTTGTCCAATGACCAAGGGTTGACATTTCCAACTTGAAGGCTTTACCCGTTGGTGGAATCGTTTGCCCCCCACCAATCGGCATGGGCTTGGTGAAAGTACCCTCCATCACACCGATCACGCCCGTCCACTCGCCCGAACCAAACCGAACAGGATGCGTTTTAATGTTGGTGTCTGGCGCAAAAACAAACATGGGTTTCAACTCATCAATGTGTGCCGCCAAGCCTTTGCTTGTGTGACCATCAGGGTAATGCACCAAAATATCCTTCACATGGCTTTCAGTCAAGCGATCCCATTTTTGGTTGGTGTACACATCAAAATCCAATGTATCAAATTTTTTCAAAAGTGCATCCGTCGTTTTTTCAGCCGCCTGATATTTTGCCAACTCACTCATCAAAGCAGGAACAGGTGAATGAACAGCTTTACTCACTGGTGCTGCATGCGCCACAGCCGAGACAACAGCCCCCAACACCGCAGCGGTGATGGCAATGGCTTTAATTGTTAATTTCATGAGAGACTCCAAGGTTCTATTAAAATACAACACACATTCAAGGTGCACACATCCGCGTGTGAATGTCGCCAGTGTACGCCCAACCCGCACTCACATAAATCCACAAAACACCAAATGACTTTATCAATTTTGAAATAATACTGAACAGCAGAACAGTTGAAGTTGAACCCAACCCCATTCGCATCTCAAAACATCCACGACCCACAGAGCGAAACATGCTTTTCAATAAATTGCTAAAATGGCCACTCATTTTCTCAATTTTGAAACAGCCCTTCGGAACACGCCATGAACCACTCAAGCAACCAAGCCTCACTCGACAGCCTGCAATTGTTCATCGCCGTCGCCGATGCAGGCGGCTTCAGCCGCGCCGCCGATCGGCTTGACCTGCCCGTCGCCACCCTGTCCCGTAAAATTGCCCTGCTCGAAAAAGAACTGAACGTGCCGCTATTCAAGCGCAACACGCGCAACGTCAGCCTCACCCCTGCTGGTGAAGCGTTTTATGCTCAACTCCTGCCTGCGCTCGACGCAGTGCAATCGGCAGTGAACGACCTGTCGGACGCTGCCAACAGCATTCAAGGCGTGATTCGCATCACCACACCCGCCGACTTCGCACGCCTGAGCCTTGCTCAACCACTGACTCAATTTTTGCAACTCAACCCACATATTAAAATTGAGCTGCACCTCAACTCCAGCCGCATGGATTTAATTAAAGAGCAAATTGATGTCGCCATTCGCATCGGAGAACTGGCAGACTCAAACCTGTATGCATCCCATTTATTTGACATGTCGAGCAAGTTGTACGCCACCCCAGGTTATCTCGCCAGCTTACCCGCCATCACCCACCCCGATGACCTCAAAAACTGTAATTTGGTTCAACTGAAAACCAACACACAGCGCACACACCTGACCCTCATCAATGGCAATCAAATCATTGAACAGCCGATCCAAGGCAACCTCCAAGCGAACGACATGGGTGTGGTCATTGGTCTGTGCGCAGCAGGTGCAGGCGTGGCCATGATGCCAGAGGTTTTGGTGCAATGCGAGATCAGCAGGGGCACGTTCACTCAAGTTTTACCTGACTGGCACAGCCCCACGGTACCCATCCACGCCCTCACCACAGCACGCAATCCACCCGCACGGGTCAAACATTTGATTGAGTTTCTAAAAGTGGAGCTCTCAAAGCTGAAAAAAGAGTGTGATCAGACTGTCATAAAAAAACGATGAACGGCAAACACACGAGATCCAAGGTAAAATCAACAACGAGTCTCCCCCCCTTTTTTTGAGCGAAAGCCCCCCATGCATTTATCCTTACTATTCATTACCATGGCCACATTGACCATTCTCAGCCCAGGTCCTGGGGTTTTGCGCTCCCTGACCAATGCCTTGAATTACGGCCTTCGCCCCGCGTTGGTTGGCATTTTGGGGACAGCCAGCGGCACATTCTGCATCGCCACCTTATCGGCCACCAGTTTGGGGGCTTTGCTTGCCGCATCCAACAGCGCATTCACCGTCATCAAATACATCGGTGCAGCTTATCTGGTGTACCTCGGCATTAAATTGTGGCGCGCACCTGCCATGGAGTTGGACAACAATGAAAAAGCACCACGCTCGCCCAAAAGCCTGTTCATCGAAAGCTTTTTCATGCAGTTCTCCAACCCCAAAGCCATTGTGTTCTTTTTATCCATTTTCCCGCAATTCATCGACCCAGCCAGCGACTATGCCCCACAGTTCATGGTATTGGTCTGTACTTTTTGTGCACTGCTGTTTTGCATACACGCCGCTTACGCGTTCTTTGCCCAAAACGCCAAGCGCTGGTTCAGCCATGGTCAAGGTGGGCGCTGGATGAATCGCATCGGCGGCACCACGTTCATTGGCTTTGGTTTGATGTTGGCACAATCAAAAAAGACAACGTAAAAGCAACGTGATGGCACGCGCGTAAACGCGATGAGGTGGCTGACTCCCCCACCCAAATTCATGACCAAAGTTTAAACTTTGGTCATGAGCAGATACAGAATACCCCTTCCTTAGCATGGCTAATCAGAAGCCAACGGCTTACGGCCGGCCTTATTATTAATAGAGCAGAAAAAGCACTTTTCAATCTTGAGTCTGAAATAAAAAAAGCCCATCAGACCATCAAACAGCAACAAAATCTCAACACTCAACAACACTTTATTCAACTATTGGTTCAAATTGGTCCCATTTAGGGTGAAAAAAGAATGAGCTAGTGCACCTAAGTTTTTAATGTCCTTCTCATTAAAAGCCTTGCCAAACGATGAGCAATTAATACGAAGAGCGTTCTGATGTTTTTGTTTTAACGAAAAGATAGATCCAGGTGCAAAAGAAATGCCATATTTCACAAGCGCAGCATCAAATAGACGATTGGTGTCGATCATTCCAGGGAGCGTAACCCACAATAAATATCCTCCTTGGAAAAATGAAGCACTAGTTCCCGATGGAAAATATTTTAAAATTAAAGTTCTTACTGCATTGGAGTTTTCATTATAGATAGAACGCAAAGTGCTAAGAATGTTATTAAATTTCCGTGGATAGATTTGAGAAATTATTTGTTGAGTAAGTTCAGCAGGTAATACCCCCTAAAAGGGCGGCATCTAAAAGTAGAATCAACACAAGTCCTGC